>Ga0302314_10010856_pt1 | contig 15914 bp, 11 predicted proteins | sample III_Palsa_N2_3_FD_200533 | JGI IMG/M metagenome (GOLD analysis project Ga0302314, IMG submission 200533) | Peat permafrost microbial communities from Stordalen Mire near Abisko, Sweden - III_Palsa_N2_3 | ecosystem: Environmental > Terrestrial > Soil > Palsa > Peat permafrost | place: Sweden... | reverse complement strand
TGGTGCGGTCCCAGCCCCAGATCATCCTCGGCACATCGACCTCGCCGGCTTTGCCGTCGACCAGCCAGTACAGGTCCACGTCCGTTTTCACGGTGCTGCGCGGCGAGAACACGAACAAGACGGCGAAATCGTTGGTCGCCACGAGCTGAGTGAACGGACTGAACGACAGGTACATGCGCCCTTGATCGAACGCCGTGCGCTTGCCCATGAGCGGCGCTGCCGGTCTGCCATCCTCGGTCTCGGTCTCGAATCCCTCGCGGATGGTCCGCTGCAAGAGCAGCCGCAGATGCGAGGACTCGGGACCATCGTCGATGGTGCCGATGGGCCGGCCGAGCGCGGCCGCGCGCGCCTCCCACGCCTTCAACACCGGCAGATAGGCATCCACCGCCTCGGCCGGTCCCGAGCTCGGACCCGCGCCGAAGGCGATGAGCGCCTGCGGCGGGTGCATCGAGGTGAACTCGGGGTGCGAAGGCGCGCAGTGATAGCATTCGACAAAATTCTCGACCACGAGCTTCCAGTTGGCGTCGGTCGGATACGACTCGGCGTGTGCGATCTTTGCGTCGGCAATGCCGTGAAAATCGAGGTGGGGAGCGAGATCGCCGAAGGTGGCGTCGAAATCGGCCGGCGCATCGTCGGACAGATTGATGAAGATGAGGCCGTGAAACACGCGCACGTGACAGGGGTGCAGACCGTTCTCCGACTTGGAGAAATCGGCCGGCATGAGCCGCGCGGCGAGCAGCTCGCCGTTCAAGCCGTAGGACCAGGCGTGATAGGGGCAGGTGAGGCGCGCGACGTGCCCTTCGGGCTCGGTGCAGATGAGCGAGCCGCGGTGCCGGCAGGTGTTGTAGAACGCATTGATGGTGTGCTCATCGCTCCGTACGACGATGATGGATTCCTTGCCGATCTTGTAGAGGAAATAGTCGCCCTTGCGCCGCACGCGATCCACGTGTCCGGCCACGATCCATTTGTGCGCGACGATTTCGCGCAAGTCCGCCGCGAACACCTCGTCGTCGCAGTAAAAGCGCTGGTCGAGGCTATAGCCCGGCCGGTGGTTCGCGGCCAATGCCTCGACGAGGCTCAATTGCGCAACCGCTCGTTCCTGATTCTGCATGCTTGTCTCCGGGGGAAAACGCTCCGCCTAGCGGCGGATGCGCTCTGACTTGGGGTCGTAAAGGGGACGCAACGAGGCGAGGGCGGTCTGACGCACGCCCGCGACCTCGATCTCGTAGCCATCGGCGTCGATCCCGCCCGCAGCGTCCGTCACGTAGCCCAAGCCCACGGCGGCGCCGAGGGTGTGGGCATACATGCCTGAGCGAATAAAGCCGACGATGGCATTGCCGCGCCAGATGGGCTCGTTGTGGTATAGCAGGGGCTCGGCAGAGCGTAGCTGGAACTGCACCAACCGCTTCGGAATACCCGCTTCGCGCTGGCGCAGCAGCGCCTCACGCCCGATGAATCCGCCGGGTTTGTCGAGCTTCACCGCGAATCCGAGACCTGCCTCCCACGGCGTGTCCTCGTCGGTGATGTCGTGGCCGAAATGGCGATAGGCCTTCTCGATGCGCAGGGAATTAAGCGCATGGTAGCCCGCGTGCACCAGCCCATGCCGCGCGCCGGCCGCAACGATCTCGTCGTAGACGCCCGCCATGAACTCCGTCGGCACATAGAGCTCCCAGCCGAGCTCGCCCACGTAAGTGATGCGGGATGCCCGCACCAGCGCGTAGCCAAGCTCTATTTCCTTGCTGGCGGCGAAGGGAAACGCATCATTCGACATATCCTCGGGCGTGAGCGGCTGTAAAAGCTCACGGGCGAGGGGACCCATCACGGAAAGCACGCCCATGCCGGAGGTCACGTTGGTCAAGACGCAATGCTTGCCGGGATCGATGTGGCGCTTCAGCCAGTTGAAGTCCTTGATCTCGGTCTCGGCACCCGTGACGATGAGGAATACCGACTCGGAGAGGCGCGTGACCGTGAGATCGGCCTCGATGCCGCCGCGCTCATTGAGCCATTGGGTGTACACCAGCTTGCCGGGAGCGACGTCGATGTCGTTCCCGCACACGCGGTTGAGCACGTGCATCGCGTCAGTTCCCTCGAGGCGGAATTTCGCGAAGGAGGACTGATCGAAGAGGCCGACGGCGTCGCGTACGGCGCGGTGCTCGTCGGCACTCGCCTCGAACCAGTTCTGCCGCCCGTAGCTGTACTCGTAAGCCGGCACGACGCCGGCGGGCGCGAACCAGTTCGCGCGCTCCCAGCCGAACGCTTCGCCGAAGCAGGCGCCCGCGCGGGCGAGCCGATCGTGCAAGGCGGACCGGCGTACGCCGCGCGCGGTCTCGTACTGCCGGAATGGCCAGTGTGTCGCGTACAAGAGGCCCAAGCTCTCGCGCACGCGCGCCTGCAGGTACCTGCGGTTCACCTGAAACGGCATATTGCGCCGTACGTCCACTTCCCACAGATCGACCGGCGGATGCCCGTCGCGGATCCATTCGGATACGACTTTGCCGATGCCTCCCGCGGATTGCAGGCCGATGGAATTCAAGCCGGCGGCGACGAAGCAGTTCTCGAGCTCCGCCGATTCGCCGAGGTGATAGCGCACGTCCGGCGTGAAGCTCTCCGGGCCGCAAAAGAATTTCTGAATGCCTGCGCCCTCGAGCGCCGGCACCCGCCGCATGGCGTCCACGAGGACAGGCTCGAAGTGCGAAAAATCGCCGTCGATCTCACCGAAGGAAAAATCCTCCGGGATACCCTGGGTGCCCCATGGCCGCGCATTCGGCTCGAACGCGCCCACGAGCAGCTTGCCGGCGTCGTATTTGAAGTAGCTGCAATGATCGTAATCGCGCAGCACCGGCATGCGCGCGTCGAGTCCAGGCACGTCCTGGAAGAGCACGTAGTAATGCTCGCACGCCTGCAGCGGGACGGTGACACCGATGCTTGCCGCGAGGTCACGCGTCCACATGCCGGAGCAAAGGACGACATACTGCGCATCGATGGGGCCTTGCTCGGTGTCCACTCCCGCGACTCGGCGACCGTCATGGCGGATGCGCGTCACCTTCAAGTCCTGAAAAATCTTCACGCCTCGCGAGCGGGCGCCCTTGGCGAGCGCCTGCGTGATGTCGACGGCATTCGCGTAGCCGTCGCTCGGAATATGAATGCCGCCGATCACATCGTCGAGATTGGCGAGCGGGTACAGCTCATGAATCTCGCGGGGGGAGACCACGTGGACGGGCAGGCCGAATACCTTCGCCATGGAGGCGTTGCGCTTTAGCTCTTCCATGCGCCCGGACGTCGTCGCCAAGGAAACGGATCCGCACTGACGGAAGCCCGTCGCCTGGCCCGTTTCAGCCTCGAGTCCGCGATACAGATCGGCGGTGTAGCGGGCAAGACGGGTCATGTTCATGCTCTGACGCAGCTGCCCCACCAATCCCGCCGCATGCCAGGTCGTGCCGCTGGTGAGCTGTTTGCGCTCGATCAGCACGACATCGCTCCAGCCGAGCTTGCCCAAGTGATAGGCGATGGAGCAGCCGATGACGCCGCCGCCGACGATCACGACCCGAGCGTGCTTGGGAAGATCGGCCATGGCTTCAGACTCGCATGCGGATGTTGTCGGGATCGAAGGCCGGGGCGGCAAGCACCCGCGCGCGGCGGGATTCGCCCTGCAGCAAGATGTCGAAGACGCTGCCGGGCGCGGCGAACTCGGGATCGACGCAGGCGAACGCGAGGCTTTTCCGCACCCGATGGCCGTAGGCGCCAGAGGTGGTCACACCGATGCAGCGCCCGGCCGCAAGCACGGGTTCGCCGCCGCGCGCATCGGTGTCCTGGGCGTCGACTTCCGCGTAGACGATCTTGAAAGGCCGCCCGGGCGCGGCCAGGGTCGCCGCCTTGCCGACGAAGTCATCCTTCTTCGCAGCAAAGAAACGCGGCATGTCCGCCTCCATCATGTTGAGCTCATTGGTGAGCTCGCTCGACCACGCCTTGTAGCCTTTCTCGATACGCATGCCGTTAACCGCGTAGAGACCGTAGTTCGCGATGCCGAGCCCGCGACCGCGCTCCCACAAAGCCTCATAGAGCGCGGGCAGCGCCTCCATGGGCGGATGCAGCTCCCAGCCGAGCTCGCCCACATAGCTCACGCGGAGCGCCCGCACGTCGCCTCCGAGGAGCCGGATCTCGCGCCCGGTCAGCCAGGGAAAATCGTCATTGCCGAGATTCGTGTCCGTGAGACCCTGCAGGAGCTCCCGCGACTTCGGTCCCGAGAGCACGAGCACGCCGCGGTCCTCCGTGACATTGTCGATCTGCACCCGCTCGTCTTGCCGCAAGCTCTGCGTGAGCCAGTCCCGATCGCGCAGCTCCGCAGCCGCCGCCGACAGGGCATAGAAGCGATCATCCGCCAATCGCGTCACCGTCATCTCGCCGAGGATTCTGCCCTGGGGCGAGAGCAGGTGAACGAGCGCGATGCCGCCGCTCTTGCGCGGGATGCGGTTCGCGCAGACCCGGTTCAAGAAAGCTTCGGCATCGGCGCCCTTGACGTCGAACTTGGCGAAGCCGCTGAGATCGAGAATACCGACGTGCTGATGCACCGCTGCGACTTCGTCGCGCACGACCTCGAAAACATTGGTACGGCGATAGCTCGCCAGCTCGGCGCGGCCGTCGAGCGAGAACCACTTGGGGCGCTCCCAACCGAAGGTCTCGGTATACACGCAGCCTTGCGCCTTGAGCCGTTCGTACAGCGGGCTCATCTTGCTCGGCCGACCCGCGGGTTCTTCCTCGCCGGGAAGGCGTGTGGTGAAGGTGAGGCGGTAATCCTGGAATGCCTTTGCGTGCGCATAGGTCTTGTCCGCAAACTTGCCGAAGCGCCGCGGATCGAACTCCGTCATGTTGATCTCGGCATCGCCGTGGATCATCCATTGCGCGAGATACTTGCCGCAGCCCCCGCCCTGGGCGATGCCGAACGAGGTTCCGCAGCACATCCAGTAACCTTCAAGGCCCGGCGCAGGCCCGAGGAGCGGTGCTCCATCGGGCGTGTGCGGAATGGCGCCGTTGATCACGCGGCGAATCCCGACCTCGCCGAAGATCGGCATGCGCTCGATGGCGCGCTCGAGCCAGGGAGCGATGCGGTCCAGATCGTCGGCAAAGAGCTCGTTCGAGGCTTCCCACTCCGGATGCCCCTTCGGCGCCCAGGCCTCGGTGAGCCCCGCGTTCTCATAGATGCCCATGAGCCCTGATTTTTGCTCCTGCCGCAGGTATCCCGAGGTATAGGAGTCGCGGATCACCGGGATCTCCTCGCGCCGCTCCTGGAACGCCGGGATGGGATGGGTGATCACGTAGTGATGCTGCATGTTGGTGATGGGTGCATCCGCGCCCACCATGGCCGCGATCTCGCGCGCATAGCAACCCGCGGCGTTCACCACGATTTCCGCGACGATCGGTCCCTGCTCGGTGATGACTTCCCATTCGCCGCCTGCGCGCCGGCGCACGTTGGTGACTCGATTGTGGCGCACGATGGTCGCGCCCAGATCCCGCGCGGCCTTGGCGAGCGCGTTGCAAATACCGGAAGGATCGCCGTGACCGTCGTCGAGCGTCCAGGCGGCGGCGAGCACGCCCTGCGTGGTAAGAAAAGGATTCAAGCGTTTGATCTCATCGACTCCGACGATGTCCATGCGAAAGCCGATGCTCTTTGAGTAGCCGAGGACGTACTGGAGCCAGGCGAGCTCCTCGGGGTTGTTGGCGAGGCGCAGGCCGCCGCTCGCGTGCCAGCTCGTGTATTGGCCGGTGAGCCCCTCGAGCCGCGGGTAGAGCGCGTTGCTGTAGGCGTGGATCTTGGCGAGGTTGTAGCTGCCGGTGATGCTCGGGCACTGGCCCGCGGCGTGCCAAGTCGAGCCGGAAGTGAGCTCGTCCTTTTCTACCAGGATGGTGTCGGTACAGCCCTCGAGCGCCAGATGGTAGAGCAGACTTGCGCCCATGATCCCGCCGCCGATGACGACGACGCGTGCGTGTGTTTTCATCAAAAAACCCGTCCCGAGCGGAGAAGGCCACAATAAATTGCCCCTCGATAGCGCGCAACCGAGTATTTTAGGCTCAATGGCCACATTTTTTTAAAGGGTAGAGTTTCCGGTGAACAGACCCCGTCCCTTGGTCGGTTTGCCGACCCTGACCTGGCTGCGTGCCTTCGAGGCGGCGGCTCGTACCTCGAGCTTCAGCGCCGCCGCGCTGGAATTGCGCCTCACTTCCGGGGCAATCAGCTATCAGATTCGGGCGCTCGAGGCGCACTTGGGGTTCGCGCTGTTCGAGCGTCTGCCGCGCGGCGTGAAGCTCACGCCCATGGGCGTCGCCTATCTGCCGCCGGTACGCAAGGCGTTCGAGCAGCTCGCCGATTCGACTGTGGGCTTATTCGGCGGCTCCGAGCGCGGGGAGATCAGCATTCATGCGCCGGTCTCGCTGGCCTCGCTTTGGCTCGCACCGCTCCTGCCGGCGTTCGGCCGAGCCTTTCCCGCGATCGACGTGCGCCTCTCGTCGGTGATCTGGGATCACCCGGCGCCTACCGAAAGCACCGATCTGGAGATTCGTTACGGCGCCGGCCAATGGCGCGGCTATCGCTCGGAGTTCCTTTGTAATCAGCGCATTGTCGCAGTTTGCAGCGCGGGGCTCCTCGGGCAGGCACGATCGAGCGGCGATCCGGCGGCGTGGCTGCTGCACCATCTCATTCCCATCATGGGCTACGAGAGCCACAGCTCGCAGGTGCGTCAGGCGCTCAAGCTCGGTGAGGGTGAAGAGCACCCCGGCCCGGCTGTCGACACGACCATCGCGGCGCTCGAGCTCGCGGCAAGCGGTGCCGGCTGCGCGCTTGCACATCGTTTGTTTTTGCACGGCTACCTCTCCACCGGGCGGCTGGTGCTCGCGCTCGATCACGACTTTGCCGATGACAGCTCGTATTTCATCGTGGCCCCCGAGCGCACGCAGCGTCCACGCCGCGAGGTTCAGCAATTTCGAGACTGGTTGATCGCGGAGGCCGCGACGCTGCCGTGAGTTGGGTCAGCGGGCCGGTGCGCTCGGAGCCGTGGGCGCGAGCGATCGCGCCTGCAGCGCCATGGATATCAGCGCCGAGCCGCCGAACACCAGGTTGATGCCGACCAAGAGGCCGATGGCCCAGGCCGCGGTTCCCGGGAGCCCGAGGAAAATCATCGCCGCCAGGATGAGGTCGATCAGGCCGCTCACCAGCAACAGCGCCCAGCGTGCGGAGAAACCGTGCCGGTGGGTCAACGCCATCATGATCGAGGCCACGCCCTCGATGGTCAGAAACGCCGTCAGGATCAAAGTGAGCGAGACCACGCCGGACAAGGGCCATGCAAGCAAGATCACGCCGGCCCCGATGGCGATCACCGCCGACAACAGCGACCAACCGAATCCCGGGGCGCCGCGCATGCGAAACGTGCTGATCAAGCCGACGACTCCGCTCAGCAGGAGCACCCAGCCGATGAGCACTTCGACCGCGATCGTCGCCACGTTGGGAACGACGATGGCGAACAGGCCGAGCAGGAACAGCACGATGCCTTCGATTAGGAATGCGCGCCAATGCAAATGCAGCGACGACGCTACCGCAGTCTGAATATTCTGAAGGCGGGATCCATCGGTGGCCATGAGCACATCCCTCGCGCGAGTGGGGCGCTCATGCTACTCCGAGTCCGGCCGCGCACCTAGCGCGAGTTCGTCGGAACCGCCAGGTTGTTATTGGTAACGGTCACGTTGTTGTTCGCCTCGAGCGCGCCGTCACCGAGCTTGATGCGACCATCCGGCTGGGGGACCGTGATCGGGGCGACCTCGACTTCGGTCACGCCGGTGTGGTGGTCGAGCCCGATCTGTTTCGCGGTCGCCGGGGAGAGATCGACGATCCGGCCGTCGACATAGGGGCCGCGATCTTGGATGGTGACCACGGCTGTCTTACCGGTTTCCAAATTGGTCACCTGAGCGGTGGTACCCAGCGGCAAGGTCAGGCTTGCCGCGTTGTTGCCGGTGGGGCGCATGCGGTTGCCATCGGCCATTTTCCGGCCCGCAAACATACGCGCGTAGAAGGAGGCCTTGCCGAAGCGCTTACGGCCCGAGCGATCGATGTTGGGCTTCTCGAGCGGAGAAATCCGCTTCGGCGATTTATTGCGCGCGGCTTTGGGGGACGTGACGGCTCCGGGCGGGGGCGGGGCCTCGTCCATCGCGCCTGCGGTGGCTTCGGCCGGGCCGCTCCCGGCGGCAACGCCGAGCAATGAAAGCGCCGCGGCGGCGATGACACCGACCACCGCAGCGGACTCGCGCGAAGTGACCGAGTTCCCGAAGTCCTGCTCGGGATCATGGTCGGCGCGTTCGATGTCAGTGCCTGTCTTAGTTTCCATAATGCGGGATTATCCGCGATTCATCCGGCAGGGGCTGTCGGCATCGCTCGACCTCAGCGGTGAGAGTAGGGGCGGGCAGATCATGCCGAGCGCGCACTTAAGCCTGCGACTTTGCGCTACTGCGCTGTCGGAAAGCACTGACACGAGTCCCGCGCGGGATCCCAAGCCGCACGCTCGCGCGTAAACTGCCGCCTTCGAGGGGGGCGGCTCGCCGAGAACAGCCAAGCGGAAAATAGTAATGAACGAAGTCAAAGTAACCGAGCACGATCTCATGTCCTTCATCAGCCCGAGCTCGCTGATCGGGGCGCTGGCCTACCTCGTGCTGTTCGTGATTTTTGCCTATGTGCTGTCGCGCCTGCTGCGCACCGCCGTGCACGCATCGATGACCCGTGCGGGCCATCTCGACCGCACGACCATCAGCTTTCTGCAGCAGATTCTCACCGCACTCATCTGGGTGATCATGCTCATCCTGTATGCGCACCTCATTCCCGTGCTGCGCTCGCTGGGCACGGCGCTGCTCGCCGGGGCGAGTGTGGCCTCGGTGGTGATCGGACTCGCCGCGCAAAGCACGCTCGGCAATTTGGTGGCGGGCGTATCGATCACGATCTATAGGCCGTTTCGACTGGGCGACACGCTGCAGGTCGCGGCACCCACCGGCACCGAGATCGGCGTGGTCGAGCTGATCTCGCTCGGCTACACGACTCTGCGGGCGCCCGCCGGTCATCTGATCGTGGTGCCCAACAGCGTGGCTGCGAGCCAAGTGACGATCAACTTGAACACGGATTCCTCGTTCGCGCCTTGGCCGCTGGTCGTCACGATTCGGCTCGCCCGTACGGTCAATGTCGAGGCGGCCCGGGAGCTCGCGGTCAAGGTGGCGAACGAGGCGAAGGTGCCGAACGACAAAGGAACCGCCCGGGTTCTCGGCTGTTATTTGACCAAGGTCGAGGCCGAGGCCGTCACTTTGGAGCTGCGGCTCGTCGCGGACAACGGCGCGCATCGCGACAAGCTGCGCTCTACTTTGCTGGCCGATCTGTCGCACCGTTTTGCCGAGGCGCAGCTGGGAGGCACGGGGACGGCGCCGGCGACTTTCTCGTAGAGCGATCGTGTGCCGCTTGCGATAGCCGCGCAGTCCGAGCACCCATGTGCCCGCTAAGTTCTATAATCCCCGCATGAGAATTGCATGCCTCGTCCTCTGCCTCTCGCTCGGCGCCCCCATGGCCGAGGCGGAAGTCACCCCCAGCTCGATGATAGGGATTCAGCAGCCGACTCTAGATGTCGCGACGGCGAGCCGTTTCGCCTCGCTCGCGCTCAAGTGCCTGCATCAGGAATACCCGAACCACATCTTGCACACGCTCACCAGCGATGCAGATGTGCGGGCTCCGCGCGAGCTCACCCCCGCCTTCTACGGTTGTTACGACTGGCACTCGGACGTGCATGCGCATTGGCTGCTCGTGCGCCTCATGAGGCTTTTTCCGGATGCGGACTTCGCGCCCGCAGCACGCGCCGCCGTGGCACAAAGCCTGACGGCGCAGAACATCGCCGGCGAATTGGTATATCTGCGGCGCGAGGATCGGACCTCCTTCGAGCGGCCGTACGGCCTCGCCTGGCTTCTTCAGCTGTGCGCGGAGCTGCGCGCCTGGAACGATCCGCAGGCCGCGCAATGGTCCAACGTCCTCAAACCCTTGGAGAGCGAGGCCGCTACGCGGCTGGAGAATTGGGCCGGCAAGCTCCGCTATCCAATCCGTGTGGGCGAGCACGATCAGAGCGCGGCTGCGTTCAGCTTAGTGTGGGATTGGGCCAATGTCGCGGACGATCCGCAGATGCGCAGCGTGCTCGCCTATGCCGCGCGGCGCTTTTATCTCGCGGATCGCGACTGCCCGCTGAGCTATGAGCCCTCGGGAGAGGATTTCTACTCTCCCTGTCTGGGGGAGGCCGATTTCATGCGCCGCGTGCTCGGCCCGGACGCCTTTGCGCGTTGGCTCGCAGGTTTTCTACCCGATATTCCCGCAACGACCGGAAGACCGTGGCTCGAGCCGGCGATCGTCAGCGACCGGTCGGATCCGAAGCTTGCGCACACGGATGGATTGAATCTGAGCCGAGCTTGGATGCTCGAAGGCATTGCCGACGGCCTGCCCGCGAACGATCGACGCGTGCCCGCGCTGCGCGCCGCCGCGCAGCTGCACCGGGACGCGGCGCTGCCGGAAGTGACCGGGGAGCACTACGAGGGCGGTCACTGGCTCGCCGCATTCGCCGTGTATCTCACCAGCGGCTCCGGCCTCAAGTAGCCATCTGGCGCGAGACGGCGAGTTCGGCCGCCGCAAGATCCTCAAGAGCCGTGCCTACGCTCTTGAACAAGGTGATTGCCGCGGGATGGGAGCGCTTGAAACGATCGCAGGCGAGCTCGCTCAACTCCGCGCGAACCGCCTGCGGACCGATGACGCCGCGTGCAATCGCACCCACGAGCTCGCCGGATTCGGCGAGCGCACCGAGCCGGGTGTCCACATATAGCTCGGCGCGGGCGACCGCTTCGTCGTCGGCCTCGCACATCGCTGGATTGAAGGCGCCGACCAGATCGAGGTGCTGCCCCGCGCGGAGCCACGCGCCGCGCACCAGCGGTTGCGGCGATAGCGTGGCGCAGCTCACGATGTCAGCCCAGCGCACCGCCGCCTCGAGATCATCGACGGCTGCGACGCGCAACTGTGGGCAGTCGAGGGCCGCGGCAGTGGCGCGTGCGCGTTCGATCCGTCGGCCCCAAACGCGCACTTCCCTGATGGGCCGTACGCGGGTGTGGCTTTCGATGAGATGCGGCGCCAGCTGTCCCGTGCCGAGCATCGCCAGGCGCGAAGCGTCCGGTGCGGATAGATAACGCGAGGCCAGCGCCGATGCGGCCCCGGTGCGCCTCAACGTGAGCTCCTCGCCGTCGAGCAGCGCCCGCGGCGCCCCCGTCGAGGCGTCGAGCAACACATAGGTCGCGGCGACGGTCGGCAAGCCTTTCTCTGCATTGTCCGGATACACGGTGACCAGCTTGATGCCGAGCGATGCGCCGGCTCGCCATGCGGGCATGACGAGGAGCGTGCCGCCGCGTCCGCCGGATGCGCCCGGCTCGATCGCGTATTGGCGGCGTGCGGGTACCACGGCGGAGCCGCGAAAGGCGGCGTCCAGGGCATCGATCAGCGCATCGCGGTCGAGGCATGCCGCAAGTGTCGGGGCGTCCAGCTGGAGCATCATTGCGCTATTGTCGCCTCAAATGATGTTCAACTCTCGCAGCGGCGCATTTGCAAGGTAGCGCGCATAAGAGAGCGGCGACAGATCGATGGTGCGGTATTCGCCATAACAAATGTGCTCCGCAAGGCCCCGCCCGATGGCGGGCGATTGCTGGATGCCATGGCCGCTGAATCCGCTCGCGAGCAATAAGTTGCCGACGCCGGGCGCGGGGCCGATGAAGGCGTTTTGATCGAACGTATTATAGTCGTAGTGGCCGGCCCACGCCGAGGTCATGCGGACCGCCTCGAAGGCGGGAACACGGTGCGCGAGCAACGGCCAGGCGCGTGTCTCGAAGGCCGCAAGGTCGACCTCGAAGTCCTGCGGCGAGACATCCGGGTCCGGATCCTGCGGCGGTCCGCACAAAAATCGATTGCCTTCGGGACGAAACCACAGTCCCGACGGATCGATGACCAGCGGACAATGCGGGATCGCCACCGGGCAGGTGAACACGAATACGTTGCGCTTGCGCGCGACCACAGGCAGCCGGATCCCCGCTGTGGCGGCGAGCGCTGCGGAGCGGGTGCCTGCGGCATTGATTGCGTAATCGCAATCGATGCGCCCGCGCTGCTCGAGCAGGACGCCCGCGACGCGCCCCTCCGCTGAGCGCTCGAACCCGATCACGCTGTCGCGTAGATAGCGCGCGCCGCCCTGCTCGCCGGCGCGGCGCAAGGCCGCGAGCAGCGCGTGGCCGTCGAACCAGCCTTCGCCGCGCAGCGTATCGCAACCCGCCGCGAGATCCTCCGTATGCAGCCAGGGATAGCGCGTCGCAAGTTCCGCGCGGTCCCACAGCCGGACCTCGACGGCGTGCTCGCGCTGCAGCGTCGCCCGTTGCGCGAGTGTGTCCCGGCCCTGGGAGGTCGCAAGAAAGAGATAGCTCGACTCGAGCAGACCAAGATCGAGCCGCGCATCCTCGAGGCGTCGCGGTGCATCGCGCAAGAACTCCATGCCGAAGCGCGAGATGTCGATGTTGAGCGGTGTCGAGAATTGCTGGCGTATGGAGCTCGCCGAGCGCGTGCTGGCCGCCTCTCGGTACGTCGGATCGGGCTCGATCACCAGCACTTCGCCGGAAAAATCCGGGCAAGACGTCAGAAAGTAGGCGCAGGCCGAGCCGATGGCGCCGCCGCCGGCGATGACGACTTTGCCGGTCAGACGCGCACCCATGGCGGGGATGGTACCGAAATTCGAAAGCACCGACTTGCTCTCAGGGCGGCTGCCGACGCAACTGCCGCCGCATTCCTACAGCGATCGCGCGGCGGAACGAGCGTAATGCCATTTAACCTGCGGCAGCCGGAAACCAGGGGCCGCGCAGTCATGGAATCGTCAATCATCACCGGAGGGTTTAACAATGGCTTCAAAGAATACCGCGGTGTTCGGCATTTACCGGACACCCGACGACGCGGAACGCGCCGTGGACGCATTGCTGGGCAACGGATTCTCGAGCGGCGCGATCTCCGTGTTGCTGCCGGATAACGAGAGCACGCGCGCGTTCGCGCATCATAAGGAAACCAAGGCGCCCGAGGGTACCACCGCAGGCGTGACAACAGGCGGCGTCATCGGCGGTGCGCTGGGAGTGCTGGTCGGCATCGGTGCACTCGCAATTCCCGGAGTCGGTCCATTGATTGCGGCCGGTCCGATCGTGGCGGGCCTGGCGGGACTGGGGGTCGGCGGCGCCGTGGGCGGCCTGGTCGGCGCGCTCATCGGCATGGGCATTCCCGAATACGAGGCGAAGCGCTACGAAGGGCGTGTGAAAGACGGCGGCACCCTGCTTTCCGTCCATTGTGACACCTCGGATCAGGTAAGCCGTGCCAAGGATCTGTTGAAGTCGAGCGGCGCGCAGGATATCTCCTCGACGTCGGAGGCCTCCGGCGCAAAGGTCGATGATCGGCGCGATGTCGATTCGCGCTATGCCTCTGTCTCCACCGAACCGCGCGTCGCGAGCTTCACTCCGGACCCGACCGTCGTCGCTGCGCAGGAGCCGGCCTATACCACGGAAACGCCGGCCGCCCGCGAGGCTCGCGCGGCGCGCATCGCCGCACAGCCCCTGGTCGATCCGGTGGACCCGGCGACGCCGCGCATCCATCGCTGAGAGGGGAGATAGCCCGGCGCTGAGCGCGAGACCGCGGACCTTCCGCAGTCTCGTGTCTCAGCTCACGGGGCCGGATGCGGGTGAGGGCGTCGACACCGGCGGGTCGACTTCGAAACCGCGCTGTTTGAGCTCGTCGAGCAATCCGCCTTTCTCGAGCAATAAATCCATGTTGACCACCGCGACGGTGGTGCCGGCGTCGTTCAGAGATTTGAGCAGGGCATCGAGCCAGGTGTGACGGATGCGCCCGATGAGGTCGCCCGCGGCGGCACCCGAGTCGAGCGCTCTCACGCAGGCGTCGACCTGCGCGGGCTCCGGATGGCTCTGAATACTATCGATATCCCCGGTGGCCCAAGCCCGCGCCCGATCGATCAGTTGAGGCAGTCCCGTCTCGATCGTAACCAGGGACGCGTCGACGCAGGTATTCTCGGTCGCAGGCGGCATCGTCTTCAACGCGTCGAGGACGTCGCCCACGCCGGCGATTTTCACCTCCTCCACGCGCACTTTCTGCTTCTTGGCAAGTGCGCGCATCGCCGCGCCTAGATCCAAACGCGCGGACAGTCCGGCGCTGTGAAATGCATCTCTTTCCAGAAAGGCGGAGGCAATGATGGGCCGAAACCGTTCCCACTTATCCGGGTCGCGCGTGAATCGGGCGCGATCTTTGGCAAAACGGGCATACAAATCGGGGGGCATTACGTCCTTCAGGTGTTTCCCCCCGCGGACCATTAGAACGCTGCGCTCGGTGATCAAAAGCCACAATATGCGTACGATGCCGATCTCGAAGGGCTTGGGCACCAGCACTTGATTGGTGGAGGCGAGCAGCCGCTCGACCTGACTGGAGCGCCAGGTGATGTCGCGGGGGAGCGGTGAGATGCTGCCGAGTATCCACAGATGGGCCGCCCCCTTGTGCACGTGCCAAAGGCCCGGACCCGTGCGCTCGCCGGTCACCACAAGCTCTTGCAGCTGATCGGCGGAGGGTGCAGGTACGGCAGCCGGCGAGGTATCCGCGCAGAGAGCGGTCGATGCGGCGACCGCCAGACAGGTCGCGAGCAGAGCGATCGACCATTTCATCGGACGCATGATACAAGAACGCGCTGCGGCCGCGGCGACTCGGCCGGCGCCGCGAGCTCGGCTGTCTTCAGTCGGTAACGCGACGTGCTAATTCACGCAGCTTGTGTTCGCGCTCGATGACTTCCTTGTTGGGGCCTAGGAACTCGAGCAGTGCCTCGCCATGCGCCGTGTGTGCCGCGACCACCTTGATGGCGAGGAGCGTCGGGGTCGCGAGAATGATGCCGGCGATACCCCAGAAAAGACCGCCGAACCACAAGGATAGAAATACGACGAGCGGATTGACGGCGAGCCGCCGACCCACCAGCAGCGGCTGTACGACCTGTCCCTCCACCGTGGCCAGGGCGAGGAAGCTTCCGGCGATGCCCGCGATGCGCCCGAGATCGGTGAATGAAACGGTCGCGACGATGGCGATCACCAGTAATGTGGTTCCGGGGCCGACATAGGGGAAGTAGTTGAGTACGGCGGCGAGAACTCCCCAAAGGTAGGGATTCGGCATGCCCCAAAGCATCATGACACCGGCCGTGGCGACGCCCAGGCTGATATTGATGATGGTCATGGTGAGGTAGAAACGCCCCATCTCGGCGCGCATCTTGCCGATGACATCGAGCACGTGACCGGCGTGCAGATCGTCGACGAATGCCGACGTCATGCGTGCGAGCATCGGCGGTCCGCCCGCGAGCAGGAACAAGGTCACGATGGCGAAGGTCAGCACGCCGACGATCGCATTGCGGGTCAGGTCGAGCAGCATCTGCGAGCCGCTGCTGGAGGGCTCGACTGCGACGGCCGTGCGCGCGGGGACGCCGGGGCGCACCGCCGTCAGGGTATCCGCCGAGCCGCGCAGCTCCTCCACGTGGCGCATGAAGCGGGCGAGCGGCGTGATGCGCTGCTTGATGGTTTGCAGCGTCTCGGGCGCTGTGTCGAACCAATGCTGCGCGGGTTTCCAGGCCAGATCGATGGCGCCCCCCGCGAGAGCGAGGGTCAGGAGAAAGATCAGCAAGGCGCTCACGCCGCGGGGCACCCGCCAGCGGTGCAGTGCCTCCACAGGGCTCGACAGGATGAGGGCGAACAGCAAGGCGAGCGCGATGGGGGTGAAAGCCGCGTGCGCCTCGTAAAGCAACAGTCCCAGG
>Ga0302314_10010853_pt1 | contig 15917 bp, 12 predicted proteins | sample III_Palsa_N2_3_FD_200533 | JGI IMG/M metagenome (GOLD analysis project Ga0302314, IMG submission 200533) | Peat permafrost microbial communities from Stordalen Mire near Abisko, Sweden - III_Palsa_N2_3 | ecosystem: Environmental > Terrestrial > Soil > Palsa > Peat permafrost | place: Sweden... | reverse complement strand
CTTCCAAGCGAGCGCGAGCCGCAGCGGTAACCTCGATGGCGATTCCTGGGCGCATTCCCGAGACTCGCACATCCGGGGGAGCAGGGGAATCCGTCGCGGGCGATATCTGTTAGATTTTATCCACTAGGTCGTCGGCATAGGTATCCATGTCGTTGCCGGTCCACGGCTGGCTGGACCGGCCATGGCCGCGGCGATCATGGGCGATGACCCGGTAGCCGTGCAGGCCCAGGAACAGCATCTGGCTGTCCCAGGCATCGGCCGACAGCGGCCAGCCATGGCTGAACACGACCGGCTGCCCCGAGCCCCAATCCTTGTAATAGATCTCGGTGCCGTCGGTGGTGGTGATGAAGCTCATTTGTTTCGAGTCCTTTATACGAAGACGCAACGGCGGTTTCGGATGCCGCCCGGCTTCCGAGGATGCCGCCCGGCTTCCGAGGATGCCGGACGAGCCGATGCGCCGGCTTGGACGATCCGCCCGCCGTTTGTCGGATATGACCGCACCCGGCATGACAAGCCAAGAGCTAGGATCGCAAATTCTGCTGCAATGCCAATAGGGTGCGCTGCCAGGCATCTTCGGTGGCGGCACGATCGAACTTCTGCACGACCGGCAGATTGAACGCGTGCCGGGCGCCGGGATAGACGATCAGGTCCAACGGGGCGCCCCGGTCTTTCGCGGCGGCGGCCATCGCCTTGATCGTATCGACCATGCAGCAGCCGTATTGCTCCGGGTCATTGTCCTTGTCGCCGGCGAAGACGAGCGTCGGTACGGCCCAGCGGCCGACGAGATCCTCTTTGTCCCGGATCGATTTGGTATCGGGATAATATGCGACGACTACGGAGACGAGGCTGGGCAGCGTACTGGCGTGGACCAGCACGTCTCCGCCGCCAAGCGACAGACCGACCACGCCGACCTTGCCCGGAAGGGCGTGCGGCGAGTTTTGGGCCTCACGGATCATCCGTTGAAGATTTTCGCCGCCGCCGACATCGCCCGCCGGAAAGGCATGGCCGTCGGTCAGGACGACATAATAGCCCCGCGAGGCGAGGTCGCTCGCCAGGAAGACATAGTTGCGCGGGCCGCTCGATCCCGAGATCAGCAGGACGACCGGCCCTTGCCCGCCGGGCGGCACGAATTCATCATAGGGCGACCAATTGCTCAGCGCGCAGCCGGCAAGACCGATGCACAGTGCCCCCACAGCAACGAGCATTTTCCACATGAGGCGGCCTCCCCACTCGACCGACGCCGATGGGAAACCATAGCACGCGATCGCGACTTAGCCGCGTGCTCTCACCGACTGGAACACCTCATGGTCCGGTACGCCATGATGCAGGAAATCGCCGGTGATGGTGAGCTTCGACCCGGCGCTGATCAGCCGGCTTTTCGTCCTCCTATTCGACCGTGACGCTCTTCGCCAAATTGCGCGGCTGGTCGACGTCGGTGCCCTTATGGACGGCGGTGTAATAGGCCAAGAGCTGCAGCGGTACCGAATAGAGGATCGGCGCCACGAACGGGTCGCAGTCCGGCAGGCGGATGGTCGCGAGCGTGCGGCCGGGGAAGGAGGCGATGCCGGCGGCGCTCGACATCATGATGACCTTGCCGCCGCGCGCCAGCACTTCCTGCACGTTCGACGCGGTCTTCTCGAACAGCTCGTCATGGGGGGCGACGATGATGATCGGCATCTGATCGTCGATGAGCGCGATCGGCCCGTGCTTCATCTCGCCGGCGGCGTAGCCTTCGGCGTGGATGTAGCTCAATTCCTTGAGCTTCAACGCCCCTTCGAGCGCCAGCGGATAGGCGGTGCCGCGGCCCAGATAGAGCACGTCGCGCGCCTCGATCAGCGATTTGCCCAGCACCTCGATCGCCTCCTCGTCGGCCAGCACCTCGGCGATGCGCGACGGCACTTCGCTGAGCGCGGTCGCGAGTTCGGCTTCGCGCAGCGCGTCGATCTTGCCGCGCGCGCGCGCCATGGCGATGGCGAAGCAGGCAAGCACGGCCAGCTGCGCCGTGAAGGCCTTGGTCGAGGCGACACCGATCTCCGGCCCGCACAGGGTCTGCAGCATGACGTCGGCTTCGCGCGCCATCGAGCTTTCGGGCTGGTTGACCAGGACCGCGATATGCTGGCCCTGGCTCTTGGCATAGCGGAGCGCCGCCAGCGTGTCGGCGGTCTCGCCCGATTGCGAGATGAACAGGGCCAGCCCGCCGTCCGGCATGTCGGCGGCGCGATAGCGGAACTCGCTGGCGATATCGACCTCGACCGGCACGCGCGCCAGCTTCTCGAACCAGTATTTCGCCACCAGCGCCGAATGGAACGAGGTGCCGCAGGCGACGATGGTGACGCGCGAGATCGTCGCCAGATCGAACGGCATGTCGCCCAGCGCGATCGTGCGGCTGGTCGGGTTGACGAAGGCCTGCAGCGTGTCGCCGATCACGGCCGGCTGCTCGCAGATTTCCTTGTGCATGAAATGGCGGTGATTGCCCTTGCCGATCATGGCGCCCGAAAGCGCGGTGAGCTTGATCGGCCGGTCGACCGGTCGGTCCTCGGCGTCATAGACCTGGGCACCGGTCGGCGAGAGCACGGCCCAGTCGCCTTCGTCGAGATAGCAGATGCGCTGGGTGAGCGGCGCCAGCGCCAGCGCGTCGGACCCCACATACATCTCGCCGTCGCCGTACCCCACCGCGACCGGCGAGCCGCGCCGGGCGCAGATCAGCAGCTCCGGATATCCGGCGAACACGATCGCGACGGCGAAGGCGCCATGGAGCCGGCGCAGCGTACGCGCGACCGCTTCCGGCGGCGTGGCGCCCGTCTCCATCTCGCGGGTCAGCAGCATGGCGACCGCTTCGGTGTCGGTGTCGCTGGTGAAGGCATAGCCGGCGGCGATCAGTTCGGAGCGCAGTTCGGCGAAATTCTCGATGATGCCGTTATGGACGATGGCGACCCGGTCGGTCGCGATCGGGTGGGCATTGCGTTCGACCGGGGCGCCATGGGTAGCCCAGCGGGTATGGCCGATGCCGGTGGTGCCGGCGATCGGGTCGGTCGCCAAGAGGTCGGCCAGCTTGTTGAGCTTGCCCTCGGCCCGGCGGCGGACGATGCGGCCATCGACGAGCGTGGCGATACCGGCCGAATCATAGCCGCGATATTCCAGCCGCCGAAGCCCTTCGAGCACCAGGGGAGCCGCCTCGCCGCGTCCGATCGTCCCGATAATGCCGCACATATGCTGATCCTTCTCGAACTTACTTCTTGTGCTTCGCGCGTTGGGCGGCCCTGAATTCCGCAGCCCGTCCGGGCTTGTCGACCTGGCGCGCCCGACCGATGGCGATGGCATCGGCCGCGACATCGCTCGTCACCACGCTGCCGGCCGCCGTCATGGCGCCATCGCCGATCCTGACCGGTGCCACCAGCGACGAGTTTGAGCCGATGAAGGCCCGCTCGCCGATCTCGGTGCGGTATTTGCCGAACCCGTCGTAGTTCACCGTGATCGTGCCGGCGCCGATGTTGCTGCCGGCACCGACCGTCACGTCGCCCAGATATGTCAGATGGTTGGCCTTGGCGCCGCGACCGACCTCGGCATTCTTCAGCTCGACGAAATTGCCGATATGGACATCCTCGGCCAGCACGCTGCCCGGCCGCAGTCTGGCGAACGGACCGATGATGGCCCCGGCACCGATCTTCGCACCCTCGATATGACTGAAGGATTTAATCTGGACCCGGTCGCCGACCGTGACGCCGGCGCCGAAGATCACGTTCGGGCCGATGACCACGTCACGGCCCAGCACCGTGTCGGCGGCGAGGAACACGCTTCCCGGATCGGTGAGCGTGGCGCCGCCGGCCATGGCGGCCGCGCGCAGCCGCTGCTGCAGGATCGCCTCGGCCTTCGCCTGATCACCGCGCGAATCGACGCCCAGCAACTCCTCGCCCGACGCTTCGATCGCCCGCGCGATCCGGCCATCACCACGGGCGATACGGATGATGTCGGTCAGATAGAATTCCCGTTTGCGGTTGTCGTCCGTGATCCGCCCGATCAGATCGAACAGGATCGCACCATCGATCACCATTACGCCCGAATTGCAAAGATCGAGCGCCCAGATATCCGGAGGCGCCTCGATTTCCTCGACGATGGCATCGAGATTGCCGGAGGCATCGAGCACCAGCCGGCCATAGCCGTTCGGTGGCGCAACGCGCATGCCGAGCACGACCACGGCGGCACCGGTCCGCCGGCGTTCCTCGACCATGCGGCTGAGCGTCTCGGCCGTGATCAGCGGCGTGTCGCCATAGACGACCAGCACATCCTCGAACGGCGTGACACCGAAGGCGGCGCGGGCTGAGCCGACGGCATGGCCGGTGCCGCGCTGGTCCAGCTGATGGGCGAGCGCGTGCGGGGCTGCCGCCGCCTCGACCGTCGGCATGTTCGGACCGGCGACGACGACGACATGTTCGGGGGTGAGCCGTGCGCAGGTATCGATGACATGGCGCAGCATCGGCTTGCCGGCGATTTCGTGCATGACCTTCGGCAGGTCCGACTTCATCCGAGTGCCCTTGCCGGCGGCAAGGATGACGACCGCAAGTCGCTTCATGAGCCCTTTTCCCTATTCGACGGCCGGAAATGTGTCATTTAGATCGGCATGATGGCGAAACAAATTTTGTGAATCGACATGACGAAGCAACTGGTGCTGTTCGATCTCGACGGTACGCTGATCGACAGCGCCGCCGATCTACGCGTGGCGCTCAACACGATGCTGGCGGCCTTCAGGCGCGAACCGCTGCCGCTCGCCGACGTGATCGGCATGATCGGCAACGGCGTGCCGACGCTGGTGAAGCGCGGCCTGGCCGCCCGGCCGGGCGAAGCGGTCGATCCTGCCGACGCCGTGGCCAGGTTCAACGCGGCCTATGACGCCGCACCCATGGCGCTGACGCGCGTCTATCCGGGCGTGTTCGAAACGCTCGACCGGCTGAAGGCCGCGGGCCTGGCAATGGGTGTGTGCACCAACAAGCATGAGGCGTCGGCACGGCATATCCTGACCGAACTCGGCCTGATGCCCTATTTCGCCCATCTGATCGCCGGCGACAGCCTGCCGTTCCGCAAGCCCGATCCGCGGGTGCTGACCGAGACCTGCGCGCGACTCGGCCTCAGCATCGCCGATGCCTGGATGATCGGCGACAGCGAGGTCGATGCCGCGACCGCCGACGGGGCGGGCATGGACTTCGTCCTGCTGACCTATGGCTATCATCATGGGCCGGTCGAGAACATCCCGGCCCGCCACCGGCTCGATCGCTTCATCGACCTGGTCGATGTGTTGATCTGACCGGCCGTCACGGCAACGCGACACCCAGCGGCCCCGCCACCGCCCGCAGCAGGCGCCGGGCTTCGGTAAAGCCCAGGCGGTCGATGGCACCGGCGAGCGCGGCCGCATCGACGCCTTGGGCCTCGAGTGCCGCCTTGACCGGAGCGAACTCCCGTCGCGCCGCCAAGGAATTGCGGCCGAGCAGCTCGTCCAGATCGACGATCATGCGGCTGAGATCGGCCGAGGCCGTGCCGGGCGCGGCGCTGGCCGCCGCAGCCGGCGCCGGCGCGCTGCTGGCGGCGGTGAGGCCGCCCACGACTTCGGCCATTGCCGCCTCGAGCTTGGTCAAGAGCGGCTCCAGATCGGCAATCTCGCCCTTGCGCAATTGGGCCTCGACCGCGGCGGCAGCGGCTGCGAGCCGCATGGCCGACAGGTTGCCGGCGACGCCCTTCAGCGTATGGGCATGGCGCGTCGCCTCCTCGATGGCACCATGGCCGAGCGCCAGACGGATCGCGGTGACGGCACCGGCCTGCGACTTGCCGAATTCGGCCAACAAACGGGTCAGCAGCGACCGGTTGCCGCCCAACCGGGCCAGGGCCGCGTCGACATCGATGCCGGGTTGATCATCCATGAGCGTTATCTCGTTCGGGGCCGGAGGTCGGACCGCCGGCTTGGGGGCGTTGCGCGGCAGGTCGATCCAATGACGCAGTCGCACGATAAGATGGTCGGGATCGACCGGTTTTGGAATGTGATCGTTCATGCCGGCGTCCAAACATTGCCGGCGCTCTTGCTCCAGCGCGTGGGCCGTCATGGCGATGATCGGCAGGTCGTGCAAGCCGAGCTTGTTGCGGATCGCCTCCGTCGCCTGATAGCCGTCCATTTCGGGCATCTGAATATCCATCAGGACCGCGTCGAACGCCATGCCCGCGGCCAGGCGATCGACCGCTTCCTTGCCGCTGCGCGCGGTCTTGACCGTGGCGCCGGCCGCTTCGAGCAGCTCCTGCGCGATCATCCGGTTGATCTCGTTGTCGTCGACCACCAGGACGTGGGCGCCGACCAGATCGATCTCGCCCGCCACGACCGAGGTACCCGGCAGGCGCGGCGGCGGCACGGGAGCGGCCGCCGACGGGCCCTGCGCCCGGAAGCGGGCGGTGAAGAAGAACCGGCTGCCGCTGCCCGGCGCGCTTTCGACGCCGATGGCGCCGCCCATGGATTCGACCAGATGTTTCGAGATGGTAAGGCCGAGGCCGGTGCCGCCGAACCGGCGGCTGGTCGAGCTGTCGGCCTGGGAGAATGCCTGGAACAGCTTGCCGGTCTGTTCCTCGCTGAGGCCGATGCCGGTGTCGCTGACCGAGAAGCGGAGATCGATCGGCCCCGTGCCCGGCAAGTGCTCGGCCGTGACCAGGATACGACCGTGGTCGGTGAATTTGATCGCGTTGCTGATCAGATTGGTCAAGACCTGGCCCAGGCGCAGCGGATCGCCGATCAGGTGTCGCGGCAGGTCCGGCTGGATCTCGAAATCGAGCGTCAGTCCCTTTTCGGCGGCCCGTTTGGCGAACAGGTCGCCGACATGCTGCAGCGTCTCGTTCAAATCGAACGGCACCTCTTCCAGCAACAGCTTGCCGGCCTCGATCTTCGAGAAATCCAGGATGTCGTCGATGATGCGCAGCAGCGACCGGCCGGCGCGCTGGATCTTGGTCAGGTGCTCGCGCTGATGGGGCTGCAGTTCCGATTTCAGCACCAGATGGGTCAGGCCCAGCACGGCGTTCATCGGCGTGCGGATTTCGTGGCTCATATGGGCCAGGAACTCGCTCTTGGCCTGGGCCGCACTCTCGGCCCGCCGCCGCTCCTGCTCGCTCAAGGCCGCAAGCTCGCCGAGCTCGCTCGCCTGCTGGGCCAACAGGTCGCGGCTCTGGCGCAGCTCCTGCTCGACATGACGCGCATTGGTCAGGTCATGCAGGATGACCAGGTATTTCGAGCCGGAGATGACGGCATAGGGCTCGGTCACCCGCTCGGTCCCATCGGCGCAGGTCAGCCAGCAGGTCGGCGGCTCGCCGGGCATGCCGGCCTCGACCCGGGCCAGATAGCTCTCATAGAGCGCCGCCATCGAGACGCGGTCGGTCTGATCGGCATAGGCCGGCGTCCACAGGTCGCCCTCGCGCTCGAAATCGCTGGCGCCATAGCCATAGACCTCGGCGAAGCGTGGATTGACATATTGGATCTTCCGCTCGGGCCAGCTGCCGAGGATCATCGGCAGCGGCGAGGCTTCGATGAAGGCGCGCATCTGCGCCTCGCCGGCGCGCAGATCGCCCTCGGTCCGCTCGCGCGCCTCCAGCAGGCCGTTGAAGCGATGCACCAGATCGACGATCTCGGCCGGACCGGTCTCCGGCAACCGCATGTCGAGCCGCCCCTCGGTCGCGGCCTCGGTGGCCGCGATCAGCCGGCGCAGCGGTCGGACCAGGCGGCGCTGGCTGAAGAAGGCGAAGATGATGACGAACAGGACCATGGCTGCGACCAGGGCGACGTCGATGCGCAGCCGATGCCAGGCCGGCGCCAGGATCTCCTGACGCGGGACCGACACGATCGTGTACCAGCCCGACCCGAAGATCGGCGCGAAGGCCGCGACTTCCAGGTGACCATCCGGGCCCGGTCGCTCGATCCAGCCCGGGCCATCGGTACGGGAGGCATCCTTCAAGACCTGCGGGTCGAGCCGCTTTCCGATCCATTCGGCCGGATCGCTGTTGCGCGCCACGACGGCGCCGGTCTGATCCAGAATGGTCACGGTCGCTGCCGACGGCAGCACGCCCTCGAGCTGCAGCGGTTGGAAATGCGACAGATGGATCGAAACGGCGAGCACGCCGATCAGCTTGCCCGCATCGGTCGCGACCGGCATCGCCGCCACGATGCACCAATCCTCGATCGCGCCGTCGAATGTCGGCGCGCCGAGCAGGAATTTCTGCTGGCTCAGTTCCTGGCGGAACCAGTCGCGGTCGGCGAAATTGGCGCGGGGGCTGCCCAGCGCCGGCGGAATGGTGCTGCAGATCAGTTCGCCGTCGAGCCCGATCAGCCGGAGCGTGATGAAGCTGGGCCTGAGGCGCGGCACGGTCGTCAGCAGTGGATCGCAATGATTGGGATCCAGCGCCTGGATCGCCGGACGCGTGACGGCACCGCCGAGGATGTCGCGGGTCTGCAACGTGTCGTGTTGGACGCTGGCGGCAATCAGCCGAGCGAACCCCAGGGACTCCTCCCCGGCCGCGGCGATTTCGCGACCGGTCGACAGATATTGCTCATAGCCGATGATCGCGACGAACGGCAGGACGATGGCAGCGACCAACCCGATCATCCGGGTCCCGATCGACCAATGCCTGCTCATCGACGCTCCTTCGCTGCAACCCGGATGGCGTCGGCGCTTTGCGCTCGGCTCCATCCCCTCATCGGACGCGGTCTTTGACGCCGCATGCCGACATGGACTGCAGGAACTAGGCCAGCGCGCGCTCCAGCACCCGGGCGACATGCAGCGCCTCGCGCCGGGTGCCGTCGGCGATCTGATGCCGGCAGCTGGTGCCGTCGGCGACGATCAGCGCCGCAGCCGGGGCGTCGCGGACCGCGGGCAGCACCGACAGCTCGCCGATGCGCATCGAGACCTCGAAATGCTCGGCCTCGTAGCCGAACGAACCGGCCATGCCGCAGCAGGTCGCCTCGATCGTCTTCACCGTCAGATCCGGCACCAGGCCCAGCACGATCGCCACGTCCGGCACCAGGCCGAACGCCTTCTGGTGGCAATGGCCATGCAGGTAGGCCTCGGCGACGCCGATCGGCTTCAGCGGCAGGTTGAGGCGGCCGGCGCGTTGTTCGGCGGCCAGGAATTCTTCGAACAGCATGGCGTTCGCTGCCAGGGGTGTCGCTTCGTCCGCCCCCAGCATCACCGCATATTCGTCGCGCAGCGTCAGCAGGCAGGACGGCTCCAGCCCGACGATCTTCGCGCCCCGCGCGAGGAGCGGTGCCAGCGCGGCAATGAGCCGCCGCGCCTCGACGCGCGCCTCGTCGATCAGGCCCGCCGCCAGAAACGTCCGGCCGCAACACAGGGGCCGGCCCACCCGGGGCGGCTCGACCACGCGATATCCGGCCGCGAGCAGCACCCGACGGGCCGCCCGCAAATTCTCCGGCTCGAAGCTGCCGTTGAACGTATCGGCGAGCAACACGACCTCCGCCCCCTCGCCCTCCGCCGGCTTCGGTTGCCACGCATCGCGGCGCCAGGCCGGCAAAGCGCGGTGTCTGGATAAGCCGAGGAAGCGCTCACCGACTGCCCCCAATACCGGAACGCGGTTGCGCAGATTGAGAACCGAGGCAAAATGCCTTGCAATATGCGCATAACGCGGCAGATACGCGACCAGCCGTTGTCGCGCCGACAACCCATGGCGGCGCTGCCAATGGTACAGGAACTCCAGCTTCATGCGCGCCATGTCGACGCCGGTCGGGCACTCGCGCTTGCAGCCCTTGCAGCCGACGCACAGATTCATGGTCGATTTCATGGCGTCGGAGGTGAGCGCATCCGGTCCGAGCTGGCCCGACAGCGCCAAGCGCAGGCTGTTGGCCCGGCCGCGCGTCACGTCCTTCTCGTCCTCGGTCGCGCGGAAGCTCGGGCACATCACGCCGGGATCCGACTTCCTGCAGGTGCCATTGTTGTTGCACATCTCGACCGCGTTCAAGAAACCGCCCCAGTCCGACCAGTCGAGCGCGGTTTCGATCGGCAGCGCCTTGTAGTCGGGCTGGTAACGCATCAGGCTGCGGTCGTCCATCCGCTCGGCCCTGACGATCTTGCCCGGGTTGAACAGGCCGGCCGGGTCGAACGCGTCCTTGACCCGTTCGAACGCGGCGACGATGCGGGGCCCATACATGCGCTCGTGGAATTCCGAGCGGACCAGCCCGTCGCCATGCTCGCCGGAATGGGCGCCCTTGTATTCGCGCACGATGTCGAACGCGGCCTCGGCGATGCGGCGCATCTTGGCGACGTCGCCGCCGTCCTTCATGTTCAGCACGGGCCGGACATGCAGGCAGCCGACCGAGGCATGGGCGTACCAGGTGCCCTCGACGCCGTTGCGGCCGAACAGGTCGGTTAGCCGCGCCGTATAGTCCGCCAGATCATCGAGCGGCACCGCGCAATCCTCGATGAAGGAAACCGGTTTGCCGTCGCCCTTCATCGACATCATGATGTTGAGCCCGGCCGAGCGCACCTCGGCGAGCTTGGCCTGGAACGCCGGATCGACCGCCGGCACGATCGCATCCGGATAGCCCAGGTCGCCCATCAGCTGGTCCAGATCGGCCAGCTTCTTCAGCAGCGCCGCATGGTCCTCGCCGGAGAATTCGACCAGCAGCAGCGCGTCGGGTTCGCCGCGCACCGCGCGCTCGATCGTCGGCGCGAAGGCCGGGATGGCACGCGCCAGCTCGATCATGGTGCGATCGACCAGCTCGACCGCCGACGGACCCAGCGCGACGATGTGCCGGGTGGACGCCATGGCGTCGTAGAAATGCGCGAAATGGCAGATCGCCTGGACCCGATGCTTCGGCAGCCGGTGCATCTTGAGCTGGATCTTGGTGAAGAACCCGAGCGTGCCTTCCGATCCCACCAGCAGCTTCGCCGGGTTGCGCGGCGTCTGGCCCAGGGTCTCGATATTGTAACCGCCGACCTTGCGCAGCACGGTCGGGATGCGCGCCGCGATCTCGTCCGCCTCCTCGGTATAGAGGTCGCCCATGAAGCGGACCAGATCGGCATAGCGGTCGGTGGCACCCGGCAGATTGCCGCCGGTCTCGGCGAAGCGCGCCTGCGTGCCGTCGGCCAGGATCGCGTCCACGGCCAGCACGTTATGGACCATGATGCCGTACTGGATCGAGCGCGCGCCGCAGGAATTGTTGCCGGTCATGCCGCCGATGGTGGCGCGGTTGGCCGGCGACACGTCGATCGGGAAACTGAAACCGGAGGGCTTCAGGATCTTGTTGAGGCGATCCAGCACGATACCCGGTTCGACCGTGACCGTGCCGGCCTCGGTATCGGTCTCCAGCACCCGGTTGAGATAGCGGCTGGTATCCAGCACCAGCGCGCGGCCGACCGTCTGGCCGCATTGCGAGGTGCCGGCGCCGCGCGGCAATACCGGCACGCCCTCCTCCCGCGCGATCTCGATCGCGGCGGCGACGTCGGCGGCGGTCTTCGGAATGACCACGCCGATCGGCTCGATCTGATAGATGGAGGCATCGGTCGAATAGCGGCCGCGGGTGAACGGATCGAACTTCACCTCGCCCTCGACGGCGGCGGCCAGGCGGCGCGCGAGCTTGGGATCCCCCGGTCGCACGTGCTCCATCGCCTCCGCTCCATTTTGCATGCAATTCGAAAGGGAGGGCACGCTAACATCGATCCCACGGCAAGAACAGCCGAGGCGATTGCATGCAAGATTCCGCCGACGACCGGCGGCGCACCTCGTGGCATCATGCGCGCCGGATCGTACGTGACGGGAGGCGCCCAATCGATGTCAGGAACGTTGAAAGCCGTGGGCAGCATCACTCTGCTGCTGGTCTTGCAGGCCTGTGCGCCGGAACCGCGCAGTGCCACCGACGTCGATACCGGACGGTTCGACATGGCGATGGCCCAGCGCTACATGACCGGCGACGGCGTGCCGCGCGATGATACGCGGGCGTTCTATCTGGTGTCGAACGCGTCGGTCGCCGGCGACGTCGATGCCAAGGAGCTGCTGGGCCGGCTCTATGCCGAAGGGCGCGGCACGGCGCGCGACGACGAGCTGGCGACCAACCTGTTCCGGGCCGCGGTCGACGGCGGCAACGTCAAGGCGCTGACCGACCTCGGCCGGATGCTCGAGACCGGTCGCGGCACCGCGGCCGATCCCGATTCGGCACTGGATTATTACGAGCGCGGCATGAACGCGGGCGACGACGACGCCCGCCTGAATTATCAAAGATTGAAAAAGGTGCTGGATGCGCCGACGCCCGAAACCGCGCCAGAACCGGCAAGCCCTACGATAACGAAGGAACCGCTGCCGCCGCCTGCCTGATCCCCGGTTGTATGAATTAATTCAGGCGCCGCCACGCATTTTTGCCTGTTACGAATGCTCACATTCGGATACATTCTGTTACATGGTTCGACGGGATCGGACCTGAGCGCGGCACGCACATTCACCCATTTCGCAAGCACCTTTGCTAGGGCAGCACGCACTTTCAGCTCATTTGAACGGCCGGGTCTATGACCCGGCCGTTAGTCTTTGTAACAGGCGCTACAGCTCCAGCAGCTCCTCGCGCAGCATGTTCTGGCGGCGGGTGACCACCTTCGCCAGCTGATCGGCCCAGATGTCCGGCACCGTCTCGTTGAGCGTCTTCTGCACCTCGGTCAGGCCCGCCCATTCCTCGTTCAGGTCGCCATGGGTCAGGCGGTGACGGCCTTCGACGCTGCGCAGGATGCGGACCCAGATCGCCTCGAAGGTCTGCGGCAGGTGCTGGGACGCGAGTTCGGCCGCGAGCCGACCCGGCAGCGGGTCCTTGCTCTCGGGCGCGCGCCCGGCCGACATCTGGGCCAGCAGCACGAGGGCGGATTTAAGATCGGCCAACCCGCCCAACAGGTCCTTCAGCAGGCTGGGCGCGTCGATCAGCCCGGCCATGAACTCGTCGAGGATATCGAGCGCCAGCGGCGATGGCTCGCCGGCCAATTGCTCAAGCAGCAGTTCGAGCTTGCCGTAGAGGCTGACGCCCTTCAGGTGCACCGACAGGCTGCGGAAGCACCAGAAGCGCAGATCGTCGGGCGCCACCCGGCTCTTCAACCCGACGATCAGCGCGTTGATGCCGTCGGCGCCCAGCTTGGGCATGTTGCGCTCGGCCTGGGCCATCTTGGCGCGCAGCCGGGCGCGATCGACGAGGCCGGTCAGGAACCGGTCGCGCTGCTTGACGTCGGCGCCGGTGGCGCCGGCCTCCTGGGTGCGGGCGGCCCGGCCGATCGCCGTCGTGATCGCCGCGTCCTGCTGGGTCACGATCTGCGAGGTGATTTCGAGCGTCACCAGTTCGATCGGCGTCGCCCCCATCTTGTCCAGGAGCGGACGCAGCATGGTGCTGATGATCTTGGCCGCGGGCCGCGCGAACAGGTCGTTCGGCGACTGGCACAGCGGCACCGGCCCCTGCACGTCCAGCACCGCGGTCTTGGTGCTGGGCGGCGTCGGCGGCGCCTCGCGCGACAGAATCTCGGCCCGGGTGACGAACCCGTCGCTCCGCTCGCGCTCGCGGATGACGCGTACGGCACTGACGCCCGGCTGGCCCAGGACCAGGGACGCCGCCCGCTCGACCTCGCGCTCCAGCTTTTCGTAATCCGAACGATCGAACGGCCGGCGCAATTCCTCGCGATGATCCTCGATCACCTGCACGATCTGCCAACGCTGATCGGCCAGCGCCATGATTTCGTACCTGAGCCGCCGCCCTTCGAAAAATTCCGTCATCGAGCACCCCATTCGTCCGGGTCGTGTCCCGGAGTTTGAACCATCGCGCGAGAGCGCGCTATCCTCTGCCGGCGACGAATGGGTGGGGATTGATGGTCGAAGCGCGACTGAAGACGGAAATCTGGGTTCAGGCGGCGGTACGGCGCGCCAACATCGACGGCGGCATCGTCACCGTCGTGGCCAAGGGCGATCCGACCGCCGGCGCCGTGCTGGTCAAGATCAACCGCTTCGCCGACGGCTGCCAGGTGCTGGCCGAAACGCGCGATCCCGCCGGCGCCCGCGCCTGGTACCTGGGCACCGGCGCCGACGCCGTCGACGAACCCACGGCCGACGCCTATATCGAGCGTGCGCGCAAACGCGATCCGGACCTGTGGGTGGTCGAAGTCGAGGATCGGACCGGCAGGCTGCCGTTCGAAGGTAAAATCCTGGCGACGTGATGCGCCACCTGCGGCATTGCTTCGGCCGAGGCCGGATGGCTTAATCGCCCGCGGGAGAGAAAGTCCGTGAAGCCCGAAGGCCACGGACGTTCGACAGGGATCTAGCACCGCATGACCAATCAAGACCGGGCCCGCGCGATCGCCGTGGCACTCGCCCTCTGCTTCGTGGCGCTGGCCCAGCCGGCGCACGCTGCCGACGACGACAGCAATCGCAGCAAGAACCAGAAGCTGATCCAGAGCTTCACGCCCTACGAGCGGGCGATGTACGACAAGCAGCAGGGCAAACTGGGCGAGGCCATCGAGATCCTGGAGCCGATGGCGGCGCAGGGTCACGGCTTCGAGCAGGCGCAATTGTCGCTCGGCCAGTGCTACATCGATTCCGCGGCGAAGCTGCCGCCGGACCAGGCCCACGACATGCTGATCAAAGGCACAAAATGGATCCTGGTGGCGAGCGACGCCGGCTTTCCGCCGGCCCAGGTGCAGTTGATCCACATGATGCTCGACGGCGGCCGGTTCAAAGTCGAGCCTGCCGCAGCCGGCATGTGGTACCTGATCTGGAAGCGCAATCCCGCACGGCTGCAGACCGGCGTTCTCGACCTCGATCCGACGACGCTGCACAAGCTGCAGACGACGCTGACGCCGGACGATTGGAAGAGCGCCCAGGCCCAGGCCGACGCGGCGGCGGCCCGGCACCCTTAAGTCGTCAGGGCTTCGCCACGGTCTGCAGCAGCCCGACCCAATCGCGCACGCGCGCCTCGTTGCTGCCGAATTCGAGCCAGCTGTAGCGCGGGCGCCGTTCGATGGCGAAGCTGGATTTGCCGCCGGGCAGATCGACGAACTCGATCGTGACGATATCCGGCAGGCGCAGCAGCGCCGAATGCTGGACATAGGTGATCTTGCGCCGGTCGCCGTCGCCGGCCACCAGCTTGACCCGGCGCTGGCGCGCCACGGTCTCGCTCCACAGATCGCGCAGCCGCTCCCATTCCATATCGAACACGGGCGAAGCTGCATTGGGCGGACGGCTGCAATAATCCGGCGGGCACATCAGGAACCGGCCGGACTTCGCCTTGGCCGACAGATGGCCGAATTCGGCGATCTCGCCATCGGCGACCCGATCCTCGGCCTCGCGTCCCATGACGATCCGGGTGCCGAGCAGGCCAACGACGACAAGGCCTAGAACCGCGAGCACGCCGCCGATTGTTTTTCTTTTCACGCTCTAGCCCTGGCCAAAGTTCTGAAACCGTCCACGGTCGAGTTTTAGCTGAACGGTCGGCCCGTGTCAGGCTCCTCCAACGGGCAGCAGGAATACCGGATCTGAATTGACCGTATTTTACCGAACGTTAAGCCAAACTTTGCGATCTTGGGCGGCCTCGCCCTTCTCCGGTTCCGGGAACTCTTGCATGAACGCGGCATCCGACGAGATGACCAACCCGGCCGCCTTCGCCTTTCTGGTCGAGCAGACCTCGCCGCTCGAGGCCGGCTCGGTCCAGATCACCCATGACGGCACCATGAGCCGGCGCGACAAGGCCGAGCCGATCCGGTTCGGCTTTCAATTCGCCGGCCGCACGTTCGAGGCCGAAGCCCGCCCCCAGGACGGCAAGCTGCTGGTCGAATTCACCGCGTCCATCGGCGTGCTGCCCTATACGGTCCAGAACCGTACGCTGCGCGCCACGCTGCTCCGGGTCCTGGCGGGCTTGCGCGGCACCGGACTGATCT
>Ga0302314_10010852_pt1 | contig 15918 bp, 9 predicted proteins | sample III_Palsa_N2_3_FD_200533 | JGI IMG/M metagenome (GOLD analysis project Ga0302314, IMG submission 200533) | Peat permafrost microbial communities from Stordalen Mire near Abisko, Sweden - III_Palsa_N2_3 | ecosystem: Environmental > Terrestrial > Soil > Palsa > Peat permafrost | place: Sweden... | reverse complement strand
GGCGCGCCGACGGGAGCGCGGCCCGGTTTTGTTGCTGGGCATCGGTCTCGCCCTCATTCTCGTTGTGGGACTCGTCTGGGTGCTGTTCGGGCACAGTAAGCACACTGTGCCGCTCAGTGCCGCGCAGTCCTCGTCCCCGACCGCACCCGCTGGCGGCGGCGCCTCCGGGTCGGCCACCACGGCACCGGCAGTGGCGGCCACCGCGTCGGCGCAGGCGAGTCAGAGTGCCGGTGCAGGTGGCGGCCTGACCGGCACCGCGTCGGCGAGCCCCGGCGCGGGGATCACGATCACTCCGCCGGCCGCAACGGTCGGCGCCGGGCTGGGAGCCACCAGTCCTACCTCGCCGCTGGCCACGGCGCCCGGCTCGCCGCAGCAGGCGGTCCAGCAGATTCAGCAGCTGGTGACTCAGGCCTCATCCACCCTGCCGAAGACGACGGTCGCAGAGCTCAATGACACTCTGGCGGCGCTTCGGCAGGAGATCGGCTCGGCATCCTCGACCGTGTCCTCGTCCTCCCAGTTGAACCAGATCATCAGCGGAACCGGCTTCCCGACCGGGCTGGCCGGGCAGATCGAGCAGCTCATCCCTTACTTGAGCAGCTTCGGCGGAAGCTGAGGCTGAGGCTGCTGAGAGACCCGAGGCCGGCGGCAGGCGGGAATCAGGAGGTTGTGGGCAGCTTCCAGGCCCACACACCGCCGATGAGCTGGCCGGGACCGAGCAGGGCGGTCAGGAACTGCCGGTCGGTGTCGACGTTCTTCGCCGAGGGCAGGATCGCGACGCAACCGGCGTCCCAGTAGGCGAAGTCGGCCGTCGCCTCCGTGCGATTCTTCGCGGTCACGGCCGGGTCGCGGCCGTCGTTGTCGACCCTGGCCAGGAGGATGGACGTGGGACGAGGGGCGGGCCCGACCGTGGCGACGCCATTGGGGCCGGGCACGAACAGCGGCGCCTGCGGAATCCTCATCGCGCCACCGGTTTCCGTCACCCACGGTACCGCGTCCCGGTCCGAGTTGGTCGGCAAGGGCACGGTTACCACGGTGCCTGAACCAGCGCACTGCGCCCACGCGCCCGAGGTGACGAACTGCGGTATGTGCGCGCGGTTGGACACCGCGACCTGGGTCGGGATCAACGGGACCAGCGCGGCTGCGGTGACGGCGCACACCACGCCTTGCACCGCGACGTGATTCCGGGAGCTGAGTTGCAAGCTTCGCAGCACGATCAGCACGACGAAGGGGAAGGCGGCCAGCGCGATCCGGACCGGCAGCGCGTCGGTGAATCCCGGCAGGCCCTCGATGTAGTACCACAAGCCGTTGAAGTGCAGCACGCTCTTGCCGAAGGTGGGGACCGGGCCCCAGGACAGGATGACCAGGATCACCGCGCATATCGCCGACGTGCGGATCAGCAGGTCCTTGCGCGAGTGCCAGAGCGCGATCAGGGCCGTGAGAACGAGCAGCGGCCAGCCGAAGAACGACTCCTGCTCGGTGTAGTTGGGCGAGAACTTCCGGGTCAGGACGGGGTCGCCGAAGATCGACTGGGCCGGGAACAGCACGTACGACTTGAGGTTCGCGGCGTGGGTCAGCGGCGAGTCCGGGATCTCGCGGAAGGACTGCGGACCGAAGAACTGGAACCACAGGGGGTAGGCCAGGAGCACCGCGGCGACCCCCAGCCCGATGCCGAATCCGCTCAGCGAAGCCTTGATCAGAGCCCACGCGTCCCGCGGACGCTGGGCCGCGTAGCACAGCAGCAGGATGCCCAGCGTGAGGAAGGTGGTGAAGAGGAGTTCCTCTGCCAGGAAGGCCTGGATCGTGATCATCAGGCCGAGGAGGATGCCATCCCGGACCGTGTGCTCTCCCGACCGAAGTCGCAGTACTCTGTCGATGATCGGCGGGATCAGCCACTGGGAGGTGAGGTTGGGGTGACTGAGCGTGTGTGAGATCATCCCCGGGCCGAACCCGCAGACCAGTCCGCCCAGGCTGATCAGCAGGTTCCTGCGGTACCCGGTGACGGTCTCGGCGGGCAGGTGCCGGCCGAAGAACCAGCGCCAGGCAGCCGCCGTCGCCACCAGGTTCGCGGTCAGGATCCAGCCGAAGGAGACCTGTGCGCCGAGCAGCAGGGTGATCGGCGTGAACAGGATGCTCAGGGGGAGGATCGCGTTGTTCCCCATCATGTTCACGCCCATCGGGGCGTTGACCGTGGAGGAGAAGAGGGGGTTATGCAAGTGGATCACCGCGTGCGCGGTGACGGACAGGGCCCATTCGAACATGTACTCGTCGCCCTCGTTGCGCTTGATGTGCACGACCGAGGGATGGGCCAGATACGACCACATGATGAAGACTGCTGCGACAGCGTAGATTATCGACGGCAGCACTGATTGTATTGCCGAGCCAAGGAAGGCGCGCCGCGGGGACGGCTCCGACCGGTGGCTCGGCGACCTGACGAAGTCGGCGGTGGCTGCCATGGATCCCCCAGTGAGTACTGTGCGAAACTACTGCGATTGCAGCGAAGGTATTGAACCATACTGTCCCGGCGGCGACCTAGGGCCTGATCGGGTCTGGGATCCTCCGGTAACCCGGCGTTGTCGTCAGTGTGTAACGATGTCTGTGGCGACGGTGGCGGGCGGAGTCCGGGGCCGGGCGGAACACGGCTGCACCCGAGATTGCCGCGAAGAGACGCTTCAGGAGGATAAGGCCGGGATGACGACGAACACAGCTCTCACAGCGCGGCGGAAAGCGCGCGTGCGCACGAGGTTCGCGGCCGGTGCCGCGGGTCTCGCGGTGGCAGTATGCGCCGTCGGCATGGCGGCGCCGGCCCGCGCGGCCTCGCCCACGTCGCCGGCCACTCCCGCCGACCGGGCCCAGCAGTGGTACCTGAGCCCGTCCGAGGCGAGCTCGATCTGGGCCGTCTCGCGCGGGGCCGGGGTCACCGTGGCCATCGTGGACTCCGGGGTGGACGCGACCCAGCCGGACATCGCCGGCGCGCTCCTGCCCGAGATCGACTTCTCCACCGGCTCGCCGGTGCCGGGCACCGGCGACGTGTCGGCGACCGACGACGGCACCGCCGCGGCGGTCCTGATCGTCGGCTCGGGGCTGGACTCCAGCGGCATCCAGGGGCTGGCCCCCAAGGCCAAGATCCTGCCGATCCGGTACTTCAAGGACAAGAACAGCACCCCGACGCCCGCCTACGCCGCGGCCGCCATCCGGTACGCGGTCGACCACGGCGCGCGGGTCATCGTCATGCCCTCCCCGGCCCCGTCCGACGCGCAGTCCCTGACCAACGCCGTCCAGTACGCGATCAGCAAGAACGCCGTGGTGATCACCTCGACCGCGAACAACGGCCTGGGGACGAACGAGCTCACCGCGCCGTGCACGATATCCGGCGTGGTCTGCGTCTCCGGCACCACCCGCGAGGGCACGATCTGGCCCGAGTCCTCCAACGGCCCGCAGGTGACGCTGGCCGCGCCGGCCGAGAACCTGCCGGTCTGGACCGAGACCGGCTACGGGATCCACTCCAGCACGCACTACTCCGCCGCCCTGGTGGCCGCCGAGGCCGCGCTCGTGATCAGTGCGCACCCGAGCTGGAGCGAGGGCCAGGTGGTCCAGGTGATGATTGACACGGTCTCCGGCGGGAACGCGGCGCACACCCGGGTCAACAACGACATCGGCTACGGGATCATCAACCCGCTGGCCGCGGTGACCGCCGCGAGCCCGGCCGCCACGACCAACCCGCTCACCTCGGCCGCGCCCAAGCCGAGCGTGCCGGCCGCGCCCCCGGCGGCCGGCAAGTCCTCCGGTTCGGGCTCCTCGGGCCCCTGGCTGCTGATCGGCATCGTGGTCGTTGCCGTGCTGCTGATCGGCGGCCTCGGCTTCTTCCTGGTGCGCCGCCGCGGCAACCGCGGCAACTACCTGACCGACCCCGGCTACCAGGCCGGCCCCAACTATTCCCCGTCGCTCGCCAGCGCGGCCGGCCAGTACCAGTACAGCGCGCCCGGCAACCCGCCGGCCCAGTTCCCGCCGAGTCAGTACCCGTACAGCGCGCCGGACGGATCCGCACCGCAGTACGCGGATACCTCCCAGTACCCGGATTCCTTCAGCCGGCCCCCGGCGCAGAATCCGCCGCCGGCCCCGCCGCAGCAGGCGATGTTCGGCTTCCCGGCGTACTCGGAACTGCCCACCGGCTCGCAGATGCCGCCTTCCCCGCCGCAGCCATACCAGCCGCCGCAGCCCCTGCAGCAGCAGGTGCCGTTGCAGCAGACGCAACCGCTACCGCCGCCGCAGAGCTTCCAGGCCCCGGTCGCCGAGCCGCCGACCTTCATCCCGCCGCAGCCGGAGAACCCGATCTGGGGCGTGGACTCGGGCCGGGCTCCGTACAGTCCCGGCGTGCCCGGACGGACCGAAGACGCCGAGGGCGAGACGGAGCAGAAGTAGGGCGCCGCGCGGGAGGCTACTTGGCAGGTACGGTCAGCAGGATCTTCGGGCCGTACTTGACCAGGTAGCGGAACTCCGCCGCGCCGATCGGCTGGTCCGACAGCAGGTGGTCGTTCCCGGCGGAGCCGTAGTCGAAGTAGACCAGCGCCTTCACCGTGTCCGGAAAGCGCTGGGCCCACTCGAAGACGAGGTCGAAGGCCCAGCCGCTGTCCGGGTCCGGCAGCGTCGCGGCCCACTCGGCCAGCATCACCGGCTTGCCGTGCGACTGCGCGAACTGGGCCATCTGGTCCAGGCCGTCGACGCCGACGAAGAGCGAGTCGCCCGCCGCCACCCTCGGGTAGCCGTCGAGGCCGATCCAGTCGACGTAGTCGTCGCCCGGATACCAGGCGCTGGACGGATCGTTCGTGTAGCGGTTGGCATTGGGGGACCAGACGAAGGAGGCGTTGGTCACGCCCTGCTGGCGGAAGATGTCGACCACGTGCCGCCAGGCGGCGATGTACTGTGCCGGGGTGACCGCGGGCAGGCTCCACTGCGGCATCCAGGTGCCGTTCATCTCCCAGTCCGGCCGGATGAAGACCGGCTTGCCGAACGCGCGCACCTCGTTCGCCTGGGTGCGCAGGTAGCCGTCGATCTTGCCGTCCACCACCGCGCCGCCGGTGAAATCGATCTTCCACGAGATCATCGGGGTGGTCTTGGGCAGCGCGGCGTACTCGTCGAGCAGGCCCGAGAAGTCGGCGCCGACCGCGACATATCCGCCCAGAACGGCTGGATGACTGATCCCTGTCTCGGCATCGAAGGCCGGGACGGTCGTGTCGTCGCCGTCCAGGCCGAGGTAGAGGCTGCCGTCCGCGGGGACCGCGGGGGCGCCTTCGACGCCGTCCGGCGTCGTGGCGGCGGATCCGGGCGCGGTCGTCGTCGCGGAGGCCGCCGCCTTGGTCTTCGCCGAGGCCGACGCGGCCGGACCGGCCGGCCGCGAGGGGTTCGCGCCGGCGAACGCCACCGCGCAGGCGAGGCAGACCACGACGGTCGCCAGGGCTGCCAGCAGCGCTGCCATCCGGAATCTGGGAGTGGTCAAGTGCTTCCTTGGATCGCGAAAGTGAGCGGCAGGTCCGCCGAGCGACCCGCGGGCCGTGATCGTCGCGGCCCGCTGCTCGTCGTTACCCCGCCCGCCGGCGGGAGCGAGCGCCCACCGGGTTGTCATCTCAGGGAACTCTAACAGGCAGTAATCGCATGATGGATTTCCGGCGCTATAAACGTAAAGCTGACTACTTGTTATGGAACCGTGTCCGTCAATCCTATTCCGGTGTTCGCGGCCTGCCAACGAGAATAGGCTAGCCGCTTCATGCCCTATGACGTGGTGGTGACAAGCAGGCCAGTGCAATGCAATCAGTGTTCATGTTCGCATCAGGACGGCATGACAGTCTTCGACGTGGCAGAGCCCGGTGACGGGTGCCGGTCCGCAGGGGTCTGGTGTGCGCTACGGGGGGCTTTGAATCGCTCGCGATGCGGCAACATCTACATTTCGGCGGTGCGCATGCATGATCACGCAGAGGGGGTTTCGGTGAACCCCAGGAGTCAGGATGCCGAGACCGCGATAATCCCTCTTCTGTCACGGGGCCGGACAGGTGCGGAGGATATCAGTACCGATACGATCAGGGTGCGGCCGGTCGGCAATCGGCCCAACGGTTCCTGGCTGGTGTCGGAACGGGATCTCCCCGACGAGGGGGAGTCCGCAGGGGACGGGGGTGAGGCCGGTGAGCCGGCTCACAAACGCTGGTCCCGCCTCCGCACGATCCTGTCCTACCTTCCGCTCGGACTCGTCCTGGGCGGGCAGGGTTACCTGACCTACCGGCTGATCCCGTCGAACACCGCGTTCCTGGACGAGGCCACGTACCTCTACTCCGGCCACCAGGAGTTGGCGCACATCCTGCACGGGGTCAAGATCCCCGAGTACCAGACCTTCTTCTCCGGCGCACCGGTGCTCTACCCCGTCCTGGCGGCCATCGCCGACCACTTCGGCGGGCTGATCGGCGCGCGGCTGCTGAGCATGGCGTTCATGCTGCTATCGACCCTCGCGCTGTATCTGACCGCGCGCCGGATGTACGGCGGCCGGGCCGCGTTCTTCGCCGCGGCGCTGTTCGCGGCCCTGGGCCCGACCCAGTTCCTCGGCGCCTACGCCACCTACGACTCGATGTCCCTGTGCCTGATGGCGTGGGCGGCGTTCTGCGCGGTGAAGTTCGCCTACGGGGACCATCGCAACTACCTTCTGCTCGGCGCCGTGTCCATGGCGCTGGCCGACTGCACCAAATACGCCTGCCTGCTCTGGAACCCGGTGGTCATCGGGTTGGCCGGGCTGGTGGGGCGGAACCTGGTCTCCTGGAAGCTGCCGAGGTGGTGGAACGCGCAGCGCTTCTTCGTCCTCTGGGCCACCGTGATGGTGCTGTTCGTGCTGGTGGGGCGGCACCTGTACTTCCAGGGCTTCGTCCAGACCACGCTGGTGCGGCAGGGCGGCACCGACTCGGCGAAGTACTTGGCGACCAGCGCGGCCGACTGGATCGGCTCCGTCATGGCGATCGCCCTGCTGAGTGTGATCGTGGCCCTCGTTTCCCACCTACGGGGAAAGCTGAGCCGGTCTGAGTTCCTACTCATAGCCCTGCTGTTCGTCGGCGGCCTGCTCGCACCGGCCAACCAGATCCGCATCCACACCTGGCTCTCCCTGCAGAAGCACGTCGACTTCGGCGTCTGGTTCTCCTGCATCGCCGCGGGCGTGCTGCTGGCGAAACTCTGCGGGTCGTTGAAGATGCCCGCCTTCGTGCGGTCGGTCGCCACGCTCGTCGTCGCCGCCCTGGCCATCGCGCCCATCGGGTACGTCGGCATGCACCAGGCCAAATACCTGTTCAGCGCCTGGCCGGACTCCTCCGCGCTGATCTCGACCCTGCGTCCGTACGTCCACCGCGGTCCGGAGCAGTACTTGGTAGAAGACTACGATGTCCCTGCGTACTACCTGATCGGCCAGTCCGAATGGCAGCAGTGGCACGACCTCGAAGTGGGGACGTACACCGATCCGGTGACCCATGTGAAGCTCTCCGGGGTACCCGCCTTCGAAGCGGCCATCCTCGCGCATAAGTACTCGGTGATCGTGCTCGACTTCGCCGAGACGCCCGCCACGGACAATGCTGTCCGCCCGACCATCACGGAGGCCGGCTACCGGCTGATCGCCCGGATTCCGACCCAGAACAGCAAGAGCCACGGCGACTACTACGTCTGGATCCTGCCCAACTCATGAACACTCCCACAACGGCCGCGCTCTCTCGCCGCGGTCGTGAACTTGGCACGATTGGCGCACCATGCTTGCATTCCTGCTAGAACTAGAGGCCTGGTGGAAGGGGGGCAGGTTCTTCCCGTTCGCGGCGTTCATGCTCTTCATCTGGGTCCTGTGGCTGGTCCGCATACAGCTGGTGCGCTACTACACCCCGTGGCGGCGAGCCTGGTACGGCACCACCTCGGTGATCATCCCGGTGGTGGACGAGCCGCCGGACCTGTTCCGGTCCGTGCTGGAGAAGATCCGGGGGCAGGACCCGACCGAGATCATCGTGATCATCAACGGGCCGCGCAACGAGCCGCTGCAGGCCGTGTGCAACCAGGTCGGGGTCCGCTGGATCTGGACCGCCACGCCGGGCAAGCGCAACGCCGTGCGGATCGGGGTCGCCGAGGCCACCGGGGACATAGCGGTGCTGGTGGACTCGGACACGGTGTGGACCACCGGCACGCTCAGTGAGCTGATAAAGCCGTTCCGCGACCCCCAGGTCGGCGGGGTCACCACCCGGCAGCGGATCCTGGACCCGGGCCGCAACGTGCTCACCCGCTGGGCCGACTGGCTGGAGAGCGTCCGCTCTGAGTACTCGATGCCGGCGATGAGCGTGCTGGGCACGGTCGGCTGCCTGCCCGGCCGCACCATAGCCTTCCGCCGCTCGATCCTGGTCGAGTGCATGGACCGTTTCCTGACCGAGAAGTTCCTGGGTATCCTGCTGGAGGTCAGCGACGACCGGACCCTGACGAACTACACCCTCATGGCGGGTTATAAATGCGTCTATCAGTCGTCTTCCCTGGTCTACACCGATGCCCCGCTCAAACTGAAGAAGCTGATAAAGCAGCAGTCGCGCTGGGCCCGCGGCTCGCAGTACAACACACTGCGAATGCTGCCGTGGATGCTGCGCCGGGCCAGATTCCTCGCTGTGTTCTACATCACAGACATCATCGTGCCCTTCGTCCTGATCGGCACCTTCGTCTCCTGGATCTACGCCTTCGTGCTGCGGGTGCCCCGGCCGAGCATCTACTACGAGGTCGCGCTGCCGAAGAACCGCATAGAGTCGGTCTCTCTGCTGCTGGCTCTGACTGTGGTGATGTCCTTGCTCTCGCTCTCGATCCGGTTCGGCAGGCACTTCGCAGACCGGCCGAAGGACATCCTCTACCTGCCGGTGTTCATGGCCATCAACACGTTCGTCCTCCTGCCGATCCGGCTCTTCGGATTCTTCAGGATGGCCCACAACGCGGGGTGGGGCACACGGGACGACAGTTTCGAGGGCGACCGCCAGCGCAGTGCGAAAGTCGCGATCCCCTATCTGATCGGATTCCTGCTGTTGTACGGGGCGGTGAGGATGAGTGTCTAGACGCGGAACTTCCAAGAAACCGGTAGTCCGCAGTCAGTACCGGCGCCCCAAGGGCCGGCTTCGCGCGTGGATGACCATCAACGTGCTGGTTCTCGGCGCACTGATGTTCGCCGTCGGCAAGATGGCGGCGGCCAGCAACGTGGCCGCCGCCAACAAGGAGGCCGCGGCGGCGGCCGCAGCCCTGCCTACCACCACGGCGGTCCCCTCCGGGGCGACTCCCGCGGCCACCGAGCCGGTCGCGTCCGCCGACTCCTCGGGCATACCCACGGTCCAGCAGTTCCTGGACCCCACGGGCAAGTACTACGGCCTGAGCGCGCCGAGCTTCCCCTGGTCGCAGTCCACGGTCGACAAGTACACCCTGCTCGACGGCGGAGTGGCGCCGAACATGGCCGAGTACTTCCTGAACTGGACCGAGAACTTCCAGCCCTCGACGGTGATGGACGCCTACAGCCACGCCGAACTGCCGGTGCTCTCCTGGGAGCCGTGGGCCGGCGGCAGTTCGATCCTGTACAAGGCCGTCGGACAGCCCGCCTACTCGCTCGAATCAATCATCGACGGCGCGCACGACGCGTACATCACCCAGTTCGCCGAGGCGGTCAAGGCCAACAAGTGGCCGATCGCGATCCGCTTCGCGCACGAGATGAACGGCAGCTGGTACCCCTGGTCGGAGTCGGTCAACGGGAACAAGCCGGGCCAGTACGTGGCCGCCTGGCGGCACGTGCACGACATCTTCACCAAGGTCGGTGCGACCAACGTGATCTGGATCTGGAGCCCCAACGTCATCCGGGGCATGACCAGCGTCAGCTTGTCCGAGCTCTACCCCGGTGACGCCTACGTGGACTGGGTCGGCGCCACCGCCTACGAGGTCACCGAGTCCACCGCGGAGCAGGTGATGGGCCCGACCCTGAAGGAGATCCGCAAGTTCACGCAGAAGCCGATGCTGATCACCGAGACCGGCGGCGAGCCGAACCCGGAGAAAGCGGCCTTCACGGCCAGCCTGCTCGCCTGGATACCCACTCAACCCGACGTACTCGGGTTCGTCTGGTTCGAGTACAACGGCGAGGACGGGGGCCGGACGAACTGGACCTTCGAGGGCGATCCGAACACGCTCAAGGCCTTCAAGACCGGAATCAGCGCCTATCCGCTGGCCCGGATACCCGTGCCGCCTTCCTGAGCCGACCTCCCGCCGCTCCCCTGCCGATCCCCCGCTGATCTCTCTGGGCGCCGCGCGCGGCCCGGCTGTCCAAGCCCGGAAAGTGCAATCATGTCTTCATGGGGCGTTTCGGAGAAGGACTGGCGGCGGACGCGGACGTGGAACGGGCGGCCCGCCGGGCGGCCTACGGCGCGCTGTCCCGGGTGGACGGCGCGCCGGACCTCGTGGTGGTGTTCGCGGCGAGCACCGACGCGGCGGACGCGGCCCGGATCGTCAACGTCGTGCATCCGATGGTGATGGCGACCGGCAACGAGAACTGTGTCGTCGTCGGGGCGCTGGCCGGCGCGGTGATGGGGGACACCCACGCGGCCGGGCCCCTGCTGGGTGGGGAGCCCGCGGTCTCGGTCTGGGCGGCCCGGCTGCCGGGCGTCCGGGTGCGGCCGTTCCATCTGAAGGCGCATCGGGAGATCGAGTCGATCGCGGTCGGCGGCCTGCCCGAACCCTGGCCGGACGACCGGGCGGTGCTGCTGTTCGCCGACCCCTACAGCTTCCCGGCCGACGGCTTCGTCGAACGGGCCAACGAGGCGGTGCCCGGCCTGCCCTTCGTCGGCGGCCTGGTGCCCGGACCGGACGGACTGGGCAGTTCCCGGCTGATCCACGGCGCGCACGTGCACGAGGAGGGCGCCGTCGGGGTGCTGCTCGGCGGCGCGGTGGACGCGGCGATCGCGGTCAGCCAGGGCTGCCGGCCGGTCGGGCCCACCATGACGGTCACCGCGGCCAGCGGCAACATACTGCAGAGCCTGGCCGGAGTACCGGCGATGGAGAAGCTGCGCGAGATCATGGACGCGATGACCCCGGCGCAGCGCGAGGCGGCGGCCACCGGGCTGCACATCGGCCTGGCCATGGACGAGTACGCCGAGGAGCACGAGCGCGGCAGCTTCCTCATCCGGGGCATCCTCGGGGTGGACCAGGACGGTCAGGGTCTGGCCATCGGCGACACGGTCGCGGTCGGCCGGACGGTCAGGTTCCAGCTCAGGGACGCGCCGAGCGCGAGCGAGGAACTGGAGACGGTGCTGACCGCGGTGCGCGAGCGGGCGGGTTACGCCAAGATCGGCGGCGCACTGGTGGTCTCCTGCAACGGCCGCGCGGCGGGCCTCTTCCCGCCGCCGATGGGGGCCAGCCACGACATCCTGGCCGTGCGCGCGGGCCTGGGCACGAACGCGGTCTCCGGCTTCTTCGGCGCCGGCGAGATCGGCCCGGTCGGCGGCCACAACCACCTGCACGGGTACACCGCGTCGGTCATCGCTTTCGCCGATGAGGACAGTGACAGCGCTGCCTAATGCCATCATTGCCGTGTGAAAAGTGAGACGGTGTCCGTGCAGTTCGAGTCGGCGCAGGAACAACGTGTGCTGGCAGTCGACATCGGCGGTACCAAGCTGGCGGTCGGTGTGGTGGACGGGACCGGCCGCGTGCTGGAGTCCCTGCGCACGCCGACCCCGGCGATCGCGGCGGCCGAGGAGGAGCCGGGTAAATCCGGCGAGGCTATCTTCCGTGCCCTGACCGACCTGATCGGCCGACTCACGACCGACCCGGCCATGCTGAGCGGGGTCGGCATCGGCTGCGGCGGGCCGATGTCCTGGCCCGACGGCCGGGTCTCGCCGCTGAACATCCCGAGCTGGCGTGGCTTCCCACTGCGGGATCGGCTGCGCGAAGAGTTCCCCGGCCTGCCGGTACGCCTGCACAACGACGCGATCTGCGTGGTCCTGGCCGAGCACTGGCTCGGCGCCGGCCGCGAGCACGACACCATCCTCGGCATGGTCGTGTCCACCGGCGTGGGCGGCGGCCTGATCCTCAACGGCCGGCTCATCGACGGCAGCTCCGGCAACGCCGGGCACATCGGCCACGTGCTGGTCCACCCGGACGAGGACCCGGCCGAGGCACGCTGCCAGTGCTCGGCGGTCGGCTGTCTGGAGGCGATCGCCTCCGGACCCCGGCTGGCCGCGTGGGCGGTGCGGCGTGGCTGGCGCCCGGACCGCGAGGAGAGCGAGCGCACCGGCCGTGACCTGGTCGAGGACGCCCGAGCCGGGGATCCGATCGCCTTGAGCGCGCTGGCCAGGGCAGGGCGGGCGCTGGGAATCGCGATCGCTTCGGCCACGGTCCTGTGCGATCTCGAACTCGCCACCATCGGCGGCGGACTCGCCGAGGCCGGACCGTTGCTGTTCGACCCGCTGGAGGCGAGCCTGCGTGAGCGGATCGGGCTCGATTTCGCCAAGCAGGTCCGGGTGGTTCCGGCCGGGCTGGGCCAGAATGTGGGCCTGGTCGGCGCGGCCGCGCTGATTGTGCGCGGCGAGCGTTACTGGTCCGCCGATTGAGCACCTTGCGTGAGCGGCTCGGGCGCGATGCCCGAGCCCTCTGCGTCGACCACCTGGGCGCCGGGTAGCTCCGGCGTGCGGGCCAAGGTTGCCGCCGCGCCGAGAACGGCGAGCGGGACGGCGAAGAACAGCGCCATCTTGGGCACCAGGATGCCCGAGTCATCCACGAACGTGGCCAAGACCACCGTGAGCAGCGACAGCATCAGAGCGCAGCGCAGGAACGGCTGCAGCGCGTAGGCCCGCGCCAGCGAGCGTGACCCGATCAGCCGCGGGACGATGATGGCCAAGAGCGCCCAGAACAGCAGCCACGGCACGTAGTGGCTGAACCAGTCGTTGTTGATACTGCCCAGGTTGGTGTCGATCTTGCGCCGGATGATGCCGGTCCAGGTGCCGTCGAAGATCGAGCCGACGAAGTTGCCGAAGTGCGAGCGGCTGCCGGCCGGCTCGCCGTAGTAGTTGTACAGCGCGAACGCGGCGACCACGACGACCCCGCTGACCAGGACCAGGGCCAGCTTGCGCCAGGTGATCCGCAGTCCGGCCACCAGGAACAGCAGCAGCACGAAGCCGGGCACCATCGCGATCGTGCCGCCGAACTTCGCTCCCCACTGCGGGTCGCCGCAGGCCGCGGTGGCGAACAGGGCGATCAGCGCCACCGCCAGGACCGCTCTGCGCCGCTGCGGCCGTTCGGCCCCCGGCAGCCTGGTCAGGCCCATCCGGCCCGGTACGGCGCGGCTCAACCAGCCGGTCAGCGCCTCCCGGAAGGTGCGCGGCCACACGTGCGCGGCGATCCGGCCGTCCCCGCGCGAGGGCATCAGCAGCGAGGCGATCCAGGCGGAGCCCAGCATCGCCGCCGTGCAGTACACCCCCACCGCGCTGTTGCCGATGCCGTAGAACCGCCCGGCAATGACGTAGGACAAGCCGTACGGGGTCTGCGCCTGGAGGTTCGAACCCGTCATCACGTCGACAGCGATGATCCCCAGCGTCAGGCAGCCGAGCATCCCGGCCAGTGCCAGCGGCCTGCCGCGCAGCGGGGTGAACCACCAGAGCGCGCCGACCGCCGCGGCGATCAGCACACTCAGCAGAATGATCGTGTGGTAGAGCATGCCGGCCGGGTCATCGGCGCTGGACCAGTTGACGAAGCCGACCAGGAAGGACGCCGGGACGCTCGCCGCCAGCAGCGTCGCCCAACCCCCGAGCACCACCAGCAGGGCCGTTCGCCACCGTGCCAGGGGGGCCCAGCGCCCGGCGAAGCGGCCGGGGGAGAGCCGCTCGGGCAGCCAGCGCACGGCCAGGAAGATCAGGCCCGCGGCCCAGGCCAGGGTGACGATCGCATGCGCCATAAAGGTGACGAAATTGCCGTTGGTGGCGGTGAACACGCTGTTGGCGGAGCTGAGCCAGGCCTGGGTCAGGATCGCGTCCAGGGCGCTGCTCGGCCCGCTCTCGGACGTGGTGATCTGCTCGCCGGTGAACGGCTGGCCGGTCCCGTCGGTGATCTGGCTCTTGGCCAGGCCAGTCCAGGTGAGCAGCGACGGGGTCAGGTCGAGAGTCTGGACCAGCCCGGCGTGCCGGGTCGAGTTGGTGTACAGCCAGTTCTTGCCGTCGAAAGTGGTCCCGCCAGTTTGGGTTACTGCTTGGCCCGAGACCATGGCGACGTGCAGGTGCGCGGTGTAGGTGGAGTCGGACAGGCCGACGACGACCAGAGTCGTGTCCGCGGGCAGGCGGTTGATCAGGGTGGCGAGTTCCGCGTCGATCAGCGCGTAGACCGCCGAGCGCTGCGCGGGGAGCGGCGGCTTGTACTGCGACAGGGTCTTGGGCAGGTCGGTCATGCCGCCCAGGTCCACCAGGGTCAGCGCGCACTGGGACAGTTCGGCGCCGGTGAGCGAGGCCGGGGCGCCAAGATAGTCGCTGACCTGTCCGGTCGCGTCGGCGGCACCGAGCAGTGCGCCGGGGCCCGAGGCGGCGACGCAGCCGCCGGCCTTGGCGATCGGGCCCTGAAGAGAGCCGAAGACGGGCGCGTACGAGAAGGCGTTGTTGGGCGAGGTGTAAGAGCTGAAGTCAGGAATGGTGAAGGGGCCTGCGGCGGCCGGCGGGGTGGGCAGCGGCCTGCAGTACATGTTGGGGCCCGTGACCAGCGCGGTAGTGATCGGCGTGCCGCCGGGGTACTGGTAGATGGTGCCGCCGGTGGCGCGCGTTCCGCTGTTGAGGGTCAGCCAGCCGTCGGCCGGGCAGGTGTAGTTGTTGGCCCCCCGGGTCACCAGTGACGCCACGTCACTTCGGCCGACCAGGCTGTAGAGGGTCGGCATCCCGGTCTGGGTGACGTCGCCCCACTGCAGGCCGTCGATGTTCACCAGGACCACTCGGCCGGTCGGCGGCCCGGCGGCGGAGTCCGCCGCGAGCGGCGTGGCTGCGTACGCCGAAGCCGCGCCGGCCAGTAGCACGAGGGCTACCGCGGCCAGCGCGGCCAGACGGGTGAACAGACATCGCAACCAGCTTTGTGAACGCACAGGCTCAGCGTAGTGAGCCTTTCCCGGTTACACCTGCTGGGGTGCGGTTTCGGTTACGCGCTTAGTGCATTGCCGGGGCGGCTGCCAGCTCCGCCAGTTCCTCGTCGGCGTTCCCGTCGGCGTCCTTCGACGCCTCGCCGGAGCCGCCGCCGGGGCCGCTGCCGACCGAGCGCAGCGAGACCTGCTTGAGGAACAGGCTCAGCACGAAGGCGATGGCCATGATGGCGCCCGCGGTGGCGAACACCACGGAGATGGCCTCCACGAAGGAGTGCAGGACCGTGAACGCCACGGTCGGGCCCGCCTGTGCTTCGAGCTGCGCCTTGGTCAGGTTGGTCAGGTTGGTGGTCGCCGCGCCCGCGGTCTGGCCGTGGCTCGCCTGCAGCATGTAGTGCGTCATCCGGTTGGTCAGGATCGCACCGAAGATCGCGGTGCCGAAGGAGCTGCCCATGTTCCGGAAGAACAGGTTCGCCGAGGTGCCCGTGCCGATGTCCTTGAGCGGCAGGGCGTTCTGCACCGCGAGGGTCAGCACCGGCATCACCAGGCCGAGCCCGACGCCCAGGATGAACATGTAGACGCTGCGCTCGAAGGCGCCGGTCTGCAGGGTGATCCGGGAGAGCAGGAACATGCCGATGGTGGCCAGCGCGGTTCCGGCGATCGGGAAGGGACGGTACTTGCCGATCTTGGAGATCAGCTTTCCGGCGATGATCGAGGCCGGCATGACGCCCGCCATCATCGGCAGGATCGCCAGGCCCGCCATGGTCGGGCTGTAGCCGACCACCAGCTGCAGGTAGTACGAGAGG
>Ga0302314_10010850_pt1 | contig 15918 bp, 13 predicted proteins | sample III_Palsa_N2_3_FD_200533 | JGI IMG/M metagenome (GOLD analysis project Ga0302314, IMG submission 200533) | Peat permafrost microbial communities from Stordalen Mire near Abisko, Sweden - III_Palsa_N2_3 | ecosystem: Environmental > Terrestrial > Soil > Palsa > Peat permafrost | place: Sweden... | reverse complement strand
ACCCGTGCCGCCAATATAATTGGTCGGCCAATAATACACCAACTCCTGTCCATAGAGTTGAGTGAAGGACGGCGCCTTAAATGACGTTCCCCAGGAGCCACGAATGTTCAAGCCATCAAACGGAACATACCGCAACCCGAGCTTCGGGTTCGCGGCGGCGCCAACATCACTATAGTATTCGTATCGCCCTGAAGCGCTTAATTCAAGTTCCTGAAGTCCGAGCCGATCAGCGGAGGCCGGGATCAGCGGGACGAGTGCCTCTCCATAAACATAGTCAATGCCTCGCGAAGGATGAAGATTTGCCACGAAAGCGCCGGGCTCAACTTGGCTGAAGCCCTCGTGTCGATAGCCGGCGCCGATGGCCATTCGCAGATCGCCGGTCGGCAATGTTAGCGCTTTACCATTTGCGGAGACCTCCACTGAGCTAACATCGTTGCTGTAATTCGTGGTGGAAGGATATAATGTTCCACCATAGTCTTCCTGCCCCGATAGCGCGTTCGAGCTTCCCGCTACTGTGCCAACCAGGCTAAGGTCCCAATTGCGCGGCAGCTTGAAATCCAGGGTAGCCGCCACATTGTAATTCGGCGTATGAACTTGGCCGGTGACGAAGTAACTGTGGGTTACTCCGAAAAATGAGTCAGCCAGCCGATCACTGTAAAGTCCATCGACCGAAAACGAGATATTGTTGGCGATATCGACGCCACCGCTAACAAGTACTGATCTGGTGGTAGATGGCTGGATCAGGCTGTCGCCGGGGAAGGCGGATGTGTAGTCTCGCTGCGCCGCGGTGATTTCCTCCTGGTGCTGATATTCAGCGCTCACCAGAACGTGCCACCGGTCCTTTACGATGCCGCCAAGAATTGAGTAGGTCGTTTCTTCGCCACCCCCATCTGTCGCTCCGCCGTAGCGAGCGCTGGCCTCAAGGCCGTCGTAGTCCTTGCGAAGGATAAAGTTGACCACGCCGGCGACCGCGTCGGAGCCATAAATTGCCGAACTGCCATCGGTCACCACCTCGACCCGCTGGATGGCCCCCAACGGGATCACCGAGATGTCTGCACCTTGAAAAAAGGCATCTCCCGGCATTCGGTGACCATTGATCAAGGCCAAGGTCGCGTCAGAGCCGAGGCCCAATAAATTGACCGTCGATGCGTTCGAATCGTTCTGATTGTTGTTGACACCAGTGGCCGTGGTGGTTCCGGGATTTTCGCCGCCAGCGAAGTCCTCTGGCAGGCTGCGCATGACGTCGCCAACATCCGCGTAACCGGAACGCTCGATGTCTTCGTGCGTGATCTCCTGAACCGGCGCGATCGGTTTGACGCCCCGGATGCTTGTCCCGGTCACCACGACCTCGGCCACATTAGTGGCGGGCTCAGCCTGAGCCCCTAGAGCCTGGGGGCCAGCTGACCTCTCGATCATGATCGCTCCGGACGGGCTGAGCTCCGACCGTAGCCCCGTTCCGGTTAGAAGCCGGGCGAGGGCGTCGTCGGAGGAATAGTCACCACGGAGGCCGGGGGTGGCGTGGCCGCGGACCAGATCCTCCGTGAAGATGATCTGGCGGCCGGAGACTTGGCCGAAGTCGCGAAGCGCCTTCGACAAGGGCTCAGACGGGATATCGTAGGCACGAACCTGCGCCATGGCCGCGCCGGTGGCGGCGAATGACAGAGCGATGGCGGCAGCAAGCGCCGAGGTATTCAACAAGGCGCGTCGCGCTTTGGGATTGGTCATCGGATAGTCCCCTCGTCACTTCCTACCGCCCCCCTGGGCCGGCTCGTGATAGGAAGACGCGCGGCTGTCACAAATCCTCCACGGAAGTTTTGAATGGGGTGGAAGCCCCGCGTTTGGCACAATGAGGCATCCCAGCCCATAGTAACTAATCGTGGCATCTGGCCCCTGCTGCTCAAGGCGCTACCCATCAAGAGGCAAGGGGCGTGCGCCTATAATGCCAAGTATCGGCAGGCGTTAACTTGCCGTGAGCGCGACCGATTAGAGCGTTATTGATAGCGCCTGACCTTTGTCAGCGCGTCGAGTGGCGCGCGTCGACCCAGCGTCGCCGGCGCTCATGTCCGTTACTTGAAACCGCCAAAATTCATTCTTGGCGTTCGCGCCTTGAGGGCCGAGGCGGCACGGGTTCGAAATCGAGTGGTTAGAATCCCTTTCGTCGCAGAGCCACTGACCCGTCTGGTCCATCCGCAGCCTCGACCGGCAAGTAATGGGTGACCGTGTCTATGAAGGTCGTGGTGTCGCCGGCGCTAAATACGCCTGACAGGCGCAAGGACGCCGCACTTTGATCAACGCTGATCGGGCGATTGGTGTAGCGGTTCACCCTTTGGACGACGGAGCCTAAGGACTCGTCGTCGAACATCAGTTGGCCGCTTTCCCAGGCGGTGGCGCGGTCCAGGCTGGCGACCTCAACGCGAGGCGCAGCGGTCGGCGTCGCGATGAGTTCCTGCCCGGCATCGAGTACGATCGGGGCGGCGGAGATTACGCTTGTAGCTTTGGCCCCGGACGCGGAGGGCGCCTGGGTTGGCTTTCGGTCGTCCAAGACCGTGACGTGGCCCTGGATCAGGGTGACCAGCACCTCTGGTCCCAGCAGGTCGATGTTGAAGGCGGTGCCGGTGGCGATCACCGTTTCGTCACCCGCCCTGACCGAGAAGGGCCGCCGCGCATTGTGGGCGACGTCAAAGCGGGCCTGACCGCTCAACAGCTCCAGTCGGCGCGCCTCCCGGCTGTAGCGGATCTTCACCTCACTGCCGGAGTCGAGGGAGACGCGCGAGCCGTCGGCGAGGGTGACCACGCGCCGCTCGCCAAGGGCGGTGCGGTAGTCCTGCGTTGCGCCGACGGCGCCGGCCACGACCAAATAGAGGACGGCGCAAGCGGCAACGGCGGCCAGGCCGGCGGTCGCGCGACCAAAGCCCCGTGCGCCACTCCAGCGCCTGCCGGATCGGCGATTGGCGCGCTTGAGAGCGTCTCGCCGGGCGGCGATCACCTCAGGCGCCGTGGCGGCCTCGCCGATGGCGATCCAGGGGCCTTGCACCTCAGCCCAGGCCTCGGCATTGGCCGGGTCGTCGGCGAGCCAAGCCTCGAGCTCCGCGCAGCTTTCGCGGTCGGTTTCGGTCAGGCGCACACGCCACGCGCTGGCGTGCGCCAAGCGGCCCATTGAGGCTTCGTCGAGAGGACTCAAGTTGGCCATCACTGACGCGCTCCAAAACGCAGAGTGAGATGTAGCGTGGCCCGCATGACGTGCTTTTCCACCGACTTGACCGTCAGACCGTGCAAGGCGGCGATTTCACGTTGTTTCATCGCCTCCAGCCGAAACAGGACGTAGATGTCCTTCGTCAACTCGCCCAGCTCGTCCAATGCCCTAAGGACCTCGGAGATTTCTACTCTCGCGAGTAGGACGCGTTCAGGCGTGCGATCCTCCAAAAATTCGCGGGTTAGGGCGCTGACCATATGGTCATCGACTTCGGCAAGCTGCGCGATCGCGCGCGTGGCGCCGCGGCGCCCCCGGTCGCGCAGCAGGTTGGCGGCAATTTTAAACACGAGGGCGTCCGGATCATCGACGACCTCACGCTCAACCACCCCGGCCAGGCGAATGAAGACATCCTGAGTCAAATCCTCCGCATCGGTGCGGTTACTGACCCGGCGCAGGAAGAAGCTCATCAAGGGGCCGCGGAAACGAGCATCAAACCGCGTTAGCAGTTCCTTCTCGCCTCGCTGGCTGGACCCAGCGCCCATTGCGCGCCCTTAAGATTGCATCACCGGGGAGCCTACCATAGGCGGCCGGAGTCGGGAGAAAGACGCGCGGGCCGCCGGAATCCTCCAAAACACTTTGGCGCAACGATCGTGTTTGAGTCCCAGGCTTAACTGCGGCGGGGTGCCCTCGCTAGTTCCGTCCAAGCTTGCACGCGGCCTAATCTGTGATGCTGTCAAGCAGGGAAATTGACCCTGGGATCTGCCACATCAGCGGTCGGCCTTCTTCGGCCAACCCACTCTAAATACTGGGGAAATATGCCAGTCAACTTGATCGCGCCCATGCGGCCTTCGCCCGGACGCCAATGTCGCTTCCGCTTCGTTCCTGTTTGCTAAGCAATTCGGCATCAACCGGCAAATTCCGAGGTCCTAGTTGCGCAAGGTATCGCCGAACGACCTGCTCCCAACTCACCGGGCCGCCGCTTACATAAAGGACGTTACGTGTGGTGATTGGCCTGACGGTAGCAGCCGAAAACGCGCGATTCACTCGGCTGCAAGCTTTAACGCGCAAACTCTGGCCATGCGCAAGCTGCTCGAATTCTTCTTTGACGTTGACGAGCCGCCAGAGCGGATGGGCGTCATAGGATGGGCCATCATTGCCGTGTTTTTACTGTTCTGCGCCTACATGTGGTTTCACCATTCGGCTCGATGACTTCGGTCCGCTTGGCTCACCTTCCCGCATCTTCGCGGGATTGCCTCCAAGAGAAATTGAAGATCGTGGGCGACCAGGAGCCGGCGCGGCTTGAGACCGCCTCTCGCTCGAAGAACGTCTATGTTTGTTGTTGCTCGTAGCGAACAATCAGTGCGTCCAGGTCGACGATCTCTCGCTTGCGCTCGGCGATTGATTCCGCCGTCGTATCGACGCGCTTACGATCACGAATCTCGCTCGCGGCGGTCAGGCCTGACCGCAGGCCTTCAGAATCCGCGTCGAGGCGTCACGGCGGTTTCTAGCTCAGATCAGAATGCTTTCGGTCATCCATTTGGCCTCGTTCTGGGCCGGCAACCACGAGGGCTGGATCGCAGTTACCGCGACACAATGGCTGGTGGCATGTGCTTTCCAGCTTCTCGCCAATAGCGGTATGCAGACACAGTGTCGAAGCTAAGGCTGGGCTGCAGACTAAAATCTTGCACGCAACGCGGGCGCGCCGAAGGGGCGGCCCGTCGAGGCGCCCCCCCCTCGACAATCTCGTGCCGGCGCGGGCGACGCTCGATCGGCCTGACGAGAAACGACGTCCGTTCGTGCGCAGGCTGATGTGGGGGATAGAAAAATCAAAGCCCCACCTCGGCGGCGAAGGCCAGTTCCGCCCGGGACGGTCCGAAGACGAAGGCCTCCGGCTCGGCGACCACACGAACAGAACCGGCGGGTATACGGCCACGACGGCGGCGACCGCGGCGGACACGCCGCTATCGCCTTCCGGCGGATCCAGACGCGGGTCGAACGGCGATCCTGCCGCCAGCAGGGCTAGGTGCCCGCCCGCGGAATGACCCTCCAAACAGAGGCGGCTCGCGTCGAACCCGAGGCGCTGCGCGTTCGAGCGCGCCCATCGCAGCGCTCGCTTCACATCGTGGATCTGGGCGGGGAATGGCGCTTCAGCGGTGAGGCGGTATTCCGACGCGATGGCGACAAAGCCCTGGGCGGTCAAGTCTTGCGCGTGCGGCTGCAAGACCGCCTTGCTCCCGCGCGCCCAGGCGCCGCCCTGCAGCATCAGGATGGCCGTTCCGTTGTTGTGACCGCGCGGACGGTAGATATCTAGCTTCAGTGGTAGATCGCCAGCGTGGGCGAATACAACATCGCTTTGGACATCAACGTCCTGCATTGGGGTCTCCATTTCATGGTCGCCAGCCCCTGGGGGAGTCGCCGCCGATCGATGGATAGGAGTTCGTCCGCACCATCGCTGTCGCCCGGCTGGTTTGCCCGAAGGCCAGGGTGAGGATCGCGGCCGGCCGCGACAGCATGAGCCGGGACCTGCAGGCCCTGTGCTTCCTCGCCGGCGCCAATTCCATCTTCGTCGGCGCCAAGCTTCTGACGACGCCGCTGCCGGGCCAGGACAAGGACAGCCAGCTGCTGGCCGATCTGGGCATGCGGCCAGCGGGCGCCGACGTCACCAGCGAACCCGAGCTGGTCAGCAACTAGCCGGCGCTGACGGCTGCCCTACGCCAGCCGATGCACCCAGCCGCGGGGATCCGCGACGCGACCGCGCTGGATGCCGACCAGTTCGTCCCGAAGGCTGGCAGCGACCGAGCCTTCGCCGCCATTGCCGATGGGGAATTCGCCGGCCGCCGACCGCACGGTGCCGATCGAGGTGACGACGGCCGCCGTCCCGCAGGCGAAGGCTTCTCGCAGACGGCCGCTGGCGGCGTCTTCGCCCCATTGGGCGAACGAGTAAGGCTCTTCCCGCACGGTCAGTCCCCGCTCGCGCGCCAGCATCAGCAAGGATGCGCGGGTGATGCCGGGAAGGATGGTGCCGCCGAGCGGCGGGGTGCTCAAAGAGCCGTCGTCGAAGACGAAGAAGATGTTCATGCCGCCAAGTTCTTCGATCCATCGCCGCTCGGCCGCGTCTAGGAAGACGACCTGGTCACAGCCCTGCCTACTAGCCGCGGCCTGAGCGACAAGGCTGGCGGCATAGTTGCCACCGCACTTGGCTTCGCCTGTGCCGCCGAACGCTGCGCGGGTATATGTCTCCGAGACCCAGACCGTGACCGCCTTGGAGCCGCCCTTGAAATAAGCGCCCACGGATGAGGCGAGCACAACGAACAGATAGTCGCTGGCGGGTTTCACCCCGAGAAACACTTCGTCGGCGAACATGAAGGGGCGTAGGTACAGGCTGCCCTCACCGTCCGGAATCCAGTCGCGGTCGATCTCCACCAGCTGGGTCACCGCCTCGAGGAAAACTTCCTCAGGCAGGATCGGCATCGCCATCCGTTCAGCCGACCGCTGGAAGCGGCGGGCATTCTCCAACGGGCGGAACAGCGCCACGCCGCCGTCAGCGGTCTTGTAGGCCTTCATCCCCTCGAAGATTTCCTGCGCATAGTGAAGCACGGTGGAGGCAGGATCCATGGGGATCGGCCCGCGCGGCCCGACCTTGGCCTCGTGCCAACCCTGACCTTCCGAGTACCGGATCGTCACCATGTGATCGGAGAAGACCCGGCCGAACCCCGGATTATCGAGCAGCTGCGCGCGGTCCTCAGGCGACACTGGAGAATCGGCGCGTTCGACTATGAATTCGTTAGATTTACTCATCGCTTCTGTCCTGGACTGAAGCGCTTCAGCGCCTCGCTGATTATATCGGTCTAAATCAGATGTGGATGGCGTGGCCAAGCGCCTTCAGCGCTGCCTCGTGGAAGGCCTCGCCCAGGCTGGGGTGGGCCGGAATGACCCCGGCGATATCCTCCAGCACCGCGCTCATCTCCACCGCCTGGGTGAAGGCTGCGGAAAGTTCGGAGACATGCTGGCCCACCGCCTGCACGCCCAAAACACGGTGATTGTCGGCCCGCGCAACGACCCGCACAAAGCCGCCGTCTCCGCCGGAGTCCATCGATAGCGCCCGCCCATTGGCCTGAAAGGGGAAGATACCGACAATCGCCTCGGGGCCCGCCGACGCCGCGTCGAGGCCGACGCTGACGATCTCCGGTTCGGTGAAACAGATGGCGGGGATCGCCGCCGGATCGAACCGACGAGGTTTTCCGGCGATGATCTCGGCCACCATCTCGCCTTGGGCCGAGGCCTTGTGCGCCAACATCGGCTCGCCGACCAAGTCGCCAATGGCCCAGACATTGCGGGTCGAGGTGGCGCAGCGGTCGTCGACACGCACAAAGCGGCCATCGCGCTCAACGGCCATCTCTTCGAGACCCCAACCATCCGTGGCAGGCCTTCGTCCGACGGTGACCAGCACCCTGTCGGCGGGCAGGACGATCTCCGCCCCATCCTTGTCGGCCACGATCAGTCCGCCGCCGTCCGGCGCCAAGCCCACGGCGCGAGCGCCCAGGTGTAGCGCGACGCCGTGCCGCTCCAGCCAAAACCTGACCGGCTCGACCAATTGCCGATCGTAGAGCGGCAGGATGTGCGGCTCCAGCTCGACGATCGCCACCTCGGCGCCGAGCTTGCGAAAAGCAGACCCCAGCTCGAGCCCAATATAGCCCGCGCCGACAACCACTAGCCGCTTGGGCAGGGTTTGCAGCTCAAGGGCCTCGGTCGATGAAATCACTGTCCCGCCAAACGGCAGGTGCGGCAGCTCAACCGGCTCAGATCCCGTCGCCAGGACGACATGCTCGGCCTCGACGATGACTTCGCCCTCGGCGGTCTCGACATGACAGGTCTTGGCGTCGGTGAAGCGGCCGTGGCCCGCCAGCACCTTGACCTTGGCGCGCCTGAGCAGCGCCGCGACGCCGCCGTTGAGCTTGCCGACGACGCCATCCTTCCAGGCCATCGTCGCGGCCAGGTCCAGCTCCGGAGCGCCGCTCAGGCTGATACCGAAGCGCGGCGCCCGCGCGGCTCGAGCCATATCCTCGAACTGTCCGGCGGCGTGGATCAACGCCTTTGAGGGAATGCAGCCACGGGTCAGGCAGGTCCCACCGAGCCGGCCTGACTCCACCAGCACCGTGTCCATGCCCAGTTGCCCGCAGCGGATGGCGGCGACGTAGCCGCCCGGCCCACCGCCGATCACCAGCACCTTAGTCTTGAGGGTCTGCATCAGGCTTGATCCACAAACAGGAGCGCGGGCCGCTCGACCAGTCGCTTCAGCCGCTGCACGAAACGGGCGGCGTCGTGGCCGTCGACGATGCGGTGATCGAATGAACTCGACAGGTTCATCAGGGTGCGCACGACGATCTGGCCGCCCCGCACGACCGGTCGCTCGACCAGCTTGTTGGGCCCGAGGATCGCGACCTCCGGGCTGTTGATGACCGGAGTCGCGGCGATGCCGCCGAGGGTTCCGAGGCTGGTCAGGGTAATGGTCGAGCCACCGAGCTCATCGCGGGTCGCCGACCCATCTCGGGCGGCCGCGGTCACCCGGCCGAGTTCGCGCGCGCAGTCCCAAAGGTCCAGCGCCTCGACGTGCCTGACGACCGGCACCATCAGCCCCCCGGGCGTCTGGGTGGCGATTCCGATATGGACCCCTTCGTGGGCCTGCAGCACGCCGGCGTCATCGTCGTAGCGGGCGTTCACATGCGGAAATTCCGGCTGCAACCTGGCGATCGCTCGCATGAAGAAGGGCAGCAGAGTCAGCTTTGGCTGGCCCTCGAGCCGCCCGTCGTTCAGGTCGCCGCGAAGCGCTTCCAGCTCGGTCATGTCGAACTCTTCGACATAGGAGAAGTGCGGGATTCGCCGCTTGGCGTCCTGCATGCGCTCGGCGATCCGCCGGCGTAGGCCGATGATCTTGATCTCGTTGACCGCTGTCCTTTGGGCCGGCCCCATTGCAATGGAACGGGTCGCGCCGCCGCCGGCGAGATAGGCCTCGAGATCCTCCGGCGTGATCCGCCCGCCTGGACCCGTGGCGGGCACGAATTGCAGCGACACGCCCTGCTCGAACGCCCGCCGGCGGGTGGCGGGCGCCGCAACAGGCGCCTCGTCCGCCGGCCGCGCGATGACCTCCGGCCGCGTCACGGCGGGCGGGGATGCAACAGGTTTGGCGTCGGGTTCGGGTGGCGAAGCAGGCTTCGGCGCCGCCACAGGCGCACGGGAAACCGCAGGGGCTGCCGCGACCTCGGCCGGCTCATGCTCGGCGTTCCCCTGCCCTTCGATGTCGAGCTCGACCAGCGTCGATCCGACTGGGACGAGCTCCCCCAGCTCGCCATGGATCGCGACGACAAGGCCCGAAACCGGCGAGGTCATGTCGACGGTGGCCTTGTCGGTCATGACATCGACGAGGGTCTGGTCCTCTTCGATCCGGTCGCCCGGCTTGACGTACCAGGCGGTGATCTCCGCCTCGGCGACGCCTTCACCAACGTCCGGCAGACGAAACAGATAGCGTCCCATGGCTCTACGCCTCCATCGTGCGGCGCAAGGCGGCAACCACACGCGCCGGCCCAGGGAAATAGTCCCACTCGAAGGCGTGCGGATAGGGCGTGTCCCACCCCGCGACCCGTTCGATCGGGCTCTTCAAGTGATAGAAGCAACGCTCCTGGACCAGGGCGGACAACTCACCGCCGAAGCCGCCGAAGCGCGAGGCCTCATGCAGGATGACACAGCGTCCGGTCTTGGTGACCGAGGCGACAATGGCGTCGATATCGAGCGGCACGATAGAGCGCAGGTCAATCAGCTCGGCGTCGATCCCGCTCTCCTCGATGGCCGCCAGCCCGACATGCACCATGGTCCCATAGGCCAGCAGGGTCACATCGGCGCCCTCGCGCACCGTGGCCGCCTTGCCCAGCGGCACGGTGTAGAGGCCCTCCGGCACGTCGGCCGACGGATGGCCGGCCCAGGTGCGGAGTTGGCGATCATGGTGGCCGTCGAACGGGCCATTGTAGAGCCGTTTGGGCTCCAGGAAGATCACTGGGTCGTCCTCGAGCGCCGAGGCGATCAGCAGGCCCTTGGCGTCGTAGGGGTTGGACGGGATGACCGTCTTGAGCCCGGTGATGTGCGCGAAGATGGCCTCCGGGCTCTGGCTGTGGGTCTGGCCACCAAATATGCCGCCGCCATAGGGCGAGCGCACCGTGATCGGGGCCCAGAACTCGCCGTTCGAGCGGTAGCGCAGCCGGGCCGCTTCGGAGACCAGCTGGTCGAACGCCGGCAGGATGTAGTCGGCGAATTGGATTTCGACGATGGGCCGCAGGCCATAGGCGCCCATGCCGATCGCGGTGGCGATGATGCCGCCCTCGGAGATCGGGGCGTCGAAACAGCGGGTCAGGCCGTGCCTGGCCTGCAGACCGTCGGTGACACGGAAGACGCCGCCGAAATAGCCCACGTCCTCACCGAAGATCAGCGTTTTGGGATCGTCCGCCAGCATCACGTCGAGCGCCGAGTTGAGCGCCTGGATCATGGTCATCTGGGTCATGTCAGATCCCGAACTCGCGGCGCTGCTCGATGACCCGCCAATCAGGCTCCTTGAACACGCCCTCGAACATCTCGCGCGCGCTGGGCTTGGACTTGCCGAGCGCACCGACCGCATCGGCCTCGCGTTGGGCGGCCCTGACGGTCTCCGTCAATTCCGCATGCATCTGTGCGTGCCGCTCCTCGGACCATTCCCCCAGCGCGATCAGGTGCTGCTTCAGGCGTTCGATGGGGTCGCCGAGCGGCCAATGAACCGGCTCATCAGACGGTCGGTATTTGGTCGGGTCGTCGCTGGTCGAGTGGCCGGCGACCCGATAGGTGACGAACTCGATCAAGGTCGCCCCGCGGTTCGTTCTGGCCCGTTCCGCCGCCCACTGCGTCGCCGCGACCACCGCCAGATAGTCGTTGCCATCGACCCTTAGGCCCGGCAGGCCGTAGCCGATCGCCCGGGCGGCGAAGGTGGTCTGCTCGGCGCCGGCGATGCCGGAAAAGCTGGAGATGGCCCACTGGTTGTTGGTCACCGCCAGGATGACGGGCGCGCGATAGACGGCCGCGAACGTCAGGGCCTCGTGGAAGTCGCCCTCCGCCGTGGTGCCCTCGCCGATGTAGCCGAGGGCGATGCGGTGATCCTTCATATAGGCCGAGGCCATCGCCCAGCCGACGGCGTGGCCGAAACGGCTGCCGACGTTGCCGGACAGCGAGTAGAAGCCGTAGTCCCGCGCCGAATAGAGGATCGGCAATTGCCGGCCCTTCAGCGGGTCTTTTTCGTTGGAATAGATCTGGTGGATCATGTCCACGACCGGATAGCCGCGTGCGATCAACCAGCCCTGCACCCGATAGGTCGGGAAGCACATGTCGTCCGCCGCCAGAGTCAGCGACTGGGCGACGCCGATGGCTTCCTCACCGGTCGATTTCATGAAGAAGCTGGTCTTGCCTTGGCGGTGCGCGCGGAACATCCGGTCTTCGAAAACGCGCGTCTGGGCCATGGCGCGCAGGCCACGCCGCATGGCCTCGGGCTCGATCGAGGGCGCCCACGGCCCGACCGCCCTGCCCTCGTCGTCCAGAACCCGCACCATGCCATAAGGCAGGTCGCGCATGTCCGCTTCCAAGCTCTCAACGGATGGCCGCCGAGTCGCGCCGGCGGCTGGAATATCGATGTGGTCGAAGGTCGGGGCGTCACCGGGCCGCGTGAGCGGCACAGGCACATGAAGCGATAGCTCGACGCGGTCGTCCATCAGCGCAACCTTCCCAAGAGGAAGCAGAATGGCGCCTGGCCGCAGGAATTGTTTCGCTCAGTTGGCCTGAAAACCCTGGCCTGTTAGGATAGCCATCCTCAATTTGACCCCAAAGGCGCAAAATGCCGCTCGACGAAACCGATCGCCGAATCCTGCGCGCCTGGCAGGCCCATCCAGACGCCAAGGTCGCCGAAATCGCCGACCTGGTCGGGCTATCCCACACCCCCTGCTGGCGGCGGATGCGCAAGCTGGAAGAGGCCGGCGTGGTGAGAGGCAAGGCCCTGCTGCTGGACGCAAAACGCTTAGAGCTGGGCGTCAGCGTCTTCGCCAGATTGCGGCTGCGGCAGCACGACGAAGAAACGCTAGACGCGTTCGAGGCGGCCACAAGAGAAAGGCCAGAAATCGTCGAATGCTTCTCGATGAGCGGCGAGAGCGACTTCCTCATCCGCGTGGTCGTGAAAAACGTCGACGACTATGAGGTTTTTCTGAAAAAGACTCTGCTGCATCTACCGGGCGTCGCCTCGGTGGACTCCAGCTTCGCCCTCAAATGCGTGAAGATGACGGCGGAATTGCCGATCTAACGCGAACCGACCGGCCCGAGCTGCTTGACAGCGGAAAAAAACGAACGGATGTTCTTTTTTGTAAATGTGAGCCGAAACCTCGGCGTTGCGCGCTTCGCGCGGGAAACCGCCAGGTAGAGGATCAGCAGCCGTGCCCAACGCAGCGATTGTACCGGCCGTGGACCAGGACGATGGCACCGCTCGGCCGGCTTCGCGCTCGTCCTATCCTGAGCCCGCCAAAGCTCATTTCGCGCTGCTGATCCTGGCCCTCGTCGCCTTTTTCGTTTCCATGGACACGAATATCTCGAGCCTGCTGCTCGAGCCGATGAAGCATGAACTGCGCCTGACCGACATTCAGGTCGGCATTGTGCAGGGTGTCGCCTTCGGCGCCACCTACGGCCTTTGCGCCATCCCTATGGGGATGGTCATTGATCGGGTCAGGCGCTTACCGCTGATGCTGATGAGTTTGATCTCCTGGAGTGGGGCGATGGCGTTGGCCGGCCTTTCCCACAGTCTGGGCCTGCTGGTCGTCAGCCGTGTGGCGCTCGGAGTGGTGACCGCGTTTCTCGCCCCCGGATCGCTTTCGGTGCTCTCGGACCTGTATCGCCCGGAACGGCGCGCCATCGCTACAAGCATATATGCGGTGGGCGGCGCGGTCGGATCGGCTGCTGCGATACTTCTGGGTGGTCTGCTGTTTGACGCCCTGACACAATTTGTGTCGCGCTCGCCGCAGGGCCTGTTCGGCCTGACGCCCTGGCGCACTCTCTACGTGGGTTTCGCGGTGCTGAGCCTGGCCCTCACGCCCTTCCTGGCGCGAGTGTCCGAGCCGGTCCGCCAAGAGGTGCAAGACGCCAGCGGCCATAACCGGTTCAGCGAGTTGTGGTCTTATCGCGCGTTTCTGGCGCCCCTGCTTGGAGGGATGCTCTTCCTGGCCGCCGCCGCCGCGGCGATCGCATCCTGGGCGCCGCCCGCGCTGATGCGGCTGTACGGCCAGACGCCGGGTCAGTTCGCCGGCTGGATGAGCCTTGTGACGCTGTTCGGCGGCGTCACCGGCGCTCTGATCGGTGGACAGCTTGCCAACCTGGGTCAACGGCGAGGCGGCGTGAAGGGATTGTTCTTTCCAGGCGTGATCGCCGCCCTCGCCTGCCTGCCCGCAGCCTTCGTCGCCGTGTCGCCCAGCGTGCTGACCTTCGGCGCCCTAATGGCCGTGGCGACCGTGTTCTGTTCCGCAGGCGCCGTGGTCGTGGTGATTGGCATCAATGTGAGAATGCCCAACGAGCTGCGCGGGACCACGCTCGGATTGAACGTGCTGGTGATGGCGCTGTGCGGCGCTGGACTGGCGCCCACCGGCGTGGCGCTGGCGACCAGGGCGCTTGGTGGGGACCTGATGCTGGGCTACGGCATCGCCGCCATCGCCGCGCCCTGCGCCCTGCTGTCAGCCTTTTTCTTCTGGCTCACCATGCGGTCGAGCTCCGACGGCGCGAGCGAGCCGAGCTGACCGGCCAGGCAATTCGACGAACAGGTCCATGCCGCGGGAGATATCCTCGAACATCTCCTTGGGCGGCCGATCCCGGACAAGGGCCGACAACCACATGCCGTCCACATAGGCGGTCAGGGCTTCAGCGGTCTTTTCGGCGTCCAGTCGCAAGCCGATCTCGCCAACATCTTCAAGATGCAGAAGAATCCTGGCGATCGCGCCAGATCCCCGGATCATCAGTCCCTTGTAGGTCTCGTGCAGCGGACCCGCCACCGCGGCCTCCGCCAGCAAATGAAGCCGCGCCCGCCGCACCGCGCTGGTTTCGAAATCGGACGATTCCGAGACTTGCACCGTCATCTGCTTGAGCACCGCCCAGGTGTCGATCTGGGGTTCATCGTTGAGATTGCTGAAGTGCTCCAGCATTGCGTTGATGATTTCGTCCTTGCTCTTGAAGTGGACATAGAGCGCGCCGGCGCTCAGCCCCGCCTTGCGCCAGATGTCGCTGACCTTCAGGCGATCCACGCCGCTGTCCGCGATACATAGAAGCGCGGCGTGCATGATGCGTTCGCGCTGACTCGCCATGTGCGCGGCGTCCCGCTTCGGCATTCCAACTCACTCCGTCGAACCGTCTCTAAGCCGCATAGGCAGAGCCGCCGCTTGACACAATCTCATAATGACTTAAAAAACGAATGATCATTCTTTATATTGGATGAATTGATTTGGGGGCCTGGGTGGCGAGCGCGATCGTTGAACATCGGGATACGGATGGAGAAGACGACGCCTATCGTTGGCTTGAACCGGCTCACGATCCATCCGCCCTCGAGTGGGCCGCAGAGAAGACCGCCGAAGCCAAGGCTAGCCTCGGCGGCGCCCATCTCTACCCACAACTGCGCGCGGAGCTAAACGCGGCGCTTGAGGCCAGCGGCCCCACGCCGACCTTGTTCATGATCGGCCATCGCTCCTGCCGCCTGCTGCAGGACCTCCAGCACCCTCACGGACTTTTCCAGGTGCTGGAAGGCGCACAGTGGCGCGCCCTCCTCGACGTCGATGCCCTGCGGAAAGCCGAGGGCGTCAGCTACACGCTAAGGGCACTTCTGATCCCGAAGATGTGGTTGCCGGGTACGGACCTCTGCCTGCTGCCGCTGTCGATCGGCGGCGGCGACGAGATGGAGCTGCGGGAATTCGATCTCGGCGCCGCCGCGTTCGTCGAGGATGGTTTCCGGATCCCTGTCAGCCAGGCGCTCGCGGTGATGCTGGACGCCGATCAGGTGCTGATTACCCACACCCTTGGCGACGCCCCGCGCGCCGCCAGCGGACGCGGCGCCGCCGTCTTCCTGTGGACGCGCGGTCAGCGGATCGAAGAGGCGCGTCGTCTGCTGTCCATCGCGCCGACCGAATCCATGGTGACGCTGGACGCTGTCGGCTTCGGCGACAGCCGGATGGGGCTGGTCACCCGCATCCACGACTACGCCACCTTCAGCTTCGCCCTGGTAGACCGGCTGGGCGTCGTCAATGAGGCCCCGCTACCGCGTCATCTGAAGCCCTTTCCGCCCTTCGCCACCACATCCACCCACTTCCTGGTTCAGCTTGCTCACGAAGAGCAGCTGGACGATCGGGCCTTCGCCGCCGAGAGCCTGATCGCCTATGACACGCGACCCGGTGTGGCGGATGCTCAGCGGGCCAGCCTCGTCCACGAATTCCATGACGAGGAATTCGCCAACAACATCCTGTTCGGTTTTGGCGGCACGCGTGACCAGTTCCACTTCACGGTGGACCGGCGAACCCGACAAAGGCTGCTGTCGGCGCGTTGGCAAGATGGCGGCTGGCGGGTCGAGGAGCGGCTGGTCGCCGAGCCAGGCGTGACCCTGCGGCTGGCGGCCATGGACGCGGGATCCGACAAGGGTGGCG
>Ga0302314_10010849_pt1 | contig 15920 bp, 11 predicted proteins | sample III_Palsa_N2_3_FD_200533 | JGI IMG/M metagenome (GOLD analysis project Ga0302314, IMG submission 200533) | Peat permafrost microbial communities from Stordalen Mire near Abisko, Sweden - III_Palsa_N2_3 | ecosystem: Environmental > Terrestrial > Soil > Palsa > Peat permafrost | place: Sweden... | reverse complement strand
CAGTTGACCGGCGCTCATGAATAGTTCTCTCAGCCACAGTCCTTCTCGCAGCACTATTCTGTAATAGGAAATTGGAGGGCAGTTTTGTGCAAACAAGCTGGATAAATTGATGCTGACATCAATGAATTTTGTATTCGGAGACAATTTTGTATTTACATCAACGTGGATCGATTCAACCAGCGCAGCGCTCGCGCCCTCGTGAAATTTTGGCATGACAAGCGAAGTTAACATTTTCTCTATCCCAGCCGGCTTAGCATCATACGAAGTTTACCTGAGCCCGAAATCATTGACGCGTTATGCATCGCCTCGGCTCCGTCAATCTACGGCAAACTTGTCGCCCTTCGATGCCGCTCCCTAGATTGATGGGCATAAGCCTCACCGAGATTTGTCTTGTGGTGAATGAGTGCAATAACGATTCAGCAAAGGACTCCGACCAGCGCCATGGGGTAGAGTCGGATGGGCGCCTAAGGATGAAATCGGATGCCGCCATGCCGCGGCATTGGCGGTCATCATATGAAGAGGCGATAACAAAGCCGCTCAGCATGAAGAACAGGTCGACGGCGAGGGGATCGTTCCGAACAATGCCGCCTTACTGGAGACTAGGTAAGCCACGGCCGCCACGCGCGAAAACCATCCATAACTTCGAAATGTCGCTTCGATGCAAGCGCCTGATGGTCAGCCAGCGCCTGTTCGGAAATTTCTGACCCTGAATGCGCCCCTAGCTTATTTGTCGCTTCGGATCTTCGCCCCGTCGGGAGCACGAGCAGTCATTTTCGATCGGAGCGGAAGAAGCCCGAAAATAAAGGCGAGGGCGACGGCGCTTAGCGCCCCAGCCACGATATCCGTCAACATGTTGCCCCCTATTGTCCCGCTCCGGGTCACAACCAGTGATGGCGGTGTTCCGCGACTCCAGCCTAGCAAATCCCCGGCCAACCGAAAGCCATCTCACCGGCTAGGGGAGCGGCTAAGTTAGAGTGTGCCGTCGACAGCTGTTGGCGCCGAGCGGGTCGAGCGCCTATTATCGAGCATGAGCGAGACGCTGCTAATCGATGTGCTGCAGTTCCTAATCGAGAAGGCGCCTGGCCGAACCGAATCTGAGCTGGCGCAAGCAATCTACGGGGCCGCCGGCGTGCAGCAGCACGTCAACCAAGATTGCCGCATGTTGGTGCGGAAAGGGCTTATCGAAAGGCACGGGGCAGGGGGCCGAGCTGACCCCTATACCTATTTCCCGAAGGTTCCACGCCCCTGAAGGCGGCGCGCGGACGTGCAGCGCGTTCGCCCGGGACGGGCCGAGAGGCCAGATCGGCGTTTTTCCTCCCGGCCCGCTACGCGGACCATTTCCGGGACTTTATCGCGGACAAGCGCGGGGCCACCCCTTAGGTGCGCCGCCGGCGACAGTGGGTCCGGCGGGCGGCCGTCCACTTGGCGACCAACGCGATGGACTCCCGCCAGGTGTGGCGTACGTTCAGTACGCCCAGGGTCAGTGCATGATCATGGGGATGGCGGCGAAGTTGGGAGCTTAGCCTTGGCGAATATCGAGATGCGGCTTGCGGCGGTCGAAGGTGCTCTGATGTGTCTGGCGTCCGCCCTGCTTACCGCCAATCAGATCAAGGATCTTGAGGACACCGCATCCGTTATCGCCGCTCCCGACATGGTCGGCGGGAACGTGGTGGAGTTGCACCCAGGCGCACGGGGCACGGGGCACGGACGAGATCCTGGTCCTGGTGGCGGATTTATTCCGCCGCGCTCGTGAACTCAGGATGGTTTCTGATGTGAACGGTTCCGAGGCCATTCCGCCTTAGCGGGTGGATGTGGTCGCGGAGGGCGCGGTATGGGATGCGCTGATATCCAGCGGCGCCCTAAGCGGCTGTCGGATGGGCGCTGGGAGAGTGGGCGCCGGCGGACTAAACGCGGGCTAAATGCAACCTGGTCAAGGGAAGTCACAAGGTGAGCGCCCATTAAATCAGGCCTCTTCAGCGCGCGCCGAGCTTCATTATCGGAACCTAGTCGATGCAAACTGAACGCTGGGAAGCGTAGTTTACGCACGTCGCTCGGCTCGCGCAGGCCGTCGTCGCTTCGACCGAGAGCTTGAGCACAAGGCAGTCCCCTAGAGAAATCAGGATGTGAACCGGAGGGCGCGCCTTCGAGCCTAACTTACCCTATCGCTGGCCAGCGGCTCACGGCGCTCGCTCTTTCGCAAGCCGAGCATTGTCAGCGCCGTCAGGTGCGGCCTGTCATCGAACGCGGGTTGCGCGCCAATCACGGAACTCGCAGTCCCTAGCGCGAGACCAAGAACGGCGAGTTGAGACCGTGGGGATGGCGGTGGGTCACTTCGTTAGGCCTGCCGGCCACACGACAGCGTCATCGATGGCGTATATTCCACAGCCAGCATGTGCCTTGGCGCATTCCGCGAGAGCGTAACGCGCGATGGCCGAATTACCAGATCCTGAGATCCAAGCTCCATCCGCGGCGACGACGAACGCCCTAGGCTTTGGAAGTTGGAGAAACGTCTGATAACCCCTGCGACCGTCAGCACGCAAATAAGGCACCGCTTCTGCATTGCCGAGGTCGGCAAAGCCGGACGGGCCCGGCAGAGGCGGCGGCTTGCCCCATACGACGGCGTTGTCGATGGCGTAGGGCTCGCAGACCAGCGACGCATCCAGACAGCTCAGCATCGCGCCGGCGAAGGCGTCAGGTCCGAAGTGACCGTAGGCCTTTCCGACCGGCGTCACGACGATCGCCCGCGGACCGGGTCTGGCGAGAAACCGTCTGTAGAATTCACGTCCGGCGTCGCTGAGATAGGGGACGGCGGCGACGTCGTCCAAGGCAGCGTAGCCGCTCGGAGGGGGCTCTGGCGGCAAAGGGGCCCAAACGACCTGGTCATCGGCGGCATAGACCCGGCATTGGATCTGGTGGGCTCGGCAGAGGGCCATGCCGGCGCCCACGGTATCGAAACCGCCGAATTCACTGACCACGCCGCCGCCGGGGGCGATCAGAAAAACCTTGGAGCGCGGTTTACTGAGATATTTGCGATAATCCGCACGCCCGGAATCAGTGAGGAATGGGATCGCCTTAAGGTCGTTGATCACCGCAAACTCGGTAGGTTTCGGCCAAGGCTTCGGCATGTATTCTGGGTGAACTACGCGATTGGGCATACCAATCCGCCCGAGAAAAGCGTCCAGGCGAGGAACCCAGAGCGGCAGGTTTTCAGGGTATTTGGCGAAAGCGTGGGCGTCTGGACCGACCCGGCCAAGCCCCACCAGCTCCGCCTTGCCGCCGGCGGCGACGTACGCCGCAAACATGGCGCGCCAAACCTCGGGCGGAAAGAGGTCATCGTCGTCGGCGTAGAACCAGAGAGATGGAACCGAGGTCCGTTTGCCGAAATCCGCGGAGCCGGTGATTAAAGACCTGCGGGTGTCGCCGCAGGCGGAGGTTCGCAATCCGCCAGAGGCGTCGATCAACCCAACCAGATTGGGCGGCGCCTCGGCGCCCAGAGCCAAGGTGTTCCAGCCGCCGAAGCTTTGGCCGATCGCCACGACGCGGGAGGCGTCGATGTCCGGCTGGGTGGACATGAAGGACATCACCGCCTGAATATCCTTGGCGTTGTCGCGGGCCACCCATGCGACGTCGCAGCCGTGGCCCACCAGCTCGCCGCCCGAACCGGCGAAGCCTCGCATCATGGGCAAGACGACCGCATAGCCCCGCGACAAAAAATAGAGCGCGAAAAAGGTCTTACGATAGCGCTGCCCGCGCGAGTACCGCGAAGCGTCGTCGGCGCCGTGATTGGCCACGACCATCGGAAACGGCCCGGGCCCGGGCGGTGTCATGACGGTGACCTGCAGCTGGACCGGCCGCTGAGGATCCCCCGGGGCGCTCATGACCCGCTCATTGATCTCAACGCCTGGCAGCAGTGGCCCGGACTCATCGGGTTCCTGGGCACGCACGAGTGGTGAAGTGCAGCCGAGTGCGATCACAAGGCTGACGAGCCAGGCCGACATCCTTGGCATCAACCAGATGGGCGACTTTGGCTGACGAGCTGGATCGGGCTGTAATGGCATAACCGTGACTCACAGCAAGCGGGTGTCTGGCGAGGTTTGAACTATTCCACCAATGCAATGCCGGCGTCGACGGCAATGAAAGCCCACCGTCAGGAGCGCCGAGGCGACGTCGAGTCGCCCCTCCTCGTTGCTGCTGGTGTTCGCACAAGCTGAAGCGCTGCGCGAGCAATCGCCCATGGAGGCCGTGCGCGGATCGATGTGGCCCGTCACCTCATGGAGGCGGGACAGCCATTAGGAGGGGGCTCGTGGATCCCCAGTACGGCCCAGCGAACCCGGGTTGAACCACCAATAAGAAGATGCCGGTCTGACCAGTTTAGATAAGCGAACATTTGCCCATAATCGATGGTCAGGCGGTGATGCATGTGTTTGCGGCGCGAGTATTGTTGACCAATCGCTTTCATTACGGGCTAGTAACCATTAATATTTAGTTATTATTGAATCACCGCGAGTAAATATTCGCTAGCCACGGAACGAAACCCTTGCTTCTGCGTAACTGCATCAGCGTTCTACATATACGAGCACAGCAGCCGCTCGCCAAAAGGGGTTTCCCGCCCTGCGTCTAGGTTGCTGGCCGGATTCCGGCCTTGGGCTGACCCTCGAGGTTGCTGTGCTAAAATTGAGCCTATGGGCGACCGCGTTGGCGGCCGTGGGGAATTTGGTCGCGACGCAGAGCGCGGCGGGCGCACCGCCAAGCGCTGGCGCAGAGATTCAACAAATCCCGCCGACCCCGGCGCCCGAACGCGCCATCCCGGATATCCGATTTGAGCGAGGCGCCGGCGATCACGCCATCGGGCCAGCCGGTCCGAAGATCGTGGTCCGGTCGCTCCATGTGACGGGCGAGACCCGATTTTCAGAAGCGGAGCTGATCGCGGCTACAGGCTTCCGGCCCGGCCGTGCGCTTGACCTGCGCGATCTGCGCCTCATGGCCGGCAGGATTTCGGATTTCTACAATCGGCGTGGATATTTCGTCGCCGAAGCCTACGTGCCCGCCCAGGACATGCAGGACGGCGCCATCACGCTGGCCGTCATTGAAGGCCACTACGGCAAGGTCGCGCTCGACAATCACACCAACCTGTCCAACGGCCTGGCGCGCAGCATCCTCGGCGGCCTGAACCCCCGCGATATCGTCGCCAGCGGGCCGCTCGAACGGCGCCTGCTGATCCTGTCCGACGTGCCAGGCGTTGTCGTGAAGTCGACGCTCAGCCCCGGGGCGACCGTGGGCGCCTCCGACCTGACCGTCGCCCTGACGCCCGCGCCGCGTATCTCCGGCAGTATCGACGCCGACAACGCCGGCGACCCCTATTCGGGAACCTATCGGCTTGGCGCCACGATGAATATCAACGATCCCACCGGCCACGGCGACATGATCACCCTGCGCGCGCTGAGTTCGTTCGATGGGCTGAACTACGGCCGCGCCGCCTATCAGTTCCAGATCCAGGACCTGACGGTAGGCTTCTCTTACGCCGCCCTCGACTATCGGCTGCACGGCGCCTTCGAAAGCCTGGGCGCCAGCGGCACGGCCGAGGTGGCCAGCGTCTACGCCAGTTACCCGCTGATCCGGTCCTATGACAACAACCTCGCCCTGGTCAGCGATTTCGATGACCGCACCTTTCAGGACAAGGAGGCCGCGGTCTTCTCCGACGTCGACAAGACGGAATACGCCACCCTGGTCGGGATCAGCGGCGACCACCACGACACCCTCGGCGGCGGCGGCTGGGATCAATATTCCCTGGGCTACACCTTTGGCGACCTCGACATTCGCACGCCGGCGGCCCGGGCCATCGACGCCGGCGCGGCGCGCGCCAACGGCGACTATGGAAAACTGTCCTACAGTCTCTCGCGCCTGCAGACCGTTGTCGGGCCGCTGTCGGTCTACGGGCTAATCCGCGGCCAGGTCGCCTCGAAGAACCTGGATATTTCCGAAAAGATGGAGCTTGGCGGCGCCTATGGCGTGCGCGCCTACCAGGAAGGCGAAATCTATGCCGACGATGGCTATATCGCCACCGTCGAGGCGCGGCTCATGCTGCCGACGCCGCCGGAACCGATACCCGGCCGCCTCCAGCTGATCGGCTTCGTCGACACCGCCGAGGCCTCGACCAATCACCACCCCTGGTTCGCCGGTCCCAACCGCGAACAGGTCAGCGGCGCCGGCGTCGGCGTCAACTGGTTCGCCCCTGGCGACTTCGTGGTCAAGGTCACCTACGCCCACACGCTCGGCGAAGCCGTAGGCGTTCCGGGCGACAACGACTCCAGCCGCGTCTGGGTCCAACTCGTCAAATTCTACTGATGTCGGCGTCAGCGACTATCGCACCGTCTTTCCAGCAAGGATCGCCTTTATGACCCGCCCATCCCGGCCGGCCTTCAACCCCGCGGAATGCAAGGCTCGGCTGAGCCAGTATGCTCGGATCGCCCTCTTCGCCGCGGCCAGCTCATTGGTCCTCGCCTCCGCCGCCCACGCCTTGCCGGTTGGCGGCCAGGTCGCGGCCGGCTCCGCCGCCCTGTCCGGCGGCGGAAACGCGCTGACGGTCAACCAGTCGACCCAGAATGTGGTCATCAACTGGCAGGGCTTCAGCATCGCCAAGGGAGAGACGGTTCAGTTCGTGCAGCCCAATAGCCGCGCGGTGGCGCTGAACCGGGTGACCGGCCCCGATCCGTCCAGCATCTTTGGCAGCCTGACAGCCAACGGAAAGGTCTTCCTGGTCAATCCGAACGGCGTCCTGTTCGGCCCCGGGGCCCAGGTCAATGTCGGCGGCCTGGTGGCTTCAACCCTGAACATTACCGATGCGGACTTCATGGCCGGCAAATACAGCTTCACGGGCTCCGGCTCCGGGGCCGTGCTGAATGAAGGGTCGATCAACGCGAACGGCGGCTATGTCGCCCTGCTCGGCGGGTCCGTCTCCAACCAGGGGCTGATCACCGCGACCCTCGGCACGGTCGCCCTGGCGGCGGGATCCGCGATCACGCTCGACGTCGCCGGCGACGGCCTGCTCAACGTCACGGTCGACCAGGGGGCGGTGAACGGCCTGGTCCAGAACGGCGGCATGATCCAGGCCAATGGCGGCAAGGTGGTGCTGACCACCCAGGCGGCCGGCCAGCTGCTGAAAACCGCCGTCAACAACACCGGCGTCATCGAGGCCCAGACCATCGGCAGCCGCCAGGGCGTGATCAGCCTGCTGGGCGACATGCAGGGCGGCGCGGTCAACCTCAGCGGCGTCCTTGACGCCAGCGCCCCCAACGGCGGCGATGGCGGCGCCATCGAAACCTCCGCGGCCAATGTGAACATCGCCGATAGCGCCAGGATCACCACCCTGGCTCCCTCGGGCGTGACCGGCGTCTGGACGATCGATCCGGTGGACTTCACCATCGCCGCCGGCCAGAACATCTCCGGTGCGACGCTTTCGGCCCTGCTGGTGACCAACAGCGTCGTCATCAGCACCCTGCCGACCGCGACGACCGGCACGGTCGCCGGGACGCCGCCGGTGACGAGCATGACCTCGACCACCACCGGCAATGGCGACATCAACGTCGATGAAGCGGTCGCTTGGGTTGCGACGCCGAGCACCACGACCTTGACCCTGAACGCCTTCCGGGACGTGAACATCAACGCGGCGGTCAGCGCCACCAACGGCAATTTCGTGGTCTGCTGCGGACGGGACGCCAACATCAACGCGCCCATCACCACCACCGACGGCAGCGTCCTGATCAGCGCCGGGCGCGACGTGAACCTGACGATCACCGGGCCCGTCACCGTAACGGACGGGAACTTGACCCTCTGCGCCGGCAACAACGTCAACGTCTATGGCGCCGTCACCCTGACCCGGGGCAGCACTATCCCCGCCCAGGACCTGGGCTTGGCGACCGGCCTGGTGATCATCGCGGGCAATGATGGCGAAGGACCCGGCGTCGCCGGTGGAACCGTAATCTTCGAGCCTGGCGCGCCGCCGGTTACGGTGACCGGGCCGAATGCGCCGGTGACCATCTATTACAACCCGGTCTCCTACACGACGCCCACCGACTATCTGCCGAATTTCACCCTCAGCAATGGCGCCGCCCTGAACCAGTTCATGCTGGTGTTCCCGGACGGGGATAAGACCTTCGACGGTACGACCGCGACGACCTTGAATGGCTTCAATAGCAACGCCATCAGCGGCGTCCCCACCGGCGTGACCCTGATCGCAGACCCTGGCGCGACCGCCACCTTCGACACCGCCGCTGTCGGAACCGGCATCGGCGTCACCTTCAGCGGCTATAGCCTCGGCGGCGCCAACGCGGCCCAGTATTCACTGCCGGTAGCCTGTTGCGTCACCACCTTCAGAACGACCGGGACCATCACCGCCGCCGCGGTTGTGACCCCGCCTGTGGTCACGCCGCCTGTCGTGACCCCGCCTGTCGTGACCCCGCCAGTCGTGACGCCACCTGTCGTGACGCCGCCCGTAACGACGCCTGTGGTGACCCCTCCTGTGGTGACGCCGCCTGTGACGACCCCCGTGGTGACGCCGCCCGTCGTGACCCCGCCCGTAACCACGCCTGTGGTGACCCCTCCTGTGGTGACCCCGCCCATCACGGTGCTTCCGCTCACCCCGGTGTTGACGCCGACCCCGTCGACAGCGGGCGGCCTGGCGCCCATTGCGGCCGCGGGAGCGGCGGGCCTGCAGCTCGCCGTCCTCAGCGGCGGGGTGAGGATGCCGCTCCTTCCGGTGGTCGAGACGGCGCCGCTTCAAGCCGAGAGCGTCGCCGTCGCGCCTGTTCCGGTCCAGGTCGCGCCAGCGCCAGCGCCAGCGCCAGCGCCCTATGTTGCGCCGATCTATCCCCGCAAACAGGACCGCAATTAGTGGCGCTGTGTCGCACCGTCCTGGTCGGCTCAGGGATAGGAGTCTTTGCCGCGGCGCTTTGGCTTTGTGGGGCGGCGGTGACGCCCGTCCGGGCTCAAACCGTCGCCACGCAGCCGACGCGCGCGGACTTCGCCGGTGAGACCGCCTCCGGAGAGGCGCGCCGCATGGCCGACGGGATCGTCGCCACGCGCGATAATGGCGAGGCGCCGTTCGTGATCATCGACAAGATCGCTGCGAAGGTCTTCGTCTTCGATGCGCGGGGCCGGCTCACGGGCGCTACGCCGGCTCTGCTCGGCTTGGCCCGGGGCGATGACGGCGCGCCGGGTATCGGCGACCGCAAGCTGGCCGATATCGGCCCTTCGGATCGCATCACGCCAGCTGGTCGCTTCGTCGCATCTTTGGGTCACGATCTGGGTGAAAAAGATGTGCTGTGGGTGGATTACAAGTCGGGGGTAGCGCTGCACCGGGTGATCAACACCAAGCCATCGGAGCACCGGTTGCAAAGGCTTCGGTCCCAATCGCCGCTTGTGCGCCGGATCTCCTACGGCTGCATCAACGTCCCGATCGCGTTCTACGACACGGTCATCGATCCGACCTTCGCGGCCACCAGCGGCGTGGTCTATATCCTGCCGGAAACGCGACCTCTCGAGCAAACCTTCCCCGGAATAGCCTCCCTGTCGCACACCGAGATCCGCTTGGCTCCCCAATAAGGACAAGCGCCCGTCCAGCGCGGCGGCGTCAGGAGTCGGCGGCGAAGAAGACCTGCGAAATCGATTTGATCTCCGGAAGAATATACACGACCCCGTCGCTTGCCCTGAACGCCGGTTGCACGATGTCGTCGTAGAAGGCCGCCGGCACATTGATGCAGCCAAATGTTACGCGGTGGTCTTTAGCCGAGGACGCCGGCCGCTGCAGCCGATGTTCCCGAGCACCGGAGGCCAACACGCGATGCAGGGCCAGCGCGGCCTTATAGTCCACCCACAGAATGTCCTGTTTGCCCAGACCATAACCCAGGGACGCCACAAAGCGTCCGGCCGGCGTGGTGCGCTCCTGCGGGCGGATGTCGGAAAGCTTCCGATCACCGACCCCAGCCGCGGAATCGTCTCCGCGGGCCGATCCAAGCAGGGCGGGCGTGGCGCCGGTAAGGTGCGCCTGACCATTGAACACGAAAACCTCGGCCGCCTTCTTGTCGACGATTACGAACGGCAAGCTGTGGTTATCGCCGGTCTTGACCACCCAATCCGCGACCACGCGCGCGTCCTTCGAGGCCGGTTCGCCGGCAAAATCGACGGGCGGCCCTACGGCCGCCGTCGCCGACTGATGCGGCGCGGCTTGAGCAACGATGGGAGTCGTAACCAGCAAAGCGGCGCAAAGCCCCAAAACCGTGGCCGCGGGCGCCCGCTGGCGCCAATCTGGGACTGGCGATTTCTCAAAGGCGGCCGACGCCGGCGAACTTAGCGGCAAACTAAAGTACATCAAAGCACCAGACATGATCCATTTTCGGAGTGCTCTCAAATGAGGTCGGCTGCTTGCTGATCTTGCGAAGGTGCAGGTCGGCTAGAGCCAGGCCGTAGGGAGATTGCTTGGTCGCCTATGTTCGAGAAGCCGCCACGACAGTCACCGCAATTTCGGGGCCAAGTCCGAGCAAACGGCTTTGCACCCATTCGTGATCGGCGGCCGCCTGCGTCCAAGCTTTTCCACGACCCCTGCGAGCACCACTTTGTGCTGAGGCTCCAGAACTCGTTGAGTGGGATCGCCGGGCCGACAGCTGGAGCAGCCTGTGGTCAGGTCACTGAGTAAAGGACATCACCGGCAGTGCGTGAATTCCAGCGGCGGAGATGAATTGCTGAGCTATGCCTAGACGCGAAACGGCTGTGGCCGGGCAAAATGGCGATGTCTGGCTCATCGCTGCCTTCGGAAATTCCAGTTACTGCAAATCAGCTTTTGCGAGGCGCTGACTTCGAAGGCGGACTTACCGAATGACCAGGCTGCGGCGGCCTTTGCTCACCTAGGCAGAATGTGGACATTGGGCCGAATGGGGTATCCGTCGCTAGAAATATTTCCCGAAGGTCAGCGAACGCTCCGCGCCTTCCGGCAAGCCGACGCGCACCTGTCGGCCGGGCGCAGCATCAACCCAGCTTGGCAGACCGGCGCGAGCTTCCCAGGCATCGACCTTCATCCCGTCGATCGTCACGATCAGATCGCCGGCCTTCAGACCCGCAGCCTCCGCGGGCGAACCGGGCGCGACGTAGAGCACCTTTTGTCCGGCCGGATCAGGCGCCAACGTCAGACCGGTATGGTTGACCTCAAAAGGGCTGTCTGTGTCGACCGGTCCTGCAAACAGGACCCGCTTGTGGGGAAGGTCGACCAAGAGGCGGAACCGACGAAGGATCGGCATGCCGATATTTCCGTCGGCCCCCTCGTCCTTCTGCTCGCCCCAGAGGACGGTCGGGACATCGGCAAAATGCGCGCCGCCGACGTCAAGGTTTTTGATAGTCGCGAGCTTGTAAACGTGCATGCCGCCCAGTCCGCCGTTCTTCGTGGTCGAAACGGTGCGGGTTCCGAGAAAGGACGGGTTTCCCCAGACCTCGGGGCTCAGATTCAGCGCCGATGCGTTGCCGATGTCGAACACCAAGGAGACGTTCCGGCCTTCAACCGTCGCCTGAATGGCGAAATTCTCCGCCGCCTTTGTCACAGCCACGGCCTTGGCGTCGGCAGGCGGCGTGAAGGTTCCCGGATTGCGGAAAGCGATCCGATGCCGCGAGAAATCGATATCCACGACGCACTGGTCGAATGCGTCGCCTCCAAGCACGACCGGCAAGGCATGACCGAGCTGCTGTTCAACAGCCGCGAGGTCTATCCCGACAGCTGCGGTGTCGCGGAAGGTGATCGCCCCAAGCCTTATGTTAACCCCGTGCAGCTGAGTAACGTCTGCCGAACCCCCCGCGCCGTGTCCGGTGAAGTGGTCGCCCGCTTTGATCTGAAGCGTCTTGACGAATTTTGCGTCGATGACCGTCTGCGACGCCCCACTGTCCAGCATGACCCGCGTCGGCACGCCATCGATCTCTGCAGGGATGAAGATCCTTGAATCGCGAAAGAACTCGAAGGGAATCCATCCGCTGGAGACGACACCTGCGCGGAAGGGCGACCTCCTCGCCGAAACTGTTGCTGTGGTCTGATCTTCGGAGGCCGAGGCGGCGGCTGGATGAGCGAAGAGCATCATACCAACCGCCGCAGACAACAGTATTCGGCGCATCATAGGTCCGGAAAGCGCTCGATCAGTCCGGCGAGCGGGCTCATTAGGTGCGCCGAAAAGAGCGAAGGAATCCATAGGTTTTCCGTAGATGGGGCTGGGCGAGCTCAGGGATATGCGCACAAATCGCCGAGCGGCGCTGCGCCGGTCTCCATCTGTAGGGTACGGCCTGGTATCGTCAACTTAACGAACTGCAATGTGCGTTGGCTCGCTGGCGCTGCCCACCCGCGGACGTTCGAAATGGCGAACCGGGTCGAAATTCGTAGAGGTCTCGGTCAAATGGGGATCTAGGTCAATGCTGCCCCGCCGCCACTGAATGCCTGGAAATGGGCGAACCCAGCGGTCGCCATTGGCGCAACACAGCCGAAGTCGGGCCGGATGTGGCGCCCAACGGTCATCTCAATCGAATGCGATGATGAAGAGCCCGTTTCGCAGGCGAATTGTTGGACGGTCCACCAGGACCCGGGAGGGATAGAAAGCGATCGCCACAACTGAGCAGGCAAGGGACGGTTGCGCGCTGGGCCCGCTTACGCGGCGAATTAGTCCCGTGCGTTCCGCGCTTTAGCTGCGCCGTGACTTCGGCAGGGCGTTTTTGGCAGGTGGGGGGCTTGAGGCCTTGTCCCTCTTCATGTCGGCGATTCACGCTCCGCTAATAGTGTCTTTCAAGGCCTTTCTAACCCTCCACACGTAGCCTGGCGTCAGGTGGGAGCACAGAAATGGCCGTTGCAAAGCGCAAGACGAATTTTGAAACCTTTGAGCCGCGCGCGGCTCGCCCAGCGCTGCGCCTGGCCAACGCGACCGACCAGGCCGCGCCAACGGCGGTTCACGGCCAGCAGCGCGTGCTTGAGGCAGCATTCACCGAACGCCACGCCCACCCGCGTCTTCGCGCTTGGAGCTACAGCCTGCTGGCCCTCGCCTCGATTGGCATCTGGGCCGCCGTTATCTCCGGAGCGGTCTATGTGGGGCATATGATCTAAAGGAAACGAAAGTCCGCAATGGGTCGATTTTTCCCTTTGAATAGTCGCTGACAACTCGCCGTTGCCAGCCTTGATCCCGCGCGATCCTGAACGGTGACTTTCTGGAGGCACCCCAATCTCCGTCATTGGCGCAGGCCGCGCCGTTGAGACCGCGCGACCCCACAAGGAGGCGACCTTTTCGACAGGTTCGAGATCGTCCGATGAAAGCCAGGGCGCCTTAGGCGGGACGCCGCCGTGGACATTCTCGGTCAGGGCGGCGAGTCAGATGTAAAATTGTCTTGGCCGGCACGGCGCACCGCTATGAGCCGCAATATGTCATTTTTTGACATAGATTTGCCAACGAGTATTTACGATTATTACACCGTCTAAGCTTACAGTGGGGTTGGATTGGTAACGCAAACAACCGAGTGCTCAAATGATGATTGCCCTGGCTTATTTCAGCACGGCGGCGGCCGTTATGAACGAGGATGGGCTCCGCGAGATCGTCATACGTTCCCGCCAAAACAATGTCGGCAAAGGCGTGACGGGCATGCTTTGCCATTACGAGGGCAGCTTTCTTCAATTTCTTGAAGGTGAGGACGCTGCGGTCACCGAAATTTTCACCGCGATATCCAGTGACGCCCGCCACAATAGCATTTTGGAAGTTTACCGTGCGCCCATCACGGAGCGGGTTTTCGGTGACTGGACCATGGCCATGGTGAAGCCAGATCAGATTGGGCCAGAGCACCAGGCCTTTACTAAGGCGCTGAGACAGGTCGAGCTGGTCGGCAACGCCAAACATCGCCGATCCCTTGAGCCCTTTCTCGATGCCTTCCGCGCGTGGGTGCGCTGATTTAGTCGGTGCTGCCATTTCTGGATGGCCCTGCGACATACGCGCGCGGCGGGCCAACATGGCGACTTCTGGGTACTGGCGAGTTTCCATCGCGCGCGATATGTCAGCGCCGTGAAGCCATTTTTTGATCTTACGGGCGCCTCGGGGGCCGCCTACCGCTTTCGAAAGGCCACCGGCGAGCTGTCGCCGATCGGCGGGAATTTCGTCTACGTGCGCGAGGCGGAGGATGGTCTCAGGGTGGTGTGCTGCGGCAAGAGCCGCTCAATTGGTTGGGTGATCACCAAGCGGGCCTGGTTCTCGGACGATCATGCGCAGCCGGACGACCTGCTCTACATCAGACTGAATGCGGGGTCCGCCATACGTGATTGGGAGCACAAAGATCTCCTGGAGGGCCTGCCGCGGCCGTTCGTGATCTACGAGATCGACTGACGTCAGGCGCCGGCGTCGCGTTATTCGCAGACAAAATTCTGAGGTGGCGGGGAGGGCGACCCAGCGAAAGGCGGTGTCCTAGCCCGCGGCGCGATCGATGACCCGGCCTCAGCCGCGCTTTAAAGCCACGCGCGTCGACGGGCGGCTCACCAGCGACGAGTCTTGCCTTGTCGACAGAAAATTGGCGGTTTCCTCGGCAGCGACGGAGCAGCCTCGGCGAGGCTCTTCAGCTAAGTGGCCGGCTCATTGGTCACATTGGATGATCAAGGCTGCTTCGAGGGCTTGTTTTAAGGCGACGCCGCCGCATCCGCCTGGCGCACCTGCACCACCGCATATCTGTCGGCATAGAGCCGCCGCCAGCCGGCCTTATGGTCCAGCTCGGCCACGACGGGGCTGTCGGGCGGTAGGATGGTCCAGGCGATCTGGTATTGGCGGATGGCCGCATTCAGCGCCGCCGGATCGGGACTGACGATCTTGCCATAGCGGGCCATGAAGGCGTCGCCATACATGTCGGTGCGGCCGTCGATAAAGGGCCGCACGCCCTTGAAGATCAGATAGCCGCCGAAGCCGTAGTCGTTGAACACTGGCTTGGCGCGCAGATCGGCGGGCACATGCGCCAGCGCCGTCGCCGGCATATTGGCCTCGTCGCCCCGGTCCAGCGCGACAGCGGCTCTTCCGCCGATCAGCGCCAGGGCGGCGGCTGCCGCGGCGATCCAGGCCAGGCGCGGGGCCTTTGGCCGAGCGATCGCGCCCGCCCGGCCCACGGCCTCGGCGACGCAAGGGCCCAGCACCAGGGCGGTGACCATGGCCGCCACGATCACATGCCGCGCGTGCTGAAGGCTCATGTGCAGAAGGAGAAGCAACAGCAGCAGCCGCAGCAGCGGAACCTTCACCCCGCGCGACAGACAGGCGAACAGCACGGCCAGCAGGCTGAGCTCGAGTACGCCGATCTTGCTGAAGTCGCTGGCGCGCCATTCGTCGATATTGGCCAGGCTGGCCATCGACATCAGCTTGAAGGGAAACAGCAATCCCGGAACGCCCTGCGGCGTGACGGCCGCCGCCAGCACGGTCACGGCCGCGAACAGGCCCCAGTCACGCACGACGCTCAGCCGCTCTTCCGGCTTGGCCTCGACCAGGGCCTCCAGACCCAGGACGCCCAGCAGCAAGACGCCGAACACATAGCTGCCGTGCAGATTGGCCCACAGCAGCATCAACCCGGCCGCCCACAGCGGCGGCGCGCGGCCGGCCTCGCGGGCGCGGAGCAGCACCGCCGTCCAGCCGATCAGCAGCGGCAGCACCATCACATGCGGCCTGGCCAACAAGCTCGGCGCCGCGCAGGCCAGGGTCAGCACCACGGCCAGCAGCAGACCCACGCCGGTCAGGGATCTGTTCAGCTGCGAGGTCAGCAGAAAGGCCGATCCGGCCAGCACCAGACCGAACAGGACCACCAGCCCGGTCCATCCGGCCAGGTCGAAGGCCCCGGCCATCAGCGCCTCGCTCAGCCATTCGTGCGCCTGCCAGGGCTGTCCGGCGAAGGTG
>Ga0302314_10010844_pt1 | contig 15922 bp, 14 predicted proteins | sample III_Palsa_N2_3_FD_200533 | JGI IMG/M metagenome (GOLD analysis project Ga0302314, IMG submission 200533) | Peat permafrost microbial communities from Stordalen Mire near Abisko, Sweden - III_Palsa_N2_3 | ecosystem: Environmental > Terrestrial > Soil > Palsa > Peat permafrost | place: Sweden... | reverse complement strand
GACCGCTCCCTCCTGCTCCTCCGCCAACGCTACAACGCCGCCCTCAAAGAACTCAGCCACGAAGCCATCCACCAGCTGCGCGAGTGGCCGGCTCTGTACAAGTCGGTCACCGCCGATGTCAACGAATACAAGGTGCGCGACAAGGTCATCCGCGTCGAGAACTACCGCGACTCGCTCAGCCACCAGAAGATCCCGAAAGTCGCGCCGCCGAAGTCGAAGGACTGGGGCGAGCTGGTCAGCTTCCTTGGCCGCGAGAACCTGCCGGGCCATTATCCGTACACCGGCGGCGTGTATCCGTACCGCCGCAGTGGCGAGGATCCCACCCGCATGTTCGCGGGCGAGGGCACGCCCGAGCGCACCAACCGCCGCTTCCATTACCTCAGCCAGGGCGGCGCCGCCACGCGCCTGTCCACCGCGTTCGACTCGGTCACGCTGTACGGCGAGGACCCCGCGCCGCGCCCCGACATCTACGGCAAGATCGGCAACTCCGGTGTCAACATCGCCACCCTGGACGACATGAAGAAGCTGTACTCCGGCTTCGACCTCAGCGCGCCCAGCACATCCGTCTCCATGACCATCAACGGCCCCGCGCCGATGATCCTGGCGATGTTCATGAACACCGCGATCGACCAGAACGTCGAGAAGTACCTGCGCGCAGACGAGACCCGCTGGGCCGCCGCCGAAAAGAAGATCGCCGCGATCTACAAGAACGTGCAGCGCCCGCAGTACCACGGCGAGCTGCCCAAGGGTAACGAAGGCCTGGGCCTGGGCCTGCTCGGCGTCTCCGGCGACGAGCTGGTCGATGCGGAAACCTACGCGCGCATCAAGACGGAAACCCTGCAGGCGGTGCGGGGCACCGTGCAGGCCGACATCTTCAAGGAAGACCAGGCGCAGAACACCTGCATCTTCAGCACCGAATTCGCGCTGCGCATGATGGGCGACATCCAGCAGTATTTCGTCGACCACAAGGTGCGCAACTTCTACTCGGTGTCGATCTCCGGTTATCACATTGCCGAAGCGGGCGCCAACCCGATCAGCCAGCTCGCCTTCACCCTCAGCAACGGCTTCACCATCGTCGAGTACTACCTCGCGCGCGGCATGAGCGTGGACGACTTCGCGCCAAACTTAAGCTTCTTCTTTTCCAACGGCATGGACCCGGAGTACACCGTCATCGGCCGCGTCGCCCGCCGCATCTGGGCGCGCGCCATGCGCGAGCGCTACGGTGCCAGCGCGCGCAGTCAGATGATGAAGTACCACATCCAGACAAGTGGCCGTTCGCTGCACGCGCAGGAGATCCAGTTCAACGACATCCGCACCACGCTGCAGGCGATGTACGCGCTGTTCGACAACTGCAACAGCCTGCACACCAACGCCTACGACGAAGCGATCACCACGCCCACCGAAGAAAGTGTGCGCCGCGCGGTGGCGATCCAGATGATCATCAACAAGGAACTCGGCCTCAACTTCAACGAGAACCCATGGCAGGGCAGCTACGTCGTCGACGTGCTCACCGACCTGGTGGAAGAAGCCGTGTACAAGGAGTTCGAGGCGATCAGCGAGCGCGGCGGCGTGCTCGGCGCGATGGACACCATGTACCAGCGCGGCAAGATCCAGGAAGAGTCGATGTACTACGAGCACAAGAAGCACGACGGCTCGCTGCCACTGATCGGCGTCAACACCTTCCTGCCCAAGGACCACGGCGGCGAGATCGCCACCGAGATCGAACTGATCCGCTCCACCGAAGAAGAGAAGGGTCAGCAGATCGCCAACGTGAAGCGCTATGGCGAAGCGCGCAATGCGCTGGCCTCAGACAGCCTCAAGGTGCTGCAGGCGACGGCGCGCGACCGGCGCAATGTGTTCGAGCAGCTGATCGAGGCGGTGAAGTACAACTCGCTGGGGCAGATCAGTCATGCGCTGTATGACGTGGGCGGTGAGTACCGGCGCAACATGTAAGTTATCGGATTGTTGAATGAACAGGGCCCGCCTTTTGGCGGGCCTTTTCTTTATAACGACTTGCGTTATATGACGGTTGGCGTTATGGTCTCTTCGTGATCAGGAACTTTGCCGACAAGGAAGCGGAAAAGATCTGGGGCGGAATGCCTTCCCGGCGACTGCCTGCCGATATTCAGTCCGTGTCCCGTCGCAAGCTGCGCATGCTCGGTAATGCCTTCACCCTTGAGGATCTGCGAGTTCCGCCGGCCAACCGTCTTGAAGCACTCAAGGGCAGTCGAAAAGGCCAATACAGCATCCGCATCAACGATCAATGGCGTATCTGTTTTCGATGGATTGATGGTGACGCCCACGACGTGGAAATCGTCGATTACCACTGACGCAAACGAGTCAACCATGAAGACGTTGCCCAACATCCATCCCGGTGAAATTCTGCTCGAGGAGTTCCTTACTCCCATGGGCATCAGCCAGAACGCACTGGCGCGCGCGGCCGGCGTGCCACCGCGTCGGATCAACGAAATCGTGCTGGGCAAACGCAGTGTCACGGCGGATACAGCTGTGCGCCTCGCCGCTGCCTTGGGCACCAGCGAACGATTCTGGCTCGGCCTGCAGGCGGACTTCGATTTGGAAGAGGCACATCGTGTGCTAGGCAAGACCGTCGAACAGATCGAGCGTATTGCGGCGTGAGGATTCTGCGAGACCTCTACGGTGAGCGCTGCAATGGCGTTCTGTAATAAAAAAGGCCGCCGAAAGGCGGCCTTTTCAATGGAACCATCATCACGGTCGAGCCATGAGTCATCAGCTCACGTCATCACCTGCATGGCAGCGTCGCGGCCTGCCTGCCGCGAAAGTGCTCCGGCGTTAGCTGGCTTACGCACGAGAAGCACAGCCGCCGCGACATTCCAGATCAACTGCGCCACCAGAATGCTGAGCAGGGAAGTCATGGTCATGTATGTTGCCGACCCGGCGATCAGGGCGACGACCAGCAGGCTCGACAGCACGCCGACTACACCGGCTGTGCGATGGAATCCGCGCTCCTGCACCAGGGCAGCCGACCAGGCCAGCGTGCCGGCGGCCTGCAGCAGCCAGCCCAGCTTCGCCATGTCGTTGAGCGCCACACCGGCGTAGCGGATCAGGTTGTAGGCAAAGGCGACGCGCTCGGGCGTGGCGGTGATCGCATCCATCGCGATATGCGTGGTCACGAAGCCGTCCGTGATCGTCGCGCCGATCATGGCGATGCAGCCGATCAGGTAGGTGGTCAGACCCGCCAGCACCAGCGGCCGGTGCAGTCCCAGTCGTCGTGCCAGCGTGGCATAGCCGAACGCGAAAGCACACACGCTGGCGATGGCCACGGCATGCACCAGTTCCTTCAATCCCTGCAGCCTGGCGATGCCTTGCATAATTTCCAGCGGATTGTTGCCGCCACCGCCGTGATCGAGCGCGACGAAAATCGTCGAGATGATGGTGGCTGCTGCTATGGCGATTCCCGCGGTGCGGGTGCGCTGCAGGGACGGGTCAGTGGGTATCGCGGCATCGTGGTGCATCGCAATCATTCCTATGGGCGGTGCATGTCGGGGATCGCCATGCTGGCCGACAAACTAGCGGCAGCGTCTTTGGGGAATGTCTGGGTCAGGTAAAGATTTGCAAACCGTCCGAGCAAGCTGCGCGGGTCGCGGCGATGCCGAGCGGCTTCTAAATAAAACTTTACAAGGCGCTTGTCCGGGCTGAACAAGCGCCGGCCACGCTGTACCTGTCCGCGGCTCCGATTGTCGCGGCCATTCCCCACATTCCAACTACAGGTACCCGTCATGAAAAACACGAAAACAACCGCATTGACCCCAGCCTCATCCCGTGGCCCGCACTGGAAGACCACGCTGCTGCGCAGCTTCGCACTGACTGCCGCACTCGCCGTCGGCTCGACCGCCGTGTACCTGACCGTGCCGAACCTAGCGCGTGCGGTCGGTGCAACCACCACCGACAATGGCAGCGCCTTCTTCCAGCATATGCATGGCGGCGCCCAGTCGCCGGAAGAACTGCACGCCCATTTCGACAAGGTGCTGACCGAGGCCGGCGCCAGCGATGTGCAGAAGCAGCAGATTCACGCCCTCATGAAACAGGCGATGACGGCCGAACACGCCGACATGCAGAACTACCACGCTTCCTTCGGCCACCTGAAGGCGCTGCTCGCCGCCGACCCGATCGACGATGCGGCCATCGCGACCCTGCGTACCGAGCAGGATCGCCTGGCACTGTCGGCCAGCCACCGCCTGTCGGACACCGCGGTGGCGGTCGCGCGCATCCTGACACCCGCGCAACGTGTGAAACTTAGCGCCGAGATCGACCAGATGATGGACTCGCACATGGCGCATCATCAAGCCATGTGATGCGTCGCCCATGATCCGCAGCTGCCGCCAAGCACGGGCGGCAGCTGCCTCCACCATCCAGTGAGCCAACTCGTGTCCCAACGCATCCTGATCATCGACGACGACGAGCGCCTGTGCGGGATGCTGGAGCAATACCTGTCGCAGAGCGGCTACCAGGTGACCTCGCGGCACACGGCCAGCGCTGCGCTGGCCGAGCAGCGGCGCGCGCCGCCCGACGCGATCATCCTCGACTTGATGCTGCCCGATGCGAGCGGCCTGGACGTGTGCACCCAGCTGCGCGAATCCACCGGCGTGCCGATCATCATGCTCACCGCACGCGGCGAAGCCACCGATCGCGTGGTCGGTCTCGAACTGGGTGCGGACGACTACCTGCCCAAACCGTTCGACCCGCGCGAACTGCTGGCCCGGCTGCGCACGGTGCTGCGTCGCGGCAGCGCGCTGGTCAATCCGATCCTGCGCTTCGGTCGGCTGGAGATCGACCGCGAGGCGCGTCAGGTGCGCCTGGATGGACAGTGCCGCAGCCTCACCAGTTACCAGTTCGACATCCTGCTGGCGCTGGCCGAGCGCGCCGGCCGCGTGGTCAGCCGCAACCAGCTGCTCGATTGCGTGGCGGGGCGCGCGATGGATGCGTTCGACCGCACCATCGACGTGCATATCTCCAATATCCGCGCCGCGATCGAGGATCAGCCCAAGCAGCCCAAGCGCATCCTCACCCTGCGCGGGGTCGGCTATCTGTTCACCCGCGTGCAGGACGATGGAGCGCCGCTGTGATCCAGCGTCTGTACATACGCATCTACCTGACCACGCTGGCCTCGCTGGTGGTGGTCGTCATCCTCTTCGCGGTGTTGTGGCAATTCACTGCCGAGCGTGCCGCCAACGTGGACCACGATCGCTTCACGGCGGCGCTGATCAGCAAGGCGCTGCCAGCAGGTGGCTCGGTCGACGCGTTGCAGACGTCGCTGGCCGGGTTGGTGGTGCGGCCGATCGAAGGGCTGGCACTGTATGACCGGCAGGGAGCCCGCCTGGCGAGCGCAGGCAATCAGGCCGGGATCAGCAGCCCCGCCGTGATCGCGCAGAGCAAGCCGGGCCACGGCATGTTCGTGGCCCAGCTGATCAAGCTGGACGACGGTCGCGTGGTTGTCGCTCGCACCCATACGGACTCGCTGCAAATGCATCTGGGTGGACTCGCCTTGATCGGCTTGATTGCACTGGCCGTCGCGCTGGGCACATACCCGGTGGTGCGTCGGCTGACCCGGCGGCTCGAGGCGCTCGCCAGCGATGTCGATCGTTTCGGCGGTGGTGACCTGGGCGTGCGCGCTCCGGTAGCCGGTCAGGACGAAGTGTCGAGCCTGGCGGCCAGCTTCAATAGCATGGCCGACCGCGTCGCGAGCCTGCTCGAAGCGCACAGCCGCATGCTGGTCAACGCCTCGCACGAGCTGCGCTCGCCGCTGGCGCGTGTGCGGCTGGCGCTGGAACTGTACGAGACGACACCGCGCGCCGAGCTGCTACACGGCATGCGCCAGGACTGTGCAGAGATCAGCGAGCAGATCGAGGAGATCCTGCTGTCCAGCAAACTGGACACCGTCACGACCGCGCCGCCGCAGGACCCGGTGGATCTGGCTGCACTGGTGGCGGAAGAGAGCTCGCGGCTCGACATCGCGTTCGAAGTCGTTCCCGCGGAAGTCCGCGGCGATGGACGGTTGCTGCGCCGGCTGATCCGCAACCTGCTCGAAAACGCACTGAAATACGGCGGCCAGGGTGTCGATGCCCATCTGGGCATCGACGATCACGGCCAGCGCATCCTGCAGGTCGGCGATCGCGGACCGGGCATTGTCGAAGCCGAACGCGAACGCATCTTTGAGCCGTTCTACCGCCCGGCCAATACTGCGGAAACCGGCAGCGGCTGGGGGCTGGGGTTGGCCCTGGTCAGGCAGATCGCCGACCGGCACTGTGGCAGTGTGCGCTGCCTGCCGCGGGTGGGCGGCGGTTGTGTATTCGAGCTGACTTTGCCTGCGCCGGGTGGGGCAGGCTGAGGCAGTCGGCGACGACAGCTCGGGGTTTGTGGTGGTATCAGCGGACGTGGATCGTCTCGACGGCTTATGATGGCCCGGCGATGGAAACCAACTGCCTGCAGAACGCAGCACGATCAAGGAGGTGTCGATGGTCCACAGCTTGTTCAATCAAAGCCGCAAGAAGCACGACGGCTCGCTGCTGCTGATCGGCGTCAACACCTTCCTGAGTGCGTCGTCGTGTGGGGACCAGAGTGGCGTGATTGCCACTGAGATTGAGTTGGTCCGCTCGACCGAAGAAGAGAAGGGCCAGCAGATCGCCAACGCGAAGCGCTACGGCGAGGCGCGTAATGCGCTGGCCTCAGACAGCCTCAAGGTGTTGCTGGTGACGGCGCGCGATCGGCGCAATGTGTTCGAGCAACTGATCGAGGCGGTGAAGTACAACTCGCTGGGGCAGATCAGCCATGCGTTGTATGACGTGGGTGGGGAGTATCGGCGGAATAGGTAGCCTGCTTAGTTACCGAAAAAAATCCTCTAGCGCGGGCTTTTTTTGGGGTAGCGTTTGATCTGAGAGTGAGTCTGGGAAGTGAACCTGACTCATTTTCTCAACATCACATCGCTGCAAGCTAAGCTGAAATAAGCGGCGAGTCACCGCGCCGATTGGGGGAGAGGTATGAAGCTAACCAAACTTGCGATCCACAATTTTCGGCGCTTGGAAAATGTTGAGATCGACGTCGAGGACAAGGAAACCATCTTCGTCGGCCCCAACAACAGCGGCAAGACGTCTGCAACAGCGATCTTTCGCTGCTTTCTTGGCAACCGCGATTTCAAGATTCACGACCTTTCGGTGGCTCGGGCCGCCGACTTTAGCCAATTCGTCGTAACCGGGAATGCTGCTGATCTGCCGGAAATCGGCCTCGATCTCTGGTTTACCATCGATCCGAACACGATCGCCTTTGGCCGAGTTTTCTCGTTGCTGCCCGCGCTTTCCGATTTCACGCGGGTGGGCCTTCGCCTTTCCTACGCGATCGACGATGCGAAGAAACTGACTGAGCAATATGCGGCCGCATATCCGGTCGACGAGAATGGCGAGCGCGCCAGAACACTGTTTCAGTATCTTGCGACCGACACCAACTTCAGTCGCCACTACGCTATTCGGTATGCGTCGCTAGAAGAGGCTCAAGCGGAAGGCGATATACTCGAGATGGTGGCAAGCCCGTTGGACCCGGATGAAGGCAAGCGGCTCGTTAAGCATCTTGTCCGCGTCGAGTTTGTCGATGCACAGCGAAACATCAATGATGATGACAGCAGCCGCAGCAACCGTCTGTCTGCGGCGTTCGCCTCCTACTATCGAAAGAACCTCGAACAAGCCGAATACGCTGCTGAAGCGCATCGCGTGATCGATGATAACAATGCCGATTTGACCAAGCACTATAAAGCGCAGTTTGCGCCGTTGATGGACCTAATCAAGGGCTTGGGCGTGCCGTCGGTCAATGATCGGGAGCTGCGGATCATTTCGTCGCTAAGCCCTGAATCCGCCCTGCGCGGCAGTACTGAGCTGCTCTACGTCGATCCGAGCCGCCAGCACGAGCTGCCCGAGCTGTACAACGGCCTTGGGTTCAAGAATCTGATCTACATGGCGATCCAGGCTCGGCACTTTCATTCGCAGTGGTTAGCGACCGCGGAAAGCCGGCCACTTTGCCTGCTCGTCTTTATTGAGGAGCCAGAGGTCCATCTCCACGCCCAGGTTCAGCAAGCCTTCATCACCAACATCTGGAGCGTGATTGACGAATGCGCTAGGGCGGCAGAGCAGCCGGAGCTCGTGCCGCAGCTGGTCATCACGACCCATTCTTCGCACATCCTCGATGCAGTCGATTTCGAAAAGGTGCGCTATTTTCAGCGATGCCACTTGGCCGGTGAAGATGCCCATAATGGAATTCGCAATGCGTCCGCTGTCCGCAGCTTGCGAGCGTTTCAGCCTAACGCGGATGTGGTCGACGGCGTGGCGATCGCGCCGTCGGAGACACTCGCCTTTCTCAAGCGATATCTTCGCCTCACGCACTGCGACCTCTTCTTCGCCGATGCTGCAATCCTCGTCGAGGGCGCCGCTGAGAAGCTTCTACTACCTTCCATGATCGAGAGTTCGGCGAAGCGGCTGCGCACCAGTTACCTTACATTGCTGGAAGTCGGCGGCGCCTACGCGCACCGGTTCGAGGAGCTGCTCGCGTTTCTACGCATCCCCTACCTCGTCGTGACTGATCTCGATTCGGTGCAACCGACGGGATATCCGAGCACCTGCCGAGCTGATGTTGCCGGCGCCCGCACGTCGAACGCCTCGCTCAAGAAGCTTTGCGGAAAGACTACCGTCGCGGATCTGATCGCCATGGAGCCGGCCGAGAAGATCAGCGTGCCGAAGGATCGCTGCATCGCTTTCCAGACCGATGTGCTGACAATCGATGGCAAAGCGCAGATGGCGATGCGCCCGCGCACGCTCGAGGAAGCTATCGCCTACGAGAATTTCGCACTGCTGCGCGCAGGGACGCTTTCAATCGGCATAAAGATCCCGGACTCGCTGGAGGAGGCTTACGGGGAGATCTACGAACGGATTGGCTCGAAGGATTTCAAGAAGACCGATTTTGCGATGAGCTTGCTAGCTGCTCCCGCGACCTGGGTCGTGCCTGCTTATATTGCAGAGGGATTGCGCTGGCTTGAGTCGCGCCTGTTCCCAGTTCTCGAAAGTCCCCCGGGGCATGACCTGCAAGCCGGGGCCGCGGCCGGGATGCCATCGTGAGCGATAAAGTCGAAACCGAAGCCGATGCGGCGGTTCGCGCTTGTCTCGACGAACATCGCAGTTTCGCGCTGGTGGCGGGAGCAGGCTCGGGCAAGACAACCTCGCTGATCGAGGCACTCGAACGAGTCCGGAACCGGGAAGGCAAACGCCTTCGCCAGAACGGCCAGCGGATCGCTTGCATCACTTTCACCAAGCGCGCGGTCCAGGTGATCGAATCACGTCTGGGCTTCGACGAGCTCTATCTGGTATCGACGCTACACAGTTTCCTTTGGGACCAGATCAGCCGATTTCATACCGATATCCGGGAGGCGTTGCGCCTCGGCCGACTGCCAGCGCTTATCGAGAAAGAGCGATCCAAGGATAACGGCGGAAACAGTCGCACGGCAATCGATGCGCGCGCGAAAGCAGATCGCTACGAGCAGGACTTGGCTGGCCTCGATGTGGTAACGGCCTTTAAGTATGACGATGCGAAATGGGGCGACTATCCGGCCGGACGTCTTGGGCACGACGACATCATCGAGATTGCCGCATATCTCTTTGAACATAATCTGACGTTTCGTCGCATCACCGGTCTGCGCTATCCCTACATCTTCGTCGACGAAGCACAGGATACGTTCTCAGGAATCGTGGCGGGCCTGAACCTGATTTGCGAAGGTGAAGGCCTGCCGATCGTTGGATATTTCGGTGATCCCTGGCAACAAATCTATGACGGCAGCGCGGGTACATTCGCGCCACCAGCTGACGGGGTGCGGCTCACCAAGACCGAGAACTTTCGCTGCTCCGAAAGCGTGATCCGGCTCCTCAACGCGTTCCGTGACGACGTCGAGCAGTATGCCGCCGGGAAGAACAAGGGGCGCGAAGGCAGTGTGCACTTCCGCCTAGTTCAAGCGGAGAAGCCGGAACTGCCGCGCAATCGGTACTCAGAAGAGCAATTAGCTCGCGCTTCTACGCAAATGGACGGCGCCTTGGCAGCCTGGGGCTGGGCCGACCGCGATGACGTGATCAAACTTTTTCTCGCAAACCAGATGATCGCCCGGCGCATGGGTTTTAGCGAACTCAACCGGTTGTTCAACGGCAACTTCGCCTCGACGCGAGCTGAAGAGGCGTTCGAGGCTGGGGAGCATTTTCTAATGCTGCCGCTGACCACGACGATTTACCCGCTCATTGCGGCGAAGGCGGCTGAGGACAGCCGGGCCATTGTCGATATTCTCCGTCGCAACAGTCCGGCTTTTGCCGTCGATGGGATCAATGCAGCGAAGACGCTGAAGTCGATGGTTGAAACATCGCTCGGCCTAGTGGAACAGCTGAGCACACTTTGGCAGTCGGATACGATCGGCGAGGTACTCCGATTCTGTCGCGACAAGCAGATCATTAAGGTGCCCGAGCGACTCCAGGAGCAGCTGGCTCGCGCGCCACGCGAAGAGGCTTATGATGAAGCTGTTCACGCCCTCGACAAGGGTGATTGGTTGGCCGACGCGCTGTTCGCCATGACGACTTCTGAAATTGCACCCTATGCCTCTTTCATCGCCAAGAACACTGCGTACAGCACGCAGCACGGCGTTAAAGGTGAGGAATATCCCAAGGTGATGGTCGTCTATGACGACGTTGAAGCTGCTTGGAATCTTTATAACTTCGGCAAAACGCTGACACCCGCGACAGCAGGCGTACCGACCGACGGACAACGCGGCCGAGGGCAGCGGCTGGCGTATGTGTCCTTCTCGCGCGCACTCGAGGATCTTCGGGTACTTTTCTTCGCCGCCGACCCGGAAGCGGCACGTCAGGAGCTCATCGACAAGAAGCTGCTAGTGCCGGAGCAGATCGAGATTGTTGGGAATTAAAGGGGATGTGGCTAATTAAAATCGCGCGTCGCGCCAGTCAGCTTTGGTCGCCCACACCGTCGGCACGTGGCAGGGCGTCCCAGCGAAAACAGGGGTCACCATTTCGCCGTCCGGGTCAATAGGCATGCAAAAAAGCCGTCTCCGATCTGCGTCGGAGATCATGATGTCCTGTCTTGCCGCTGACCACCAGCCGTTATGTTTCATGCGGCGCCAAGATCGCGCCAGTCACCGTTCTGGTTAGGGCCGCGCCAGCGGCCCTTGCTGCTTGCCAAACACTCATCGGACATCGCGGATGCCGTCCAGGTGCGCGTCATGCGTCGCACAGAGTCGCGGGCTTGAAGCCGACCCCTTGATGGCTCGGTCCGCGTGCGATCCTGCGTGCAACACGGGTGCAGACGGCCGCGACTTTTCAGCGTGACTGGCTCGAAGCCACACCCCGATTCCAGCCTGCGACCGTCAGCGTGATCAGCCGAAGGCACGCGTGAGATCGAACGTCGTGCCAAAGGGCGCGACAGACCGGGGCGGCATATTGAAGGATGCGGACAACGCCCACAGGTGGTTAGTCAGTCAATACCGGCACGGAGCCCACTATATGCATATCGAATTAGAGGTTCAGCACGAAGAGCGCACCAGCTTAGAAGCCAACGGTGAGACGTTCGGGCTGATATTCACCGCAACACGCAAGCTAGGGTACGTCACTGCCCAGCACGTTCTAGCGACGCCATCTGGCAATGAGCAATCAATTCTGCTGCCTGATATGGATGCGCCGGGAGCATGGGACGAGGCTCGTCCGGTACTGATAGAAACGGCATCCGGCTACTTGAAGGCGCAACTTGATAGCGCATTGAGTGAGCGGTGGCTATATATCGACGGCTATCGCGTCTGGGTCTCGCATAGCGTCAACGATTCCGACACCCGGTGGCAATGCGTGATCTTCAAAGGTAGCGAGCGGATTGGCATGAGGAGTGGAATCATTCGTCATATAGCCCCGGTCGACTCGATCAACCTCGCAGAGATAAACGGCGCGGTTGCCGTTGGCGTTCGCAAGTTTCATGACGAAAGCAGTGAGGGCGCAGCAGAGTGAACGCGTCAGGATTTTCTAGGGTTTACGTCGCACACGGAAGTCCGCTACCTGCCTAGGCAGCGTAAACGTGTAGATGAGAAACATCTCCGTGAAGTGCGCAGCGTCCATGGCATCTTCTTCGCTAACTTCCCCGAGTTCGTGAATTTCGTTGCCTACGACGCGCACATTGTTGGCCCATTCAATCAGCGACGACGCAATGCCCATCCTCGTTCCTAGCTCTTTAATTCGTGCGGCAAGGGTCTGAGGTGCTTTCACGCCATCTTTCGGTTCATCCCAAAGAATTTTGGTCGCGCGATCAAGCGCCGTGCGGAAAGATCCGGCTGCGAGGGTCCATTTTTTTACTTGGAGTACATCAAGGCCATCTATGAAGGCCTTCGCCACACTCAAATCCACATGCTCTGGCGCTTCGTTAACAGGCATATCAGGAATAATGCTAAGCAGTTTTATATGATCGCTGTATTGTGTGATGTCGCCTCGAAATGGGGTGTGACTCGGGTCCAAAGGTATGTGCGCGACAGCCTCAAGGACGGCAATCGTGTGTTTCCCACAATGCGAGCATTGCAGTAACACCTCGCGGCGGGCCGTTCCCGGTTGATTCACTGGCGGCTCACCATAGACGACATGGTGAATGGATTTGGGGTGCGAGCAGCGCGCGCATGGGGTGGAAATCGTAAGCATGACCATAGGTCCCTGTTCCAACTATTGCCACTGATCATAGGCGATAGCGTCAGCGAATAAGGGAAGGTGCACTAATTTTTTCGATCGCGGTGGCAGCCATGTCATGCCGTCAGTGCTTTCTTCAACAGTACGTCGTACAGCTCCAACCTAAGCCGCGCCCCGACCTGCAATAGGGTTAGCCAGTAGACGAACATCAGCACACCGAACAGGATGACTTCGATCCAGCTCGGCTGTGGCGGCCAATGCATATCCTTGAACTGGATAATGAGGGCTGCGAAGACGGGTAGGGCGCCCAGCTTGTCCAAGTTGCCAGTCAACAGGGGCAGCTTGCTTTGCATTCGCAGGGTGCGGAGGCTGGCGAAGGCGCTCATTGCTTCCAGACGTTCGCGTGGGAAAGTGCGCAGCCACGCGACTAGACCGTCGTGATGTGGCATGTCGAAGTCCAGGATTTCGGCGAATTCGCGCCGATCTGCGGCGGGTGTGAGCTTCATGCCGGGCAGCTCTGCGATAACGACAAGAACGAGTCCCACGATTTCGATGATCATCAGTGCGATGACCAGCGCGGATACCCAAGATTTCGCTGGCAGTACCTTGCCGAGTATCAGTGCCAGCACCCCTGCAATGGCGACTAGTGCGATGCCCCACTTTGCTTTGCGGGATGGCGAGATCTGAAAGGATGGATGCAGCGACAACGCCTCGATCTTCTCATCCAGTGCTACAAACGTGAGTGCCGATGATTCCATGTCTGCTCTCTCCCTGCCGGAAACCTTAGCAAGGTTCACTCCCAAGCCGGGGCATTGGCAACTAATTCATTGCAACTAACCGCGGAAAGGGCTCTGACTTGCTTTGACTGCTTCCGGTTTTATCTGCTTTTCAGATATCTGAAATGAAGAGATAGATTCGGCAGGCGCGGACGGCCGTGTTCGCGATATCGCCGGAGGAGGGATGCCATGACGCACGATCGCTTTGTTTTCGGAGTCACCATCGACCAGATCGACGAGCTCAACAGTCTGCTCCGGACGATCACTGCCAATGGAGACATGGTCACGGTCTGCAGTGCGGATGCCTTGCATCCCCAGAGCGTGTCGACGCTGGGGGAGGCCATCTTCAACGCGGCCCTTGCCGTGCGGGACGTCTTCGATCAGGTCGAAGAACAGAGGCTCCCAAACCGGGACGGAGGAAGTTAAATCGCGTCCCGCACGTATGGGCCTGTGCCTTGCGGAGCGGGCTCTGACCCGCGTTGATTCGGACCCGCGTTGATTCGCTTGGCGGCGGCCCGTCAAGGCGGGCCACTAGTGATGCGCCACAGGCCGCGGTGCTACGGCCAGACCAATCACCCAGCCCAGGTAAAAGCGGAAATCGATGGTGTACTCGATCCAGGTGTAGACGTACCAGGTCTTGGGCGCAAACAGCGATAGCGCCAACTGGACAAGCCCAGCGGCGACCAGCCAGAGGGATGCGATGATCGCGGTCAGGCGCATGCAATGCGACAAGGCAGGCTGGGTCGGATGCCTGCGCATGACCGTGAATCCGGCAAAAAGGATGCATGCGCATGGAATCACCGTGGTGAACGTGTCCCGGAGGGACCATTCGGAAATAAAACCCAGCGAAAACACCATCCCCGAAGCGAGCAGCAAGGTGGTCCAGCGGATCCACGGCGCTCGTCTCGTGCACAACCAGGCGACCGTGACCATGAAGGGAATGCTGGACCACTGGAAAACGTCCGACAGCGCGACGAACAGGCTGAACTCCCCACGGTTGTCCGCATACGACGTGGAGACGAAACTGGTGATCGCTTCATGCACGCAGACGGCCAACACAGCGAAGCCGAAGGCAGCGAACGTGGCGTGCGCGGGACTTCGGTGCTTGTGCGCAACATGCAGGCGCATGGCCCGCAGGCGTTCGGCAAGCGGCTCCACGAAAAAGGCCACGACTGCACCCACCAGCAGTACATCCCCTGCGGTAACCCAGCTGAAGTGATGGATGACGGTGAGCAATCCTTGCCAGATGAATTCCGGAGCAACGGAGCAAACGGACACCCAGGCCGAAAAGAAGACGATGCTGTAGGCGCCCAGATAGGACCCGTGAAACTGCGGCACTTCTGTCGCCTGATTCAGGCCCTGGGGCTCGCCCCGCGATGCGGCAGTTCTGGTTTCATGCGATGGCAGGTTCATCGACGCCCCGTCCCTCACGATGTATGGGTCGTTCCAGTGTCCTGGCAGTACGGCAGCTGCCGGGGTTCGTTGATTCCCGGACTGGCCGTTCCCGGCTCCCTGATGCCGGACCCCGTCCCAGGCAAAGCGACCGCGAACCAAGCGCTTCAGTCGATGCCCGCTTGTCGATCTGTTCGCGATGTTACCGGGTGACGAAGTGTACGCTAACCCGGAACGGGCCCTGACCTGCTTTGATCGGGCGATTATGGAAGGGGCGCCTCGGCAAGCCGAAGCAGGGGTCGTCCAGGTTCACTCGCAAATATCACACTTGGATATCAAGGATCGCCATGACTGAACGAATCACCATGACCGAGTCGTTGCCCGCAACCGCCGTCGTCCGCGTCTCGCGCGCCAGCTTCGACCCAAGCCGGTTCTCCGATGTCGACGCCGCGAGCAAGAAGACCTCGGCGTACATCATCCCGGCCATCAGGCGGCTGTCGGGGCTCATTCACTTTTATGCGGGCGTCTCGCCGAAGGGCTCGATCGTGCAAGTCAGTGTCTGGGACTCCGACGAGCATGCGGCGCAGCTGGACCGGCTGAAGGAGATGGTCGTCGACGGGCGCAGAGACATGGAAGCGGTCGGCGTGACATTCACCCCGATTTTCAACTACCCGATCGACTGGAACTGGATCGTCTGACCGTCTCCTTATGTGATCGGTGAAATAGGGGTCTGGGTCAGAATGGACTTTCTGCGGTTGTTTTTCGGCCCAAAGTTTTTGCGCCGACGTATGCGTTCAATCCTGCAACCAGCGCATGGCCTGGTCCCGCTCGTCGTAAGCGAATTTGTGGACCTTGGCCAGCATCAGCGGATCGAGTACGTGGTCGGCGAAGGTACCCATGGGGCTGTCGGTCACCAGCGCGATCTTGCCGATCTTGTCGTGCACAGCATTGACGAACTTCAGGTGGGCGAACAGGGCGCCCACCCCCTGCCAGCCGGGAAATTTCCGGCTGTGAATCAAGACGCCGCGAAGCCGG
>Ga0302314_10010842_pt1 | contig 15924 bp, 16 predicted proteins | sample III_Palsa_N2_3_FD_200533 | JGI IMG/M metagenome (GOLD analysis project Ga0302314, IMG submission 200533) | Peat permafrost microbial communities from Stordalen Mire near Abisko, Sweden - III_Palsa_N2_3 | ecosystem: Environmental > Terrestrial > Soil > Palsa > Peat permafrost | place: Sweden... | reverse complement strand
CCGACGAAGAGGAAGAAGGCCGACACCGAGAACGGCTGCCCCATCGCCAGCGCCAGGAGATAGATGACGAGGCACTGCGCGACCGCGAGCAGCGTGCCGCCGATCAGCTTGGCCAGGACGAAGGCCGCGCGCGGCACCGGCGAGACGAGGACGCCCTGCAGGAACCCCTCCCGCCGGTCCTCGATGATCGAGATGGTCGAGAAGATGGCGGTGAAGAGGACGATCAAAAGGAGCGTTCCCGGGAAGAAGTAGTGGAGATAATCGGCGGTGCCGCCGCCGGTCCCCGGCGTCCCGCTGAAGGAACGCCCGACCCCCGACCCGATCAGGAACCAGAAGACGAGCGGCGTGGCCAGCGCGCCGATCACCCGGTTGCGCTGGCGGAGGAAGCGGACCACCTCGCGCCGGGCAAGGGTCTGCACGGCGAGGACGAAGTCGCTCAAGTCGCTGTGATCGCTGCGCTCGTTCATTTCCGTTTCGCCGGTTCGGGCGTGGTGGTGACGAAGGCCCGGCCCGTCAGCTTGGTGAAGACATTCTCCAGCGACGGTGGGGCCAGGGTCAGGCTCTCGATCTCGGCGCGATGGCGGCGCAGGACGTGGCTGACCAGGTCGCGCTCCGCCTCCGGCCCGGCCGGGACGGCGAGGTCGAGGAACCCCTCGCGCACCACCGCCTCGACCGGCAGGGAGCGGGCGATCTCGGCGCGCAGCGCCTCGGGCTGGGCCGTGCCGAGGGTGAGGACCGCGCCGCCGACCTGGCGCTTGAGCGCCTCCGGCGTGTCGAGCGCCACCGTCTTCCCCTCGTCGAGCAGGAGGAGCCGGTCGCACGCCTCGGCCTCGTCGAGGAAATGGGTCGTCATCAGGATAGTCAGCCCCTCACTCTGGCGGAGGGCGCGGAGGTAGTCCCACAGCTCCCGCCGCGCCGAGGGGTCGAGGCCGGTGCTCGGCTCATCGAGGATAAGAACCGCCGGGCTGGGGACGAGGCTCTTCGCCACCTCGACCCGCCGCTGCAATCCGCCGGAAAGCGTCTCGACCAGGTCGTGGCGGCGGCTCTGCAGGGAGAAGCGTTCCAGCAGCGCGTCGGCCCGGCGGGCCAGGTCGGCCCCGCGCAGGCCGTGGAGGTGGCCGTGGGCGTCGATGTTCTCCTGCACGGTCAGCTTCTTGTCGAGGCTGGGCGACTGGAAGACGACGCCGAGGCGGCGGCGCGCGGCGGCGACCTCCGCCGGGTAGGCGCATCCGGCGAGGCGGACCGTTCCCTCGCCGAGCGGGACGAGGGTCGAGAGGAGGCGGAAGAGCGTCGTCTTGCCGCTGCCGTTCGGCCCCAGGACGCCGAAGATCTCCCCCGGCGCCACGGTGAAGCTCACCCCGTCGAGCGCGCGGCGATTCCGGTAGGCATAGCCGACCCCGGCGCAGACGACGGCGGGGACAGGCAAGGTTTCCGGCATGGAGCGGCGATTTTTCCCCATCCGCGCCGCGTTGTCAAACGGCACCACCGAAGCGGCGATCGCCACTGAAACCGTTCAGGCGTCCGGCGCGCCCTACTTGTTCCGCTCCGCGATCTGCGCCAGCAACTTCTGGATCGAGGGGCCCTCGCCGCCGTTGACGATGTGGTATTTCACGACGTACGGGTTGAAGGCGGCGATGCCCTCCTCCAGCGTCGCCGGGCCCATGAAGTCGATCCCCTTCACCTTGGCCTGGTTCTTCAGCGCCTTGTAGTTGTAGAGCCAGGCGTAGTCGAGGGAGACGCGGGTCCGCGTGACGCGGTCGAGGAGGGCCGGATCGTCCTTCACCGCGGCGGCGGCCGAGTCGAGCAACTGCGTCGCCTTCGTCATCACCTCGATGTCGAGGAACGCGAAATCGTCCTGGTAGGCGCTGAGGCGCTTCTTCGTCTTGTTGAAGGCCTCCTGCACCAGGTCGCGCTCGTCCTTCATGAACGGCGCGGCGGCGCCGTAGTAGCCCTGCATGAACTGGTCGGTCAGCGCCGCCGGGTCGAGGTCGGGGTTCCAGAGCAGCTTCGCCGTCAGCCAGGCGCGCAGCTCGCAGAAGTCGCCCACCTCGCTGGTGTAGAGGTTGCCCTGCTCGAAGACGCCCTTCACGTGGCTGGCAGCGAAGAGCTTGATGTCCGCCGGGAAGGCATCCCAGTTCGGATGGGGCATGAAGGTGTTGCTGTAGTTCGTCGCGTAGGTCCAGATGAAGAGCTCGGGCGCGATTTCCCGCCATGCCGCGATGAGGTCGCGGGTCTCCTTGTTCGCCTCCGAGTCGAGCGGGTGGCCGAAGTCGGCGCCGAGCGGGGCGAGGCGGATGAGGACGTCCTTGCCCGGGCGGACCGTCTTTGGCGGCTTGATGCTGTCCTGGTAGGCCAGCGTCTCGACCTTGAAGCCGGGGAACTCGGCGTGGATCTTCTCCGCCACCTGGTTGACGAAGTCGATCAGGATGCCCGACTGCGAGCCCTCCTTCTTCAGCCATTCCTCGGCGTCGGGACCCATGCAGAAATTCGCGCTGCCGTCGTTCTGCGAGATCGAGATATAGCCCGCCGACGGGTCCTTGCGGATCAGCTCCAGCGCGTTCTTCGCCACCTCGTCGACCAGGCCGGGCGCGTTCAGGCAATACTGGCCGATCGGCCCGCCGCCCTTGTCGACCGGCTGCGGCGATTCGGCGGTGCAGGGGAGGTTGTGGTTGCTCGGGTCGCTGAACCACTCGGGATGTTTCGCGAAATATTTTTTGACCGGGATCAGCTCCGGCAGCGTGTGGCACCAGCCGATCAGGGTGTAGTGGCCGCCCCACTCCTTCGGCTGGGACTGGAAGTGGCCATTGGAGTGGACGATCGTCGCGTAGGCGGCGTAGGCCGGATCGGGCACGTTCTTCGCGTCGACCTGATAGGGCCAATGGACGATGGTCAGGTTGGAATAGGTCTCCCGGTAGGCGAAGACCGGGGTGTAGACCGTGTTCTGCGCCGGGATGGTCAGGTTGGCGTCCTGCGGGATCGTCGCGGCCTTGGGCGCCCACCAGTTGCAGTTCGCCGCGCTCTCCAGGAACTCGAAGACGGCGTAAAGCGTCCCGCGCGGGCGGTCGCCCGAGATCACCAGCTGGTCCTTGCGCGTCTGGATGACGATGCCGTCGGCGCCGACCTGGGACCAGTCGAACGCGCCGAGGATCTCATCGGTCCGCTTCCCCCGCCCGACGACGATCTGCGGCACCATGGAGCTGACCGCGCTCTCCGAGGCAATAGGGAAGGAGGCGCCGGTGATCTGGTCGAGGTACTTCTTCAGCTGCGCCGCCGCCGTCTTCTCGGCAGGAATCGCGTCGTCGGCGACCACGATGGTGTAATCGGTGTGCCCGTCCTTGGCCAGGACCAGGTTCTGCGCCTGCGCGGCCAGCGGCAGGAGGCCGAGCGCGGCGGCGAGCATTGGCAGCAGACGGAGGAACTTCAAACGCGGGGAGATCATAAGCAAAGGGCGAAGGGGAGTTAGATGGGCGGCAAAGAAGGCTTTCTCAATATTCTAAAAAACTATGACGATCAGTTCGATCATAAAATCAAAATCATCCCGATTTTCCCGGCAGCCTTGAAAATCGGCCCTATCGGCCCCCGCCCGGAACGGCTACGCTCGGGGATCGTGACCGAAAGCCATGCCGCCTACGCGTGGGGGGACCGGGAAACCGAGTTCTTCTACGAGCTGACCCCCGACCGTATCCTCGAGGCGGCCGAGCTGGCCGGGGTCCGCTGCACCGGGCGGACCCTGCCGCTGAACAGCATGGAAAACCGGGTCTACGAGGTCGAGATCGAGGTCGATCCCGCCGCCGTCCGCACCGCCAGCGACAAGGCGCGCATCCTCAAGTTCTACCGCCCCGGCCGCTGGAGCCGCGCCCAGATCCTCGAGGAGCACCAGTTCCTGCTCGACCTGCGGGAGGCCGACGTCCCGGTCGTCGCCCCCCTGCCGCTGGCGGGCGGCGCCACCCTCGGCACCGCGCCGGCGGCCGAGGTCTTCTTCGCCGCCTTCCCCAAGGTCGGCGGCCGCCACCCCGACGAGATGGACGAGGAACGGCTGATGCGCGTCGGCCGCCTCCTAGGGCGGATGCACAATGTCGGCGCCTCCCGCGAGGCGCCCCACCGCCTCCGCCTCGACCTCGAGACCTACGGCATGACCAACCTCGACTACCTCCTCGAGTCGGAGGCGATCCCCGAGCGGATCGAGGAGGCCTACGCCACCACCGTCGAGGAGATCTGCGACCTCGCCGCCCCGTGGTTCGACGCCGCCGCCGTCCAGCGCATCCACGGCGACTGCCACCTCGGCAACCTGATTTGGAACGAGGCCGACGGCCCCTTCTGGGTCGACTTCGACGACATGGTCCAGGGCCCGCCGGTGCAGGACATCTGGCTCGTCGTCCCCGGACGCGACGATGAATCGCTCCTCCGCCGCGAGGCCCTCCTGCGCGGCTACGAGGAAATGCGCGAGTTCGACCGCCGCACCCTCCGCCTGATCGAGCCGCTGCGCGCCCTCCGCTTCGTCCACTTCAGCGCCTGGATCGCCAAGCGGTGGACCGACCCCGCCTTCCCCCGCCGCTTCGAGCACTTCGGCACCGAGCGCTACTGGCAGGAACAGCTCGGCGACCTGCGCGAACAGCTGGCATTGATCCGCGAAGCGCGGTAGCCTTTCCCGCAGGAACCGGCCATGCGACGCAGCTCCGTCATCCTTTCCCTCGCCCTCCTCGGCCTCGTCGCCGCCCTGACGCCGATGGCGGGCGATTATCTGGCGATGCGGGAGCTTCTGACGCAGACGACGGAAGCGCGCCAGCTCTTCCTCGCCATCCAATCGGCGGCCCTCGACCGGAAACAGACCGGCCAGGGCGTCGCCTACCCCGTCGATAGCAAGATCCCTTCCACCGCCGCCTACCTCGACCGGCTGCGGCAGGAAAAATACTGGCAGGGCAATGATCGGACGATCCTGCGCAACTTCGTCGTCGCCAACGTCTCGGCCAGCGATCCCGACGACACCGTCCTCCTCCTCTCGCGCAACGCCTATCAGGCCTTGCGGGCGGGACAGGTCCCCCGCAGCTTCATCGTCTTCCGCAAGGGCGGCGACGGAGCATCGTTCAAGGCAGGCGCGAACGGCTTCTTCAAGCTCCCGCCGCGCCAACCGGCGTTCCTCGAACCCTAAGCCAACCTATTGCCATGAAACGTAGCTGGATCCTATGGGCTTGTCTGGTTCTCCTCGGCGGCGCGGCGGTCTACGCCTTGTTGCCTCGACTCTCCATTGGCGGCACGCGGGACCCGCTGAAGCTTCAGGACCAGCGGGGCGACCAACTTTTCCGGGCCATCCAATCGGCGGCGCTCGATTTCGGGCGAACCCACAGCGGCGTGCCCGCTCCGGCGGAGAGCGGGGTGCATTCCACGGCGGCTTATCTCGCCCTCCTCCGGAAGTATGACTATGTGAACGACCGGGAGCTCGCCCGCTACCGCGACTTCGTCATCGCCAACGTCTCGGAGAACGATCCGCCCCAGACTGTTCTCCTCCTGTCACGCCATGCCTATGAGGCGTTGCAGGCGGGGAAGCCGCTGCAAAATTTCACCGTCTTCCAAAAAGACGGGGAGGGCGGCTCGTTCCAACAGGGGAATCTCGACCGCTTCCCGCTCCCGCCGCGCCAGCCGGCGTTCCTGGAGTCCTCGAACTAAGGATCGGCCCAACAAAAAAGTCGCCCCGGAACCGGGGCGGCTTTTTTTGCAGGCAGGTGGGCCTTAGGACGAGCGGCGGCGCTTCAGCTTGAGCTGGGCGACGGAGCGGGCGATGGAGGCTTGGGTGGCCTCCAGCTCGGCACCGACCAGGCTCTTGCTGCGGATCGCCTCCTCGGCGCGGGCGAGGGCTTCCTCGACGATCTTCTCGTCGATCTCCTTCTCGGAGACGGCGAGGTCGGTCAGGACGGCGACCTGGGTCCCGGTCACCTCGGCGAAGCCGCCGCCGACCGCCAGGGCGTGCTCCACCCCGTCGACGACGTAGTGCAGCTCCCCCGGCTCGATCTGGGTGACGAGGGGCGCGTGCTGCGGCAGGATGCCGAGCTCGCCCTCGCTCCCCGGCAGCGTCACCGACGCGACGTCGCCCGCGAAGATGCGGGCCTCGGGGGTGACGATCTCGAGATGGAGGGTGGCGATGGCCATGGGGTGCTCGGGCTGGGCTTGGGCTTGGGCTGGGACTACTTGCTTTCCTTGCGGATCGCGTCGATGCCGCCCTTCATGTAGAAGGCCGACTCGGGCAGGTCGTCGTGCTTGCCCTCGAGGATTTCCTTGAAGCCGCGGACGGTGTCCTTGATCGAGACGTACTCGCCCTTGGTGCCGGTGAAGACCTCGGCGACGGTGAAGGGCTGGCTGAGGAAGCGCTGGATCTTGCGGGCGCGGTAGACGGTCTGCTTGTCCTCGGCGGACAACTCGTCCATGCCGAGGATGGCGATGATGTCCTGCAGTTCCTTGTAGCGCTGCAGCACCTTCTGCACGCCGCGCGCGACGCCGTAGTGCTCCTCGCCGACGATCTCGGGGGTGAGCGCCTTCGAGGTCGAGGCGAGCGGATCGACCGCGGGGTAGATGCCGAGCTCGGCGATCGACCGCTCGAGGACGATGGTCGAGTCGAGGTGGGCGAAGGTGTTGGCCGGGGCCGGATCGGTCAAATCGTCGGCGGGAACGTAGACCGCCTGGAACGAGGTGATCGAGCCGTTCTTGGTCGAGGTGATCCGCTCCTGGAGGTCGCCCATTTCCGAGGCGAGGGTCGGTTGGTAGCCGACCGCGCTGGGGGTGCGGCCGAGCAGCGCCGAAACCTCGGCGCCCGCCTGGGAAAAGCGGAAGATGTTGTCGACGAAGAGGAGGACGTCCTGGTTCTTCTCGTCGCGGAAATACTCGGCCATGGCGAGGGCGGAGAGGGCGACGCGGAGGCGGGCGCCCGGGGGCTCGTTCATCTGGCCGTAGACGAGGGCGACCTTCGACTCCTCGATCTTCTCCAGGTTGATGACGCCCGACTCGGCCATTTCATGGTAGAGATCGTTGCCTTCGCGGGTGCGCTCGCCGACGCCGGCGAAGACGGAGTAGCCGCCGTGGCCCTTCGCGATGTTGTTGATCAGCTCCATGATGACGACCGTCTTGCCGACGCCGGCGCCGCCGAAGGCGCCGACCTTGCCGCCCTTGGTGAACGGGCAGATGAGGTCGATGACCTTGATGCCGGTCTCGAGGATCGTCGCGCCGGTGTTCTGGTCGGCCAGGGCCGGGGCGTGGCGGTGGATCGGGTACTTCTTGGAGAAGGTGACGGGGCCGCGCTCGTCGATCGGCTCGCCCAGGACGTTGAAGATGCGGCCGAGGATGCCCTCGCCGACGGGGACGCTGATCGGGGCGCCGCTGGCGGTCACCTCGTAGCCGCGCTTCAGGCCTTCGGTGGAGGACATCGCGATGGCGCGGACCAGGCCGTCGCCGATGTGCTGCTGGACCTCGAAGACGATCCGGACCGGCTTGCCCTCGAGGGTGTACTCGATCTCGAGCGCCTCGTAGATGGCGGGGATCTTCTTGGCGTCGAACTCGACGTCGACGACCGGACCGATGACCTGGACGATTTTACCTTTGATAGACATATGCGTGGACTGGGGTTGTGAAAGCGGGTTATCCGACGGCCATCTGCGCCGTGGTGATCTCGAGCAACTCGGTCGTGATCGCCGCCTGGCGGACCTTGTTGTACTCGAGGGTGAGGTCCTTGATGAGGGCCTTGGCGTTCTCGGTCGCGTTCTTCATGGCGACCATCCGCGCGCTGTGCTCCGAGGCGCGCGCGTCGAGGACGTGGTGGTAGACCTCGTAGTGGACGACGAAGGGGAGGAAGGTGTCGAGCAGCATCTCGGCCTCGGGCTCGAAGAGGTAGACCGCGCCGTCGCTGGTGACCGCGGTCGGCGCGGGGACCGCTTCCTTCCCGTCGACGTGGGACTTGTGGTGGCCGCCGATGGGGACGAGGCGCTCCAGCTTCGGCTCCTGGGTCAGGGCGTTGACGAAGTGGGTGTAGGCGACGTCGACCCGGTCGATCTCCCCGGCGAGGAACTTGTCGAGGACAAACTGGCTGACCCGCTTGCTCTCGGCGAAGGCGAAGTTGTCCTTCAGCTCGAAATCGGCCAGCAGGTTGTGCCCGCCCGCGCCCGAGGCCTTCAGCCGGGGGACGAACTGGCGCGCCTTGCGGCCGATGGTGACGTAGACCGTGTCGGCCGTGTCGGAGTGGAGGATCTCGCGGAAGAGATTCGTGTTGAGCGAGCCGCAGAGGCCGCGGTCGGTGCTGATGAGGAGAACGAGGCGTTTCTTGCCGGGCCGGGCGGCGACCAGCGGGTGGGCGTCGTCGTCGACCTGGCTGGTGATCCGCTTCGCCACCGTGTCGAGCAGGCCCGCGTAGGGACGGCCCGCGATCGCGCGCCCCTGGGCGCGGCGCATCTTGGTCGCCGCGACCATCTGCATGGCCTTGGTGATCTGCGCCGTGTTCTTGACCGACTTGATGCGTCGGCGGATGTCGCGGGTGTTTGCCATGGTCTCTCTGCGGGAAACGTTTTGCCGGCGGGACTAGGCGAGGTAGGCGTCGGCGAAGGCGCCGATGGCCGTCTTCAGCTGGGCGGCGAGGGCGTCGTCGATCGCCGCCTTGTCGCGCAGGGTGGTCAGGACCGCCGCGTGGCTCAGCTTGAGGTTCTCGACCAGCTTGTTCTGGAAGTCCTTCACCTTGTCGACCGGGACCTTGTCGAAGAAGTTGTTCTGCACCGCCCAAAGGATCGCGACCTGGATCTCGACCGGGATCGGGCTGTAGGCGGGCTGCTTGAAGACCTCGACCACGCGGGCGCCGCGGTCGAGCTTCGCCTTGGTGGCGGCGTCGAGGTCGGAGCCGAACTGGGCGAAGGCGGCCAGCTCGCGGAACTGGGCGAGGTCGAGCTTGATCTTGCCCGCGACCTGCTTGGTCGCCTTGATCTGGGCGGCCGAGCCGACGCGCGAGACGGAGAGGCCGACCGAGACCGCCGGGCGGATGCCCTGGTGGAAGAGGTCGGTCTCGAGGTAGATCTGGCCGTCGGTGATCGAGATGACGTTGGTCGGGATGTAGGCCGAGACGTCGCCCGCCTGCGTCTCGATGATCGGCAGCGCGGTGAGGGAGCCGTCGCCCGCCTTCTCGCTGAGGCGCGCCGAGCGCTCCAGCAGGCGGGAGTGGAGGTAGAAGACGTCGCCCGGATAGGCCTCGCGGCCCGAGGGGCGCTTCAGGATCAGGGAAACCTGGCGGTAGGCGACGGCGTGCTTGGAGAGGTCGTCGAAGACGATCAGCGCGTCCATGCCGTTGTTCATGAACCACTCGCCCATCGCCGCGCCGGAGAACGGGGCGAGGAACTGGCTCGTCGCGCTGTCGGAGGCGGAGGCGGAGACGATGATGGTGTAGGCCAGCGCGTTCGCCTTGGCCAGCGCCTCGACGACGCGGGCGACGTTGGCGTTCTTCTGGCCGATGCCGACGTAGATCGAGTAGATGGGGCGGAAGCCGGGCTTCCCCTCCTGGGCGCGGTTGACGTTGGCCTGGTTGATGATGGTGTCGATGGCGATCGTCGTCTTGCCGGTGGCGCGGTCGCCGATGATCAGCTCGCGCTGGCCGCGGCCGATCGGGACCATAGCGTCGATCGCCATGATGCCGGTCTGGACCGGCTGGGAGACGGAGCGGCGCTTGATGATGCCGGGGGCGAGGTTCTCGACCGGGTAAAAGGCGGTCGCCTCGACCGGGCCCTTGTCGTCGATCGGGCGGCCGAGGGCGTCGACCACGCGGCCGAGCAGGCCCTTGCCGACGGGGACCTGGAGGAGCTTGCCGGTGCCGCGCACCTCGTCGCCCTGGCGGATGACCGTGAAGTCGCCCAGCGCGACGGCGCCGACCTCGGTCTCTTCCAGGTTGAGGACGAGCGCCTGCTGCGGCGCGCCGCCGTCGCGGGAGGCGAACTCGACGACCTCGTTGATCGCGACGTCGCTGAGGCCCTCGATCTTGAGGACGCCGTCGGTGACCTCGCGGACGCGGCCGATGTTGCCCTTGGCCACGCCGGTCTGGAGGGCGGCGATCTGTCCTTCGATTTCCTGGAGGAGGCTGCTCATAGTGTCAAATAAGTGGAGTTGGTCTGAAAAAAAGAGGTTAAGAGGCGGAAGGGCGGAGGGACTGGAGACGCCGCTGCACCGTGCCGTCCCAGACGTTGCTGCCGACGCGGACGCGGACGCCGCCGAGCAGCGCGGGATCGACGCGGTAGACGGTGGCCAGCGGCGCGCCATGGCGCTGCTCCAGCTGCTGGAAGATCGACGCTCCCTGGTCCGGGAGCTCGACCGCCGAATCGACCGCGAAGGTCCGCTTCTCCACCTCGATGCCGAGGAGGGTCTTCAGCCGGTGGAGGATCGCCGCGTAGTGGCGCGGCTTCTTCTCGACCAGCAGGTGGACCAGCTTGCGGGCGCGGCTCTCGTCGAGCTGGCCGTCGACCATGCAGGCCAACAGGAGCCGGCGGGAGCTGCGGCGGGCGTCGCGGGGAATCTTCATCGGGCGGAAGGAAGGGAGGCGGGCGGGATTAGTTGCGGGAAGGTTCGCCGAGGGTCTCGGTGAGCGTCTCGCCCTTGATCCGTTCCTGGTCCTCGGGGGTGAGGACCTTGCCGGTGGCGCGGCGGGTGGCGTCGACGACCAGGCGGAGCAGGTCGTTGCGCACCTCGGCGACCAGCTTCTCGCGCTCGCGCGCCGCCGCCTGGCGGGCGGTGAGGACGATCTGCTCGGCCTCGCGCACCGCTTCCTGCAGCCGCTGCTGGGCCTGGACCTCGACGCCCTTCTTGGCGTCCTCGAGGATCTGGTTCGCCGCCTCGTTCGCCTTGTGCAGGATGGCGTGGCGGCTCGCCTGCGCGGCGGCCAGCTCTTCCTTGATCTTGGCCGCGTTCTCCAGGCCGTCCTTGATCGCGGTGCGGCGCTCGTCGAGGAGCTTCAGGATCGGCTCGTAGGCGTAGCGCTTGAGGACGAACGCGACGACGAGGAAGAGGATGATCTGCGACGACAGCCGGGGGCCGTCGACGCCCATCGACCGGAAGGTGCCGATCAGGCTGCCGTCGGCCTCAGTCGCTTGCTGGGCTAGGAAAGGAGTAAGCATGGAAGGAAAGGGGCGGCGCCCGGCGCGCCGGGCGCCGCCCGAGGGATGATGTTAGTGGCCGACCAGGAAGTAGGCGTAGAAGAAGATCGACTCGACCAGCGCGATCGAGACCAGCGCCCAGACGAGCACCTTGTTCTGCGCGCCCGGATTGCGGCCGACGGCTTCGACGAACTTCGAGCCGACGAGGCCGATGCCGATGGCGGCGCCGAGCAGCGCCAGGCCGTTATGGATATTTCCGGTCATTTCGGAGAGGATCATGGTTTTGTGGATTTGGTGTTTTGGGCGGCCCTCCCGCCGCGTCTGTCGCAGTCCGGGGGGGCCAAAGCGATGCCGAACGTCAGTGGCGGTCTCCTCCCGCGCCGTGCCCCTCGTCCTCGTGCCGGCACATCATCGCGGTGAAGACGGCGCAGAGGAGGCAGAAGACCAGGGCCTGGACCAGGCCGACCAGCAGTTCGTAGAAATAGAAGGGGAGCGGGATGACGAAGGAAAGCGAGGGGACGATCCGCATCATCGAGTCGATCAGCACCTCGCCGCCGAAGATGTTCCCGTAGAGCCGGAGCGTGAGGGCGAGCGGGCGGATGAGGATGGAGATGACCTCGAGGCCGCCGATGGCGAAGAAGATCAGCCCCATCGCGAGCGTCGCGGTGAGGTTGTTGAAGTGGGCCTTCGAGCCGAAGATGTGCTTGGCCACGCCGACCGGGCCGTTGTCGCGCAGGGCCCAGTAGATCCAGAGGGCGAAGAAGACGATCGACATCGCCGCCGGCAGGTTGAGGTCGGCATTCGCCCCGCGCAGGAAGGGATCGGTGATCTCCAGCCGCCACCAGGACGGCCCCTCGCCGTAGCCGACGGTGCCGACGCCCGGCAGCAGGCCGAACCAGTTCAGGGAGAGGATGAAGATGAAGAGGGTGGCGAAGAACCAAAAGGTGCTGCGCACCAGCTTCTCGCCGAGGATGTCGCCGAGGAAATTGTAGAGCGACTCGACCAGCCACTCGCCGAAGTTCTGGAAACCGGAGGGGACCAGTTGCGCGTTGCGGGTGACGAGCTGGGCGGCGATGACCAGGGCAGTGGCGACGATGACGGTGACGACCATCGAGCCGCTGACGATGAGCGGCCCGACCCGGAAGAGTTCCGGCGCGGCCATGGGGGGGCCGGAGGAGGCGGAAGACGTCATTGCTGCAAAAAACGACATAAGAATATCCGTAAGAGAGGTGGGAATGTAATGGTTCACCCCCGCAGGTGGCAAAACAATTTTGAGTTTTTATAAAACCCTCCACCGCGGCGCGGAAGATCGTGCGAAACCAGCCGCGCGAAAAGGCGTGGCCATCGGAAAACGGCGGCACCTTGGCGCCTGCCGAAGGGCACGAAATCAGCCCTTTGCCGCCCGCATAGATTCCCGCCGCAGGTCGCGCAGTGGCGAGGGATCGGGAGGCAAGCCAACGGGGCGGCCTTTGCCGCGGGAACCCGCCTCGATGCCGGGCGGAGGAAAGGGGCGGAAGGAGGAAGCGCGCGGCGGCGCTACTGCGTCGCGGCGCTCGGCCGCTTGCGGAAAGGCTGCCAGTTCTCGGCCATTTCCTGCTCCTGATGCTTCAACGCGGCATAGACGACGGCCTCCTCGCCGTAGGTCCGCCAGGGGCCGTCGGGGACCTGGCTCTCGTCGACGAAGCGCCAGTCGGTCAGGTCGAGGCCGGTCAGGCTGAGGTAGTCGTGGACGGCGGGGGAGACGTCGAGCCCGGCGTGGTTGAAGTCGTGGGGCCGGTCGCCGCCGAAGACGTAGGAGGCGTGGTCGGTCCGCAGGGGGCCGACGTCCTGCCACTGGGCGTAGGCCGACTTGCCGTTCTTGTTGCGGATCTCGATCCAATGGCCCTTGCACTGGGAGATGTAGCGGTTGGCCGTGCTCGGCGTCTTGTACCAGGGGCAGAATTTCTTCGCCAGGTCGGGGTAGGCGACGTCGTTGAACGGGAGGGCGACGTAGAAGGGGTTCTGGGTGGCGGCGAACTTGGCCGGGACGAAGCCCTCGTGGCGGTTCGGATCGTCGACCCCGCCGTAGCTCTGGGTCCACTTGGCGTCCCAGGCGCTGGCGATGTTGGTCGTCGGGCTGATGCTGGTGCACCCCTGGCCGATCCAGAAGTAGGTGGTGACGATGTTCTTCCGCCAGGGGAAGTCGATCCGGGAGTCGGCCCCGCTCTCCGTGACGCGGGCGGCGGAGGCATCGCCTCCCGAAAGGGCGGCGGCCCGGAGCGGATGGGAGATTCCCCCCACCGTCAGGCTACTTAATACCGTGAGGAAGGTAAAAAGCTTCCGCTTGCGGTTCTTTTTGATCGATCGCGCCATTTTGACCTGCTTTAAGCCTAATCGGGGATCAAGGGGTGTCAAACCGAATCGGCACCGGGCGCTAGCGCCTTCCGTACCAGTTCGAGGCCAAAAAGCGTAAAAGCATTAATTTCTGCTTGTCAACCTCTTCGCCCTCTCTACTTTCAAACTCTCTCTTCGTCCCATGTGGGGCGCGGAAAAACGGTCGGTCGAATGCGCGGAAACGCCCCGGTAGCCAAGCGCGGAAAGGGTGAAAATCGCGGGTCATTCAAAAGAACGGCTCGGAAGAGCTTAACTAAGTATTAACGTCGCAACAAGTTAGCGCGGTTAGTAACACACAGATTATTATGGCCAAGGTTGATGTAAAAGAATTGATGGATGCCGGCGTACACTTCGGCCACCGCACGCAGCGCTGGAACCCGAAGATGAAGCCCTTTATTTTCGAGGCTCGCAATGGCATCTATGTCATCGACCTGAACCAGTCGGTCAAGCAGCTCGAAGTCGCCGCCAACTTCCTCCGTGAAGTCTCCGCCAAGGGCGAGCGCGTCCTCTTCGTCGGCTGCAAGAAGCAGGCCCAGCAGGTCATCCGCGACGTCGCGCAGCGCAGCGGCTCCTCCTACGTCTGCGAGCGCTGGCTCGGCGGCACCCTCACCAATCTCGTCACCATCAAGAAGTCGGTCGCCCGCATGCGCTTCATCGACGACCTCGAGTCGAAGCCCGGCGTCGAGCGCACCCCGAAGAAGGAACTCGCCGCCCTCCGCCGCGAGAACGCCAAGCTCCACCGCAACCTCGACGGCCTGAAGGACCTCGAGAAGCCCCCCGGCGCCATCGTCATCGTCGACCTCGTCAACGAGGACATCGCGGTCGTCGAGGCCCGCCGCCTCAAGATCCCGGTCGTCGCCATCGTCGACACCAACGCCGACCCCGAGCTGGCCGACTTCCCCATCGCGGGCAACGACGACGCCATCCGCTCGATCAAGGTCATGCTCGAGGCCCTCAACGAGGCGATCATCGAGGGCAAGGTCCAGAAGGGCGACTTCCCCCGCGGCGGCATCAGCCAGCAGGCGGTCGCGGCCCAGGACGAGACCCAGGTCGCGATGACCGGCGTCTCCGCCTAAGACCCTCCCCGTCGAAAGCCGCGCCGACGATTCCCCCGAATCGGGGCGCGGCTTTCCCGTTTTCAACCCCCACTCCCCACCCCTCCTTTAACATGAGCGAAATCTCCCCCGAACTCGTCAAGAAACTGCGCGACACCACCGGCGTCGGCATGATGGACTGCAAGAAAGCCCTCCTCGAGACCAACGGCGACATCGAAGCCGCCATCGTCTGGCTGCGCAAGAAAGGCGCCGCCGGCGCGGTCAAGAAAGCCTCCCGCGAGGCGAAGGAAGGCGTCATCGGCTCCTACATCCACGCCGGGGAAAAGGTCGGCGTCCTCCTCGAGATCAACTGCGAGACCGACTTCGTCGCCCGCACCGACGTCTTCCGCAACCTGGTGAAGGACATCACCCTCCAGATCGCCGCCGCCTCCCCCCGCTTCGTCCAGCGCGAGGAAGTCCCCGCCGTCGAGGTCGACCGCGAGAAGGACGTCGCCTCCGAGACGGTCAAGGGCAAGCCCGAGAACGTCGTCGAGAAGATCGTCGCCGGCAAGCTCGACAAGTTCTACGCGACGATCTGCCTCGTCGAGCAGCCCTTCATCAAGGACCCCAACCTCACCATGCGCGACCTGATCAACGCCAAGATCGCCGAGCTGGGCGAGAACATCGTCGTCCGCCGCTTCTCCCGCTTCCAGCTGGGCGAAAACGTCTCGGCTTAAACCGCCGAAGCCGGGCCAGGCAGGACAGGCCTTTCCGCGAAACGCCGCGGCTCCGGGAGAACCCTTCCGGGCCGCGGCTTTTTCGTGCCGCCTTCACAATTGCAATTATCAGGCGCCTGGGTACGCTGGCGGACCACTCCACTCCATTCAACCCCCCATGGCCGACATCCCCATCGATTCGATCTCCAAGGAAAAGCGGGTCTTCAAGCCCACCAAAAAGTTTCTCGCCACCGCCCGCATCGACGGCATCGACGCGTACCGGAAGCTCTACCGCGAGTCGATCGCCAAGCCCGATAAGTTCTGGGGCCGCGAGGCCGAGGCGCTCCGCTGGTCGAAGAAATTCCGCAAGGTCCTCGACTGGAAGCCGCCCTACGCCAAATGGTTCGTCGGCGGCAAGCTGAACGCGGCCGACAACTGCCTCGACCGCCACCTCGAGACCGCCCGCCGCAACCAGGCCGCGATCATCTGGGAAGGGGAACCGGGCGACGTCGTCACCCTCACCTACCAGCAACTCCACCGGGAGGTCTGCCGCTTCGCCAACGTGCTAAAGAGGCACGGCGTGAAGACGGGGGACCGCGTCGTCCTCTACCTGCCGATGATCCCCGAGGCGGCCATCGCCATGCTGGCCTGCGCCCGCATCGGCGCGCCGCACAGCGTCGTCTTCGGCGGCTTCAGCGC
>Ga0302314_10010841_pt1 | contig 15924 bp, 15 predicted proteins | sample III_Palsa_N2_3_FD_200533 | JGI IMG/M metagenome (GOLD analysis project Ga0302314, IMG submission 200533) | Peat permafrost microbial communities from Stordalen Mire near Abisko, Sweden - III_Palsa_N2_3 | ecosystem: Environmental > Terrestrial > Soil > Palsa > Peat permafrost | place: Sweden... | reverse complement strand
CCTCGACCTCGCGCGGGTAGACGTTGGAGCCGCCCGAGATGTACATGTCCGACTCGCGGCCGGTGATGTACAGCAGCCCGCGCGCGTCGACGCGCCCGAGGTCGCCGGTGTGGAACCAGCCGCCGCGCAGCGCCTTGGCGGTGGCCTCGGCGTTGTCGTGGTAGCCCGCGAAGACGCCCGGCCCGCGGCAGCAGATCTCGCCGACCTCGCCGGTCGCGACGCGATGCATGTCGGCATCGAGGATCGCCACTTCCATGCCAGTGCGCGGACGCCCGCACGAGCCGACGTTGGCGTTAGGCGCATCGTCGTCGGGGGAGTGCATCGACGGCGTCAGCACCGTGATGCAGCCGGTCACCTCGCCGAGGCCGAAGTACTGCACCAGCACCGGCCCGAGCGTGCGCAGCGCGCGCTGCTGGTCGGCGCGGTACATCGGCGCGCCGGCGTAGATCACGTAGCGCAGCGACGAATGGTCGTGCGCGTCGACGGCCGGGTGTTCGACCAGCATCTTGACGATGGTCGGCACCGTGAACAGGTTGCTCACGCGATGGCGCTCGACCAGCGCCCAGAACACCGCCGGCTCGAGCTTCTCGCCGGGCAGCAGCACCGTGGCCGCGCCGCGCGCGACGTTGAGCAGCGCGTGGATGCCCGCGCCGTGCGACAGCGGCGCCACGGCGATCGACACGTCGTGCTCCGTCGTGCCCGGGATCAGGTCGGCCAGGTGGTTGGTGACGATGAAGGCCATCTGCCCGTGCGTCAGCATGCCGGCCTTCGGTCGTCCCGTCGTGCCGGACGTGTAGAAGAACCACAGCGGATCGTCGGCCTCGACCGGCGCCTCCGACGGCTCCGCGCCGCGATGCGACGCGACCAGCGCCTCCCAGTTCAGCTCGCCGGCCTTGCCGCCGCCCATGGCGACGACGACCCGCAGCGCGGGCGACGCCTCGCGCACCGCGGCCACGTGCGCCTCGAAGCCCTCGTCGACCAGCATCGCCACTGCGCCGCTGGACGCGCCGAGGTAAGCGACCTCCGGCGGCGTCAGCCGGAAGTTCACCGGCACCCACACCGCACCGAGGCGGAACGCCACCCAGCAGCTCTCGAACATCGCCAGCGTGTTGCGCGACTGCACGAGCAGGCGGTCGCCCTTGCGGATGCCCAGCGATCGCAGCGCCGCGACCATCGCGTCGACGCGGGCGTCGATCTCGCCCCACGTCCACTGCTGCTCGCCCTGGATCAGGCCGGGACGCCCGGGATGCAGCGCCGCGGTCTGTCGCAGCAACTGCGACAGGTTGCAGACCTGCGCGGCGTTGCTCATTGGAAACTCTCCGCGCTGCGCGCTGCGATGCGAGCGCCTTCGGGCAGCCGGGCGGCGCTCATGCGGCCTCCAGGATGCTCAGGTAGTTGGCGACCGCCGCGCCGCCCATGTTGAACACCGCGCCGAGGCCCGCACGCGGCAGTTGCATGTCGCCGGCCGTGCCGGTCAGCTGCATCGCGGCCATCACGTGCTGCGACACGCCCGTCGCGCCGATCGGATGGCCGCGCGACTTCAGGCCGCCCGACGGATTAACCGGCAGCCTGCCGTCGCGCCGCGTGTCGCCGTCGAGGATGGCACGCGCGCCCTGGCCGTGGCCGCGCAGGCCCATCGCCTCGTACTCCAGCAGCTCGGCGATCGTGAAGCAGTCGTGGGTCTCGACGAAGTGCAGGTCGGACAGCGCGACGCCGGCGGCGTCCATGCCGCGCGACCAGGCGAGCGCCGCGCCCTCGAACCTGGTCGGATCGCGGCGCGACAGCGGCAGGTACTCGTTGACCTGCGTGCGCGAGCGCCAGCGCACCGGCTGGAACACCGCCCCCTTGACCGGATCGCGCGAGATCACCAGCGCGGCGGCGCCGTCGGAAACCAGCGAGCAGTCGGAGCGCTTGAGCGGGCCGGCGACGAACGGGTTCTTCTCGGAGACGTTGCGGCAGAAGTCGTAGCCCAGGTCGCGCTTCATGTGCGCGAGCGGGTTGCGCACGCCGTTCTCGTGGTTCTTCGCCGAGATCATCGCCAGCGCGTCCGACTGGTCGCCGAAGCGCTCGAAGTAGACGCCGGCGATGTCGCCGAACACGCCGGCAAACCCCCCAGGGGTATCGGCTTCCTCCTTCACGTACGAGCACTTGAGCAGCGTGTCGCCGATCTGCTGGCTGGGCAGCGTGTTCATCTTCTCCATGCCGATCACCAGCGCGTGCTTGACGCGGCCCGAGCCGACGGCGTCGAGCGCGGCCCAGATCGCGGCCGAGCCGGTGGCGCAGGCGTTCTCGACGCGCACCGCGGGCACGTGGCGGAACTGGGGAATAGCGACGGCCACCAGCGAACCGCTGAAGTCCTGCTGCACGAAGCCGCCGTTGAAGTGGCCCACGAAGATGCCGTCGATGTCCGACAGCTCGAGGCCGGCGCTGGCCACGGCCGGCAGCGCGGCGTCGCGGATCAGCTGTTCCATGTCGAGGGCGTCGAGCTTGCCGAAGGGCGTGTGGCCCCAGCCGATGATGTGTGCGTTGTTCATGTGCGTGTCTCCGTGAGCGAAATCTGGGCGGGCGGTCGATACGGGGTGGTTCAGACTGTGAACTCGATTCATGGACGACTGCCCGGTCGGTGACGTGATTCTGCGCAGCTTGCCCTTGGATTGGTACATCTGCTGCAACGCGGCAATGCAGAAACAGGTTCACATCGTGGATGTGCTTGTTCGGAACTTCACGATGCGCAAGTTCGGAGCGTGGCCTCGGGACGCTTTCGCTGACAGGCAAACAGCGCCGCTACGAGACCAACCGCGGCAGGTACTCGACGAACGCCTGCACCAGCGTCGAGTCGTCGGCCTGGCGCCACGCGGCGCCGGTCTCCACCAGCGTCCGCTCGCCCTTGATGGAACGATAGACGACCCCCTCGCGATGCAATGCCTTCACCGACGAAGGCACCAGCGCCACGCCGATGCCGCCCGACACGAGGCTGACGATGGTATGCATCTGGCGCGCCGGGAACAGCTCGGGGCTGAAGCCGTGACGCATGCAGGTGGCCACCATCGCGTCGAAGATCATCGGGCCGTAGTGGCGCTCGAAGCCGAGGAAGCGCTCGTGCGCGAGCTTCTCGAGCGCGACCTGCGGGGACTTCGCCTGCGGATGGTGCTCGGGCAGCGCGAGGATCAGCGCCTCGCGCTGCGTCGGCCGGTAGGCGAGCGTCGGCGACATCCCCGGCGACGCGAAGATCAGCCCGATGTCCAGCGCGCCGATCTCGAGCTCGGCCAGCATCTGGTCGGTGGTCGACTCGTGCAGCGCCACCTTCACCTTCGGGTAGTCGGCCATGAAGCGGCGCAGCGAATCGGGCAGGAACGAGTACGCCGCCAGGCTGATGAAGCCGATAGCCAGCGCCCCGGACTGCCCCTGCGCCGAATCACGCGCACGACGCTTCAACAGGTCGGCGCGGGCGAGCACGGCGCGGGCGTCGTGCAGCGCCTCCTCGCCCTCGCGCGTGAGCGCGATGCGGCGCGAGCTGCGCTCGAACAGCGTGACGCCCAGCTCGGCCTCGAGCTCCTTGATCGCGAGACTCACCGGCGGCTGCGACAGGTTCAGGCGCGTGGCCGCCCGCCCGAAGTGGAGCTCCTCGGCGACGGCCACCAGGCAACGGAGATGACGCATTTCCATCGATCTGTATTTTGGATCAATCGATATGAATTGCAAACTTCCGCGAATGGAAGCCTTTTCCTAGACTGCACCACATGCCGAACCCGTCCCGACCGGATGGCACCTGGAGCTTGACGCGCCACGAGCGCGCTGGAGACACGATGACCGAGTTCACGAACGCCCTCGAACTGCCGCGCCCACGAACACTGGTGCACCCGGGCCCCGTCGGGGCGATCCGCATCGAGCACCGGCATGCGAACCAGGGCCGCCATTTCCGGCTCGGCCTGGAGCCCGGCCGCACGATGCAGGACGCGATCATCGAGCCGCTGATGCTGCTGGGCGTGCAGGCCGCGTCGATGACGATCCTGGGCGGACGGCTCGAAAGACTGCTCTATTGCGTGGCGCCGCCGGACCCGACCGGCGAGCGCGTCGCCAACTACACGCGGCCGATCGACGCCGGCGCCGCCACGCTGATCTTCGGCAACGCGACGCTCGGCAAGAACGGCCGCGGCGAGCCGATCGTGCACTGCCACGCGACCTTCGTGTGCGAGGACGGCAGCGTGCGCGGCGGCCACGTCGTCGTCGACCGCAGCACGGTCGCCGCCGCGCCGATCGCGGTGCTCGCGACCTCGCTGGAAGGCATCGAGCTGCGCATCACGCAGGACGCCGAAACCCACATGCCGCTGATGCGCCCGTTCGCGGCCGAAGTGGAGGAGACAAGCCATGCAGTCTGAAGTCCGACTCGTCGAAGCCGGCCAGATGGGCCGCGTCGCGTACGCGCGCGTCGCGCCCAACGAGGACCTGGTGCTGAGCATCGAGAAGCTGTGCGCTGCCGAAGGCTTCCGCCACGCGTTCGTGCGCGGCGCGCTGGGCAGCCTCGTCGACGCGTGCTTCGTCGCGCCCGGCGGCGGCACGCGCCAGGTGCGCGGGCCGGCCGTCGAGATCGTGAGCCTGGCCGGCGAGGTGCGCCCGCAGTCCGACGGCTCGCTGCGCGCGGCCATCACCGGCATCGTCGCCGACACCGAAGGCCACGTGCACGGCGGCCCGTTCGTCGCCGGCGCGAATCCCGTGTGCGTGACATTCGAAGTCACGCTCGAAGAATGGCTGCCGTCGGCCGCCTGAATCCCTTTCGTCATCGCCAGCCAATTCCAGGAGACAAGCTTGACCACAGCCACCCCCCTCACCGCCAGCTCGCCCGTCGCCATCGTCACCGGAGGCGCACGCGGCATCGGCCTCGCGATCGGCCAATGGTTCCTGGATCGCGGCCACCGCGTCGCGCTGCTCGACATCGACACGCAGACGCTGGACCGCAGCGTCGCCGCGTTCGACCGGCCCGACGCCGTGCTGGCGGTGCATGCCGACGTGCGCGATCCGCAACAGGTGAGCGCAGGCATCGCGCAGGTCGTGGCGAAGTTCGGCCGCATCGACAAGCTCGTCAACAACGCCGGCATCGCCGTCTTCAAGCCGGTGATGCAGACCAGCTACGCCGAATTCCGCGACGTGCTCGACACCAACCTCGACGGCGCCTTCCTGTGCACGCAGGCCTGCGTGCCGGAGATGCTCAAGGCAGGCGGCGGCGCGATCGTCAACATCGCCTCGATCTCGGGCCTGCGCGCGAGCACGCTGCGCGTGGCCTACGGCACCAGCAAGGCCGCGCTGCTGCACCTGACCAAGCAGCTCGCGGTGGAGCTCGGCGACGTGGGCATCCGCGTCAACGCGATCTGCCCGGGGCCGGTCGAGACCGAGATGGCCAAGCTGGTGCACAGCGTGGCGATCCGCTCCGACTACCAGGACGCGATCCCGCTGGGCCGCTACGGCACGCCGGAGGAAATGGCCAACACGGTGGGCTTCCTGTGCAGCAGCGACGCCAGCTTCATCAACGGCCAGTTCCTCGCGGTGGACGGCGGCTTCGATGCTGCCGGCGTCGGCCTGCCCACGCTGCGCCGTAACGCCGCGGCGGCCAGCGCAACATGACATCGACGCCCGCGCTGAGGCTGATCGCGGATGACGCACGCGGCGAACCGGTCGCGGCGCCCGCGCCCGCGCCCGCGCCCGAACCGGAGCGTCCCGAGACCGCCGGCGCGCAGACCTTGCGCCGCGGCCTGGCCGTGCTGCGGCTGCTCACGCGCGTGGGTCCGGGCGGCCTGCGCATGGGCGAGATCGGCCATCGACTCGGGCTGAACAAGACGACCGCGATCCGCCTGACTCGCACGCTGGTCGACGAAGGCTTCGTGCTGCACGACCGCGCCGCGGGCCGCTACCGGCTCGGGCCCGAGGCCTTCGCCGTCGGACTCGCGGCCGAGCCCAGCTACGAGCTGCAGCGCCAGGCCGCGGGCATGCTGCGCGCGCTGGCGTCCGAATCGGGCGACACCGTGTTCTTCACGGTGCTGCACGGCCACGAGAGCATCTGCCTGTCGCGCGACGAGGGCGATTTCCCGATCCGCAACCAGCTGATCAAGCCGGGCGACCGCTGGCCGCTGGGCGTGGGCGCCGGCAGCTGCGCGATCCTCGCCGCGCTGCCGGACGAGACGGTGGCCGACGTGCTCGCGCGCAACGCCGCGATCCGCGCCGACAAGTTCCCGCGCTGCACCGACGCCGGCGTGCTCGCGCTGGTGCGCGACACGCGCGAGCACGGCTACTGCCTGCAGCCGGGCATGGTGTTCGAGGACAGCTGGGCGATCGGCGTGGTCGTCTACGACGCCAACCAGGCGCCGGTGGCGTCGATCAGCATCGCGGCGCTGCGTTCGCGCCTGGGCCCGGCGCGCAGCGCGATGCTGGGCAACCGGCTGATGCAGGCGAGCAAGGAACTGACGGCGCAGCTGGCCGGCTGACCGGCCTCGCAGGCCCATGAAAAAGGCCCGCGCGTGCGGGCCTTGTCCGTGGCCGGGACGCCGTTCGGGCGCCCGCGGCAGTCGCCGGCGACTTACGCCTGGCGACGACGGCGGGACAGGCCGCCGACGATGCCGAGACCGGACAGCACCAGGGCCAGCGTACCGGGTTCCGGCACGGCGGTGATTTCGGAAATGCCCCAGCCCTCGTCGCCAAGCCCCTGGAAACCAGCGTGGCCGCTCTTGGTCGTCAGCGACGTGTACGTGAAGTCGATCGTGTAGATATCGTTGGCCGAGCTCACGGGAACCAGGAAATCGACCGTCTTGCCCGCGCCGAACGTGGGCGTCAGGCCCAACGGGTTGTAGTACGCCACGTCGGCGCCCCCACCGCCCAGGTTGAACGTGCCCACGTAGAGCGTCGTGCCGTTGACCACGAGCGAGAAGTCGTCCTCGTAGTAGTTCTGCCCGTCGAGCGTGTTGTAGCCCGTGAGCACGAACGACAGCACGCCGCCGGCATCGGTCACCGTCGTTTCGGCGGTGACGTCGGTCGCAAGTTCGCCCGTGGAGCCGGTGAAGTGGACAGGCGTTGCGTGGACGGCGGCCGTCAGGGCCAGTGCTGCCAATGCCGCTGCGGATTTGTGGATGGAGTTCATGGAATCCCTTGAGTTGTTGACGAGCCGAATTGCTCCGGATATCGATAGACGTCGTCCCCAGGGGGCTGCGTGCATGCAGCCTCTCGCTTCTTGTTTGGATTCGATTCTGGCGCAAGTCGACGGTTGCGCAATGGTGCAGTGCATCAAAATAAGGTTAGGTATAAACCCTTAGTCCATCGCGTTGCGTCATGAAGGCAACGGGTGGGCACTCCCGGGCGCGGCAGACAATACTTTCGACGCAACTCAGCCGCGCGAACCGTCGCCGGCCATGGCGGACATCGGCGTCGCTTAAAGTCGACGCCTTGTCTGCTTTGCCGCGCTGGCGGCCCGCACCGTGCTCAAGAAGCCTTCCCGGGAACAGTGGATCACCCTCCTGTGGGTCAGCGGATTCATCGTCTGCGCGTTCCTCGTGGCGCTCATCGCCGCCATCGTCGTCGTCTCCGAACAGCTGCCCGAGCTGGACGAGATCACCCACTACCAGCCGCGCCAGCCGCTGGAGATCGTCACCCGCGAAGGCATCGAGCTCGCGCAGTTCGGACCTGAACGCCGCCGCTTCATGCCGGTGGGCGAGTTCCCCGACGTGCTCAAGAACGCGCTGATCGCCACCGAGGACGCCGACTTCCGCAACCACAGCGGCGTCAGCGTCAAGGGCATCATCCGCGCCGCGCTCGCCAACCTGATCCACCACAAGCGCGAAGGCGCCTCGACGATCACGCAGCAGGTCGCCCGCAACTTCTTCCTGAGCCGCAAGCAGTCGTACTCGCGCAAGTTCGCCGAGGCACTGCTGGCGCTCAAGATCGAGCGCGCGCTGACCAAGGACCAGATCCTCGAGCTGTACATGAACCAGATCTACCTGGGCCAGCACGCGTACGGCTTCGAGGCGGCCTCGCTCACCTACTTCGGCAAGCCGTCTAAGCAGCTCAACGCCGCCGAGGCCGCGATGCTGGCCGGCCTGCCCAAGAACCCCGGCGGCGCCGATCCGGCCGAGCATTTCGACAAGGCCAAGGCGCGCCAGCTGGTGGTGCTGATGCGCATGCACGAGACAGGCGTGCTCGACGACGCGCAATACGCGGCCGCGAAAACGCAGCCGCTGAAAATCACTGGCCACTGGGCGCCCCCGGTCAGCGCCGAATTCCTGGCCGAGATGGTGCGCCAGCAGGTGGTGCAGCGCTTCGGCGAGGCCGCGTATTCGCAAGGCCTGAAGGTGACGACGTCGCTGGTCTCCGCCGACCAGGCCGCCGCGCAGGCCGCCGTGCGCCGCGGCGTGATCGACTTCGACCGCCGCCAGGCCTACCGTGGCCCCGAGGACAACGAAGACCTGCCCGACACGGACGCCGACATCGACACCGCCGCCGCCACCGCGCTGCACGACCACCCCGACGACGACGACCTGCGCGTGGCCGTCGTCACGCATGCGAGCCCGAAGGAGATCGTCGCGATCCTGGCCAGCGGCGAGACGCTGCACCTGACCGGCGACGCGCTGCGCGGCGTGCAGGCCGCGCTCAAGCCGAAGGCCGCCGAAGACCTGGCCATCGAGCGCGGCGCGATCATCCGCGTGATGCGCACCAACGGCGAGAACGGCTACAAGAGCGACTGGCGCGTCACGCAGTGGCCCGACGTCGAGGGCGCGCTGGTGTCGCTCGATTCTGCGACGGGCCAGGTGCGCGCGCTCGTCGGCGGCTTCGACTTCTCGCACAGCCAGTTCAACCACGTGACCAGCGCCTGGCGCCAGCCCGGCTCCAGCTTCAAGCCCTTCATCTATTCGGCAGGGCTCGAACACGGCATCCAGCCGGCCACGCAGGTGATGGACGCCCCGATCAGCATCGACGACGCGCTGACCGGCGGCAAGCACTGGGATCCGAAGGACGACGACGAGCCGCTGATGGGCCCGATCTCGCTGCGCGAGGCGCTCGCCAAGTCGAAGAACCTGGTCAGCATCCGCGTCGTCCAGAACCTGGGCATCGACACCGTGCGCAACTGGGCCGGCCAGTTCGGCCTCGACCCGAGCAAGCAGCCCGACAACCTCACGCTCGCGCTCGGCGCCGGCAGCGTCACGCCGATGCAGATGGCGCGCGCCTACGCGAGCTTCGCCAACGGCGGCTATGCCGTGATGCCGCGCTTCATCGAGAAGATCACCGACGCCCAGGGCAAGGTGCTGTTCGAGGCGCCCAAGCTGCCCGACACGCCCAGCGAGGACGCGCGCATCATTCCGGCACGCAACGCGTTCGTGATGTCCAGCCTGCTCAACGAGGTCGCGCGCACCGGCACCGGCGCGAAGGCGCAGGCCACGTTGAAGCGCCCCGACATCTACGGCAAGACCGGCACCACCAACGACGCCGTCGACACCTGGTTCGCCGGCTTCCAGCCGAAGATCACGACGGTGGTGTGGATGGGCCGCGACGACAACACCAGCCTGGGGGCGCGCGAGTTCGGCGCGACGCTGGCGCTGCCGATCTGGATCGACTTCATGAAGGCGGCGCTCAAGGACGAGCCCGTCGTCACGCCGCAGGCGCCGCCCGGCGTGCAGGAGGCCAACGGCGACTGGCTCTACGACGAGTTCGCCGGCGGCGGCTACATCTCGTACCTGGGCATGGAACCCGGCAACCCGCCGTCGGTGCAGGTCGCCGGCTCGCCGCACGAGGCCGCGTCCGATCCCGCGGACAGCAACCCCAGCCCGATGCAGCCGTCGAGTCCGAACGCGACCATCCTGCAGCCGGTGCCGCCGCCTCCGCCGGGCGTGTCGCTGCCGATCCAGCGCATTCCTTCGTCCAAGCCGGCGTCAGCGGCGGCGCCGGAGCCGTACCAGCATCTGGCGCCGGGGTTGCGCTGAGCGGGACTTCCTCAGTTCAGGAAACTGTCCTCGCGCGCCTTGGGCAGGTTTCTCCGGAACCGGCGTGCCGTTGATGTTGAAAGCGGCCGCCTCGGGCCGAACTCGCGTTGCTCGTCCGCGCCGAATTCCGTCATGTCGTGCGCCGCATCTCCAGTGCCTTCACCAGCGCCTGCAACGCCCGGTTCAGCGGCGTCGCGATGCCGAGCCGTTCGCCCTCGCGCACGATGTAGCCGTTGAGATGGTCGATCTCGGTGGACTTGCCGCGGCGCAGGTCCTGGCAGGTGGACGATACCTGGCCCGGCATCGAGGTGGCGATGCGGTCGACGGCGGCCCAGACGTCGCCGGGGATCGTGACCTGCAGCGCAGCGGCGACCGCGAGGCCTTCGGCGACGGCGTCGCTCACCGTCTGCGCGATGCCCGGCAGCGTGACCATGCGGCCGTACGGAATGTCGGTGATCGCCGAGATCGCGTTGTAGCCGCAGTTCAGCAGCAGCTTGCCCCACAGCGCGCCCGGCACGTTGTCCGACAGTTCGACCGGCACGCCGGCCCGCGCGAACAGCGCGGCGATGTCGGCCGACGCCAGGCCGGAAACCTCGACCGGCAGCGGCGCCAGCGTCGCATTGAGCGCGGCGTTGGCGTTGGCGTTGGCGTTGGCGTTGGCGTTGGCGTTGGCGTTGGCGGCGACATCGTCGACTTCCTCGGCCGGCTCGGTCGATGTGGCGGCGCCGATGTCCGCTGGAATGACAAGTTCGCCGCGGCCCATGTGGCGCACGTGGCCGGGGCCGGCCATCTCGCTGGCGACGTAGACCACCGCCGGCGCCACCGCCCGCCCGAGCGCGGCGGCCAGCCGCGGCGCGTTGTCGACGCCGTTCTGCAGGCTCAGCACGCGCGCCTGCGCCGACAGGTGCGGCGCGAGCCCGGCGGCCGCGGCTTCGGTGTCGGCGGACTTGACGCACACCAGCACCAGCGCGGCGCCGGCGACGGCGGCGATGTCGGTCCCGGCCTCGACGGCGACGTGCCCGTCGAACGTCGCCGTGCTCAGGCGCAGCCCGTCGCGCTTGATCGCCTCGACGTGCGGCGCGCGGCCGATCAGCGTGACCGGCACGCCCGCGCGCGCCAGCATGCCGCCGTAGTAGCAGCCGACCGCGCCGGCACCGACGACGGCCACGCGCACGTCGGCGCGCGCGCCCGCGTCACGCGCGAGCGCGCTCACGCGCCCTCGCGCAACGGCGGCGCGATCTGCTCGGCGTAGTCGTACAGCGCGCCGAGGATCTCCTGGCCGCGCTCGTCGGCCTCCTCGTTGAGCTGGTCGATGCGCTCGAAGAAGTCCGACAGCGTCGTCGCGCCGCCCGCGCCCTCGTGCAGGCGCGCGCTGCAGTGGTCGACCCAGCGCTCGTGCTCCTGCGCGCTGAGCGTGTCGGCGAAGTTGCGCGCGCGGTAGCGGAACAGGATCTCCTCCAGCCGCGGATCGTCGAACGCGACGCGCTGGCCGGCCAGCTGCTCGCCCGACAGGCGGCGCAGCCGCTCGAGCTTGCGGCGGTCGTCGTTGCCGACGAAGCCGCCGTACAGGTCCTCGTCGACGTCCACCGGCGACGCGGCGCCCGGCCGCGCGTAGACGTCGCGCCAGGCGCCCTGCATCAGCGCGGCGATGTCGGGCGCGGCCTGCGCGTGCGCCAGCGCGCGCTCGACGTCGACGCCGAAGCGCGCGGCCGTCTCGGCGGTGAGCGTCTTCAGGTTGCCGACGACGATCGGCGACTTGTTGGCGTGGATGCTCTTGATCGGCAGGCGGGCGACGCCCTCGGGCAGGTCGGCCGTGCGCGTGAAGATGCGCTGGCGCAGCGTCTCGGCGTCGAGTCCGGCCAGTTCCTGCGGATCGTGCGACAGGTCCCACACCAGCAGCTCGTTCTTGTTGGTGGGATGCCCGGCCAGCGGGTAGACGATGGCCATGCAGCCCTGCTCCACGCCGAACATGCCGGAGATGTGCAGGAACGGCCGGTGCGCGCCGATCTCGGCCCACACGGCCTCCTTGCGGCGCAGCTTCAGGCAGAAGTCCCACAGCCGCGGCTGCTTCGTCCTGACGAGGCGCGCCAGCGCGATCGTGGCACGGACATCGGACAAGGCATCGTGCGCGGCCTCGTGCGCGATGCCGTTGGCCTGCGTGAGGTGCTCCAGCTTGAACGACGGCCGGCCGTCCTCGTGCTTCGGCCATTCGATGCCCTCGGGCCGCAGCGCCCAGGTGGCGCGCACGACGTCGAGCAGGTCCCAGCGCCCGCACTCGTTCTGCCATTCGCGCGCGTACGGGTCGATCAGGTTGCGCCAGAACAGGTGGCGCGTGACCTCGTCGTCGAAGCGGATCGTGTTGTAGCCGACCCCGATCGTGCCGGGCTGGGCCAGCGCGCCTTCGATCTCGGCGGCGAACGCGTGCTCGGGCAGGCCTTGCTCGAGGCAGGTCTGCGGCACGATGCCGGTGAGCAGGCAGGATTCGGGATCGGGCAGCGAATCGGGCGACGGGCGGCAGTAGTGCATCACCGGCTGGCCGACCTCGGCGAGTTCGGCATCGGTGCGGATGCCGGCGAACTGGGCCGGACGATCGCGCCGGGGCACGCGGCCGAAGGTTTCGTAGTCGTGCCAGAAGAAGCTGAATGCGGTCATGGGGGAAAGATACCTTCTCGTGCGCGAGGGCGCCGTGCGCCGTTTCCCGCATTTTCGTCGCTCCCGACGACGCGGCCTCGCAGGACGATACCCGCACCGACAATGCATCCATTCGCCGCGCCGTTGCGGCCCGCGCCGGGCGGGCGCACATTGACCGGTGAAAGCGCCGCCCACGGCACCATGACGGCGCGCCGGGCGCGGGCCGCGCGCCCCGCCATCCGCGGTGCCGAACCACCGAAGAGGTTTCGCCATGCACGCTTCATCCCTGCCCGACACCTGGCATCGCTGGCAGCACAACGTCGCCGACGCGTTCCACCCGCACATCGCGGACGCCGAACACCCCGCGCCCACCAGCCTCGCGGACAACCCGCTGCGCGCACGCCTGCGCCCGGTGCGGCTGGTGCCGCTCGTCGTGCCGGGCATGGCGCTGTTGCTGGTCTGCTGCGCGCTGGGGATCGGCTCGCTGCTGAGGTGACCGGCTGCGTGACGCCGGGCCGGGCGCCCGGGAGCAGGACACGCCGCGCCGGACGCGGCGGTGGACGCCCGCGCCCGCACGGGACCGGTGCCCGACACGTTCCGACGCGCCGTCGCGCGAGGTCGACGCCGCCGCCGACCTGGCCGAGTTCAGCGCGCCGGCGAACGACGCGCTGGGGCAGCCATCACGCCCCAGGCGTCGCGACCGGTGCCGACGCCGGCAGCAGCGTGCCTTTGGCGAGCAGCGCCAGCGTCCTGACGATCAGCACCGCGAACACCCCGTTCGCCGCGACGAACAGCGCCGGCGCCAGGTCGGCCACCAGCCCGGTCGCGCCGCGCTCGGCCATGCGCATCGCCAGCGCGGGCAGCGCCGCGGTGCCGAAGCTGAAAGCCCAGTAGCCCGGCACGAACGCCTGCTCGCGGATCCACGGCAGCAGGCGCAGCAGCAGCAGCGCCTGGTAGAGGCCGTAGCCCAGCAGGAGCCACGCGAAGACGTCGGGCAGGCCGGTGGTCAGCGCCATCCAGCTGCCGCCGCCCACCACCGCCGGCGCGAGCTGGATGCCCAGCGCCGGGCGCAGAGCCGCGGGCAGCGTCGCTCCGAGCGACGCGCGCTGCAGGATCACCGATTCCAGCGCGAACCACGCGAACAGGCCCACGCCGAAGAACAGCAGTCCCAGCTGCGTCCAGCCGAAGGCCGCGGACGCCGTCGCCGCCACGAAGCTCTGCGCGACGCTGGGCAGGTACAGCGCCGGCGTGACGAGCTCCGGCGGCCGGCCGCCCATCCACATCCGGCCGTTGAGCCACAGGCCCAGCGCCAGTTGCCCGACGAGCGCGACGACGAACAACGCCACCGCGGCGTCGCGCGAGAACGGGATCAGCGCCATGGCGGCCAGCATGCTGGACACCGGCACCAGCGCCACGAATGCCGACTGCAACGGATGCTGCAGCTCGGCCACCGCCTCCGCGCGCCGCGCCACCCACTTGCGCGCATAGAACGCCAGCAGCACGGCCCACACGGCCAGGCCGGACAGCGTCAGCGCCTGCGCGACGTCGGCCGGCAGGTGCCACAGCCGCACGCCCACGTGCCACGTGTTGGCGAAGGCGAGCAGGCCGACGGCGATGCCGAAGAACGAGGCCGGGAGGGGTGGGCGCGAGGTGGACATGGCTGGACTCCGGCAAAGAGGTGATCGACAGGATCGATTCTGGGCGCCAGAATCGAGATTTTGAATGCCTTTTGGTCGTCAAAACTTGCTCCAACGTCTCGCATGGATCCGCTGAGCCACCTCGTCACCCTGCTCGACCCGCGCGGCCGGATGGAGCTGCGCTGCCTGTTCGGCGCGACCTTTGCGGCGCCGCACGACGCGCTCGGCCCGTGGCGCGCGCCGTTTCACGTGGTCCTGCGCGGCGAGTGCGAGCTGTGGCTGCCGGAGAGCGATCGCACGATCGCGCTGCGGCCCGGCAGCCTGCTGGTGCTGCCGCGCGGCGCCGCGCACATCCTGCGCGCGAATGCCGCGGGCGCGGGCGCGCGCATCCGCACGCAGCCGGGCGTGCTGGTCGATCTCAAGACCAACGTGCGCAAGCCGGAGCAGGCCGACATCGAGATCCTGTGCGGCGAGTTCGAGTTCCGCGGACGTCGCCGCAGCGCGCTGCTGGAGGCGCTGCCCGAGGCGCTGGTCGTCGAGTTCGCAGAGCGCCCCGAGTTCGGCTGGCTGCAGGGCCTGCTGCGGATGATGGCGCACGAGATCGCGCACCGGGACGCCGGCGCAGCGGCCATCGTCGCCGAGCTCTCGGGCGCCGTCTTCACGCTGGCGGTGCGCGCGCATCTCGAGACGCAACCCGGACAGGCCGGCGTGCTCGGCCTGATGGCCAACCCGCGCCTCGCGCCCGCGCTGGCCGCGATGCTGGAGTCGCCGGAGCAGCCGTGGACGGTCGAGTCGCTGGCGGCGCGCTGCCATCTCTCGCGCGCCGCATTCGCGCGCCTGTTCGCGCGGCACGCGGGCACCGGCCCGCTGGAGCAGCTGACGTCGCTGCGGATGGAGCTGGCATCGCGCCTGCTGGCGCTCGGCGACCAGGACGCCGCGACGATCGGCGAAGCCGTCGGCTACCGTTCGGAGGCCGCGTTCAACCGCGCCTTCGCGCGGCACGCGGGCATGACGCCGGGCCGCTACCGGCGCGGCGAGCGCGCCGCTTCAACGGCCGGTTAGGCGATCGCCTTCGCCTTGCGCGCAGTCTTCAGGCAGGCGGCCACCAGCGCCTGCGCCGGGGTCATCGGCACGGTGCCGAACAGCGCGCGATAGACGATCGGCGAGACCACCGTGTCCATCACCGCGTCGACCTCCGGCACCGCCTCGCCGCGCTCGATGCCGCGCGCGACGATGGTCTCGATCTGCGCGGCCGTGAACGCCGCGCACTGGCACGGCACCGGCAGCTTGCCCTCGGCCACCGAGCCGCCCTTGGCCGACAGCACGTCCAGCATCGTCCCGAGGCCGATGTCCGAAGACATCGCGTCGCGGTACTGCTCCACCCAGGCCTGCAGGTCGCCGGCGACGCTGCCGGTGTCGGCCGGATCGCCGTCGGGACGCATGCGCTCGACGGCCACGTCGGCCAGCAGGTCGGCCAGGTCGCCCCAGCGGCGCTAGGTCGTCGACAGGGGCGATTCACCCTCGTCCACGACACCACCGGGAAGTTCAGTGCAGATTGCACCCGCAGCATGGCGGTACTAACGCACTGTCAGCACCTCGCCTGTCGCAGTGGCCGCCACGACGTGCGCCCAGTCGCGCTCCTCTAGCAGGCTGCTGAAGTACCTGCCGGTCGCAACGTCTCGGCAGCTCGGTTGAGCGGG
>Ga0302314_10010839_pt1 | contig 15924 bp, 11 predicted proteins | sample III_Palsa_N2_3_FD_200533 | JGI IMG/M metagenome (GOLD analysis project Ga0302314, IMG submission 200533) | Peat permafrost microbial communities from Stordalen Mire near Abisko, Sweden - III_Palsa_N2_3 | ecosystem: Environmental > Terrestrial > Soil > Palsa > Peat permafrost | place: Sweden... | reverse complement strand
CGGCGGTCAGCGGCGATATCACCGACGTGGTCAGCAACATGAGCCTGGTCCGCGCCTTCGGCGCGGCCAAGCGCGAACAGGACCGGCTGTCGCAGAAGATCGAGGGCGAGATGTCGGCGCAGCGCGACAGCCTGCGCTCGCTCGAACGGCTGCGGCTGTTCCACGCCTTCTCGGTCTTCATCGTCACCGCGGGCGTGCTGGTCTGGGCGGTCGAACTGTGGCGGCTGCACCAGATCTCGACCGGCGACGTGGTGCTGACCACCACGTTGGGCTTCACCGTGCTGCATGCCTCGCGCGATCTGGCGATGGCGCTGGTCGAACTGATCCAGCATTTCGCCAAGCTGGGCGAGGCGATCGAGGTGCTGGGCCTGCCGCACGAGATGCTCGATGTGCCGGACGCGAAGCCGCTGATCCACTTGGGCGGCGGCGTCACGTTCGAAAAGGTGTCGTTCAACTACCCGAGTGGGGCGTCGGTGCTGCGCGACTTCGATCTGCAGGTGCCCGCCGGTCAGAAGGTCGGGCTGGTCGGCCGGTCCGGCGCCGGCAAGTCGACCATCCTGGCCTTGTTGCAACGGCACTACGACCCGAACGGCGGCCGGGTGCTGGTCGACGAGCAGGACATCAGCCACGTCACCCAGGAAAGCCTGCGCCAGTCGGTCGCCGTCGTGCAGCAGGATATCTCGCTGTTCCACCGCACGGCGCTGGAAAACCTGCGCTACGGCAAGCCCGACGCCTCCGACGAGGAAGTCTATCAGGCGGCCGAAGCCGCCTCCTGCACGGAATTCATCCGGGCGCTGCCGGAAGGCTTCGACACCATCGTCGGCGAGCGCGGGCTGAAGCTGTCCGGCGGTCAGCGCCAGCGGCTGGCGATCGCGCGCGCCTTCCTGCGCGACGCGCCGATCATCCTGCTCGACGAAGCGACGTCGGCGCTCGACACCGAATCCGAACAGGCGATCCAGCAAGCGCTGATGCGGTTGGTCAAGAACCGCACCGTGGTCGCCATTGCCCATCGCCTGTCGACGCTGCACTCGTTCGATCGCATCGTTGTGCTGGACCGCGGCCGCATTATCGAGGATGGACCGCCGCAGGACCTGTTGCGGCGCGATGGGCCCTATAGCCGCATGTACGGCCGGCAACTCGCCGGCGAGGGAAAACGCAAGTGACCGGGCACCATGCCCTGTTGCTGGTCGCCATGCTGGCGCTCGGCGGGATCGCGCAGGCCGACGACAATCCGCCACCCGCCACGGATGCTCCCCCGACGGCGACGCCCGATATGCCGCCCGCCGCACCGGCGGTGCCGGCTCCGACCGGCGATCAGCCGGCGCCGGCGTCGTCGGAACCGGCCGCCCCCAGCGGGGCCGCACCGCCCGACGCCCCCAGGGACGCGCCGCCGCCCGACGCTCCGAAAGAGACGCCGCCACCAGATGCGGCCAAAGCGCCGCCCAAGGACGTGGCGCAGCCGCCGAAGAATCTCGAGCCGATCCCGAAGGGCACGGTCCTGACGGTGCTCGGCAAGAAGGTGCTCGGCCCCGACGGCGAGGACATGGGCCGGGTTACCGATCTGCTGCTGGACCGCGATGCGCATATCACATCGATCGTGATCGATTTCGGTGGCTTCCTGGGTGTGGGCAGCCGCAAGATCGCGATCGACTGGCGGCTCGTGCGCTTCGTGCCGGAGAAGCCGGACGCGCCGATCGCGCTCAGCCTCGGCAAGGCTGAGGTCCAGGCGGCGCCGGAATATAAGGACAGCGCCCAGCCGCCGGTGATGGTCGGACCGCCCCCGGCCGCTCCCGATGCCGCTCGATAGGCCACCGGCCGTCGCTCCCGACCCGACCCATGTCCGAGCCGGCTATGGCCTGGATGGGCTGAATCTGTTCGTCGCCAATATCCAAACCGGCTTCGGTCCGTTCATCGCCGTGTTCCTGACCAGCCAGGGCTGGACCCAGACGGCGGTGGGCTTCGCGCTCAGCATCGGCACGGTCACCGCCATGGCGAGCCAGGTGCCGGCCGGCGCGCTGGTCGATGCCATCCCGCGCAAGACCGTCGTGGCGCTGTTCAGCGTGCTGGCCTTTGCCGGCAGCGCGCTGCTGTTCGCGGTCTGGCCGACCACGCTCTCGATCTATCTGGCGGAGATCCTGCACGGCTTTTCCAGTTGTACGCTGGGGCCGGCGATCGCGGCGCTCAGCCTGGTGATCGCCGGTTCGTCCTCGATGGGGGCAAGGCTTGGCCGCAACGCCCGCTTCGCCTCGATCGGCAACGGCATCGGCGCGCTGCTGATGGGGGCGTGCGGCTATTATCTGCCGGAACGCTTCGTGTTCTTCCTGACGGCGGTCCTGACTGTGCCGGCGCTGGGCTCGCTGATTCCGCTTGCCCGGTTCGAGGCCGCGGCGCCGGTGGTGATCGTGGTGCCCGTCGCGTCCGGCCCCAGGATCGGCCAAGTCGCCGCGATGCGCCGATTGCTGTCGGATCGGCGCCTGCTGATCTTCGCGCTTTGTGCCGCGCTGTTCACGCTGGCCAACGCCGCCCTGCTGCCGCTCGCCAGCAGCGCCTTGACCAAGCGCGCCATCGGCGAGGCGAACCTGTTCATCGCCGGCTGCATCGTGTTCCCGCAGATCCTGGTGGCGCTGCTGTCGCCGACCGTCGGGCGCATCGCCGATAAATACGGCCGGCGCGTCGTGGTCATGGTGGCGTTCGCCTCGCTCGCGGCCCGCGCCTGCCTGTTCGCCTGGGTGACCCAGCCGGCCCTGGTCGTCGCGATCCAGGCGTTCGACGGCATCGCCGGGGCCTGTTTCGGGGTGATGGTGCCGCTGATCACGAGCGACATCGCCGGCCGCTCCGGTCATTTCAATCTGTGCCTGGGTCTGGTGGGGTTCGCCATCGGCATCGGCGCCACGGTCAGCACGACCCTGGCCGGTTGGACCGCCGATCATTTCGGCGATGCGGCGGCGTTCATGAGCTTCTCGATCGTGGGCGCGCTCGGCATCGTGCTGGCCTGGCGCGCGCTGCCCGAGACACGCCCGGCTTAAGCGCCGTCCGTCTCAACCGATCGGACGGGCCAGCCCGGCGAGGACGTCCAGCCGGAAGAAATCCTCGAAGCTCTTGTGGGTCGACCGCAGATAGTCGTGCGTCTTGGCGCCGACATGGTCGTGGACATGGTCGCCGGTCACCGGATAGTCGGTGCCGCCGGTCCAATGGACCAGGACGAACTGCCCGTCCGGCGCAAGCGACCGGCGCAGCCAGACCAGGAACAGGTCGATATCGGCCAGCGACCAGGAATAGCCGGCTTCGGCCAGCACCACGAGATCGAAGCGGTCGTCGGGCAAATCGTCGGGGAAGATGGTCTGGTGGAATTCGACTTGGGGCAGGACGCCGCAGCGCCGGCGCGCGGCGTCCAGGGCCGTCTCGGCGGCATCGAGCGCCAGCAGATGATCGCAGTGCAGGGCCAGCCGCTGGGAGAACACGCCGACCGAACAGCCGATCTCGATCGCATTGCGATGCCGATCGCCCAGGGCCGACAGCACCAGATCGTATTTCTGCCGCTCATAGCCGCTGGTGACGAATCCCCAGGGATCCGGCGTGGCGACATACTGGTCGGCCAGATAATCGCGCGGTATCCGCAGCGAGGGCCGGCCGGTCATCGCGTCTTGCTCAGCCGAGTTTCATACTGCGTAACCATCAATCCCTCCGGCCCATCGGGGGTTTCCGTATGGTTAACACACGAAATCCCGCATAGTTTCATCGGTGCGCGGGCTTCCGGAACGCCGGTAAAATCGGCTTGCTCGTTCGGGTTTCGCGAATGCCGGGTGCGGCCGGAGGTTGGTTGTGGACTTCGCGACCGGCGAGGCGATCACGAGCGATCATCTGCCAGGATTCCCTGCCGACCCGCCCGCTGTCGGCTTTGGGCGCAGTACCGGAACAACGACCATTGCGGGCTGGCCCCAGGAACCGTCCCGGGTCTAAGCTCCGATAAAATGGGAGGAGGCGCAGTTGACCCATCCGCGTTGGAAACAGCGGCCACCGGGATCGAACTGGGGTGAATTCGGTCCAGACGATCAATGGGGCCGGCTCAATCTGATCACGCGCGAGAAGCGGCTTCAGGGCTTGGCCGAGGCGGTGGAGGGCATCGCCTTCTGTCTCAGCCTGCCGCTCGACTATCCAGGCGGCAACGCGCTCAATCCGCGCCGCTTTCCGCCGGTGCTGCGTCCAACCGTGCGCGATGGCCGACCCAACTTCAATTGCGTGATCGAAGGCTACGACGGCACCGACGTGTTCAACGACGATCTGGCGATCCTGTGGCTGCAGTACTCGACGCAATGGGACAGCCTGGCTCATGTCGGCGGGCTGTTCGATGCCGATGGCGACGGGGTGGCGGAGCGGGTCTATTATAACGGCTTCCGCGCCGGCACCGAGATCCTGGGTCCGAGCGACGGCGCCGATGCCGGCGTGTCGTCCGCGATGAAGGCCGAAAGTACGTCGGGCGCCCATGCGCTGGGTATCGAGCAGATGGCCGCCCATGGCGTGCAGGGCCGTGGCGTGCTGGTCGATCTGCAGGCCCGGTTCGGCGAGGCCCGGAAGTATGTGGGATATGAAGACCTGATGTCGGTCATGGCGGCCGACAGGATCGTGGTCGAGCCGGGCGACATGCTGTGCCTCCATACCGGCTTCGCCGAGCGCGTGCTCGCGATGGGGCGGACGCCCGATCCGAGCGTGCTGCATGAGACCTGCGCCGTGCTCGACGGGCGCGACGAGAGGCTGCTCGACTGGATCTCGTCGAGCGGCGTTGCCGTCATCGCGGCGGACAATTATGCGGTCGAGGGCATGCCGGCCAGCCCGGGGGCCGATAGCTGCTGCTCGATCCTGCCGCTGCATGAACATTGCCTGTTCAAGAACGGCATTCATCTGGGTGAGCTCTGGCATCTGACGCCGCTCGCCGCCTGGCTGAGCGCACACAAAAGATCGCGTTTTCTACTGACCGCTCCGCCGCTGCGGCTGCCCGGCGCCGTGGGATCTCCGGTGACGCCGATCGCGACCGTATAGGAAGGAAGATCATGGGCAAGGAACGGGTTCTCATCACCGGCGGCGCGTCCGGGATCGGCAAGGCGACGGCGGAGCGTTGCCGCGCCGAGGGCTGGGAGGCGATCGTGATCGACCGGGAGGGCGACGGGATCATCGCCGACCTGTCCGATCCCGATGCCACCGCCGGCGCGCTCGAACGGGCGCTCAGCGGCGGCCCGATCACCCGGCTGGTCAACAATGTCGGCATCGTGCGGCCCGGCCCGGTCGAGGAGCAGACGTTCACCGATCTGGAGCTGACCGTCTCGCTCAATATCCGTTGCAGTCTGCAATGCCTGCAGGCGCTGCTGCCCGGCATGAAGGCGGCCCACTTCGGCCGGGTCGTCAACATCTCGTCGCGCGCCGCCCTGGGCAAGGAATTGCGCACGGTCTATGCCGCGACCAAGTCGGCCTTGATCGGCATGGCCAAGGTCTGGGCGCTGGAGCTGGGCGAGCATGGCATCACCGCCAACGCGATCGGTCCGGGCCCGATCCGGACCGCGCTGTTCGACCGGGCCAACCCGCCGGACAGCCCGCGCACCCAGGCGATCATCGACGCGGTCCCGGTGCGCCGGGTCGGTACGCCCGACGATATCGCCAACGCGGCGGCGTTCCTGCTCGACCAGCGCAGCGGATTCGTGACCGGGCAGGTGCTCTATGTCTGCGGCGGCATGACGGTGGGTGCGGCCGGCGCCTGACTATTCTTCCTGGCCGAGCTGCTCCCGATGCGGCACGAAGAAGCTGACCACCAGAACACCGACGGCGATGATGCCCGCCAGCACGAACACGGAATGGAGCGCGCCGGCCAGCGTGCCGACCAGCCGCTCCAACTCCGGCAAGGCCAGTGCCGAGCGGCGCGTCTGATCGACCAGATCGCGCACGATGTCGTGGGTGCCGGGGGCGGCCCGTTCCAGGCCGCGGTTCAGCATGCCGCCGAACGCGGCCGCGCCCAGCGCCTGGCCGATCAGCCGGCTGAAATAGAACAGCGCCATGGCCCGGCCGCGGTCGGCGCGGGCGACGCCCGACTGCACCGCGACGGTGAAGACCAGGCTGTTGACGCCCAAGCCGACGCCCATGGCGACACAGGCCAGGCACAGCCACAATACGTTCTGTCCGGCCGTGACCAGCAGCAGGCCGGCATTGCCGATGACCAATACGATCGAGGCGATCAGGGCGATGGGGCGGAAGCTGAGTCGCGCCAAATGGCGGCTCATGATCATCGTGGCGGTGGTCCAGCAGACACACAGCACACCCAGGACGATGCCGGCCTCAAGCGCGTCGCCGCCGGCGACACCCTGGACCCAGGTCGGCAGGAACGCCGACAGACCGAGCAGCAGCGATCCGCACACCAGGGCCGACGCGTTGGCGGCCATGATCATCGGCCGGCGCAGCAGATGGGTCGGCAGCAACGGATCGGCGACCCGCCGCTCGCGCCAGGCAAATCCCACAAGCGTGACGGCACCCAGGCCCCCCAGCCCGGCGATCTCGCTTGGGCTGAGCGTCTCGATCTGGACCAGGGTCAGCATGACGGCGCCGATGCCGACGATCAGCAGGCCGGCGCCCGACAGGTCGATCGGCTGATGCCGGCCGGCGCGCGGCGGCTCGTGCAGGAAGCGCGCGACCATGGCCATGGTCAGGAGCCCGATCGGCAGGTTGATCCAGAATACGAACTGCCAGCCCAGCGAATTCACGAAGAACGCGCCCAGCAGCGGGCCGGCGATGGCGGAGATGCCCCAGATGCCGCTGGCATAACCCATCATGCGCGGCCGGTCGGCCGGCTCCGACACGTCGCCGATGATGGTGGTGGCGAGCGGTACCAGCCCGCCGCCGCCGATGCCCTGGACCGCGCGGAACAGGATCAGCGACTCCATGCTCCAGGCGCAGCCGCATAGCAGCGAGCCGGCCAGGAACAGCGCGGCGCTCACCAGATAGACCCGCTTGCGGCCATAGCTGTCGGCCAGGCGGCCATAGAGCGGCGTCACCACCGCCTGGGTCAGCAGATAGGCGCCGAACGCCCAGGAGAACAGGCTGAAGCCGCCCAGTTCGGCCACGATCGTCGGCATGGCCGTGCTGATCACGGTGACCTCGACGGCGGCCATGAAGGTCGAGATCAGCATGGCCGCGATCACCAACTCGCGCCGGACATGGCGGGCGGGCAGGGTCGGGGCTTGGGCGGCTGTGCTCATCGACTCTCTCGTCGCTACGGTTTGGCCGGGCATTTGAGGCCAATAGGCCGCAATGCGGCAGATCGAACAACGCATCTCAGGCGTGCGCCCGGCGCCACGGCTGTGCTGGTACGCGCTGGCGACGATAAATCTGTAGGAGAAATATTGACTAAAGTTCGCGCAATAGTAGGCTTCTGGAGAGCATGGTTAATAAAAAACTGGTCGGCCGAACGGTCGGCACGGTGCGAGCTTCTCTTGGCGAGGGGAGGGCAGCGGCATGGCGACGGCGATGGGTGACGAGATCGCGGCGACCCGCGATATCGAGATGCTCTACGAGGAGTTCAACCGTCTTCACCCGACGGTCAAAGTCCCCATTCCAAAGCCCGCCGGCAAGAACGACAAGGCACTTCCGGCGATGGAGGGACCGCCAGAACTCTACGAGGATTTCTTTCAGCAGGTCCATGCCCTGGACGGGGACGGGCGGATGGCGCTCTGTCTGTCTGGCGGCGGCATCCGCAGCGCCGCCTTCAATCTCGGCGTGTTGCAGGCTTTGGCCGCCACCGGCTTGCTGGATAAATTCCATTATCTGTCGACTGTTTCGGGCGGTGGCTACATCGGTTGCTGGCTGGCGCTCTGGCGGCGGCGGGAGGGGCTCAGCGCGGTCTTGAAGGGGCTCGGCTGGCCCGGACTGGACGAGCCGTCGTCGGATCATGAAGGCATCGTCGCGCCCGACGCGATCCGCAGTCTACGGGGCAAGACGAGCTATCTGGCGCCGCGCATGGGATTGCTGTCGTCGGACACCTGGACCGCGATCGTTCTCTATCTGCGCAATCTGCTGCTCAATCTGCTGATCCTGCTTCCGGTCCTCGCGGCGCTCGTCCTGCTGCCCAAAGTCATCCTGCTGTCGACCGAGCTGATGCTCGACCGCCACGAACTGGTCGCGATCTTCGAAAGCGCCCTGTTCGGGCTGATGATCCTCGTCTGGATAGCGGGCTGGACGCTTCTGGCCCTGGCCAGGCCGGCATGGCGACCCGCCAACATGCCGCGAGACGAGGATCGAAGCGGCGCGGATCGGGAACGGGACGCTGAAAACCCCAGCCGGCGCAGCGCGCAACGCGGCAGCGGCGTGATTCTTGTCGCAAGCGGGCTCTATGGGATCTTCGTGGTCTGCTGGGTCGAGCGGACTTCGGCTGCGGGGTATCTGGCAACGCTCGCCACAGGCGGTGCCTATGGCTTGGTCACCGGCGCGGCGGCTTTCCTGGCGGCGTTGGTTTCCGGCCTGTCGGGTCGGCTCCAGCGGCGATCGAGGGCACGGCTGAGGCGCCGGGACATCAACCGGGCCCCGACCTTGCGCGACATTATGGCCGAGGCCTGGCAGGATCTGCGGAAGGCGTGGAAGCTCTCGGGCTATGTCCGAAGGGCGGCCGGGAAAGGGGACGTCCTCCGGCAAACGAAAAAAAGGGCGGCGGCCCTGATGTCGGATCTGGCATCGCTCTGGACCCGCACGGCCTTGGTCTGGATCGGCGCGAGTATTTCCGGCGTCGGCGTCGGCGTGTTCCTCGCGGTCGGTCTGCTGATCGCGCGACACTTCTGGTGGTACGACGATAATCGGTTGCTGTGGATCTTCTCGCTGGCCCCCCTCTGGTTCATCTTTGGTCATCTGGTCGGCGACTCGCTCTATCTGGGCCTGACCGCTCGTCGCCGGAAGGACCCGCGCCAGCAGGCGCGCGATCCGTGGGGTGATCTGGAGCGCGAGTGGCTCGCCCGTTCCGGCGGCCTGATGCTCACCTGCATCGGCGTCGCGACGGGCTTCCTGCTGTTCGATGCCTTTGCCGGCCGGATCTGGGGTTTTGCCGAGGCGGCGCCCTGGCAAGGCTATTACACGGCGGTGACCGGAGCGGTGTCCTTCGGCGGCTCTGTCCTGCTGGGGTTCAGTTCGCTGACCGGCGGCAACCGGGGCCAGGATAAGCAGAGCCGGGCGCCTTTTCAGGCGATCCTGCTGTTCGCGACACCCGTGTTCGCGCTGATTCTCGTCTCGGGGATTTCGCGCCTTGCGGATGCGGCGCTCTATTCCGCGGATTTCGTCGAGGCCTGGGCGCCTTGTACAGTGACGGTCGGATGCCGTCCCATCGGCCTGTCCGTGCCACCCGCGCGGGCGTCCGCAGACCTGGCGGCTCTGGCGATCGAACTGGTGGGCGCGCTCATGCTCCTGGCTCTCGGCTGGGGCGCCTCCCGGTTCATCAACATCAACCGGTTCTCGCTGCATGATCTCTATCGCCTGCGTCTGATGCGCGAGTTTCTGGGCGCGTCCAACACGGAGCATGAGCGACAGGCGGATGGGTGGACCGGCTTCACCGACGCCGATGACGATGATCTCGCCAGCCTCTGGTCACCGAAAGAACCGGAGGGATCGGAGGCTTGGAAACCGTGCCTTTATCCGGTCATCAACACCACGCTCAACCTGGTCGAGACCAACCGGCTCGCGTGGCAGGAGCGCAAGGGCGAGCCCTTTGCCTTTACGCCCGACTACGTCGGGTCTGTCCGTCTCGGCTATCGGCCGACGAACGTGTCCGCCGGCGGCGTCCGGATCAGTTCGGCCATGACCATTTCGGGCGCCGCCGTCTCGCCCGATGCGGGCTACAGCACAGTGCCCGGCCTGTCGCTCTTGATGACCATGTTCAATCTTCGCCTGGGCGCCTGGGTCGGCAATCCCCATAACGGAGATACCTATCGGCGACGGGGCCCTCGGGGGGCGCTCAAGCCCCTGCTCGTCGAGGCCTTCGCTGCGACGACGGAGCGGGACGCGACGGATTATGTCTATCTCTCCGACGGCGGCCATTTCGACAATCTGGGCCTTTATGAAATGTTGCGCCGCCGCTGCCGGTATATCGTGGCCTCCGATGCGGGATGCGATCCGGACTATGCATTCGGAGATCTGGGCCGCGTCGTGCGCCAGGTCTCGATCGACATGGGCATCCGGGTCACCTTCCAGCAGCTCTCGATGGCGAAGCGGCCGGAACCGGGCGCGCAGTCGACCGCGACGGATCAGGCCTATTTTGCCGTCGCGACCATCGAATATCCCGAACGGATCACGATCAACCGCAAGGAGGGACCCGCGCTCGGGTACTTGGTCTACATCAAGCCTGGCTTCCAGAACCGCACGGAGCCGGCGGATGTCCGGGCATTCGCAGCCACCAATCCGGCCTTTCCTCACGATTCGACAATCAATCAGTTCTTCGGCGAGTCCCAGTTCGAAAGCTATCGCTCGCTCGGCCGCCACATCGTCCGGGACTTGATCGGCCCCCCCGGCCAAGCCGCGTCGCCGCTGTTGCTTTCGTCGGCCTTCCGCCGGGCGCGGGTCCGCCTGAAAGCCGCGGCGACAGTGCCGACGGCTGCCAAGGCGGCCCGATCCCGTCCGGGCGCGCGCCGACGCTTCGGCTTGCCAAGCTGATCCTCTCGCACAGAGAGGACACGAACGAGCCAGACCGGCGGTCCGAGTGGTTTTCCGGCTGGACTTGGCGGGGAAGTCGGCCATAGGTTCTGGTATTTGGTGCGGAATGATTCCGGGCAACGAGCCGGCTTCGGCCGTATTTTCGTCTCGACGCCCGCCTCCCCAGGACAAGCATTTTGTACAATCCTCCGCTCTTCGATCGGTGGATTCTGTCCGTTCGAGTCCAAGGGAGAAGCCTCATGTTCAGCCTGCTCATCAATGGTCAGACCCACGAGATCGACGTGCCGGCCGACATGCCGGTGCTGTGGATCCTGCGCGACGTGCTCGGCATGACCGGCACCAAGTTCGGCTGCGGCATCGCGCAATGCGGCGCCTGCACCGTGCATCTGGGCGGCGAGGCCGTGCGCTCCTGCCTGCTGGCGGTCGGTTCGGTCGGCACGCAGCCGATCGTGACGATCGAGGCGGTCGGCGACAATGCCGTCGGGCACAAGGTGCAGCAGGCCTGGCTCGACAAGGAAGTCGTGCAATGCGGCTACTGCCAGTCCGGCCAGATCATGGCCGCGACGGCACTCCTGACCCAGACTCCCAAACCGACCGACGCCGACATCGACGCCGCCATGTCCGGCAATATCTGTCGCTGTGGCACCTATGTCCGGATTCGCGAAGCCATCCACGCCGTCGCCGCGTCGGCTTGAGGGAGGGCGATCATGGGACAGGAAATGCTGTCGCGCCGCGCGATCCTCGCCGGCGGGCTCCTGGCGGGCGGCGGGCTGATGCTCAGCCTGCGCCTGCCGACACTGGCGCGCGCCGCCGATAGCGCCGCAGCCGAGTTCATGCCGAACGCTTTCGTGCGCATCGAACCCTCTGGCACCATCACGCTGATCATGCCGAACACCGAGGTCGGCCAGGGTATCTATACTTCGGCCGCCATGCTGATCGCCGAGGAGCTCGAGGTCGGGCTCGACCAGATCCAGGTCCAGGCGGCACCGCCCGACCTGTCGAAATATACCGATCCCAGTCTGGGCGACCAGGCGACCGGCGGCTCCGCCTCGATCCGGGGCGACTGGATGCGGTTGCGCCAGGCCGGTGCTGCCGCGCGGGTCATGCTGATGACGGCCGCGGCCCAGCGCTGGAACGTCGATCTCGCCGGCTGCACCGCCCAGCGCGGCGTGGTGCATCATGCGGCCAGCGGCAGGTCGGCACCCTATGGCGAGCTCGCGACCGCCGCTGCTGCCGTGCCTGTGCCGCAGGACACGTCGCTGAAGGCCCCGGCCGATTTCAAGCTGATCGGCACCAGCGCCAAGCGCATCGACACGCCGTCCAAGGTCAATGGCACGGCAATCTATGGCATCGACGCCAAGCTGCCGGGCATGAAGATCGCGACGCTGGCGATCTGTCCGGTCAAGGGCGGCAAGCTCGCCAGCATGGATATCGCGGCGGCCAAGCGCGTGCCGGGCGTGCGCGACGTGGTCCAGGTCGAGGACCATGCGGTCGCCGTGATCGGCGACCATATGTGGGCGGCGAAGACCGGGCTCGACGCGCTGGCCCCGGTGTGGGATGGCGGCACAAACGCTAAGGTCAGCCACAAGGACATCCTGGCCGCCATGGACAAGGCGTCCCAAAGCCAGGGCGTGGTCGCCAAGGACGAGGGCAATGCCGCTGGCGCCATCGCCAAGGCCGCGACCAAGCTCGACGCGATCTACGAGCTGCCGTTCCTGTCCCATGCGCCGATGGAGCCGGTGAATTGCCTGATCCATGTCCGGCCCGACGGGGCGGAGGTCTGGACCGGGACCCAGGTGCCGGTCCGCGCCCAGAACGCGGTCGCCAAGGTGACCGGCCTGGCGCCCGCCACGATCGTGATCAACAATCTCTATAGCGGCGGCGCGTTCGGCCGGCGGCTCGACATCGACATGATCGAGATCGCGGCCGGCGTGGCCAAGCAGGTACCCTATCCGGTCAAGCTGATCTGGACCCGCGAAGAGGACATGCAGCACGACTGGTACCGGCCCTATTACTACGACCGGGTCTCGGCCGGGCTCGACGCCCAGGGCAAGCTCGTCGGCTGGACCCACCGGGTCACCGGCTCGTCGGTCATGGCGCGCTGGGCGCCACCGGGCTTCAAGAACGGCATGGATCCGGACGCGGTCGAATGCGCCACCGAGACGCCCTACGAGGTGCCGGCGACCTTCGTCGACTATGTCCGGGCTGAGCCGCAGGGCATGAGTACCGGCTGGTGGCGCGGCGTCGGGCCGACCCATAACGTCTTCGTGGTCGAAAGCTTCATCGACGAGCTGGCGGCGGCGGCCAAGCAGGATCCCGTCGCCTATCGCCGCACCATGCTGGACAAGAACCCGCGCGCGCTGGCGGTGCTCAACCTGGCGGCGGAGAAATCCGGCTGGGGCCAGCCGCTGCCGGCCGGCCATGGCCGGGGTATCACGCTGCAATTCGCCTTCGGCTCCTATGTCGCGGCCGTGCTCGAGGTCGAGGTGACGGGGCAGGGCGAGGTGCTGCCGAAGCATGCCTTTGTCGCGATCGACTGCGGCCAGGTGATCAATCCCGACACGGTCGAGGCGCAGATCCAGGGTGGTTTCATCCTGGGTCTCGGCACCGCGCTTTATAACGAGATCACGCTGGCCGACGGCCGGGTCGAGCAGAGCAATTTCCACGATTACCGGTCGCTGCGCATGAACGAGGCGCCGCTGGTCGAGGTGTTCCAGATCCGCAATCAGGAAAAGCCGGGCGGCGTCGGCGAGACCGGGACGGCCGCGGCCGCGCCGGCGCTCGGCAACGCGATCTTCGCCGCGACCGGCCGCCGGCTCCGGCGGCTGCCATTCGGCACCGGCCAGTTGCAAGCATCCTGAAGGGGCGGACCATGAGGCGATTTTTCCTGACCGCCGCGGCGATGCTCGCCCTGGCGCCGATCACCGCGCGTGCCGACGATCTGGTCGCCAAGGGCCAGTATCTGGCCAAGGCCGCCGATTGCGTGGCCTGCCACACCGCGCCGGGCGGCCAGCCGTTCGCGGGCGGGCGCAAGTTCGAGCTGCCGATGGGCGTGCTCTATTCGCCCAACATCACGCCGGACCCGAAGACCGGCATCGGCGGCTATGACGACGACGACTGGGTGCGCGTGCTGCATGACGGCGTGGCGCGCGACGGCACGCATCTCTATCCGGCGATGCCTTATGCCGCCTATGCCAAGATGACGCGCGACGACGCACTCGCCATCAAGGCCTATCTGATGAGCCTGGCCCCGGTCGTGGCGACCGCGCCCGCGAACGAGATGAAGTTCCCCTATAGCCAGCGCTGGCTGATGGTCGGTTGGAACCTGTTCAACAAGTCCGGCAAGGTGCTGGAGCCGGACGCGTCCAAGCCGGCCGACTGGAATCGCGGCGCCTATCTGGTCGAGGCGCTGGGCCATTGCGGCGAATGCCACACGCCGCGCAACTTCATGCAGGGCCTGAAGGAGTCCAAGGCGTTCGCCGGCGCCGATCTCCAGGGCTGGCACGCCTATAATCTGACCAGCGACGAGACCGCCGGCCTGGGCGACTGGCCCGAGGCGCAACTGGCGCAATATCTGTCCTCCGGCCATGCCGACGGCCATGGCCCCGCGTCCGGTCCGATGGCGGAGGCGATCGAGAACAGCCTGCGCTTCCTCACGCCCGACGATATCCACGCCATGGTGGTCTATCTGAAGAGCCTGCCCGCCCAGCCCGACGGTCCGCCGGCGATGGCGGCCAAGGCGGCCCCGCCGTCGCCGAACGTCGCGGGCGCCCATCTGTTCGTCCAGGCCTGCGCCGGCTGCCATCTGCCCGACGGCTCGGGCCGGCAATCGCCCTGGGCATCGCTCGCTGGCGCGCATTCGACCGGCGACGTCAGCGGCACCAACCTGGTGCAGATCCTGGCCCATGGCTCGCAGATGCAGACGAACGACGGCCAGGTGTTCATGCATAGCTTCACCGGCGGCTTTACCGACGCAGAGCTGGCCGCGATCGCGAACTATACGATCGGCCAGTTCGGCGGCCGTGAAGGCCAGGTGACGCCGCAGCAGATCAAGGCCGCGCGCGGGGCGGAAGACCATAAGGAGACGGAACCGCCGCCGAAGTCGTGAGGGTCTTGATGCCGGTTACTTCAGCCGGAAATCGTAGCTCAATGTCGCATAGCGCTCGCCGACGGCGCTGCCGTCCGGTGCCATGCCAGGAGCGTGCTCCGTGTAGGGCCGGATGATCGAATCCTTCACGCCGAATACCACGTCGGAATCGAGATATTCGTCGCCCTCGGCGAAGACATGGGTCACCAGCGTCTCGTGGCCGGGGGCGGCGATCATGAAATGGACGTGGGCCGGACGGTAGGGGTGGCGGCCCTGATGTTCCAGCATCTGGCCGACCGGGCCATCGTGCGGCACCGGATAGGACGAGGGGCGCGTGGTCCAGAAGTGGAAGCGGCCGGCGGCATCCGTGCGCAGCCGTCCGCGCCCGGCCAGGTCGCCCGGCCGCTGCACGTCGTAGCCACCCTCGGCATCGGCGTGCCAGACATCGACGATGGCGTTCGCGATCGGCGTGCCGTCGAGCGTCGCCACGCTGCCAGCGACATGCAGCTTCTGCCCGGTCATGGCGCCGGAGATGTCGGCGCCGCTCGCGAATTCCGGCGGGCCCTGGACATAGAACGGTCCCAGCACGGTCGTTTCGGTCGCGCCCTCCGGCCGGCGATGGTTGATCGCGTCGACCTGCATCGACACGCCCAGCGTGTCCGACAGCAGGATGAATTCCTGGCGCTTGTCGTCGCACATCTGGCCGGTGCGGGTCAGGAAATCGATGCCGGCGGCCCATTCGGTCTGGGTCGGCTCGACCTCGCGCACGAAGGCGTGCAGATGGCGGACCAGCGCCTCGCTGATCAAGCGCAGGCGCGGATCGGGGGCGGCCGCGACACGCTCCAGCACAGCCTCGGTGATGGTGAATTCGTCGAAATTCCGCATCCTGTCCTCCTCAGCCGTGGACGAGCGTCGCGCCGTCGAGCCACGCCCGGCCCTTGGCATAAAGCGCCTGGACCTCGGGGCCCTTGAGACCGGGCATATCGCGCTTCACGCGATAGCCGATCTGTTCCTGGATATAGGCGAGGTGACGATAGCCTTCCGAGAATCCGGCCAGGATCTGCGCGTCGAGCCGCAGGGTGGCGGCGGGATCGATCGGGTCGATCCGGTCCTTCTCATAGATCGGCTGACGCCAGACCAGGCCCCAGCGCCCGTCGCGCTTTTCCAGG
>Ga0302314_10010838_pt1 | contig 15925 bp, 10 predicted proteins | sample III_Palsa_N2_3_FD_200533 | JGI IMG/M metagenome (GOLD analysis project Ga0302314, IMG submission 200533) | Peat permafrost microbial communities from Stordalen Mire near Abisko, Sweden - III_Palsa_N2_3 | ecosystem: Environmental > Terrestrial > Soil > Palsa > Peat permafrost | place: Sweden... | reverse complement strand
AAAGCAGCAACGGGCAAGGGGTTGTCCCGCATGCCCCGCGCCAACAGGGTCACCACGGCCGGGATTTCGTGGGGTCGCAGATCTCGCACATGCACTGTCGATCGCCCGGAAGTCGTCATTCGGCTCTTTTCATTCGCCCCGGAGCATGGACGCCGTCGGCGTGTGGGCGGCGATGCGCCCGTGGATCGCGGCGACGATATTTGCGAGCACGAAGGTGCCGACCGCAATGAGGAGCAACGAGGAGACCGGCACCGTCGGCTCGGGAACTGCATAGATCTGTTGGGCGAACAGGTCCCAGAGCCACCGCCCCACGACCACGCCGACCGGCACCCCGACCACGATCCCGACCAACGCGGCCACCGAAGCGTGCCACGCCACTGCGGCCGCCAACTGCCGCTGCGTGAACCCCATGGTCTTCAAGAGCGCGAGGTCGCGTCGGCGCTGTCGAACCGATGCCACCAGGGTGAGGGCGAGCGCGGCGACCGCTCCCAACGCGAGTCCGGACACGAGCAGTCCCGGCGTCGCGCCGATGGTGCGGTAGTCGACAATCTCCGCTGGACGTTGCACCCCGACCACATCGACGTAGTTCCCTGCGCCACCGTTGTCCGGGACCTCGGCAAACGCCTTGTTGGCCGCGACGGCGATCCGCTGCAAATTGGCCCGGCCGGCTGCAGGCGAGATTCCCGCACGCAGCCTGACGAGAGCGAGATTCGGTCCGTTGAGTGTCGGGTCGGGGCTGTTCATCGCCTTGCGAAATGCCGGCGGTATCACCGCTTGCGAGAGGATGGCCCCGGTTCTCATCGACGTGTGATCCGAGATCACGCTGGCGCATCCGACGGCCGGCATGGTGGCCGTCCCGACAATCACCAGCTTGGTGGGGGGGATGTAGATCGGCGCGTCCTTGCGCGTCCCGTATGAGAACGAGACGGTGTCGCCCAGGTGCTTGTGCAGCTGGGCCAAGGTGGCGCCCCCCAGCACGATCTGGTTCCTCTTGTCAACCGCGTGTCCCGAGAGGATCGGAGGCGTGACCGCCGCATGGCTGTCGCCAAACAGAAAAGGAATGCCTTGGTTATCAATTTCACCGTTGTTGTAGGACAGGCCCGTATAGGCAGAAACATCAGAATCGTGGGCCAGAAGCGCGAATACCTGGGGCGGCACGTTGCCACCCCCCGAGCCGACCGGGTTCAGCATGTAGGTCCAGTTCCACCCGTAAAGAGCGGGGTGGGTCACCAGGGTCTGCAGGCCGCTTCCGAAGGTGACGGTCGCCACCACCAATGCGACGGCCAGGGCTGTGCCCATGAGGGCCGATCGCACGGGTACGGCGTTTCGGCCACCACCAGGTTCAAGGGCCATGCGCATGCCGACCACACCCGCAGCCGGGAGTCCCGCCGCCGCCAACGTGCCCACGGTCTTCGAACCAGAGGGTGTGATGAGGCGCGCCCGCTGCGCCACGCGATGGGGTGCGCCTCGATGGGCGAGCCACATGGCGATGCCACCGAGTCCTCCGATCAAGACCAGCGACCCGAAACCCAGGACGGCCCAGTCGGCCGAAATACCCTTGTCCGGATAGACCGAACGCACGGGGCCCAGGGGCGACAGTGGGGAGAGTGCCACCGCGACCGCGGCGGCCAGAAGAGAGCCGAGCACAACTGCACCGAGAATGCCAATGAGACTGTCCGTGGCCAGCGTCACTGGATTTGCACCCAGAGCACGCAGGATCGTGACGTCTTCTCTTCCGGCGCGCAAACGACGCGAAATGGCCTGCGTTGCGATGAATAGCGCCGCCAGGAGGGCGATCACCCCGAAGACACCGAGGGCGATGGCTATCGGCTTGAGCGCTCGGTCCGCCTTTGCCGCGACCGGGGCCGTCGCGTGGACGTTGGTGACCACACCTCGTGGTATGAGGCGGTTGATCTCCAACTCGACGGCGGATACCTCACGCGCTCCATGGTCGGTCTGAATTCCAAACGTGACGGCGCCAGAAAAGTTCTCGTTCGCGTGTGCGAGGACCTTCCTTGTCAGGGCTGGAGTCAGGATGATGAACGTGGGAACGCGATCGATGTCATCTTCGACGATCTCCGAGCTCAAGCTGGCATAGCCGACGAGTTTGGCGTCGAAGCGGATCACCGGCGGGACGCGTGACGTGCCGATCCCCGGCTCGTCCTGCTGGCTCGTCGCGTAAACGCCGTAGGGGATGACCTCGCCGAGGTGGAAGCCCAGAAGATGCGCCGCCGATGCGGTCATCATGATCTCATCGGGATTGTGGGGATCGGCCATCCGGCCCTTCGTCAGGGCGACGCGATCCTGGTCGAAATAGAGGCCGTCGACGCTTGCGATCGGGTATGTCGGGCCGATCGTGCCGAGCCGGGGTGCTCCATCTGGTCGCAAGGGGGCGGCCTCAAGATCGATCCCCGCTTCGACCCTTTTGACGTGCGGAAGGTGCGCGATCCTGCTGGTCAGTTTGGACGAGTAGCTCGGGTTCGACGATGGGTCGAAGGAGTCGGCGCCGTAAATTGCGACGGTGAGGTCCGGGGGATTCGTACTGGCCAGGAGGGTGGAGAAGGACGATTGTGTGCGCCGCGCGGCAGCGACGGCGCCCATACCGACTCCCCCCACCAGCCCGATCAGGACGATCAGCGAGACGTAGCTCGCGCATCGGCGCCTGAAAGTGGCGCAGAATCGGAACCAGGCGACCCCGAAGGCCCCGTTGGTCACGCCCCTGCCCCAGGTGGAAGTGGTCGCTGCACTACCTTCAATCCTCCGAGAACAGCGCCCGATCGCCTGCCCTCTGGACAGTCTGTCCAGGATCGATCCCGCGGCAAAGGGTGTCAGCATCCAGAACACCCTGGTGCCAGCACTACATTGCCGAAGCGGACCCGGATCCGGTCCGGCACGGTCCGGTCATGCCTGCGCGCTACCGTAAAGCCACAAATGACCGCTATCCGCGTCGCTCTGGCCGAGGACAATGTGCTGCTCCGGGAGGGCATCTCCCGGATCATCGATGCCCGCGATGATCTCGAGTTGGTCGGAACGGCCTGTGATCTCCCCGAATTGCTCCAGCTCATCGAGAAGGCAGAGCCGGACGTCGTCGTCACCGATATCCGGATGCCGCCGACCGGCACTGATGAAGGCATACAGGCTGCATCGTGGTTGCGCGAGCACAGACCGCACGTCGGGGTGGTGGTCCTGAGCCAGTTCACGGCCCCGGCGTACGCGCTGGCTCTCCTCGAGACCGGCTCGGCCGGTAGGGCCTACCTGCTGAAGGAGCGGGTGGCCGGTGCCGACGAGCTGGCCCAGGCCATCCACACGGTGGCCCAGGCGGGTTCGATGATCGACCCACTGGTCGTCGACGAACTCATTGAGGCGCGCTCGACACGACGGACCTCCGACCTCTCCTGGCTCACGCCCCGCGAGTCAGAGATCCTCGGCGAGATGGCGCAGGGAAAGAGCAATGCCGCCATTGCCTCTACCCTGCAGGTTTCGGAGCGAGCGGTGGAGAAGCACACCAACTCGATTTTTTCCAAGTTGGGATTGACCGAAGAGAAGGAAGTGAACCGCCGCGTCAAGGCGGTCCTCGTCTATCTCAGCGAGCCGGGGGGAAGTTGACCCCCCCGAATATGGGGTGCTGGTACCCCCGTGACCGATGGGTGTCCCATGAGATAGTTGGACCATGAGTCAGCCGCTTCCCGTGCTCGTGGTGGACGACCAGGCGCCGTTCCGCTCCGCCATGAAGGCCGTCCTGCGGCGCTCGCCCGAGTTCGAGCTGGCGGGCGAAGCGGCGAGCGGATCGGAGGCAATTGCCATGGCCGACGAGCTCCACCCCGCACTGGTCCTGATGGACATCAACATGCCCGAGATGAACGGGATCGAGGCGACCCGTCGCATCGTGTCCTCCCACCCCGAAGTCGTCGTCGTCCTCTGCTCGACGTACGAGGCGAGCGACTTGCCACCGGACGCTGCGAGCAGCGGGGCGCGGGCCTACATCAACAAGGAGCACCTGGGAGCCGATATCCTTCGGCGGCTCTGGGAAGAGCGCGACTCGGGCAGATTCATCACCAGCTGACCCGAGGCTCCGGACCCGACCGGCGCCGGGCGAATCGGCCCGAATCAGATCAGCGGAACCGAACCGTTCACGCGAGCGCCTTTCCCGGGCTCCGACTCCCAACGGACGGTGCCCCCGATCGCGCCCAATCGGTCGGCCATATTGACGTAACCGTGCCCGCGTTGGGCCTTGTCGACATCGAATCCCGGCCCGTTGTCGCTGACCGAGAACAGAAGTCCGCCGGACTCCTCCCAGAGCCGGACTTCCACTTCGGCATCGACGGCATGCTTGGCGGCGTTTTGGAGGGCCTCCAGGCAGCAGAAGTAGACAGCTGCTTCTGTTTCGGAGGAGTAGCGCCCGATGCCCTCTGCCACGACGACGACAGGCAGTGGATTGCGAGCGGCCGCGGCGCGCAACGCTTCCACCAGGCCGCTGTCCACCAGGAGGGGAGGGTAGATCCCATGAGCGAGCTCCCGGAGCTCCTGAATGGTCTCCTGCACCTCGCCCGCCAGCTCCTCGAGCATCTCCATCCCGGCGGAGAGGTCGTCGGAGATGATGTCGCGGGCGAGACGGAGGTTCACCGCCAGCGCCACGAGATGCTGCTGCGCACCATCGTGGAGATTGCGTTCGACCCGTCGCCGTTCCGCGTCCCCACTGGCGACAATGCGAGCCCGGGACTCGCGTAACGCGTCCGCCTGCTTTCGCAGCTCGTCCAGCGTCGTCTGGAGGGCGGTGTCGAGCTGCGAGTTGTGGAAGGCGAGTCCGACCTGGCGCGCCAGGTCGGTCAGCACGCGGTCATCGTCTTCGGAGAAACTGTCACCGTCCGCCGGTCGTTCGATGACGACGAGACCCAGAAGCTCTCCGGCATGGCTGATCGGGGCCACACGGAGCTGCGCCCGTTCCCTCCCGTTCAAGAGAGCGGGCAACCACACGGAGGCCCAGGCACTGCCGGAGACCCCGGCCCGTGTCACAACCGGGCGCTCCCGGCTGGAGACGACCAGGGAGAGCGGCCCGCTGTCGGGCACGGATACCACTCGCTCGAGCACTTCGCCCATCCCGGTGTAGACCTCGGCGCTCACCAGGCCCATGGTCTTGCGCAGGGATTCGGACAATTGCAGCAGGAGCTCATCCATCGGAATGGCCCGCGTCAGTCGACTGCCAAACGTCCGCAGTACCTCATCGGGGGCCTGCCGGGCGCCGTAGGCGAAGCGGGTCGCCCCACCAACCAGGCGATCTCGGGCAGGCACGAAGGCGAGGGCGGCGATCGCCGTGGCCAGCAAGGAGAGCCCGAGTATCGTCCGCTCTGCGGTGTCGCTCGGCTTGTGCCCGAGGCCCAACACGACCACCAGGTAGATCCCCGACACCAGGACGACGAACCCGAACAGCGTGAATGTCCGCACCAGCATCCGGCCGCTCTGGAGAGAGAGACGTGGGAGCTCGCCGGCCATGAGCGAAAGGGGGATGAATACCGTTCCTCCGGCGGCAACTGCGCCGAGCGGGCGGGGCCACGCAATCAGCACGTGCAGTACGGCGACGGCCAAGGCGATTGAGGCCGCGATCACCGAACCGGTGGCGAACCACTGCAACCGCTCCCGATCGTGCCCCACCGCTGTGGCGTAGCGAAGGCGGACCGGGATGAGCGCGCACACCGCCGCCACCGACCAGCCGATGCCGCCCTCCAAGAGCGAGAATGTGTGTCGGTCGGCGACGAAGGAGATGCCTGTCGCCAGCGCGGCGATGTACACCACGATCACGGCCGCCCTCCGCCCCTTGCCCGGTAACTGTCCGTTCGGCAAAGACACCAGAAGATGGAACGACACGGCGGTCACCAAGAGCGCGGCGATCGTGGCGACAGACCGGACCGCGCCGTACGTGTGGGCGGCCTCTCCTTGCGCCAGCCGGCCGGCCATGAGCGCCACTCCGGCGAGAAGCGCATCGCCCGCGATGAGGAGGGCGTAGGGATCGACGCTCCCGTTGGCGTAACCGGAGGATCGGAGGGCGATCAGGCCCGTCAGCGCCCAGACGATCGTGAGCGCGAAGGCGACCACGTTGACCGCAGTGATTCCGGTGGCGCCGTGGGCGCGAATCCCGGTGGCGACAACGGCCAGGGTGGCCACGAAAAACGAGCCGTTGAGCAGCAGCTGGAGGGTGGACGGCTTCGATTCAGGCCGACCGATCTCGATCGCGGTCGTGTTCACCATGGCGTCCACGTTCTCTAAGGTGTCCATGTTCTCCGCGCTCCTCATTCGGCGGTCGGTGTTCGGACTGCGAGGGCGACACCGTCACCCCACCCCCCACGAAAGGTGGCCCGGACGCGGTACCCGGCTACCCGGAGGGCAGCCCGGTCCACCGTTAGCGGACCCCGACGGTGACGTCTGCACCCTCGAGAACGATCCGACCGTCGCGCATCCGGACCACGCGATCCGCCGCTGCCGCCACCCCGGCGTCGTGCGTCACGAGGACGATGGTCTGTCCACCCCCGTGGAGGCGGCTCAGGAGCTCAATGACCTCCTGGCCCCCTTCGGAGTCAAGTGCACCCGTCGGCTCGTCGGCCAGCAGGAGCGTGGGCTCATTGGCGAGCGCCCGGGCGATCGCCAGACGCTGGCGCTGCCCACCCGAGAGCATCCCGGGAACCGTCGAGGCCTTGTCACCGATCCCGAGGAGATCGAGCAGGTCCCGAGCCCTCGTCTCGGCCATGCGCCGCTTTCGTCCCGCGATGACGGCAGGCAACGCAACGTTCTCGAGCACCGTCATGCCCTCGAGCAGGTTGAAGAACTGGAAGACGATGCCGATGTGCTTGCGCCGCAGCAGGGACAGCTCGTCTTCACTGCGGCCGGTCACCGGCTCCCCGGCGACCGTTATCGTCCCCTCGTCAGCCACATCGAGCCCGGCCACAAGATTCAGAAGGGTGGATTTGCCGCAACCGGACGGGCCCATCAGTGCCACGAAGTCACCCGACGGAACGACGAGATCGACGCCGCGCAGCGCCCGGACCGGCGCGTTCTCGGCCTCGAACGTCTTTCGGACCTTGTCTACAACCAGTGCGTCCATGTCACAACCTTTCGCTTGGCGCCAGTGCCGGGCTCGGGTCTGGCTCAGTGGACAGTCTGAACGCGATCACCGGCGTGTCGCGTCCTTTCACGAGTTGCGGTTCGAGGGCGACCGAGACCACCGGCTTGTGCAGTGCCGTGACCGTTCCCTCCGACAACACGGTCTCCCCCGCAGCCGCCAACTGTTGCAGCCGCTGCGACATGTTCACCGTGTCACCGACCAGGGTGTACTCGAGGCGCTCCTCGGAACCGAGCAGCGCCGCCGCGGCCTCACCGGTCGAGAGGCCGAGGCCCAATCCGAACGCGGGCAGCCCCTCCTCTTCCCAACGAGAATTGATCGCATGCTGCTTCGCGTGCATGGACAAGGCCGCGGCGACCGCCCTATCGGCGTGGTCGTCCTGGGCAAAGGGCGCACCGAACACCGCCATGACCGCATCGCCGACGAACTGCATCACGGTGCCCATTTCACCCAGAATCGCATCATTCATGGCCGCACGATGGACGTTGAGCTGGCCGGCCAGTTGACTGGGGTCAGCGTGCTCGGCAATCGTCGAATAGGACCGGATATCGCTCATGAGAACCGTCACCACGACGCGCTCCGTCTCACCAATGTGCCGGCCATCGATCCGAAGCTTCTCTGCCAGACCGCCAGGAAGCAAACGGGAGAGCGTCTCCCCCTGCTCCTCCCGGTCCACGATGGCCTTGTGGAGGAGCCGCAATCGCTGAAGCGCTCCTTGGGTCCCGGCCGACACACCTTCGGCCAACTTGACGAAGACGGCTTCCACTTCGGCATCAACCGCCTCCGCCGGAAGGTGGCGGGCCGCCGCGATGGCCTTGATCGGCTTGCCCTCCGCCACCATGCTCAAGAGCGATTCCTCGGCCGGCGTCAGGCCGCCATTCGTGGTGACCGGGCGCAGCAGGGCATCGACAATGGACGGATCCAGCGCCGTGCCGCCGGTCGCCACCGCCCGGATCGCGTCGACGAGCTGGTTACCCTCGGCTATGTGGTCCTTCAGGAGGTAGCCATAACCCGCCGAGCCCTCAGCGAGAAGTGAGACGGCGTACTCCGGATCGTCGTACTGCGAGAGAATCACCACTCCGGTGCCGGGGTGCCGCTGGCGAACCTCCTTCGCCGCATCGATGCCTTCCCGGTTGAACGAAGGGGGCATGCGGATGTCGGTTACCAGTACATGGGGCTCGTAGGTCAGCGCCCCCGCGATGACCTCGTCGTAGTCCGCTGCCACGCCGACGACCCGAAGGTCGGCGTGGCGGGCGATCAGGGCACGCACGCCCTCTCGAACGATCAGATTGTCGTCGGCCAGAAGCACGTCGATCGTCACCGGAGAGGCGGTCGGGGCGGCGTCGCGGTCGGGTTCATCCATCACATCCAGTTTTCGCACAATGCGCCGCCACGGAAAAGGGGGCAACCATGCCAGGTCGAGGTGGTGCTAGGCACACCCGAGCATGCCTGTCAGCACACTCGCCAACGCCGCCGCACCGGCAGATGCTGGCTTCATGACCACTGAACAGACCACCCGGCACGAGGGGCTCGTGACGTCGCTGTCGTGGATTCCTTCGGAAGCCATTGAGGGTGCGCAACGTCTTGCCTTCGATTCCGGCATAACCCATTACGACGCCCCACCCCCGTCAGAGGACCTGGACCTCGAGGCGCTCCGCGTGGCGGACCGCTTTCGTTTCGCCAACGAGCTCCGCGCCTGGGTCGACGTCGATTCCGCCGGGCGGGTCGTCGATTGCGGCTACCAAGGCGGCGGCCTGATGGGATCGACGACGGTCCGGGTAGCCGGGCTGCATCACAAATTCGAGGCGGTGCAGCTTCCCGATATCCAGCGGGAACCCGAAATGGGTGATGGCTGGGTGCGCTTCGTGCAGACCACGGGCGGGCGCACGGGCCTGCCCGCCCCCCGCCGGGTGAGACGACGACCCTTCATCCAGTGGCAGGCGCCGCTGGTCTGGACCACCCTGTCGCTGACCATCCACGTCGATGGCCGCACCGAGTGCGCGCTCACCGGAGCGAGCCGCTTCCCCCGGCATTGGATCTACGACCGCAGCGGTGCCCTTTCGCACAAGTCAGGGCTCACCGACTTCAAGGACTGGTACCGGTTGTCCTTCGGGCGACACACGCCCTGGGGAGACCAGGACTCCGAGGCTCTCGTGACGGCCGTAGAAACGGCGTTGGAACGCTCACTCTCCGCCCGGGTCATGGGCCACAAGAAGGTCAAGATCGAAAAGTTCCCCGCCGGGGCGACGCTGGCCCAGCAGGGCGAAAAAGGCACCGATGTCTTCCTTGTCCTCGACGGGGTCATTCGGGTCGAACACGACGGCGAGCGCTTGGCCGAATATGGACCGGGGGCCCTCCTTGGAGAGCGCGCCCATCTCGAAGAAGGTGCCCGGACATCCACGCTCCAAGCCGTCACGGCATGCCGGGTTGCCGTGGTCGACGCCGAACAGCTCGAGCGGTCGGACCTCGAGGAGCTGTCCGGAGGACATCGTCGCGAAGACCAGGCGCGATACTGAGCGAGTGCGGGTCCATTTCTGCGGTACTCGTGGATCGACGCCGGCTCCCGGACTCGAATTCGTCCGCTACGGCGGTCACACGTCCTGTGTAGCACTATCGGCCGACGACGGGTCCGGTTCCGCCAGCGCGGGCCCGACACTGCTGCTCGATGCAGGCACGGGTCTCCGCAGAGTCTCGGCCCTCCTGGGAGGGGCACCGTTTCGAGGATCGATTTTCCTGAGCCACCTGCATTGGGACCATGTCCAGGGACTGCCGTTCTTTGCGAGCGGGGACAATCCTGAGGCGCAGGTCACAGTGCTCCTGCCGCCCCAAGAGGAGGGAGCCGAAGCCGAAAGCGTGCTGGCCCGGATGATGTCTCCCCCCTTCTTTCCCATCCGTCCCTCGAATCTGCGCGGCGATTGGACGTTCGATTTCCTGCCTCGCGATGTGTTCACGGCGGAGGGGTTGACGGTCGATGGGTTCAACGTCCAGGCGCGGGAGATCCCGCACAAAGGCGGACGGACCGTCGGCTACCGCGTGGCCGACGACCACTCCACCATTGCGTACATCCCTGACCACTGCCCCACCGAATTGGGCGCCGGGCCCGACGCGTGGGGCGAGTACCACCCGGCGGCCCTGGAGCTGGCACGTGACGTCGACCTGCTCATCCACGACGCGCACCTCGTCCCCGCCGAGTTGCCCACCGAGGCCTCGTTCGGCCATGCCGCCGCTGACTACGCCGTCGAGCTCGGCCATCGCGCCGGAGCGCGCCAGGTCGCCCTCTTCCATCACCGCCCCGATCGCACCGATGACGCGCTCGACGGCATCGTCGCCCGCTTCTCCGCCTCTCCCGTGAGCGTGCTCGGGGCCCGTGACCAGCTGGAACTGGCACTGTGAGGCGCGCCGATGCCTTCGTCGTCGGCTCCGGGCCGAACGGCCTCGCCGCGGCATTGACGCTGGCTCGCCGAGGCCTCGTGGTCGACGTGATGGAGGGGGCCGAGACGGCGGGAGGTGGGTGCCGGACCGCAGGGCTGACGCTGCCGGGCTTTCGCCACGACGTGTGCTCGGCCGTCCATACGCTGCTTGAAGCTTCACCGTTCTTTGCTCGTTGTGACCTCTCGGCTCACGGCGTGAAGCTCCTCACGCCGCGCCTCGCCTTCGCCCATCCGCTGGATCGGGGTGCCGCCGCCGCGGTTTTCGGATCGGTCAAGGAGACGGCGGCCAGTCTCGGAGACGATGCGGGAACCTACGAGCACACCTTCACGTCACTGGTACGGGATGCAGATCGCATCCTGCCCACCTTTCTCGCCCCCATACGCTCGATACCGCGTGACCCGATCGCCACGGCGAAGTTCGCTCTCAAAGGCCTCTCGTCGGCGCAACGCCTGGCTGCCCGGTTCAGCACCGATGAGGGACGAGCGATCGTGGCCGGAGCGGCGGCTCATTCGATGCTCCCCTTTTCGGCACCGCTCTCCGGGGCATTCGGGCTTCTGTTCACCATGCTGGCGCACTCGCTCGGGTGGCCGGTCGTCGAGGGTGGGAGTGGGCGCATCATCGATGCTCTGACAGCTGAGTTGGAGTCATTGGATGGTCGCATCATCACCGGTCAGTGGATCCGCAAGCTTCACGACCTGCCCCCGGCGCGCGTGACGGTTCTCGACGTCACACCGCGGCAGTTGATCGAGCTGGCGGGCGATCGGCTCCCGACTCGATACCGCCGAGGTCTGGAGCACTTCAAGTACGGTCCCGGTGTCTGCAAGGTCGACTGGGCCCTTGACGGGCCGGTGCCTTGGATGGCGGAGCAGTGCCGTGAGGCCGTCACGCTCCACGTGGGAGGCACGTTCGCCGAAGTTGCGCAGAGCGAGGCGGATGTTGCGGGCGGTCGCCACGCCGATCGCCCCTTCTGCCTGGTCACGCAGCCATCGATCATCGACCCCACCCGGGCGCCCGACGGGAAGCACACGCTCTGGGCGTATTGTCACGTCCCCAACGGTTCGCACGTCGACATGACCGAACGGATAGAAGCACAGATCGAACGGTTCGCACCCGGCTTCCGCGACCTCGTTCTGGCCAAGGTCACCACCACCGCCGTCCAGGCTGAGCAGCACAATCCAAGCTACGTGGGAGGGGACATCGGCGCCGGTGCCGCCACGTTGCGACAGACGGTGTTCCGTCCCACGGCGCAGTGGAACCCGTATCGGACCGGGATCAAGGGGGTGTACCTGTGCTCCGGGTCGACGCCACCAGGTGGCGGGGTGCATGGGATGTGCGGCGAGGGGGCGGCGAACACGGCGCTCCATGACCTCGGCCTCTCCGGCCACGCGAGCGAGCACGGGGGCGGCGCCCGCCCGTGAAAAGTCAGGCGCTCGGTTTCGCCTGGTACAGGTTCCGAGCGACCTTCGGGCGCCGTTGGGGCGGGCTGCTGGCCGTGATCCTCCTGACCGGGCTGCTCGGCGGGCTCTCGATGGGGGCGATCGAGGCCGCCCGCGCCACCGAGTCGTCGCCCGCCGACTTTGCCGCCAGCACCCACACCCCGGATCTGTTCGTTCTCGACGGTTTCTACGATCCCGCCCTCGACCTGGACGGCTACAACCCCTCGCTCCTCCACCAGATCGCCCATCTGCCGCACGTTGACAAAGTCGAGTCGGAGGTGGGAATCAACGTGGGTCCGCTGACGAAGAACGACGAGCCGCTCCCTGCGGCAAACGGGGTGGGGAGCAACGGCAGCGTGGACGGCCTCGGCTTCGACGAGGACCGCGTCATCGTCACCCAGGGACGTGCCGCCAATCCGCGCAAGGCCGACGAATTCATGATGGACTCGGCCACGGCCCGTGCCTTCGGACTGCATCTCGGTCAGTCGGTGAACATCGGTTGGGTCTCCAACGCTGAAGGTGTCTCGGAAGGCGCCGCCTCATCGAACTTCAAGGTGCCCAAGAGCCAGCACATGCGGGTCACCCTGGTCGGTGTCGGCGCCGTCGACGTCGACACCCTGTTCCAGGACCAGGACAACGGTGGCAACAGCATCGTCCTGTTCACGCCGGCGTTCACCCACAAGCTCCTGCGCTGCTGCACCAACGCCATGGAGAGCGCGCTCACACTCGACGGGGGTATCGAGAGTCCCTATTACACCGCGGTCGAGCGTGAGCTGCGCGCCGTGCTCCCCAAGGGTGTGCCCTTCACCTACATCCAGGCCCGCGACGTCGAGGCGAGAGCGGAGCGGACGCTCAAGCCCGAGACGATCGCGCTGGGCGTGTTCGGGGGCATCGCCGCGCTGGCGGCGCTGCTCATAGCAGGACAGGTCATCGGGCGGCGGATACGGCTCGCCGCCGGCGAGCTGGACGTGCTGCGCGCGCTCGGTGCCGGTCCGGCCATGACCGTGGCCGACGGGCTCGTCGGGACACTGGCCGCCGTACTCGCCGGATCGCTTCTGGCCGGGGCGGTCGCCATAGCCCTCTCCCCCGTGGGCCCGCTGGGGCCGATCGGACCACTCCTCCCGTTCGCCTTCCGGGTCGACTGGACCGTGATCGGCGCAGGCGTCGGGGTGCTGCTGGTCGGGTTGGGGACGGTGGCCCTGCTCCTGGCCTACCGGGGAGCACCCCACCGGGTGGCAGCCCGATTGCCGCGTGAAGGAGGGTCGGGGGCAACGCGCCTCGCCATGGCGACCGGGTTGCCGCCGACCGCCGTCGCCGGGATCGGCTTCGCCCTCGATCCCGGGGTGGGACGCAACCGCGTGCCGGTGCGGTCGGCCGTGCTGGGGGCGGTCCTGGCGGTGGTGGTCGTGGTCTGCACCATCACCTTCGGCTCCAGCATGGGCATGCTGGTGTCGCACCCCGCACTCTACGGCTGGAACTGGACCTACGACATCGACGGCGGGGGCGGACTCGGCGATGTCCCCGGGCAGCCCGTCGAGCACGAGCTCGCGGCGGACCCCTACGTGGCGGGCTGGGCCGGGATGTACTTTTCGACGCTGCTGATCGACGGGGTGAACGTACCGGTCATGGGGGGCAGTCCCGGGGCCACGGTCGGACCTGCGCTCCTCTCCGGGCATGGCTTTGCCCGGGCCAACCAGGTCGTCCTGGGGTCGGCCACCCTGGCCCAGCTCCACAAGCACCTCGGCGACACCGTGCAGGTGGGCAGCAAGGGCTCGGCCCGCACGACGCTGACCATCGTCGGGACGGCCACCATGCCCTCCATCGGGGTGAGCGGCTCGTCCCATCTCGAGATGGGGACCGGTGCGCTCCTTTCCTACAAGCTCATCGCCCCGGGGGCGCGCAACGACTTCGACGAGACGCAGCCCGGTCCGAACGCCATCCTCGTCCGCCTCGAGCCGGATGCCAACCCCGCGGCGGGGCGGGCATCTCTCGAGGCCATCGTGCGCAAGAACCCCCAGATCGCCAATGGGGGCGGTTCACTGCTGGGCGTTGAACGGCCGGCCGAGATCCTCAATTACCGCACGCTCGGCAAGACCCCCGCGCTTCTCGGAGCAACTCTCGCCGCGGGGGCGGTGGTGGCCCTGGGCCTGACGCTGGTCACCTCCGTGCGAAGGAGGCGCACGGATCTGGCCCTTCTCAAGTCGCTCGGCTTCACCAAGCGGCAGCTGGCGGCGGCCATTGCCTGGCAGGCCACCGTCGCCGTCTTCATCGGCTGCGTGGTGGGCATACCCCTGGGCGTTGCGCTGGGACGATTCCTTTGGGGTCTTTTCGTCCACGAGATCAGCGCGGTCCCCGACCCCACCGTCCCGGTGACATCGGTCGTCCTGATCGCCGTCGCCGCCCTGGTGCTGGCCAACCTGGTCGCCGCCGTGCCTGCTCGTATTGCCGCCCGCACCCCGACGGCGCAGCTGCTGCGCAGCGAATAGCTGGGACTCAGTCCGCCGCGGCCGGCTTCGGCCGGGGCCCGGGACCCGGGCCCACACCCAGCTTCTCCCGGAAAAAGGTGAGCGTCTGGTCGAGAGCGGCGCGCGTCGGCGTGCCTTCGCGATCCTGCAGATGCTCGGTCAGGACCGAGTGCGCGCTCTTGGGGTGTCCGTGCGGATTGCCGGGCGAGGAATCGATCTCAACCGCGATGAACGCGTCGCCGAGCTCGCGCCGCAAGGTGGCAAAGCGCTCCGCGAAGCAGAACGGATCGTTGCTGAAACGCAGCCCGAGGAGGCAGGCGCCCTGCACCGTGCGCTCCTTCACGCGCGCCAGGTCGGCCTCGGAGATCCCGATATCCGCCTTGTGCTTCTTCGAGAGCGGGAACGGAAGAGAGGGTTGGCTCAGCACCGGCGCCAGCACGATGTCGTCGACCATCATGGCCAGGGCAAAACCGCCGGTGAAGCACATGCCGACCACGCCCACGCCGGGGCCGCCGCAGCGCTCGTGCTCCGACGCCGCCAGCTTGCGCAGCCAGACGGTGATCGGGCTCGTCTTCTTGAGCGCGAAGGCGGCGAACTCACGGGAAACACACGCTGGGCCGATGGACTCGAACAGGTAGGCCCCGGTGGCGGGCCGGCCGGGATCGCCGAAGATGTGGGGCATGACCGCGGTGCATCCGGCCGCCGCCACCCTCCGGCCGAATTCGGCCACGAGAGGCGTGATGCCCGGCATCTCGCTGATGACGATGACGGCGGGGCCGCTCCCGACCCGGTAGATGTCCCGCCGTTTCCCATCGGCTTCGAAGGATTCCTTGGTGAAGCCCTCCAGGGCGGCCTGCCACTGCGCCGTATCGCCTTTCGCCATCGGCGGACCGTAGCATCGCTTCTCGTGCACAACACCCCCCACGCCTTGGACCCCCGCCTTCCGGTGTTGGTCGGCGTCGGCACGGCCTCGGCCAGTGCGCCGGTCACCGAGCTCATGACCCAGGCCGCCCTGGCCGCCGGTCACGATGCGGGATCCCCGGCGTTGCTCGGGGGGGTGGATCGCGTTGCGCTCGCGCAAGGAACGTGGACCCTCACCGACCCCGCTCGGAGCGTCGCCAGGCGGATCGGCGCCGCAGGCGCCCGCACATACCGCTACGAGGTCGGCGTGTCGCAGCAGGAGGTGGTCAACGACGGCCTCAGCTCCATTGTTCGTGGCGAGGTCGACGTGGTGCTGGTCATCGGGGGCGAGGCGCGCGCCTGGGCGCGCCAGGGCGAGGAAGAGCCGGACAACGAGACCCACCCACCCGATGCCATCGTGACGCGGCCACCGGACTTCGTCGCCCCGATCGAGATCGAGGCCGGCATCGTGTGGCCGCCCGTTCAGCAGTACGCCCTCATTGAGAACGCCCTCGCCGCGCACGAGCACGAGGGCGCATCGGCGCACCGCGAGAACGTGGCGCGCCTCTGGGCCCGCTTCA
>Ga0302314_10010837_pt1 | contig 15925 bp, 14 predicted proteins | sample III_Palsa_N2_3_FD_200533 | JGI IMG/M metagenome (GOLD analysis project Ga0302314, IMG submission 200533) | Peat permafrost microbial communities from Stordalen Mire near Abisko, Sweden - III_Palsa_N2_3 | ecosystem: Environmental > Terrestrial > Soil > Palsa > Peat permafrost | place: Sweden... | reverse complement strand
GGCCGCCGTCGGCCAGATGGCCTCGGCCACGCCCACGCAGCATGCCGCGCTGCTCGCGCTGGCCCGCCAGCAGGTGCCGTTCGCCACCGATCCCGCCGCCGCCCTGCAGCACAACGCGGCGCTGGTCAGCGCCGTCGAGGGCCTCGAGGCCGACCTCGGCAGCCGCATCGCCCAGGACCGCAGCCAGGCGGTGCTCGAGACCTTCCATAAGGATCCCGTGCCGGCGGCGTACCGCACCAGCGTCGCCGACTATTATCAGATCATCGCCGCCGACGGCGCCGCTGCCGCGCCTTTCGCCTCGCCCCTCGCCGCGCCTGGTGCGGCATCCGTTCCCACGCCCGCTGCCCAGCCCAGCCAGGACACGCCATGAGCCAGGACCCGACGTCGGCTGTCGCTGCCGCTGCCACAACCGCGAGCCTGGCCTTGGCCCATCCGCTGCGACCGGAGCTGATCCTGGCGCTGGTGGCGCTGATCGGTCCGCTGGTCTGGTGGATCTACCGCCGCACCCCGGTGGTACGGCGCGGCGTGCGGCCGGTGTTGACCATCCTGCGCGTCACCGTCCTGCTGCTGGTCGGTGTGGCCATCCTCCAACCCATCCTGCGCCAGCCGATGCCCAGTGCCGCAGCCGGCACGGTGCTGGTCGGGGTCGATGTCTCGGCGAGCATGGCGCTGGCCGATGGCGCGCAGTCGCGCCTGGCCCGCGCCCAGGCCCAGCTCGGCGGCAGCACCGGGCTGCTGGCGCGTCTGCATGCCGCTGGCAGCCAGGTGCGGCTCTTCAGCTTCGGCGCGCAGTGCCGCGAAGTCCCCGAGTCCGCGTTGGCGACGCTCCACGCCGCCGACCAGGCCACCGACCTCGCGCAGGCGATCCGCACCATGGGCGATGGCGTGCGCGGCAGCAGCGGCAACGCCATGATCCTGTTCAGCGATTGCGCCGACACCACTGCGGCCTCGCCGCCAGCCGCCGCACGGCGGGCCGAGAGCCTCGGGGTCGCCGTCCACGTGGTCGCGCTCGGCGGGCTGGATCTGGCTCCCGACGTGGCGATCAGCCGCTTCGAGGCCCCGCCCACGGTCGAGGTCGGCGCCAGCACACCGCTGTCGGTCACCATCAGCCGCAGCCACTACGCCGGGCCGGTCGTGGTGCGGCTCTACCAGGGCGACACCTTCCTGACCCAGGGCACGGTCCCGGCCGGTCCCGGGTCGGTCGGGTCCTGCGTGCTGCCGCTGGTCGCCGCCCGCGCCGGGCCGCTGGATGTGCGCGTCGAAGCCGAACCGGTCGCAGGCGAGACCGATCTCGCCAACAACAGCCGCGTGCTGCGCATCGACGCCGAGGAACGGCGCCTGGATGTGCTGATGGTCGAAGGCAGCCCCCGCCATGAGTTCGCCTTCATCCGTCGCACCATGGCCGACGATCCGCATTTCCGGCTGGTCACGCTGCTGCGGCTCGGCCATCAGCGCTATGCGGACAGCGGCGCTCAGGGCGCGGGCCAGGAGTATGATGGCAGCGTCCTCTCCTCCGGGTTCCCGACCACCGCGCCGGAGCTGGGCCGCTTCTCGGCGATCATCCTCAGCGACATCGAAGCCGGCGAATTCAGCGCTGCGCAACTGCAGCTGATCCACGACTTCGTCACGGTGCGCGGTGGCGGGCTGCTGATGCTGGGCGGAACCAACGCCTTCAACCTCGGCGGCTACGCGCAGACCCCGATCGCCGCGCTGCTGCCGGTCGAGCTCGATGCCGACGCCGTCTCGCCGACCTTCGATGACCGGCCCTTCATGCTCATGCTGACGCCGGCCGGGCTGAGCCATGAGATCCTGCGCCAGGGCCGCAGCCAGCAGGCCACCGAGGCGCAATGGCGGCTGATGCCGCCGCTGAAGGGCCTGAACGTGCTGCTCAAGGCCAAGCCCGGTGCGATCGTGCTGGCGCTGCGCACCAGCCCGGCCCCGCAGAGCGTGGTGCTGGCGGTGCAGGATGTCGGCGCCGGCCGCGTCGCGGCCTTCGCCTCGGCGAACTCCTGGCGCTGGAAGATGCTGCGCAGCGACGATGACGACAGCTTCCGGCGCTTCTGGTCGCAGATGGTCCGCTGGCTGGCGGTCGGCAACCGGCAGTTGCTGAGCGTCGAGGTCCCCAGCCGCATCGTACCGCTCGGCCAGCCCTGCAGCATCACCGCCCGGGTGCTCGATGCGCGCCACCTGCCCGCGAACCAGGCGACGGTCACCGCCACCATCACCGATCCGGGCGGACAGGCGCGCATGCTGACGCTGCCCTGGATCCTGAGCGAGGACGGCGCCTACGAGGCGCAGTGGGTGCCGCAGCTGCCCGGCAGCTACCAGATCGCGATCCAGGCGGTCCTGCGCGCGGGCGGCACCCAGGGTCCACCCCTGAGCAGCACGCTCAGCGTGCTCGCCGATGCCTCGTCGCCGGAACAGGCGCACGGCGACCTCGACCTGGCCATGGCCCGCGCCATCGCCGCGGCCGGTGGCGGCATGGTGGCGCAGGACGGTGACGGAGCGGCCGTGGTCGACGCGGTGCTGCGCCAGCGCCGCGCCCAGACCCCGGCGGTGAGCGTGGTCAGCGAGCGCGACCTGGCCGATGCCCCCACCCTGCTGCTGCTGATCTGCGCACTGCTCCTGGGCGAGTGGATCCTGCGGCGCACGAATGGACTCTCATGACGCTCACGACTCTCGACCTCCTGCGACCGTCCCCCGCCACCCCCGGATCGCTGCTGCTGTGCGCATGGCTCCTGATCCTGTGCACGGCACTGCGCCTGCCCGGCGCCGAGAGCTACGCGCTGGTGGTCAGCGGGGATCCCGGGCGTCCGCTCGCCGGCCCTGGCTCGAGCCTGGGCGACTGGTCGGTGAACTTCGCCCGCTGGCGCCTGGCCTGGCAGGGGCTCCTGGTCGATACCTACCGCCTGCCCGCAGCCCATGTCCAGGTCGTGCCCGAGGTGGTGGTGGGCGCGCCTGATGCCGCCGACCGCCGTGCCACCCATGCCCAGGTGCTGGCCGCGCTCGCCGAGCTGGTCGCGCGCTGCACCGCCGCTGATCAGGCGGTGCTGGTGCTGATCGGCCACGCCTACCACTCGGGGCCCAGCGCGCAGTTCTGCCTGGCGGACCGCGACCTGACCGACACCGACCTCGCGCAGGCGCTTGCTGCCCTGCACTGCCGCGAGCTGGTGGTGCTGGTGCTGGCGCCGGACTGCCGCGCCATGGCGCGCAGCCTCGCCGGGCCGGGCCGCATCATCATCCTCGCCAACGTCAAGGGCAGCGCGCCCTACTTCAGCGAGTTCCTGCTGCGCGCGCTCGCACCCGGCGGGGTGCCGCTGCTGGGCGCCTTCAACCAGGCCGCGCTCGACACCATCCACTGGTACCAGAACCAGGAATGGCTGCGCGACCGCAAGGCCTGGCTGGTGCATGGCACCGTGAACCAGGCGGTGTGGCGGCTTGTCTATCCGCGTGGCACGATGCTCGCCGGCGACGACCTGGCGCACACCATTGTCGATACTCCCGGCCCCGATGAAGCCTCGGCGATCACCGGCCGGCGGCTGCCCAGCGAGTCCGCCGGCCTTGAGGACAATGGCGATGGCGAGGTCTCGACCGTCTATGACGGTGGCCCGCTCGCCGCCGCCCTGCCGGGTCTTCCCGGCGCCGACGGCGCGCTCAGTGCAACTCTCACGTTGGGGAAACCATGAATCATTACCGCCGCGTGTGCTGTCTGCTCCTGACCCTGGCGCTGCTGACGACGCTGACGACGGCGGCGCCAGCGCTGAGCGCGGCCGACCACGCCCAGAGCCTGGTCACCACCGGGCAGTGCTTCTTCCCGCGCCTGCAGTTCCAGCTGCGGCAGGATGACGCGACCTACGTCAAGCAATGGGACATCTGGCCGATCGGCGACCAGAACCTGCGCAACGCCATCCGCGCCACCACCAACATCAACATCCTCACCGATCCGGTGGTGGTGAATCTCGACCATCCGGACCAGCTCTTCCAGTATCCGTTCGTGTTCATGACGTCCGAAGGCGATTTCGCGCTGAGCGACAGCAGCCGCCGCAACCTGCGCGAATACCTGCTGCGCGGCGGCTTCCTGCTCGCGGACGACTGCACCTATCAGCAGCGCGAGGACCGCTTCTACCGCGCCTGGATCAAGGAGATGCGCATCATCTTCCCCGACGAGGTGGTCAAGGAGATCCCCTCGAGCCATGAGATCTACCACAGCTTCTTCCAGCTCGATGGCGTGCCGTGGGTCCAGGGGGTGGTGCACCCGGCGATGGGGGTCTTCGATGCCCGCAGCGGCCGCCTGATGGCCTTCTGCAGCTCAGGCGACATCCACTGCGGCTGGGTGGGCTTTCGCAATCTCAGCCCCGAGGGCTGCCAGCACTGCATCCAGATGGGCGTCAACATCCTGGTCTACTGCCTGTCGCACTAAGGAGCATGCCATGAGCCTTCCGCATCCTGCCGTGCGTTCGCTCCTGCTGGTGTGGCTGTGCGGCGCCTGCGGCTGTGCCGCCGCCGCGACCGACGACACCGCCGCGATGGCCCCTGCTGCCCATGGCGTCAACGGCGCCGATGGCGCCGACGGGGCCTGGACAGCAGTGGACGGACTCAGCGACGTCCAGGGACTCTATCCCTCGAGCGTCGAACCCGCGGTGGTCTATGTCGCCGACGGCCATGGCCTGTGGCGCTCGCAGGACTACGGCGCGAGCTTCACGCCCTGTGCCGCGACTGACGGCAGTGGCCGCGACCTGCCTGGTCCGGTGACCGCTCTGGCCATCGACCCGTTGCGACCCGCCCGGCTCTATGCCGGCACCGACGGGCATGGCGTGCTGATCAGCGAGGACCAGGGCGCGCACTGGGTGGCAAGCGGCATGGCCGCGGATGCGCGCATCGACAGCCTGGTGTTCGCTCCTTCCGACCGTTCCTGCGCAACGCTCTACGCCACCCATGGCCTGGAGCACGGCGGACTGTCGCGTAGCCAGGATGCGGGAGCCCACTGGCAGGAGGTCGATGCTGATTATGGCATCAGCGGACTGGTGGTGCTGGATGACGCCTTGTTCTGCGGCGCGCGCACCACTGCCCAGGGCGATGGTTTCTACCGCTATGACGCCAGCAAGGGCTGGTACTGCGTGCTGCCTGAATCACCGCGGGTGGTGCTGGCCAGCCCCGCGGATCCGGCCCGCTTGTGGTTCTCCACCGATCATGGCATCGCCTGCAGCGACAATGCCGGGATCTCGACGCATCGCGTCGGACCGCCCGACATCGACGTCGAATCCATGGCCATCGCCCTGACGGGCCCCGGGACGGAGACGGTCTACGCCTTCGCGCCGCAGCAGACCGGCGTGATCGCATCCCGCGACGGCTTCGCGACCTGGCAGGCCCTGACCAACGGCCTGCCGCCATCGACCTGGACCCAGGAAGGGTCGCGCCTGGCGGTGTCCTGCGATGGCGCGGCGCTCTACGCCTCGGCCAATGGCGTTCTTTACCGCATTGACCGCAGCAATCAGCCGGCCTACCAGCTGCCGGTCGAGGTCCTGCCGGCGGTGACGGTGGCGGGCGGCGGTCCGCTGGTGATCGCCACCCGCTCCCATCCGGGCGACACGGTGGTGGCGGATTGCAGCGCCCTGGGCGGGCCCGCGGCGCTGGCGCTGCATGATGACGGCCTGGATGGCGATGAGCTTGCGGGCGATGGCCTGTTCAGCGCCCGGCTCGATGTCCTCGATGCCGCCCTGGTCCCGGGCAGCAAGGTGGTGCCGGTGCGGGCCACCGCGACAGGGGGCAGCGCGCTGCGCTCGGGCCGCGCGGTGGTGCGCGTGCTGCCTGGCGCTGCCGATGCGGTGCTGTGGGATGCCAGCCGCACGGGAGCCCTGGCCGCGCGCTGCACCGGGGCCTGGAGCTGCACCGCCAGCGTCCCGGCCCAGGGTCCGCCGCAGCTGCTGCTGCACTGCGCCGGCCCCGGCACCATGGTCCTGCCCTTCATGAATCCCTGGGAGAGCGCCATCGCGGTGCGCGACCACGCGGTGCTCACCTTCGCCATCCGCGCAACCCAGCCCACCGCCATGGCCTTCGCGCTGCGCGTGCACGACAATGGCCAGGGCTCCGGTCCCGAGAACGCCCAGGCCTCGCGCAGCGTGGCCCTGGCGACGGTCCTGGCCACGCTTGATGCACACCTGCAGATCGTGAGCATCCCGCTCGACGACCTGCTCGCGGATTCGCCCTGCTCGCCGAACCTGATCGATTGCGAACTGTCGGCCACGGACGCGGTGCATGGCGACTTCGTGCTGCTGCCGATGCGCGTGCTCGCCCAGCCGGGGCCGAGCATCGCGCAGCTGACCATCCTGCCGCAGGACCCGCACCACCTGGCCCTGCGCTGCAGCGCCTGGGGGCGCAGCGTGGCGCCGACCCTGGCGACGATGCGCATCAATCGCACGGCCGTGGCCCTGGTCCGCACCCAGTGCCTGAGCGCGGGATGCGCGATCCCCGCAGACTGGTACGACCCGGCGCTGCAGGGCGAAGCGGCCATGGCCGCTACCGCCTCCTGGTCGGGCTCCATCGACACCACCACGCTGACGCCCGGGGAGCACCATCTGGAACTGGTACTCGGCGATCCCCAGGGCCTGACCATCACCACCGTGCGCTTCACGGTGCCGGCGGCACCGTACGCGGTGATCCCGGGACTGGACGGCGCGGACGCCGCGAGCCGCCACGCCGCCTTGGATGCGAGTGCGGCCTATGTGCTCGGCAGTGCTGCCCAGGGTCTGAGCGCGCAGCTGGTCTGGGAGCCGGAGCAGCTCGATCTGCGCCTGAGCGTGCATGACCACGGCGGCCCCGCCGTCCAGGTGCCACCTGGGGTGGGTCCAGCCGCCCTGGGTGATCAGCCGCAGGCCGAGCTGTTCATCCGACCGGCGGCGTCCGACAGCGTGCTGCGGCACCTGCAGGTGGTGTGGACCACGGCGGGGCCCTGCGCCTGGTGCGACGGGACCACGGTGCCGTGCACCGGCCAGCGCAGCGCGGATGGCTACGTGGTGGAGCTGCAGGCGCCGATCGCCCTGAGCCCGGCGGGCGCGCCCGCCGGCGCCGGACTGGTCCACCGCTACGCGCAGTTGACCACGGCCGACCATCACCTGCTCGGCTTTCGCCATGCCGATCAGGCCGGCACCGCTGTCGATGACCTGGCGCAGCTGGGTGAACCCGGTGGCGGCGGGGCGTGGCGCGCCACGACCCACACCAACCATGAGATCACCGTCAGCGCGCCCGGACTCCTCACCGCGGCGGCGGCGGCTCTGGCCGCCTGGACGGTGAACGGCCACGCCCCGGAGGCGGTGGTGATCGCCAGCGACCGTCGCCACGTCGCCCTGTTCGCCTCGGCCTGGCCGGATGGCGCAGTGACCATCACCGGACCCGCGCCGGCCCCTGCGGGGACGCCAGCGCCCCTGCCGGCGGATGGCGCCTCCGGCTGCCCATGTCCGTAGCCCTGACCGCGATCCGCAAGAGCTACGCAGCGCCGGATGCGCCGCAGACGCGTCGCCTCGTCCTCGACCTGCCCACGCTGCGTCTCGACCCGGGCGAGCAGGTGGCGCTCACCGGACCGAGCGGTGCCGGCAAGAGTACGCTTTTGCACATCATCGCCGGGACCCTGGCGCCGGATGCGGGCACGGTGGTCCACGACTGGGACGGCCGGGACTTTCCCATGACTTCCAGCAGCCCGGGAGCATGCGACCGCTACCGCGGGCGGCACATCGGCTGCGTCTTCCAGGGCAGCCACCTCCTGGCCGGGCTGAACGCGCGCGACAACGTGCTGCTCGCGCTCACCGTCACCGGACGGGATCCCGATCGGCGCTGGGCCGATGAGCTGCTCGATGCGCTCGGCCTGGCGCAGCGCGCCTCGCATCTGCCGCACCAGCTCTCACCCGGCCAGCGCGTGCGCGTGGCCTGCGCGCGGGCCCTGGTCGGCCGTCCCCAGCTGCTGCTGGTCGACGAACCCACCGCCGCGCTCGACCGCGCGTCGGCCGGACTGCTGCTCGAGCTGCTGCTGCCATTGGCGGCGCGGCTGCGCGCGTGCGTGCTGGTCATCACCCATGACGCGGCCGTCGTGGCGCGGGTGGGACGCGAGCTGCCGCTTATGTCCCTGCAACGGGGTCAGGCGTGCTGAGGCTCCTGGCCGTGGCCTGGCGGCGGGTCTGGCAGCGGCGCACCGCCACCCTGCTGACCGCGACGAGCGTTGCGCTCAGCGCGGGGCTGGCGCTGCTGCTGATGCTGGTGCGCGCGCAGGGCCTCCAGCTCCTGGCGCATGGGCCGCGGGGTTTCGACCTGATCGTCGGCCCCAAGGGTTCCGGGATCGACCTCACCCTCACCACCCTCTTCCACCTCGAGAGCGCCACCGGCACCATCAGCTGGGCGTTCTACGACGATCTGCTGCATGATCCCAGCTGGCGCGGCGCGGTCGCGCAGGCGGTGCCCCTGGCGGTCGGCGACAGCGTCGCTGGCTGCGATCTGATCGCCACCACCCCGGCCCTGTTCGCCCTGGCCGGCGGTGCATCGTCCGGCGGGCCGTCGGGCGCAGCGCCGGCGCCTGCGGGCATGGATGCCGCTGCGGCCAGCGTCCTCGCCGCCGGCCGGATGATGCGCGACGGGACGATCGAGGCCGTGGTCGGTTCAGAGGTGCCCAGGCGCACGGGTCTGGCCATCGGCGACCGCTTTCGGCCGACGCACGGCACGGGCGATGGCATCGACCCCACCGAGGTGCACCAGCGCACCTTCACCATCGTCGGCGTGCTCGCACCCACCGGCTCGGTCTTCGACCGCAGCGTCTTCGTGACCCTCGCCGGCTTCTGGTCGATCGACGAGCATGAACGCGGGCTGCATGACCAGGCGCTGGTGCGTGCGGCTGCCGCGGGGTCGGCCCGGGATGGCGTGGCGGCCCAGGTCGCGGTCCAGGATGGCGACCAGGAGCCAGCCGCCTCGCAGGTGGCCGCCGACGGTACCGTGCAGCTGGCGCTGCCGGTCGCGGAACGACGGCTGTCGATGATCCTGGTGCGCAGCCGCGGCGCGTTCAGCGCGCAGAGCATCCTCTATCGGGTCAACAGCGGCGACCAGGCCCTGGCCGTCAATCCGACCCTGATCCTGGCCGGGCTGGCGCGCAGCCTGCTCGCGCCGGCGCAGCACCTCGGCGCGGCGCTGGTCGCCGTGATCCTGGCCGTGGCCACGCTCGGCGTCCTGGTGAGCTCCTACCACGCGGTGCAGGCCCAGGCCCTGGAACTGGCCGCGCTGCGCGCGTTGGGCGCTTCGCGGCGCTGGCTCCTGACCCTGATCAGCAGCGAGGCCGGTCTGTGCGGAGTGCTCGGTGGCGTGTGCGGGCTGGTCCCGGCGCACCTGCTGATGGCGATGCTGCAGTGGTGGATGGGGGCGCGTCTGGAGGGCGGGACGCCCTGGTGGCAGCCGGGCTGGCCCGATCTGCTGGTGGTGGTGCTCTGCGGCGTGGCGGCAGCCCTGGCGGGGTTGGTGCCAGGCTATCTCGCTGGCCGCCGCTCGGTCGCGGAACTGTTGTGTTGAACATCCCGTCAGGACGCGCGGGGTGCGGGAGGTGCGGGAGCATCCTTGCTGCGATCCTGCTGCTGATGCCATTCATGACCCCGGCCACGGCGGCGGATGGCATGCTCGGCGCCGTGACCGCAGCGCCTGCCGCCCGGGTGCCGCTGGCGCCGCCCCGGCCGGGGGAACGTCGCGAGCTGAGCTGCCCGCAGCTGGGCAACTTCCCCTACGACCCGCTGGTGGGCGGCAACATCCCCCAGGACGTGCTCGCGCTCGATGGCATGGCGGTGCGGATGCGCGGCACGGTCACGCCGTGGGATCTCAGCGACGACGGCAGCCGGGCGCTGCGCTTCGCGCTGACCGATGGCCAGTCCTGCTGCTTCGGGGGGCCGCCGCGCATCCAGCATGTGGTGGTGGTGCACTATGCCCGAGGATTGGACCTGGCGCTGGCCGACGGCTGGGTGTGCGTTGACGGCCGGCTCTCGGTCACCGAGATCCGCAGCGCAGGCCTCACCCAGTCGCTGTTCTCGATCGAAGCCAGCGCGGTGAGCATTTCGCCACGGCCGGCCACCGCACGACCGGGGGCGCCGGCGCCGCCAGCGCCCTGAGGAGCCGCACCGCACCACCGTGATGCGAGGCTTGCCACTGGTGGCGGTCGAGGGCCGGTGCCCAACCACCCTGAACGCGTCAGCCGTCGGACGCCGAGCGGCGCCTGCTGACGGGCGGCGAGCGTCCAGAGCCTGGACGCCACGCTGTCAACAACGTTGACGCCGTCGCACGAGCATGGCGACGTCGGGCCCATAAGCGGGTTTCCCGCGCCCTGCGCAGCGGTGCGATCCCGCCAACCTTGGCACGCGGCGCGCTCTACTGACAGGTGGAGCCACCCCGTGATCAACCCCACCGCCATGCGCCTGAACCACCTCCTCACCCTGCTGGCCCTGGTCTGCGCCTTGCTGAGCGGCGCAGGCCGGTGCGCCGCGAGCGAGAGCGGCGAGAGCCGGGAGGCGGCCGCCTCGGACGCCCTGGCGCTGCACTGGCAGGACCCCGGCATGCACGTGAAGATCCTCAACCGCGGCGCCCGCTACCTCGATGCGATCGTCACCCGCGACACCTTCAACCACCTCTTCCCGCACACCGTCTGGTACGCCGAGGGCGATGTGGTCGGCATGTACAACCGCGGCACCAAGATGACCTTCCTCGTCGTCTCCGAACACACCTTCGCGGCCTGGAACGACGAGATCTCCATCCTCGCCGAGCGCCTCTGCCATGAGAAGGCGCAGCGCTCGGACGATCTCTACCAGGGCGACTCGTGGTCCGAGCTGCGCGACGCCTCGGCGCCCGGCCTGGAGCTCGACACCCACCACTTCGGCCATGAGCAGGAAGATGCCACCCATCCCCATACCGGCGTGGACGTCAGCACCCTGGCGCATGCGTCGACTGCGGTCGCCATGGTCGGCGCGAACGAACGCCACTGAGCGCGGGAAGCACCCGCGCCCAGGCTCGCGCCAGGAATGCTTCCGCGCCGAGTTCGTCCTGCACCCCACGTCCCTCGCCACCACCCCCGCAACGGACCACCCCCATGGACCCTCTCGGCTCGATCCAGATCCGCATCATGAACCATCTTTGGAAGCACGGAGGCTGCACCGTCCATGACGTGCACCAGGCCTTCGCGGCAGATGCGCCAAGCAAGCCCCTGGCCTATACCACCTACCTGACGGTGATGCGCAATCTGACGCGACGCGGGTTTCTCGATCAGCTCAAGGGCAATCGCGCCCACACCTTCGTACCGCTCATCGACGAACGCTCCTACAAGCTGGCCCAGGTCCGTCACGCCCGCCAGGACCTCTGCGGTGGAGATGTCAGCGTGCTCCTGGGTTATCTGGCCCAGGATGATCAGATCGATGCCGGCAAACGTGAGCAGATCCTGGCGATCGCCAACGGCTGAGGGCACCGGGTGGCTGGCGTCGTGGTGGTCGCAGGTCATGCCATCGGGTAATCAGGGTCCGGGGATCGCCACCTCACGGCCGTTGCGTCCCTGGGTCCGGCTGTGGAGCGACCAGCACCACCTGAAGCGGCAACCGGCGCTGGAAGGCGCGCGGTGACATGCCGAGGAACGCCTTGAACTGGGCGGAGAAGGCGTACGCGTCGACGTAACCGAACATCGCTGCAGTCGCCATGACCGAATGCTCGGTCAGGGCCTGCTGGGCCGATTCGAGGCGGCGGCGGATTCGGTAATCAGCCGGCGCATAGCCGGTGGCGCTCTTGAAGTGCTTGCGGAAGGCCGCATAGGAGACGCCCAGCTGCCTGGCCACCGCCTCGGTGGGCACGCGTTCGTCGAGATTGTGCTCCAGCAGCAGGCAGGCGTCCTCCACGACGTGTTCCCAGAAGCTCTGCACCCGGTTGCGTCGCGCCCGGTCGTAGAGGTCGTTGATGAAGGCCAGCGCCTCAAGCATGAGTTTCGGCGATGGCAGCTCCGGCTCGGGCATCCTGATGCGCTTGACCAGATGCTTGAACTCCTCGAGCACCACGGGATCGACGCCGACATTTACCAATGGCGACGCCGCAATGAGCCCGGTTTTCAACAGTTGGGCGCCCGTGTCGCCATCGAAGACGACGAAGCACTCCGCATAATCGCTCTCGGGATCGAACCAGGTGGTATGCATAATTCCCGGATACCGGTGGAAAAGCCAGCCAGGCAGGAGCTCATGCGCCTGGCCAGAGGCCTCGACATAGCGACCGCGTCCACGCAACACCAGGTTGATGCCGAGCGACTTGAAGTGGGCTTTCGTGTGCTGCATGGGCCTCGGCCCATGCGCCTTCGCCGAGGCGACCAGGCTGCGGATGCCGGCATCGATGCGCAGGCGCCGCGAGCCGCTCTCGCTGAAGAAGGCAGGAGGCAGCGTGAATGCCGGGATCATCCGAGAGATCTCCAGTGGTATCAAATACTACATCTTTTCTCTCATCGCCGCCATTGTTATTCGTGATGGATTAGGGAGATTACTCACATATCCACCCGATATCGACTGCCCCTCCTGGATAAATACTGCATGCACCGTCACTCCCGGATCCCCACCCATGAATGACAACGAGAAGTACTTCTTCGACGTGAACGGATACCTGACGATCAGGAACGCCCTGAGCCGCGAGCAGATCTCCGCGCTCAACGTCCAGATCGATCGCCAGATCGCATCCCATGAGACTCCCAACCAGCCGCAGGTGGCCTTCAACAACGTGCTCGGCTGGCGTGGCGCCATGATCGACCTCATTGACAATCCGCGCGTCGTCCCCTACCTCGACGCCCTCCTCGGGCCGCCGCCCTATGCCGATGCCGGACGCGGTCCATTCTTCCGTCTAGACCATACCTACCTCACGGTGCTGCGCCCCGATGCCCCAGACGCGGGAGCTCCGGTCCTGCATGGTGGCAACACCCCCTTCGACCCAGGCCAGTTCTACCATGTGAGCGAAGGCACCATCTACAACGGCCTGGTCGTGGTCGCCTACAACCTGACCGACGTCAACGAGGGTGATGGCGGGTTCGGCTGCGTGCCCGGCAGCCACAAGGCCAACTTCCGCATCCCCGGGGACTGGAACGATCTGCGCAAGCCCAACCCGATCGCGCGTGCGGTCGGCGGTCCGGCAGGAACCGCAGTGGTCTTCACCGAGGCCCTCTCCCATGGCACCTTGCCCTGGCATGGCCATCACGAGCGGCGCACCATCTTCTTCAAGTTCAACACCTACTGCTCCGCCTTCGGCGCCACCTATCTGGACGAGATGACCAGCTCCTGGCAGGACCTCAGCGATCGTCAGCGCGCGATCCTCGAGGCGCCGAACTCACGCGGTCTTGGTCGGCGCAGGCAGGCCGTGCTCACCCACCGCTGAATGGCGCAAGCTCCGCCACCTCCTCGATCGCCCCAGGTCCTGAGGCGTCAACCGGGACCGGAACGATCCTTCCAATCGCGAGATGCAACCAAACGCGACCAGCCACATCCGAACCTGTGATCGGGAGGGTCGGAAATCGAATCCTGTCCAAACTCCCGGCTGTGGAATGGCGAGATCTCAAGCAGCGGTCGCAGTCCTTGCTGCGCGAGTGCGGTGGCGATGGTGCGGACGGCAAGATGATCGCCGCATCCACGCCGTAAGCGCGGTTGAAACCGATGTCGTGCGGCCACGTCGTGCACCGGAAGAGCGATGCTGCGCCAACGCGTTGGTGTTCGATCCTCACTGCGGAACCCGGAGCGTGCGACTCCATGCACCGCGCCTTATGCTCGAGATGGGCAACCATGATGGCAACTGGATCGGTCATATGCTGTTCGGGCAGCCATCACGGACGCTGGTCGTTCCCATACCCGCTCATCCCATGCCCACGAGGATCCGCAGCGGACGTCCCTGGCCGCTCATGGCGGTAGCGCTGCGCACTATCGATTGGTCGCCACCATGGAGCTGGGCACAGGTCTGAGCGAGGTGGACGATTACTCGATCTCCACCTCGACCTGGATCCCGCCGACAATTTTCGCTGCAATATTGTAGATGAAGGCACCGATGATGCCGCCCAGGAATCCAGCGATGGCATAGATGATCGGGAACATGATGGCAAATCCGATGCCAAAGATTCCCGCAATGCCTCCAGCCTGCGGCATGCCTTGCGTCGAATGGGCGCCTAGCAAGGCGAACAGGATCATGAAGGGCGCAATCAACAGGGCCAGGCCTCCATAGACGAGAGCGAAGACCTTGCCGAGCTGGATCGGATCAAAGCGCTGGATGGTACGTTTGGATGATGAGTTGGTGTCGAGCATGATGGCCCCTTCAAGAAGCACCTGCAGTTATGATGAAAGTGGTATTATCAGATACGTGTGTAGCCGCATTCTGACCACATGTCTAGTAGCGATTGCCTTTTTTCTGATAATTGGAGTCACATCAGGGCGTTCAAGCGCTATGGCTTCGTGGCCATGGAAAAGGTCACAGCTGCAATGATCGAACGTTCCGACACGCTATACGATGCCAACGGTCCTCTTTGTGACTTATTCAATGTCATGATGGTGACCAACACGCTCTCGCAGCTGGCCGTGTGATGATAGACCAGGTGTTACAGGCCGACTGGCGGAGTCCGGCCTGTTGCGCTTCGAGACAGGCGTAGGTGGGTTACTGATCTTCAATCTCGCCCAGATCGTGGGCATCACGCCACATGCACAGTCTCGTGGCATGGAGGCCCTTATGTTCACAGAGCTTGCGCAGTTTTCGGATCACCCCGCCCACCTTGGTGCCGTTTCGCATCTTGCCGAAGAGGTGTTCGGACACGCTCTGCTGGGAGATGCCCAGCAGGGCCGCAACCACGTCCTGATCCAGGCCGCGCAGAAAGTACAGCTCCACGACCTCCCGTTGTCGGACCGTCAGATCGTTCTCGATGATCACGCGCACCTGGCACCACAATGCCCGGGAGGCGCCTGAGCTCCCCTGGACGGGGGCCGGCAGCAGTCTCCAGGCGTCGCTGCTGAGTTGAGACTCATCAGCTATGCTCGAAAGTGGCTGGATGGCGGGTGATTTCGAAGACGGTGCGAGGATCACGGGAGGCTCCGGAAAGCGAACACCCCGAGCCCTGGGAACAGCAAACCCCTTAACCTTCTTTTGAGAGAAGGGGAGTACACTGATCTCAAGGCTCGGGTGCGTTCGACCGGAAGGATCCGATCACGGGTCCCGAGCTGAGGACGGGGAATTCAATGGTGTGACGGTTTGACTATATATGCTAAGTGGAGTTGTCAACAGGAATGCGCTGATGATCAATCAAGGAATCGTGCGTCGTGGATCGGAACAAGTACCTGTCCCGCCACCGAGGGTACGAGCGTCATGAACACGACCCGACATCTTCAGCCGGCGGCGCCGTAACCACGGTGGGCACGACCTCACGGTCGTACCCGCCGCAACGGCGCCGCCGGCCCTCTTCTGAATCATTCGCTCCTCATCAGCGAGACTGCGCTCAGACGCAGCGCTCCCTCTCTTCACTGTCCGGCCCCCGCGGAGCGAGTGGGACGGGTGCTGCCACGGCAGTGTCCATCCCAGAGGCCCCGCGGGGACAACCGGTTTACCCCTCACGACCTTCTTCCTTACCGGCCCTTTCTGGAACCGCTCATGTCAACGCTCAAATCCACCGATATCGCTGGTTTCCTGCGCGACGGGATCCTCCACCTGGCGGATGCCGTCCCCCAGGAGCACCTGGACCCGATGCGCGATGCGATCTGGCGCTTTCTCGAACGCACCACGGTCCGCCGTGATGATCCATCGACCTGGGGCACCGCCTCGGGCATGCATATGAATCGCATCGCCCATCTGCCGGTGTTCTCCCCGCTCGGCAGCCCACGGCTGTGCGGAGCCGTCGATGACCTGGTCGGAGCCGGACGCTGGAAGCATCCCG
>Ga0302314_10010835_pt1 | contig 15926 bp, 8 predicted proteins | sample III_Palsa_N2_3_FD_200533 | JGI IMG/M metagenome (GOLD analysis project Ga0302314, IMG submission 200533) | Peat permafrost microbial communities from Stordalen Mire near Abisko, Sweden - III_Palsa_N2_3 | ecosystem: Environmental > Terrestrial > Soil > Palsa > Peat permafrost | place: Sweden... | reverse complement strand
TCGTCATGCAGCAAGTGCGCTTTGAACACTTCACCACGTCGCCAACGCTCGTGATGCTGACGGCGGCGGGTATCGGCTCGCTCGCCTGGTTTGCTTGGCATCAATGGCATGATCCCGCTCCGCTCGTGCGCCTCCACGCGCTGCGAGAACGTTCTTTCCGGATCGGCCTCGCGCTTTACATGCTCTATTACTTCGAATCGACGGGATTCAGTTACCTGATCTCACGGTTTCTTGAACAGGGACTCGGTTATCCGGTCGAGAACGCCGGACGGCTGGTCGGCATTACCTCGCTGATATCCGGGTCCGCGCTGTTCCTGTATTTCAGGTACACCAAGTACGTCACGCGTAAAAAGTGGATCATCGTGCCAGGATTCGCTATTGCGGCGCTCATCGGTTGGATGATGACGCGCATGTCGCCGGACGTTGCTCAAGGCGATCTCATCCTGCCGATGCTGTTGCGTGGCCTGTTGCTGCTTTTTATTGTGTTGCCGGTGGCGAACCTGACCTTCAAGATCTTTGCGATCGAAGAGTTCACCCATGGCTACAGGCTGAAGAACATCGTGCGTCAATTGACGCTCTCGTTTGCGACGGCGGCGGTGATTATTGTGGAGCAGCATCGGCAAGCGCTGCATCAATCGCGTCTCGCCGAGGCCGTGAATCCGTACAATCCGGAGTTTCAGAATGCGGCGGCCGCGCTGGCGAACGGCTTTGCCGCGGCTGGCCACACGGCAAGCGAAGCCCACGCGCTCGCCATCGCGTCGATCGCGCGCATGGTCACACAGCAAGCGGCCTTTTTGGCGTCGCTCGACGGCTTCTATTTCCTGACGGGCGTCGCCATTTGCGGGGGCGTGTTTGCCCTCTGGCAGAAACAGATCGATTGAGTTCGAGCGTGTAAGCGCGCGACAAGGACCTTATGGCCAATTTCCTGGCGCGGCTGATCAGCGGGAATCGTCGAGAACGGGCGCTGCGCAAACACGCCATCGACGACACGCTCTGGCAAAACACGCTCGATCGCCTGCCGTTTTTCGGCCATCTCGACGACGCCGAACGCGCACGGTTGCGCGAATGTACAACGCTTTTTATCGCGGAAAAGGAGTTCTCAACCGCCCACGACCTGACGCTCACCGACGCGATGATCGTCGCCATCGCGGTACAGGCCTGCCTGCCCGTGCTGAATTTGAGCCTGGAGTTGTACCGCGGCTGGGTCGGCGTGATTGTGTATCCGGGCGAGTTCGTGATCCGCAAGACGGTCGAGGACGAGGCCGGCGTGGTGCACGAGATTGAACACGATGCGAGCGGCGAGGCGTGGGAAGGCGGCCCGGTCGTGCTGTCGTGGGAAGACGCGCAGATGACCGGCGGCGTGGATGCCTACAACGTCGTCATCCACGAGTTTGCGCACAAGATCGACATGCTCAATGGCGAGGCAGACGGCCACCCGCCCCTCTTTCGCCGCTGGCACGCGCCGCTCGATTCCAACGCCTGGAACAATGTCTTCGATCACGCCTACGACCATTTCTGCGCTCAGGTCGATGCTGTTCCCGCGCGCCGCTGGGGCCGATTTGAGCGCGATTCGCTGATCGATCCCTACGCCGCCGATCATCCGTCGGAATTTTTCGCGGTCTGCAGCGAGGCGCTTTTCGTGCAGCCCGTGGCGTTCGAGCAGGAATATCCCGAGTTGTATCGCTTGCTCGCGCGGTATTACCGGCAGGACCCAGCGGGCGTGGGGGCACTGGACTCACCGGGGCAGCACTGATCCCGACACCGCGGTCCAGGCGCCCTGAAAACATGCCAAACGGCTGATTTTCTGGCATAATCGCCGTTTTTCGACCTCAGGCAAGTGGCTCGCGCTCGCAGGATCGGCTTGCAAGATAGGCTTGCAAACACGCGCAAAACCCGCAAACCGGGTGGGCTGGCTACCAACAGATACCAAGGAAAGACCATGAAAGAAGGCATTCACCCGAATTACCGCGAAGTGCTGTTCGTCGACATGTCGAATGACTTCAAGTTCATCACACGTTCGACCATCAACACGCGCGAAACCGGCGAGTTCGAAGGCAAGACGTACCCGCTGGCAAAGATCGAAGTGTCGTCGGAATCGCATCCGTTCTACACCGGTAACCAAAAGATCATGGACACGGCCGGCCGCGTCGAGAAGTTCAACAAGAAGTTCGCTGCATTTTCGGCAAAGAAGTAATTAGTCGAGAAAACAGCCAAGGCTGGATTCGAAAAAAGGCAGCGAAAGCTGCCTTTTTTTCGTCTGTGCCCCGTCTCTGCCCCGTCTCTGTACCATGCAGCGGGGAAATCTGGAGCCAATCGGGCAAACTCGCCCCGCCAAACCCCCTCGCTGCAAGCACTGCAATGACGCGCGCGACGCCGCCCGTCTACAATGCCGGATTCGGTAAAAGTCGCACGAGCCGCCAAGGCACGAGATTCGCGTGTCATGCACGACCCAAGCGCCGCCGAATTGCTCCATCAGCGCTCCATCAGTTTCTGCTCCCTCGCCCAAACGCATGCGAAATGTCGTCCGCCTGACCGCCTCCGCCACCAGCGCCCTGCCGCGCTGGCTGCTGCTCGCCATTTGTATCATCTATGCGTCGTTTGGACTGTTCGGCCGCGACCCGTGGAAAAACGAGGACGCAGCGGGCTTCGGCGTGATGTGGACCATGGCCAACGGCAGCGTGAAAGACTGGCTGCTGCCGAATCTGGTAGGCAAGGCGCTTACCGGTGACGGCCCGTTCATGTACTGGTTGGGCGCGGGTTTTATCCGCCTGCTGAGCCCTTGGGTCGATGCAAGCAATGCATCGCGGGTGGTACCCGGATTGCTGTTTTGTATCGCCTGCGCGTTCGTCTGGTACACGGCATACCTACTTGGCCGGCGCGACGAGGCACAACCGTTCAAATATGCGTTTGGCGGCGAGCCCGAGCCGCGCGACTACGGCCGCACGCTCGCAGACGGCGCGCTGCTGATCCTGCTCGCGTGCTTCGGCCTGGCGGAACGCGGCCACGAAACCACGCCCCAGCTTGCTCAGTTTGCCGGCACCGCCATGCTGGTCTACGGCCTCGTGCGTAGCTGCGACAAGCCGATCCAGGGCGCGCTCATCTGGGGCACCGCGATCGGCTTCGTGGGTTTGTCGAGCAGCCCGGTGCTGGTGCTGGCACTGCTGATTTGCACGCTGGCCATGACTGTCATCGTGCGGGAGGTGCGGCCGTTCTACCTGGTCGTGCTCGGCGTGCCCGTGGCCGTCATCCTGATCGGCGCATGGGTGTGGCCGGTGCTGCACTTCTACCCGGACGACGGCGAATGGTGGCTGCGCCAATGGTGGCGTAACAGCTTCGACTCGTTTTCCGGTTCGCCGATCCAGGCACTCTCCTACGCCCTCAAGAACCTGCCGCTCTTCACGTGGCCGGCTTGGCCGCTCGCCATCTGGACCTTCGTGAGCTGGAGCGGACTGCGGCGCTCGCCGCACGTGGCTGTGCCGTTATCGGTGATCGGGCCGCTGCTGGTGCTGGTGATCCTGCAAAGTCATCAGTCGAACCGCCTGTTCATGCTGCTGCTGCCACCGTTGTCCGTGCTGGCCACGTTCGCGCTGCCCACGCTCAAGCGCGGGGCGATCAACGCCATCGACTGGTTCGCGATGTTGAGTTTCACGCTGCTCGCCACGTTCGTCTGGCTTGTCTGGACCGCGGGCCTGTTTGGTTTCCCCGCGCCGCTCGCGCGCAATCTCGCGCGTCTCGCGCCTGGTTTCCAGCCCGAATTCAAGATCCTGTCGTTCGTGTGCGCGGTCGCTGTAACGGTGTGCTGGTTTTCGCTCGCGCGCTGGCGGCTCGCGCGTCATCCGAAGGTGCTGTGGCGCAGCGTCGTGCTGTCGAGTGCGGGAACCACGCTGATGTGGGTACTGCTGATGACGCTGTGGCTGCCGGTGGTGAACTACAGCCGGACGTATCGCGACGTGGCGGAACAGATCGCCGATCATTTGCCGCCTGATTACACCTGCATTTCCCCGGTGCGTCTGGGCGACGCGCAGATTGCGACCTTCGCGTATTTCGGCGGCATGCATTTCGCCTTCGATGAAGACTGCGACGTGATCCTGCGCCAGGACACGCAGGATTACGGCGAACCATCGTCAATCTCGGCGTTCGAGTGGAAGCTCGTATGGGAAGGCCGGCGCGTGGCCGACCGTGACGAGCGATTCCGGCTGTATGTGCGCATCGAGCGGCCGGTGGCGCCGGTCAAGCGGCCGCGACCGAAGTCGCTGCATCGCGGAAGCAACTGACCATGTGGCCGGACGTCCGCAAGATCGTGGCCCTGGCCTGGCCGGTGCTGATCGGCCAGTTGGCGATCATTGCGTTCGCCGTGATCGATACCGCCATGGTCGGCCGTTATTCCGCGACGGACCTTGCCGCACTCGGCCTGGGTTCGTCGATCTACATCTCCGTCTACATCGGCTTGACGGGCATTTTGACGGCCTTGCAGCCCATTGCCGGACAATTGTTCGGGGCGCGGCGCGAAGCCGAAATTGGCGAGGAAGTCCGGCAGGCGCTATGGCTTGCGGCGGTGTTATCGGTGATCGGCTTCGTCTGCCTGTATTTCCCGCAGCCTCTCCTGAGCATCGCCGACACGCCCCCCGCCCTGCACGATCGCACCCTCGCCTATTTGCGCATCCTGTCGTTTGGACTGCCCGCGGGTCTCGCGTTTCGTGTCTATAGCTCGCTCACGAACGCCGTTGGCAAACCGCGCCTGGTCATGTTCCTGCAAGTCGGCGCGCTGATGCTGAAGGTCCCGCTCAACCTGTGGTTCATCTTCGGCGGTTTCGGCGTGCCGGCGCTCGGTGGTCCGGGCTGTGCCATTGCGAGCACGATGATCAACTGGCTGATCGCCATTGTCGGAATAACGGTACTTCTGCGTGTCGAGTTCTTCCGGCCGTTCGGCGTGTTTTCGCGATTTTGCTGGCCGGTCTGGCAACGTCAAAAGGCGTTGCTGAAACTCGGCATTCCGATGGGGCTGTCCTATCTGATCGAAGTGACGTCGTACACGTTCATGGCGCTGTTCATCTCGCACTTCGGTACAACCACGCTGGCTGGACATCAGATCACCGGCAACATTGGCGCGGTGCTCTACATGACGCCGCTCTCCATAGGCGTGGCGTCCGCGACCCTCGTCTCGCAAGCCCTTGGCGCAGAACGTTTCGATGCCGCCCGTTCGCTCGCCCGCCACGGCATTGCGTTGTCGTGCGGTATTGCGTGCGTGTACGGCGCGGCGCTGTTTGCATTGCGGCCGTACTTGCTCGAGGCCTACACGCCTGACAGCCAGGTGATCGCGGCGGCCATGCCGTTGCTGGCCATTGTCGTGTTCTATCATTTCTTCGATGCCCTCCAGATCACCACGGCTTTCGTGCTGCGCGCCTACAAGGTCGCGGTCGTGCCCACGGTGATCTACGCGGTCGCGTTGTGGGGTATCGGGCTGGGGGGCGGGTACTTGCTCGGGTTCAACGTGGGCGGTTATACGCCCGCGTGGCTGCAAGGCGCACGCGGGTTCTGGGTCGCGAACTCGCTGAGCCTGGGCGTAGCGGGCGTAGGACTGTTTCTGTACTGGCGGCACATCAGCACGCGGCACCTTCCAGACGATCGCGTCCGCGCAGGGGCCGAGCCAGTTTAGGTTCAGCCGAAACAATCGCGCACTCCATGCAATCAGTTTGGAACGTCTTGTCACAAAACGAAAACAATTGGCAAGGATGACGTAACATTCCGGTAAAATCGCCAGCGTTTTGGCCACCCTGGAACGAGTGCGATGATCCGCGTCATAAAAAAACAACGCTGGCCGCTGGCTACGCTGGCTGCCCTGTCCTTGCTGGCATTGGGCTTCCTGGGCGCCACGCATCGCGCCGACGCCGCCCGCACGCTGAGCGTGTCACCACAGGGCAAGGTCACGCAGGTCCGCCAGGTGGTCGTCAAGTTCGACGAAGCCATGATCGCGTTCGGAGACCCCGCAGCCAAGGCCCCGGCTCAGGTCCATTGCAGCGGGGGATCATCGGCAGGTTCTGCTCATTGGATCGACGATAAAACCTGGGCCTTCGACTTTACGCTTGACCTCACACCCGGCATGCGCTGCTCGGTCGCGCTGGAAGACGGGCTCAAATCCACCGCAGGCAACACGCTCACCGGTCCACGCCAGTTCCGCTTTGAAACCGGCGGCCCGTTTGTCACGCAAGTCATGCCCGGCGGCGGCGAGATAGAAGAAAACCAGATCTTCGTCCTGCGTCTGAACGGCCCCGCGACCGAAGCGTCCGCGTTGCAGGACATCTGGTGCGAATCGAATGGATTGGGTAACCGGATTCCCGTCAAAACCGTCGACGCCAACGCACGCGCCGACCTCCTCAAACATTTTCGCCTCGAAAAAGACAGCGCACGCGTGCTCACGCTCGCCTGCCAGCAAACCCTGCCGTCCGCCACGAAGATGCAACTCGTGTACGGCGCGGGCGTAGCCGGCCCGAGCGGCCTCGCGAACGACGTGGAGAAACGCTTCGACTTCGATGTCCGCGAACCCTTCACCGCGAGTTTCTCCTGCGAACGTGAAAACGCCAAGGCGCCCTGCACGCCGTTGCGTCCGCTGCGCATCCGCTTCAGCTCGCCCGTGCCGCGAGCGGACGCCGAGAAAATCAGCTTGCGCGGCCCCGGTGGCAAGACCTCGCCGCAATTCGATCCCGATGAAAAAGACAACGACATCACCAGCGTCCAGTTCGCGGCGCCGTTGCCCGAACACGCGGATTTATCGATAGAACTGCCGGCAGGACTCAAGGATTCCAGTGGCCGCACGCTCTCGAACGCGGACCTCTTTCCGCTAAAGACATCGACGGCGCCCATGCCGCCGCTCGCCAAGTTTTCATCGTCGACATTCGGGATCATCGAGCGTTTCGCCGAGCCCAACATGCCCGCCATGTTGCCCGTCACGCTGCGCCACGTGGAGGCCGACCTGAAAGTGAACGGGCTCAACGCGGGCTCATCGAGCGTGACGAAATTGCGCGTGGATGCCGACACCGAGATCCGTCGATGGATGAAGACCGTCGATCGTTTCGATGGCTTTTCAATGTCCGTCGCGCAGATCAAACAGGAGATGCCGCAGGCGCTCAGCAACGGCATCAAGCCGGTCTACGCGCAGGGCAGCACGGCGAAAGATCCGCAAATCGATATCCGCTCGCTGTCGTTGCTGGCGAAGCAACCGGGCGTTGAAAGCCTGAGCGTACCGCAGGCCGATCCCAAGTCGCTGCGGCCTTTTGAAGTGGTCGGCATTCCCCTTCCGAAACCCGGTTTTTATGTGGTCGAACTGGCATCGCCGGCACTGGGCGCGTCGTTGCTCGGCAAACCGCAGTCCATGTACGTGCGTACTTCGGTGCTTGTCACCAACCTTGGCGTGCACTTCAAGCTTGGCCGCGAAAACAGCATCGTCTGGGTGACCGCGCTCGATAGCGGCAAACCCGTGCCGAACGCGCAAGTGCGGGTCACGGATTGCAACGGCGATCAGGTCGCCGCTGCGAAAACCGATGCGCAGGGTATCGCGACGATTGGCAAACCGCTGGCAGCGGCACGCCCTTGCGATGAAAACAGCATCGACGATGCCGGCTTTTTCGTCTCGGCACGTGTCGATGATCCGAAGACCGGCCCGGACATGGCGTTCGTGCGCTCGGACTGGAATCGCGGGATTGAATCGTGGCGCTTCAATGTGCCTACCGATATGAGCCGCGGCCAGACCACGCGCGCCACGACCGTATTCGACCGGACTTTGTTGCGCGCGGGCGAAACGGTATCGATGAAACATTTGATGCGCGAGGAAACGCTCAACGGTTTTGCGTTCCCGTCCCATCTGCCATCGCGCGTGACGATCCGTCATGAGGGCAGCGGCCAGACCTATCATCTGCCGCTCAAATGGGCGGGCGACCGGAGCGCCGATTCCACCTTCCCGATTCCGGCCGCGGCGAAGCTCGGCGAATACAGCGTGACGCTGGACGACGGTTCGACGAATCCGGACAACGACAGCGACAGCGACAGCGATAACAGCGGTGACGATCAGGATTCGGCGCGGCACATGAGCATCGAAACCGGCAATTTCCGCGTGGAGGAATTCCGCCTGCCAGTGTTCAAGGGATCGATCGGTATTCGCGATCAAAAGACCGGCGCGCTGGTGGCCGCGACCACGGCGCCGCTGGCGGTACAGATTGAGTATGTGTCGGGCGGACCGGCATCGAATCTGCCGGTGCAAGTGTCGGCGCTGATGAAAGATACATCGCCGGCTTTTGCTTCGCAGTTCGAATCGTTTAGCTTCGCGCCGTACAAGAAGCCCGCCGATGACGGCGCCAGCGCGCCCGCAACCGAGGGCGAGGACGACAACAGCAATGCGCAGGAAGATACGTCCACGGCCAAGCTCATCGCCGATAAAACCGCACTGACACTCGACCGCAACGGCACGGGAACCCTCACGCTCAAGTCGTTGCCGGTGGTGGAAGCGCCGAAACAGCTCGCACTGGAAGCGACCTTCGCGGACCCCAACGGCGAGATCCAGACGCTGCGCGGCAGCGCCACGCTCTGGCCCGCGGCGGTTGCGGCCGGCATCAAGGCGGGTGACTGGGTGTCAGTCGGCAACGCGGTGCCGGTGCAGGCGCTCGCAGTCGACTTGCAAGGCAAGCCGCGAGCGGGCATCGCGCTTGAGATCCGCGGCGTTGCGCGGACCATGACCAGCTCGCGCAAGCGCATGGTCGGCGGTTTCTACGCCTACGATAACCACACGGAAACCAAGGACCTCGGCACGCTATGCAGCGGCAAAAGTGATGACCACGGCCTGCTTTCCTGCGAAGCAAAGCTGAAAGAGGCAGGCAACGTCGACCTGATCGCCATTGCCCGGGACGGTGACGGCCGTGTGGCGAACGCGACCACGTCGGTGTGGGTCACGCGCGAAGATCAACTCTGGTTCGGGGGCGAAAACACCGACCGGATCGACGTGCTGCCGGAAAAAACAAGCTACGAACCCGGCGAGACTGCCCGCTTCCAGGTACGCATGCCGTTCCGCTTCGCCACTGCGCTGGTGGCGGTGGAGCGCGAGGGTATCGTGGAGACGAAGGTCGTGGAACTGGACGGCAAGAACCCGACTGTCGAGCTGAAAGTACAGGAGTCGTGGGGGCCGAACGTGTATGTCTCCGTGCTCGCGATCCGTGGGCGGATTCACGAAGTGCCGTGGTATTCGTTCTTCACGTGGGGCTGGAAAGCGCCGCTCGATTGGGTGCACGCGTTCTGGTACGAAGGGCGGCAGTATGAAGCGCCTACGCCGCTGGTCGATTTGTCAAAACCTGCGTTCCGTTACGGGCTCGGCGAGATCAAGGTGGGGACGGCCTCGCACAAGCTCGGCGTGACCGTCACGCCGGATGCCAAGTCGTACGCCGTACGCTCGAAGGCCCATGTGAAAGTCCGCGTGACGCTGCCGGGCGGCAAACCCGCGCCGGCCGGCACGCAAATCGCGCTTGCCGCAGTCGACGAAGCGTTGCTCGAACTGATGCCGAATCAAAGCTGGAACGTACTCGACGCCATGCTGCAACGGCGCGCGTACGGCGTGGAGACATCGACGGCGCAAATGGAAATCATCGGACGCCGTCACTTCGGGCGTAAAGCCGTGCCCGCGGGCGGTGGCGGCGGACATAGCGCGACACGCGAACTGTTCGACACGCTCTTGCTCTGGAACCCGCGCGTGACGCTCGATGCGAACGGCGAAGCAACGGTGGACGTGCCGCTCAACGACGCGTTGACGAGCTTCCGTATTGTTGCGATCGGGGCTGTGGGCGCGGGTCAATTCGGTACCGGCAGTGCGTCGATACGCAGCACGCAGGATCTGCAGTTGATATCGGGTCTGCCGCCGCTCGTGCGTGTGGGTGACCAGTTCCGCGCGTTGTTCACGCTGCGCAATACGACCGCGCGGACGATGCAGGTCGTCGTCACGCCGCGTGTTCCCACGCTCGATCTCCCTGCGCAAAACGTGACGCTGGCGCCGGACTCATCGCAGGAGATTTCATGGGACGTGAAGACGCCGGACGCTATCGGTATGGCTGCAACCGGCGCGTTGAACTGGGAAGTGAGCGCGTCGGAACAAGGCGGTCCGAAAGCCACCGATGCCGTCAAACTCACGCAACGCGTGGTGGCCGCGATTCCCGTGACCGTGCAGCAAGCAACGATCACCCAGGTCGACGGTACGTTCGCGTTGCCCGTGTCGCCGCCGGAGACCGCGGTGGCATCGGCTGATGGACAGATTCGAGGCGGCATTGCCGTGACACTGCAGCCGAAACTCGCCGATGGCCTGCCGGGCGTGCGACGCTGGTTCGAACGTTATCCGTATAACTGCCTCGAGCAGCAAACGTCACGCGCGCTGGGTCTTGATGACCTCACGCAATGGCAGACGGTGATCGCGCGGATGCCCTCGTATCTGGATAGCGACGGCCTCGCCAACTACTTCCCGCCCTCGGACGATTCGCGGCCTTACGGTAGTCCGGCGTTGTCGGCTTATCTGCTCTCCGTCAGCGATGAAGCATCGAAAGCGGATCCCCGCTTCGCTCTGCCCGACGACCTCCGAGACAAACTCGCGGCCGCTCTGACCAACTTCGTGGAAGGCAAGATCGAGCGGAAATTCTGGTCACCGCGTCAAGACCTGGACTTTGTGAAACTCTCGGCGATTGAAGCCTTGTCGCGCTACGGGCTGGCTGCACCGCGCATGCTCGGTTCGATCACCATCGCGCCGAATCAATGGCCGACCTCCGCGCTGCTCGATTACTACTCGATCCTTTCGCGCGTCGACGGGATCGCACAACGCGACGATCAGCGCGCTCAGGTCGAGCAGATCTTGCGCGCCCGTCTGACGTATTCGGGCACGCGCCTCACCTTCTCCACCGCCGCCGACGACGACCTCTACTGGCTCATGACCGGCCCCGAATCGAATGCGGCACGCACGGCGTTGACCTTCGCCGATAACCCCGCGTGGAAAGATGAAATGCCGCGCCTGATCGGCGGTTTGCTTGCGTTGCAGACGAACGGCGCGTGGCAAACCACGACGTCGAACCTGTGGGGCAAGCTCGCCGTGCAGCGCTTCTCCAAGGTGTTCGAAAGCACGCCGGTGAGCGGTCAGACGCGCATTGCGCTGGGCACGACGGAGAAAGCCATCGCCTGGAACGCACCGGCCTCGCCTGCGAATCCTCGCAACGTGACGTTGCCCTGGGCATCCAGCACGCTGAACCTGACACAAGAAGGCAGCGGCAAACCCTGGGCGACCATCGAGAGCCTCGCGGCTGTTGCGTTGAAAGCGCCGTTTGCGGCGGGTTATCGAATCACGAAAACCATCACGCCGATCGATCCGGCGGTCAAAGGCACGCTCTCGCGTGGCGACATAGTCCGTGTGCATCTCGACATCGATGCCCAAAGCGATATGACATGGGTGGTCGTCAATGATCCCATTCCGGCTGGCGCAACCATCCTCGGCTCGGGCCTCGGCCGCGATTCGGAGGTGGCGACCGAAGGCGAAAAGAGCACGCAAGGCGCGTGGCCGGCGTTTGTCGAGCGTGGTTTCGACGGGTATCGCGCGTATTACGACTATCTGCCGAAGGGAAAATTGCAGGTGGAATACACCGTCCGGCTGAACAACGCGGGCACATTCGGGTTGCCGCCTACGCGCGTGGAAGCGCTCTACGCACCCTCCGTATTCGGTGCGATTCCCAACGCAACAATGACCGTCGCTCCACTGGCCGCGGCCAAATAACGCGATGAAACGCGCCGCCCTCGCCCTTGTCGGTTGCATGCTTGCCAGCTCGGCCAATGCGCTGCCGACTTTTGAAGAAGTGCGCTCGGGCTGGCGCAGTTCCGACTGGGTGCTGCTCGCCCGCGACGGCGAGCCGCTGCAGCGCACGCGTGTCGACACAACCGGGCGGCGCGGCGACTGGGTCGCGTTGCAGGATGTGTCGCCGGCGTTGCGCGAGGCAATCGTTGTATCCGAGGACAGGCGGTTCTACGAGCACAGCGGCGTGGATTGGCGAGGAGCCGCAGCGGCTGCCTGGGCGAACCTGTGGAACACGCGCACGCGCGGAGCGTCGACGGTGACCATGCAACTGACCGGTCTGATCGATGAAGATCGCCGGCCGGGACGCCGTTCAATAGGCGAAAAAGCGACGCAGACGGTCGGCGCGTTATGGCTCGATCACGCCTGGCGCAAGGACCAGATTCTCGAGGCCTATCTCAATCTCGTGCCGTTTCGCGGTGAGATCGTGGGTTTATCGGCTTTATCGCAGACTTTGTTCGGCAAACTCCCGTCCGGGCTGAACGAACGTGAAGCCGCGCTCACCGCCGCACTGGTGCGTGCGCCGAATGCGAATTACGCGAAGGTCTCGGCTCGGGCATGCGGCATTTTGCGGGACATGGACCGGGCACGGCCATCGGCTACGGACCCTTGCGCGAACCTCGACAGCTACGTGCAACTGACCCTCACGCGCACCGCGTCTGCGTCTGCGTCTACGTCTACCTCGCCGCGGTCCTCGGATGACGACGCGCTCGCGCCGCACTTCGCGCGCCGTGTGGCCAGCGAAGTGCATCCTGCAGCGGGCGCGCGTGTCCAGTCCACGATCGACGCCCCGCTGCAGCGCTTCGCCCGTGACTCGCTCGCGCGAACCTTGCTCGAACTCAACTCGCGCGCGCATCAGCGCAATGTGCACGACGGCGCCGCGATCGTCATCGATAACCGCAGCGGTGAAATTCTCGCGTGGGTAGGCTCGGCGGGCGGGTTGTCGAACGCGCCGGAAGTCGATGCCGTCATCGCGTTGCGCCAGGCCGGCTCGACGCTCAAGCCGTTCTTGTACGCTCAGGCCATCGACGAAAAGCGCCTCACGCCTGCCTCTTTACTCGACGACGCCCCGCTCGATCTCGCCACCGGCGGCGGCCTGTATATCCCGCAAAACTACGATCACGATTTCAAGGGTTGGGTGAGCATGCGCACGGCGCTGGGGTCGTCGCTGAATGTACCGGCCGTACGCACACTGGTGATGGTTACGCCGCACCGGTTCGCGAAAACGCTGGTGTCGCTCGGCCTGCCGCTCACGCAAGCCGGCGATTACTACGGCTTCAGTCTCGCGCTCGGCAGCGCCGACGTGACGCTCGCGACCCTCACGAACGCGTATCGGACGCTCGCAAACGGCGGTCTGACCGGGCCAATGTCGGACGTGCTGGCGCATGCACCGACCACACCGGGCACGCGCGTTTTCAGCCCGCAAGCCAGTTTTATCGTGACGAACATCCTCGCCGATAACAACGCGCGCACACGTACCTTCGGCTTCGACAGCGTCCTCGCCACGCGCTTTTTCAGCGCCGTGAAAACCGGCACGAGCAAGGACATGCGCGATAACTGGGCGCTCGGCTACACGTCGCGCTATACGGTTGGCGTGTGGGTGGGCAACGCGGACGGCGCGCCGATGTGGGATGTCTCCGGCGTCACAGGCGCGGCGCCCGTGTGGGCCGCCTTGGTGAACTACCTTCACCGGCGCACCCCAAGCCGGCCGCCGGTCGCGCCGCCGGGCGTGGTGCGCACGAAGATTGTTTATCAAAACGATATCGAGCCGGCACGCGACGACTGGTTCCTGAGCGGCACGCAAATGTCGCGGATCGCGTTGTCGGCGAATGCGCAAGGCGCAGCCGTGCGCAACGGCACGGCCCGGATTGCGTCACCCACCGACGGCACTATTTTCGCGCTCGATCCCGATATTCCCGCCGCGCGCCAGCGGGTCTGGTTCGAGAGCGCCCAAAGCGCGCCGGCGGGCAGCGTGTGGCGGCTGGACGGAAAATTGGCCGGCCCGTCTACTAGCATGTCACGAATGGCATGGTTGCCGTGGCCGGGACATCACACGCTCGAACTGGTCGACCGACAAGGCGTAGTGGTCGATTCCGTGAAATTCGAAGTACGCGGCGCATTTGCGAAAATCAAGACAAAAGGTTAATAAGGATCAAACCTGGCAAAGCCTCTATTTCGACAAGCTTATATCCGGAAAACGTTAAATCTGAACCGACCCGCCCTCATCCGCCATGAGTCTGGTGATAATCGCTAAACGGATTCGAAACCGGACAGGGGATTGGCTACAACCGGCAAAATAATAGCCGGTGATGTTGTAAAAAATAATCCCGCCCACACCGGACGTAGGTCGCTGCCATTATCCTGACCCGCATTTTGTCCTATGCTTGTTGGACTTTCTGGCCAGGCGTCCAGTAAGGCCGGCATCGATTCTTGTTTTTATTTTTCAACCTGGAGCACTTGTCATGCTTAAAAAGCTGTTGATGCTTTGTCTGGCCCTTGCCTTGTCCATAGGCGCCGCGTTCGCGGCCGTCGACGTGAATACGGCGGACCAAACCTCGCTTGAAGCGGTAAAGGGGCTTGGGCCGGTGAAGTCGAAGGCGATCATCGACGAGCGGACGAAGAATGGCCCGTTCAAGGACGCCGACGACCTCGCGAGCCGCGTGAAAGGACTCGGCACGAAATCCGTGACGAACCTGGAGCAGGCCGGGCTGACGGTTGGCGGTTCATCCGCGCCGCCGACCGGGACAAAGGCCAGCAAGACGCCGGCCGCCACCAGCGCAGGAGCCGCAGCGCCCGCCAAATCAACGGTGAAGTCGTCCACGGCCGCAACCGCCGCCACGTCACCCGCCGCCACCACGGCCACGACGCCCGCAGTGACGCCGGCAACAACTCCCGCAACAACAGCAGACGCGGCTTCTGCCACCAAGGGCAAGAAGGGTAAAAAGGCCAAGGCCAGTGCTGCGGCTAGTTCGAGCACAGCAACGACAGCGACATCAGCGACGGCCGACGCAGCCTCGGGCGCGAGCGGCGCCAAGGCGTCGAAGAAATCCAAGAAAAAGAAAGCCGCGAGCGACGCGGCAGCAACCTGAGGACGGCGACGCACTTCGGCGCTGGATCCCGAGTGTGGAACGGCCGCGTGGAATAGCCATCAACGCGCAGCTCGAATTCAAGCCGCCCAGGTCGCCTTGCAGCAGCAACACACCGGCCGTCTTACGAGACGGCATGTTTTCCGTCCGGCACACGCGAACAAGCATGACGCCGGACGGCATCTAACCAGCATCGTTTTCAAGTGAGACAGCCATGAGCCTACTCGATACTCTCGCCTCTTCTTTTGGCAATTCGTCTCAAGGTGGCGGCGCGCAGTCCGGCCTGGTCGCCATTGCGATGGAGTTCGTCAACAACCAGCCCGGCGGCCTGAACGGCTTGATCCAGCGTTTCCATGAAAATGGCGCGGGCGACATTGTCTCGTCGTGGGTCGGCAACGGCGAAAACAAGCCCATCAGCTCGGACACCGTGACCAACGTGCTCGGTTCAGACGCGGTCGGCCAGATGGCGCAGAAAGCTGGCTTGTCCGGCGACCAGGTCTCCGGCATTTTGGCTTCTGTGTTACCGCATCTCGTGAACCACGCGACGCCGGACGGCCAGGTGCCGGCGAACGGCCAGCTGGATGTGAGTAGCTTGCTGGGTTCGCTTGGCGGCCTCGGCGGTCTGGCAGGCTTGTTCGGCAAGAGCGAAGAACCGAAGGCCTAAGCGGTTTTGGTCCGGGATTCGGGCCTTTTGACAAGTAGTAAAAAGGGGCAACGGCGTAATCCGTTGCCCCTTTTTTGTTTGTAGGACGAGCTTTGACGAAGCGTCTTAATGCACGACGCGATCGAACACCAACTCGCCATCCCGCATGTCCACGGGGATCACGTCCTTCGGTCCGAACTTGCCCGCCAGGATCAGCTTCGCGACCGGGTTCTCGATCTGCTGCTGGATCGCGCGCTTCAACGGCCGTGCGCCAAACACCGGGTCGTAACCCACCTTGCCGATGTGTTCCAGCGCGGCTTCCGACACATCCAGTTGCATC
>Ga0302314_10010830_pt1 | contig 15932 bp, 15 predicted proteins | sample III_Palsa_N2_3_FD_200533 | JGI IMG/M metagenome (GOLD analysis project Ga0302314, IMG submission 200533) | Peat permafrost microbial communities from Stordalen Mire near Abisko, Sweden - III_Palsa_N2_3 | ecosystem: Environmental > Terrestrial > Soil > Palsa > Peat permafrost | place: Sweden... | reverse complement strand
TCGGCGTCCAAGCTGGCCAAGTGGGTGCGCCGCACCGGCGGTATCCCGAGCCTTTCGGGCAAGGACCCGGTGGGCCACATCCACTTCCTGCGCGAGCACCGGCCCGAGGTCTACGCCGCGGCGGCGGTCTTCCTCGAGCCCGTCGACTACCTGAATCTGCGTCTCACCGGTCTGGCCCGGGCGTCGCACGACTCCATCACCCTGCACTGGGTGACCGACAACCGCGACATCAATGCGGTCGCCTACGACGATGCGCTCATCGCGCTGGCCGGCCTGGAGCGGGCCAAGCTGCCCGACCTGGTCCCGACGGGCAGCTTGCTGGGCGGGCTGGCCCCGGCCGCCGCCGGCGAGCTCGGCCTGCTGGCGGGCACCCCGGTCATCGCCGGCATGGGGGACCTGCACTCGGCGGCAGTCGGATCGGGCGCCGTGGCCGACTTCGACGCCCACCTCTACATAGGCACCTCGAGCTGGGTCAGCTGCCACGTCCCGTTCAAGAAGACGGACGCCCTGACCAACATCGCCTCGATCCCTTCCGGCCTTCCCGGCCGCTACCTGGTGGCCGACGAGCACGAGACGGGTGGGGCCTGCCTCACCTGGCTACGCGACAACCTGCTCTTTGTTGACGACGCGCTCTCGAGCGCTCCCGCCATCGCCCCGCCCGACAACTTCTTCGATCTCCTCAACGACGTGGCCTCCTCGGTCCCGGTCGGCTCCCACGGCGTGCTGTTCACGCCGTGGCTGAACGGCGAGCGCTCCCCGGTCGACGACCACACCATCCGGGGCGGCTTCCACAACATCTCGCTGTCGTCGACGCGGGCCGACATGGTGCGGGCCGTGTTCGAGGGCGTCGCGCTGAACTCGGCCTGGTTGCTCGGTGCGGTGGAGAAATACTGCAAACGTTCCTTCCCCTCCCTCGCCTTCGTCGGTGGCGGTGCCAACTCGGACCTGTGGTCGCAGATCCACGCCGACGCCACCGGCCGCACCATCCGCCAGATCCAGGACCCCGTGCTGGCGAACGTGCACGGCGCCGGGCTGCTCACGCTCCTCGCCCTCGGCTACCTCACCATCGACGACATCCCCGGCACCGTGACGGTCAAGGCCACCTACCAGCCCGACCCCGTCGCCGGCGAGCTCTACGCGGCGCGCCTCAAGGAGTTCATCAACCTCTACGAGAAGACGAAGGCCATCCACAAGCGACTCAACGGCCGCCGCCTCATCGGCTGATTCTTGAACCTCTGACACACAAGGAATCGGTCGCCTCGGCCGGATCGCCGGATCGGTCGAGGTCAGTAGCCGTTTTGGTGTGGCGAGTGATATCTCACCCCGTGGCGGAGTTCTAGGGCGGCAAGAAGGAGGAGAAAGATCGCGAGGAGACCAATCCCCGCTGTCACGATGAGTCTGTCGAGACTTTCTTCACGCATGTGCCTACGGGCCAGGTCATAGGCCATCAACCCGAGAAGGCCACCCAAGGTGTTTGTGATGACGTCAGTGATGTCCGAGGCCCCGATGGCAAGGATGTACTGGAGTACTTCGGCCGTGAGGCTGAAGACGAAGACAACGAGAAGCTTGCGCCAAAGTCCGAGTCGTTTGAAGTTGACGCCCAATAACAATCCGAACGGAATGAAGACGAGAACATTGTCGACTATCTCGCCTGAACTTCCAGAAGAGTGAGAGAACGGAATGACGTTGATGCTTCTGTTGTCGTAGTTCAGCACTGAAGCGAAATGTACTGAGAACTTGAACAGAATCAGCCAAAGCAAAATAGCCGCGTAAGCAGCCACCAATGTTTTCGAGCGCGAGTTCACGTAGGCCTTCGGGATCGGTGAATGATGGCAAAGCAGGTGACGGGCGAACTCGCTCGCTATCTGACTTCCTCTTGCAGCAGAGCGGGCAATCGCACCGTGGCACAGAGCCCGCCAGCAGGACGGGGGGCCAAGGTGAGCGTTCCGTTGTGTGCTTGGGTGATGCTCTTGACGATGGCCAACCCAAGACCAATCCCAGCGTGGTCGCTATGAATACGTGTGGATCCACGCTGGAACGGTTCGATCAGCGTAGAGACCACCTGTCGGGTCATGGTCACGCCGGTGTTCTCGACTGTGAGCGCCACCTCGGGGCCCTGGACGCTGGTGGCAACCCACACGGTGCCGCCCTCTCGCAGATTGTGCACGATTGCGTTGTGCACAAGGTTCGTCGTCAACTGCAACAAGAGCGCCCCTGAGCCCAACGTCGGTGCGAGGTGCCCGGAGGTCTCCACAGTGACGCCGCGCTTCCCGGCGAGAGGAAGGAGCGCCTCCGTGGCTTCCTCCGCCATCAGCGACAGGTCGACGCGTTCCGGCGTGAACGACCTTTGGTCGGCGCGGCTGAGCACGAGTAAAGCCTCAGTGAGGTCGATGGCGCGGGTGTTCACAAAGAGGAGACGGTCCACCAATTCGTCGTTGCGGCGATTCGGGTCGCTTCGAGCGACCTCGAGAAGCGTCTGCGTGATCGCGAGCGGGGTGCGCAGTTCGTGGGAGGCGTTGGCTGCAAACCTCTGCTGCTCAGCGACATGCGCCTCGAGCTGCGCCAACATGGCGTCGAACGCATCCGCCAGCTCGCGGAACTCGTCGTGACGGCCCGGCAATCGAATTCGATGCGAAAGTGATCCGCCTGCGGCCGTGCGTGCAGCCTCAGTGATTCGAGCCAGGGGATTGAGCATCCGGCCGGCCAGAAGCCATCCTCCCAGGAGCCCAAAGACCAACAAACAGGCCAGCACAATGGCTGCCGCCGGCCCGAAGTCACGGAGGAGCGCGCCCCGACCAGGGGACTCGAAGGTGTGCGAGCCGTGAACGAGGATGGTCTCGCCCCTTGGCACGTATCGCAGCAGGAACACCCAGACGGCGCCAAGGAGCAAGGCGCCTGCGACCATCACGAAGCCTGCATAGCTGAGCGTCAGTTTGAGGCGAACACTCAAGCCGGAGGCTCTATCCATTATCGACTCGGTCGCTCCCGGCAGCCGCCGCAGCATCGATGCGGTACCCGACGCCGGCTACGGTCGCGACGATCGGAGGCTCACCCAGGCGCTTGCGCAGAGATGAGATCGTGATGCGAACGGCGTTTGTGAACGGATCTGCATTCTCATCCCAACCCTGTTCCAGGAGCTCTTCGGCGCTGACGACGCCACCCTCTGCCTCAACCAGCACCTCGAGGACCGCGAATTGCTTGCGAGTGAGCAGGACATAGCGACCGTCCCGGTGCACCTCGCGACGGAACGGATCGAGTCGCAGACCAGCGATCTCTCGCACCGGTGGCCTGTGGTGGGCTCGTCGGCGATCGAGCGCTCTCAGTCGAAGCACAAGTTCTCGGAGTTCGAAGGGCTTCGTGAGATAGTCGTCAGCGCCGAGCTCGAAGCCGGAGGCCTTGTCGTCGAGCCGGTCGGCGGCGGTGAGCATGAGAATCGGCATGCCGCTCCCTGACGCGACAATACTCGCGGCGATCTCGTCACCAGAGGGGCCGGGGATGTCGCGATCGAGGACGGCGATGTCGTAGGCGTTGACGTTCAGCAACTCCAAGGCGGTGCCACCATCAGCAGCGATATCGGCGGCGATCGCTTCCAGGCGCAGGCCATCACGAATGGCTTCGGCCATATAGGGCTCGTCTTCGACGATCAGGATACGCACATTCAGGCAAGAGTACGTGGCGGGGTATATCGCCGGCGTATCCAAAAGTCGATATCCGCTGACAACATCGCGATTGCTTGACTCGAGCGTGTGGCCCACACGGTAGCGATTGGCTCGGCATCCCGTCCTTCCCGACGACCGGCGTTCTCTTCGGACGAACGCGATGTACCTGGCGTCTCCTCAAGCGTCGAGATCACCTTCTATGGAAGTGAGCAGCATGAGGCGGCCCTCCTCGTAGAGATCGCCGCTCGCCTCGCTGTCATCCCGACCATCACGAGTGCCGCGGCGTCAGTAGCAACTGCTGGACTGAGCGCCGGCAATCGCTGTATCAGCATTGGTCACAAATCGCAGATATCACATGCCACTCTTCTTGCTCTCCACCGGGCCGGCGTGAGATACATCTCGACCAGAAGCGCTGGATACAACCATATCGACCTCCACGCAGCGGAGCATCTGGGGATCACCGTCGAGAACGTCACCTACTCGCCGGCCAGCGTTGCCGACTACACGTTGATGTTGATGTTGATGGTCGTGCGGAACGCCAAATCGACCGTTCTCCGATCACAGGCGCACGACTATCGATTGAGCGAGGTACCCGGAAGGGAACTCCGTGACATGACAATCGGTGTGGTCGGAGCAGGACGTATCGGAGCTGAAGTCATCGAACGGCTGCAGGGTTTCGGCAGTCGGGTACTTGTCTCTGACCGTCATCGAGACTCCTCGCTCGACTGCGTGTCCCTCAATGCATTGCTGGCGCAGAGCGATGTCGTCACGCTCCACGCACCACTCACCATGGAGACCCACCACCTCCTGGATCGTCAACGGATCAGCCAGATGAAGCCAGGTGCCTTCGTCATCAATACGGGACGGGGGTCGCTCCTCGATACGGAGGCCCTTCTCCATGCCCTTGAAAGCGGGCGGCTCGGTGGTGCCGCGTTGGACGTCCTCGAAAGTGAGGAAGGCACCTTCTACTTCGACCACAGTCGGAATTTCGAACTGAATCCGTCGTTGGCGCGATTGCATGAACTGCCGAATGTCCTCGTCACTCCGCACATCGCCTACTACACGGATCACGCTCTTCGAGACATCATCGAAACGACTCTTGCCAACTGTCTGGTATTCCTGAGAGAAGCCCGCCATGGATAGGTTGCGGGTTGCGCTCCTCTTTGGGGGGACTTCTGAAGAACATGCGGTCTCGCTCAAATCCGCGCAGGAGGTCGCGAAGAGCCTCGATCTCGACAGGTACGAACCGTTCTACGTCGGGATCACAACACGCGGTGACTGGAAACTCTGTGACGGCCCTGACCCTGACTGGGAAACAGGCAGTTGCTTTCCGGCGGTTCTCTTGCCGGACCGACGCGTGCACGGGCTCCTGGTCCAAAGGCGGGGCCACTCTGAACAGGTCCCGGTGGACCTCGTCTTTCCCATCCTGCACGGGAAGCACGGCGAGGACGGGGCCATCCAAGGCTTGCTCGATATGTCGGGCGTCCCGTACGTGGGTTGCCACATCCAGAGCTCTGCGTTGTGCATGGACAAATCCCTCACGTATCTCGTCGCTCGCCATGCTGGGATCCCGACGCCCCGGTTCCGAACGGTGGCGGCGGGCGGTGACGTCGATTCCGATGGGCTCACGTATCCCGTTTTTGTGAAGCCGGCCCGCTCAGGGTCATCGTTCGGCGTCAGCAAGGTCTCCCGAAGAGAAGAGCTCCCGAGTGCGATCGACACCGCACGCCGCTATGACGCAAAGATTCTCGTTGAGGATGCCGTCATCGCCAGCGAGGTCGGTTGCGCGGTCCTAGGGAACGGCACTGATCTGATCGTTGGTGAGCCAGACCGAGTCGCACTGTCCCATGGGTTTTTCAGAATCCATCAAGAGCAGCGCCCTGAAAGTGGTTCTGAGAACGCGACCTTCATCGTTCCCGCCGATATTTCGCCCGAGTCACGCGCACTGGTCCAAGAGACAGCGAGGACCCTTTATCGAGCCTTGGAATGCAGGGGGCTGGCGCGGGTGGACCTGTTCCTGCTGGAAGACGGAACAGTCGTTCTGAACGAGGTCAATACGATGCCCGGCCTCACGTCGTACAGCCGCTTTCCGAAGATGATGGCTGCCGCGGGCCTCTCACTCGCTGATGTCATCGACCGGATCGTGGCCTTGGCGCTGAGCGAATCCTGACCATGTTCGACCAATTCGTCTTTGTCGACGATCTGGTGACCGGGATCCGCTGGGATGCGAAGTACGCCACCTGGGACAATTTCACCGGGAGGCCCGTAGACGGGTATCTCGCAAATCGCATCGTCGGTACGAAGGCACTGTGCGCAGCACTCGAGCTGGCACGAGATCATGCTGCGTCGTGGGGCTTTGGTCTACTCCTTTGGGACGGGTATCGGCCTCAGCGCGCAGTGGATTGCTTTTTGCGGTGGTCGGAACAGCCCGAAGACGGCCGAACGAAGCAACGTCACTATCCGAACATCGACCGGGCGACGATGTTCGAGAACGGCTATGTGGCGACCAGGTCAGGCCATAGTCGGGGCAGCACGGTCGACCTGACGCTCTACCAGCTGAAAACCGGAGATATCGCGCCGATGGGCGGAGACCATGACCTCATGGACCCGATCTCGCATCATTGCGCAAGGGGACTCTCACAACTCGAGGCGAGGAATCGCCGCTCTCTGCGCTCCATTATGGAGGAGTGCGGTTTCGGCTCTTACGAATGTGAATGGTGGCACTACACCCTCCGACATGAGCCGTACCCAGACACCTATTTTGATTTCCCCATCGCCTCACCGGGTAGGCCGTAATCAGGGAACCAGCAAGCCGGGCAGTGGCCATCTCGCTCTACATGCTTCTCGTGATCCGCCGCCGCAAACCGCGCCGCGCCGGGCCGTCGCCCTTCGTCACGATCAGCGCCAGCGACGTCGTGACGAAGCCGGCCAGCTCCGTGCGCAGGTGCACGTCGGTGTAGGGCGGGACGTCCACGTGCTCGTCCTCGGGAGCAGACCCCAACGAGTAGTCCATGTCGACGTCGTGGCCGGCCCGGTGCAACCGTTGCACCAGCGCCTCAATGTCCCGCCGCCGGTAGAACACGGTCCCGCCCGCCTCCACGGTGGCGTCGTTCGACGACACCAGGTACTCGGTCGTGTGCACCGCCACCCCGCCGGGCCGCAGGCAGGCCAGCGATGCGACCACGAAGTCCATCCCGGCGGCCAGTGTCCCAAGGTGCTCCAGAGCGCACGACGACCACGCAAAGTCGAACCCGGTCAAGTCCGCCGGCAACGCGTTCATGTCGACCGGGCGGAAAAACACACGTTGCGTGAACGCGTCCGCTGCGCACAGCCCGAATTCGTTCAGGTATTCGACGCCGCCGGACCACTCCACCGCCGAATCCGTCCACCCCGACGCCACGGCGGACTCGTGCGGCTGGTCGGTGGCGACGACATCGCAACCGGCGTCGGCGAACAGCGCCACCAGCGGCTCCTGCCCGACTCCGAACCCCACACCCCGGCGCTCGGCGGCGAGCATGCCCCGCTCCCGCAACGCCTCGGCGATGAAGAGCCACTCCCACATCTTGCGATGGAGCATCACCTCGCGGGCGTCGTCGCCGGTCGCCCACATGGGCCGCAGCCGCTCGGCCCAGGCCCGCAGCGCCGGCGATCGCAGCGATTCGGCCGAGCACAGTTGCGAGCGCAGCATGACCGGGCGACCTTATAGGGCGGGCCGCCCGCGCTCACGCCGGACCGGTTCTGGAGGATTAAATCCGCTCGAAGTTCCGGGCCAGCTCCCAGTCCGTCACGTGGCGGTTGCTGGCCAGCCACTCCTGCTCGGCCGTGTTGAGGAGGTGGTGGTGGACGTCGGGCCCGAAGGCCTCGGTCGCCACGGCCGAATCGCGCAACTCGGCGATGGCCTCGACGAGCGTCGAGGGGATCCGGGGCACGTCGGTCGCCTCGTAGGCGTTGACGGGGTAGGGGTCACCTGGCTCGAGCTCGTGGTCGATGCCATACAGTCCCGCCGCGATGGCACCGGCCAGCACGAGATACGGGTTGACGTCCGCCCCCGGGATCCTCGATTCCACCCGGCGTCCCGACCCGTGCCCGACCAGGCGGAAGCCGCAGGTGCGGTTGTCCTCGCCGTAGACCGCTGCAGTGGGGGCCCAGCTCCCCGGTACGTAGCGCCGGTACGAGTTGACCGTGGGCGCTGCCAACCAGGCCAGCTCCTTGGCCGCGTGCAGCTGACCGGCCAGGAAGTGGCGGCCGAGCTTCGAGAGCCCACTGGGGTGCGCGGCTCCGTCGTCGTCGCCCGACCCGGGCGCCATCAGCGCCTGGCTGCGGTCGAGGTTCCACAGGCTCGTGTGCACGTGGCATGACGAGCCGACGTCGTCCATCGTCCACTTGGCCATGAACGTCGTGGCCCGTCCCTCTTGCGCGGCGATCTCCTTGATGCCGTTCTTGAACACGAGGTGCCGGTCGGCCGTGACGAGTGCTTCGTCCCACAGGACGTTCACCTCGTGTTGCCCGCGCCCGGCCTCGCCCTTGGAGTTCTCGACCGGGATGCCGGCGGCGACCATCTCGTTGCGGATGCGCCGCAGGACGTATTCCTCGCGGGTCGTCTGCAGCAACTGGTAGTCCTCAATGGTCGAGGTGTGCGGCGTGAGGTTCTGCCAGCCCTTGGCGTCGGCTTCCTCGAAGGACTCTTTGAAGAGGAAGAACTCGAGCTCGGTGGCGCTGCAGATCCGCAGGCCCCGCTCGGCCGCCCGCTCCAGCTGACGCCGCAGAATCCGGCGGGGCGACACCTCAATGGGTGCCCCGTGCTCGTCGGTCAGGTCGCAGATGACGAAGGCAGTGCCGGGCTGCCACGGGATCAGCTGCGCTGTGTCGTAGTCGGGCGTGGCCACGAAGTCGCCGTAGCCGGTGTCCCAGTTGGTGAACCGGTACCCGGGCAAGGGGTTCATGTCCACGTCGACCGCCAGCAGGTAGTCGCAGGCCTCCATGCCGTGCTCGCCGGCGAAGGACCTAAAGAAGTCCGTCGTGAACCGCTTGCCCACCGGGCGACCGTGCATGTCGGGGAAGGCCAGAACCACGGTGTCGACCGACCCGTCGGCGATGGCGGCGTCGATGAGCTCGCGTCCTTGTCCTTGTCCTGGTCCGGGCATGCGCCATGTTGACCTGCAACCGTGGGAGCGTCCAGTACAGCTGCTCGCGCGACCTCGGTACGCTGGGCCGATGCTCCCGCTCATCGGTGTCTCGACCTACGTGGCCGACGTGGCCTGGGCTTCGTGGGAACGCCGGGCGGCCGTCCTGCCGGCTTCTTATTTCGAGTTGGTGGCCGCGGCCGGGGGTCGACCGCTGCTCCTGCCGCCCACCTCCAGCGCGCCGGGCGGGCCGGAAGCGGGAGCGGCCGAGGTGATCGCCGTGCTCGACGGCCTGGTCCTGACCGGCGGCGGTGACGTGGACCCGGCCGCCTACGGGGAGGAGCCCGACCCCGAAGTGGGCGGCGTCAATCCGGCTCGGGACGCCAGCGAGCGAGCCCTGCTCGCCGCCGCGCTGGAGGCCGACCTGCCCGTGCTGGCCATCTGCCGTGGCTGCCAGGTCCTGAACGTGTATCTCGGCGGCACGCTGCACCAGCACCTCCCCGACGTGGTCGGGAACCTCGACCACCGTCGTGCGCCGATGCAGTTCGAGGACGTCGATGTCGAGACGGTGTCCGGCACCCGGACGGCCGGGGTCTTCGGCGCCAGCACCACCGTGCGCTGCTCGCACCACCAGGCCATTCGTGACCTGGGCCGCGACCTGGTGGTCACGGCCCGCGCCGGCGACGGCGTCATAGAGGCGGTCGAGCTGCCGCCGTCCCGCTTCGTCCTGGCTGTGCAGTGGCACCCCGAAGAGGCCATGGACCAGCGGCCTTTCGACGCCCTGGTCCAGGCGGCCCGGGACCACATGGAAGAACGGTCGGTCCGGGCGCCGGTCTGACCCGTCTTCGGCCCGATCGGCCCGCCCCGTCCGGCCTTGCAACCCCCAGATGACGCCGTCCGGTCCCGGCTGCATCCCAGGCTTGCCGGGTAAGGTGCCGCCATGGCAAAGAGCGGTGGTCGCAAAGTCGTCAAGCCGGTCGCTGCTGCTGCCGTGACGCTCGGCACGATCGCCAGCATCTGGTGGTTCGCCCTCAAGCCCCGCCGCAAGGCCAAGCGCGACGGAGGCGGGTCTACGTCGGAGACGTAGTCGGCTCCAAGCCCTGTACCAGGGCCGGCAGGCAGTCGCCGATTGACTCCCTGAGCACGACGTCGGCCAGGCTGTCCATGTCGGTGGGCTCGCCGTTCACGATGATCGTCACCGCCCCGTGCCGTACGGCCACCGGGACCAGGCCGGCCGCGGGAAAGACGGCCAGGGTCGAGCCCACGGCCAACAGGACGTCGCAGTTGGCCGCCGCCTCCTCGGCCCGTATGAGGTCCTCGGCCACCAGGCTCTGACCGAAGCTGATGGTGGCCGACTTGAGGATGCCGCCGCAGATCGCGCAGGTCGGGTCGGCCTCACCGGCCCGCACCCGGTCGTGCACCGGTTCGGCGGGCTGACGGTCCCCGCAGCTGAGGCACATCACCTCCAACGAGGTCCCGTGAATCTCGACCATGCGGGCCGGGTCGCTGCCCGCTTTCTGATGCAGCCCATCGATGTTCTGCGTGACGAGCAGGTCGAGGCGTCCGCTGCGCTCCAGGTCGACCAGCGCCCGATGCGCGGCGTTGGGCGAGGCCGACCACATCGGTGAGGTCAGGCGGTTCTGCCACGAGCGGGCCCTGAGCTCGGGGTCCGAGACGTAGGCCTGGAGCGTCGCCATCTTCTCGGCCTCGGGGTTCTTCGTCCACACGCCCTGCGGCCCACGGAAGTCGGCGATGCCCGAGTCCGTCGAGATACCGGCACCCGTCAGCACCACGACCCGTCTCGCCTGTTCGAGCAACGCCCGCGCCCGTGCGACGTCATCTCCATATGAGGTCGTGCCCACGAGGCAGCAATCGTAAAGGCAGGGGCGTACGGGCGTAACCTGCCCCGGTGCCCGGGGATGCCCCAGCGCCCACCCCAGCTCCAGGCCCCACCGTCGAGGTCCTGCACGCCGCCGACGCCGAGGACCGCCAGCGCCGCGCCGCCGGCGCCCTGCTCGCCAAGGGCTGCAGCCGGGGCGACCGGGTCACCTTCGCCCTGGGCTCGTCGGCCGACCTCATATGTGCGGCACTGGGCGCGGCGCGCGTCGGCCTCATCCCCGTCATGCTCAACGCCACCCTCACCAGCATCGAGCGCGACGACCTCGCCGAAGACGCCCGTCCCACCGTCCGCGTCTTCACCCAACGGGACCTGCACGACCTCATAGAGACAGGCCCGCCGACCGAGCTCGCCCCGTACCCCCTGACGCGCCCGATGCACTACACGTCGGGCACGACCGGCAAGCCCAAGGGCGTCACCACCGGCCTGTGGGACGAGAGGACGGCCCGCCAAGTGTTCGAGGACGAGGCCTCGGTCTGGCACTTCGACGCCGAGGACCTGCACATGGTCTGTTCGCCGATGTACCACACCGTGTCCATACGTTTCGCCGGCGGGACGCTCCTGGCCGGAGGCTCGCTGGCCATCCTCAGCCGCTTCGACGCGCCGACCGCGCTCGAGACGATGCGGAGCCTGCGTCCGACGACCACCTTCCTCGTCCCGACGCATCTGCACCGCATGCTGCAGGACCCCCATCTCGGCCCAGACGAGCGCTTCGATTCGCTGCGCCTCCTCGCTCATGCCGGTGCGCCCTGCCCCGACACGGTGAAGCGCTCCATCATGGGACGAGTCCGGCCCGGCGGCGTCTGGGAGTTCTACGGCTCGACCGAGGCCCAGTTCACGGTGTGTCCGCCCGAGGACTGGCTCGAGCGCCCGGGCACGGTCGGCCGGGCCCGCCCGGGCCGCCGCCTCCACATCGCCCCGGTCGCCGCCGCCGACGTCGCCGCCGACGCCGACATCGACGACGCCGCAATCGGCGCCCCCACAGCAGGCGAGTCGGGCACCATCTGGTGCGACATGCCCGACTTCGCCCGCTTCAGCTACTGGGAGAACCCCGAGGCCACGGCGCAGGCCTGGAACGGCCAGGCGTGCACCGTCGGCGACCTGGGCCGCCTCGATCCGGACGGATTCCTCTACCTCACGGGCCGGCGCCACGACCTCATCATCAGTGGGGGCGTCAACGTGTACCCAGCCGAGGTCGAGAACGTTCTGGCCGCCGTGGACGGCATCGCCGAGGTCGCGGTCTTCGGGCTCCCCGACGAGCAGTGGGGCCAACGGGTCTGCGCCGCCTACGTGGCCGACGGCCGTCGCCGCGGGACGGCCGAGGGGGCCCTGCGGGCCGCCGCGTCGGACCGCCTCGCCCCGTACAAGCGGCCCAAGTCGTATTTCGCCGCGACGGACCTGCCGCACACGGCCACCGGGAAGCTCATCCGACGGGCGGTGCCCGCACATCTCGGACTGGGGCCGACCGGATGATCCCCGGCCGAATTCCCCCCTCGAACAGGTAAAATTCGGCCCATGCCTTTCGCCACGATCAACCCGGCCACCGGAAAGACGGAGAAGGAGTTCCCCTTCCACACTCCCGAAGAGGTGGAGGCGATCCTGCAGCGGGCCACGGCCGCCTTCGCCGACTACAAGACGACGACGTACAAGGAACGGGCCCGCCACCTGCTCACCGCGGCGGAGCTGCTCGAGGGCGAAGTGCCCGACGTGGCGAGCATCCTCACCACCGAAATGGGCAAGACGTTCGCCGCCGCCAAGGCCGAGGTGTCGAAGTGCGCCGCCGGCCTGCGCTGGTTCGCCGAGAACTCCGAGGAGCTGCTGGCCGACCAGCCCATTGCCACCAGCGCGTCGAAGTCCTACGTGCACTACCAGCCGCTCGGCGCGGTGCTGGCCATCATGCCGTGGAACTTCCCGATGTGGCAGGTCATCCGCTTCGCCGCCCCGGCGCTCATGGTGGGCAACGTCGGGCTGCTGAAGCACGCGTCCAACGTGCCGCAGACCGCCCTGGCCATCGAGGACCTGTTCCGGCGGGCAGGCCTGCCCGCCGGCGCCTTCTCCAACCTGTTCATCCCGTCGAGCCAGGTGGCGGCGCTCATCCACGACCCGCGCATCGCCGCGGTGACGTTGACGGGCAGCGAGCCCGCGGGCATGTCGGTGGCCGCCGCCGCCGGCGACGCGTTGAAGAAGACCGTGCTCGAGCTGGGTGGGTCCGACCCCTTCATCGTGTTGGCGAGCGCCGACATGGACGCGGCCGTGCACACCGCTGTCACCGCCCGTGTGCAGAACAACGGCCAGTCGTGCATCGCGTCGAAGCGCTTCATCGTCGTCGACGCGGTGGCGGACGAGTTCGAGTCCCGCTTCGTTCAGTCCATGGACTCGCTCGTGGTCGGCGATCCGTTCGATCCCGCCACCAACATCGGGCCGATCGTGAGCGAGGCGCAGCGCGACGAGCTCGTGGGTCAGGTGGCCGACGCGCTCGACCAGGGCGCCACCGTGCACGCCGGCGCCACGTTGCCCGAGGGCGACGGCTGGTGGTTCGCGCCGGCGGTCCTCTCGGGCATCACGACGGACATGCCGATCGCCCAGGTCGAGATGTTCGGCCCGGTCGCCATGGTGATCCGGGTCCCCGACATCGACGCCGCCATCCGGGCGGCCAACGACACGAGCTTCGGGCTCGGCTCCAGCGTGTGGAGCACCGACGAGGCGGAGATCGCGCGGTGCGTCGAGGGGATCGAGGCGGGGGCGGTCTTCGTCAACGCCATGGTGGCCTCCATGCCCGAGTTGCCCTTCGGCGGTATCAAGCGCTCGGGCTACGGGCGTGAACTCTCCGAGCTCGGGTTGAAGGAGTTCACCAACGCCAAGACCGTCTACGTCGCTTGACGATGCGGACTGGCGTTGGCATTGGCGTCGCCCCCATGACCTCGCCGACGCCGCCGTGACGGCCGTCACCTACCTCGACCACGCCGCCACCACGCCGCTCCGTCCCGAGGTCGCGGCCGCCATGGCGGAGGTGCACGCCGACTCCGAGGCCGGCCGGCTCGGAAATCCGAGCGGGAGCCACCCGGCCGCCCAGCACGCCCGGCGCCTCCTGGAGGAGGCCCGCGATGAGGTGGCCGCCTTCCTCGGCCGCGACCCGGGCGACATCGTCTTCACATCAGGTGGGACCGAGTCGGCGAACTTGGCCCTCTTGGGGCCCGCCGAGGCGGCCCTGCGAGACCGGGGCGAGGCGGTGCTCCTCTCTTCCGCCGTGGAGCACCCCGCCGTGCGTGAGTCGGCCCGAGCGGCGGCGAAGGCCGGCCTCGATACCCGCGAGCTGCCCGTCGACCAGCACGGCATCGTCGACCCCGACGCGCTGGCCCGCACGCTCTCGTCCCACGTCACGAGTGTGGCCGTGATGACGGCCAACAACGAGACCGGCGTGCTGCAGCCGTTGGCCGACCTCGTGGAGGCGGTGCGCCGCCGTGCGCCGAACGCCTCCTTCTTTACGGACGCGGTGCAGGCCGCGCCGTTCGTCGACCTGGCCGAGGTCACCGCCGGCGCCGATCTGGTCTCGGTCAGCGCGCACAAGGTGGGGGGGCCCGTCGGCGTGGGCGCGCTGGCCGTGGCCGGCCGAGTGAGGCTCGAGCCCCGCCAGTACGGCGGGGGGCAGGAACGCGAGCGGCGCAGCGGCACCCAGGACGTGGCGGGCGCCGTCGGGCTGGCCACCGCGTTGCGGTTGGTGGCGGCCGAGCGTGCCGCAACAGGGCCGCGGGTCGCCGCGCTGCGCGACCGTTTGCGCGACGGGCTGTTACACGCGGTGGACGGGGCGTACCGCACCGTGCCGGCCGCCGAAGGGGTCGAGGTGCTTCCGGGCCACCTCCACCTGTGTGTGCCGGGTGTCGAGCGCGAGGAGCTCCTGGTGGCGCTGGGGCAGGAGGGTGTGTGCGTCTCCGGCGGTTCGTCCTGCGCGAGCGGGGCGCTCCAGCCCAGCCACGTCCTGGCCGCCATGGGCGTCGCCCCGGAGCTGGCAGCGGGTGCCCTCCGGTTCTCGCTGGGGTATGGCACGACGGATGCCGATATCGACCGCGCCCTCCTTGTCGTGCCCGCCGTGGTGGGCGCACTGCGCCGAGGGGGCTGAGTGCCGGTGGCACACTTGTCCCATGCGGGTGCTCGTGGCCATGTCGGGAGGCGTCGACTCGTCGGTGGCGGCGGCACGCCTGGTGGAGCAGGGTCATGAGGTGGTCGGCGCCACGCTCAAGTTGTGGGGCGGTCCCTCGGACTCGGGCTGCTGCTCGGTGGCCGATGTCGAGGACGCCCGCCGGGTGGCCCAGCAGCTCGGCATCACCCACCACGTCTTCAACCTGACCGAGGAGTTCGACCGCTTGGTCGTGGCGCCCTACGTGGGGGAGCACGCGCGGGGGCGGACACCCAACCCCTGTATCGAGTGCAACCGCACCATGAAGTTCGACCGCCTGCTGCAACGGGCCGACCGTCTCGGCTTCCACCGCCTCGCCACCGGCCACCACGCCCGCGTCGCCGGCCATGACTGCAACGCCGCCGACGCCGCCACCGGCTCGTTCCAGCTCCGTCGCGGCGCCGACCCACTGAAGGACCAGTCCTACGTGCTCTCGATGCTCGGGCAGGACGCGCTGTCCCGCGTGGTCTTCCCCGTGGGCGACATGACCAAGGACGAGGTGCGCGCCAATGCCCGCCGCCTCGGGCTGCGCACGGCGGGCAAGCCGGACAGCCAGGACGTCTGTTTCATCGGGAGCGTGGAAGGACGGGAAGGATTCTTGTCCCGGCGGGTGGAGCTGCACCCCGCCGAGGTGGTGGACGGCGAAGGGCGCCCGGCCGGCTCCGTATCTGCCGTCGAGCTCGTCACGGTGGGGCAGCGGCGGGGCATGGGTCACGGGACCGACGGCAAGCGGCGCTACGTGACGCACGTCGACGTGGCGTCGCGGCAGGTGGTCGTCGGGAGCGCGGCCGAGGTGCTGCGCTCGTCGGTGTTGCTGGCCGGACCTTCAGTCACGTGGGTCGATCGGCCACTCGCTCCGGGTGCCCGGGCTGTGGCGCAGGTCAGCGCCCACGGCCGGCCCGTGGCGTGCACCGTCGCGGGCGGTGACGACGGAGACAGCGAGGTCATATTTGACGAGCCCCAGCGGCCCGTGGCGCCCGGACAGACGGTGGCGCTCTACGACGCGCTCGACCCCGACGCCGTCGTGGGCGCGGGCATCGCCGCCTGACCGTGGCCGGCGCGGGGCAAAGCGGGGGCAG
>Ga0302314_10010829_pt1 | contig 15933 bp, 20 predicted proteins | sample III_Palsa_N2_3_FD_200533 | JGI IMG/M metagenome (GOLD analysis project Ga0302314, IMG submission 200533) | Peat permafrost microbial communities from Stordalen Mire near Abisko, Sweden - III_Palsa_N2_3 | ecosystem: Environmental > Terrestrial > Soil > Palsa > Peat permafrost | place: Sweden... | reverse complement strand
GCTCGCCCAGCTGCGCCGCAATGAGCGCGAGGACAGTCTCGGCGAGCCGCTGGCCGTCACCGAGGGGAGGCTCGGCCTGGTGCCCGCAGCGGGGGCAGCATGTGCCCGGCGGGACCGGGGCTTGATCATTCACGGGCGTTCCGTTCGGCAGTGCTGGACTAGGCGGCAGGTCTTTCTCAGGGCATCAGGCGGCGGGTGGGCTTCTACAGCCCGGTCCGCAGGGCGTCGGCAACCTCGGTGGGTACCAGGCCGCTTTCGAGGGCGTCGGCGAACTTCCACTGCCGGTTGAGCCACGCACGGGCTTCGCGGCCGGCGGTGACGGCGGTGGACACGATCTCGATGTGATCCAGGGCGCGGGCCCGGTCGGTGATCCCTGCGCCCTGGAGCGCTGCGCCGTACCGGATGGAGCCGACGTACAGCTGTCCGGGGGCGCCCGCCTCGGCGACGATCAGCGTGCCGGGCTCGGGGTGCTGGCCGCCGCGGTCGACGATGAGGGTGAACATGGGCGTGGCCTTGCGCGGGATGGACGTCACCGGGGCCGGGGCGGGGGTCTCGAAGGCGCGGGCGGCAACGTCCAGTGCCTGGTTGAAGCTGGTCATGGGGGTGTCCTTTCGGCGGTTCTCGCGTGCGCGTGCGCGCACGCGCACGAGGTGGCGGCGATTCTCGGGGCGCGGCATTTCAGGCTGCTTTCACGGTGGTCTGCTGGCGGACGCGGACGAGGTACTGGACCCCGCACGGCGACTTCCTCAAGCCGGGGCCCAGGTGCCGGTGCATGCCGGTGCACTGGGGGCAGCGGACGACGAGCTGGGTGTGCCCGGAGGTGATGAGCCGGGTGGCGCGGACGACGGGGGGCTCGTCGGCGGGAGCAGTGTAGGTGGCGCTGATCATGTGGTTCTCCGGGTTGTTCGGGTTGGGGTTAGGCGGCTTGCTGGGTGATGGAGCGGACGGGAATCCACAGGAGCCCACAGCTCGGCTCCAGGCACTCCAGTACCTGGTGCTGCTGTCGGCCGATGTCGGCTACACCGACGGGCTGGGCTCGGCGGACGGCGGCGCAGGACGGGCAGACGGCCTGGACGACGACGGGTCGGCGGATGCGGGCGGGCATCAGTTCTCCTGGGTGCGGGGGCGGTTCTTGGGCTGCAGGTCGGTGTCGCAGTAGTAGGCGAGGGTGTTGACGCGGCAGCGGATGCCGACGACGGCGACTTTCCAGATGACGTCCTCGGTGCAGGGCGGCTGTCCGAGCCGGGCCCGGTCGAGGACGGTGGTGCAGGTCTTGTCGCCGGGCATGCCTTCGTTGGCGGGCCAGCCGCCGGGCCGGTGGGCGGCGGTGATGGTGGCCATGGTGCGGGGGGTGTAGCTGTTGATGCGCTCCCACCGGGTGGTGGTGATGGGGCTGGCGCAGCCGGGGCACAGGGGCAGCCGGTGGTCGGCCTCGACGTACGGGGTGGGGGTGCCGCAGGCGAGGCAGGGCCGGCGGTGGAGGAACAGGCTCCAGCCGTGCCCGGCAACGATCATGCTCTGGGTGATGCCGAGGCGGGTACGCGCCTCGGTGATCTGCTCCCAGGCGATCCCGGACTCGGCGGCGGCCCGAAGCTGCTCGGCGAGGATGCCCTCGGTGTCGGTGAGCGTGGTGATCAGGAACTGCTCGGCGGTGGTCATCGGGTTTTCCCCTTGGTCCTGGCGCGGGCGTGTTCGTACGCGGCGCGGGCACGGATGAAGCTCTCGTCGGAGCCGCCGACGTCGGGGTGTGCGGCTCGCATGGCCTGCTTGAGCGTCTTCAAGTTCGGGGCCGGGGCAACGTGGCCCTGCTCGACGTCGGGTGGCTGGGCGTAGAGGTGGAAGTCGGGCGCCCACCATCCGCCGGCGGCGTAGTTGCGGACGTGGCCTTCGGCGTCCAGGGTCTGGCGGTCGACGTACCCGAGCTGGACGCTGCCGTCGGGGTGCTCGCGGCGCACGTAGTAGACGCGCTGCCGGGTGCGCCTGACGATGCGGAACGAGGCGACCTGGGTGACGAGTCGTCCGCGGTCGTCCTCGGTGTCGAACGTGCCGTACAGGTAGGTGATGGGGCTGCTCTCGGTGCTGTCGGAGAGCGGCTTGGCCTTGCGCTTTGCGGCGTTGATCGCCTTCAACTTGGAGGTGGCGGCGGCGTGCAGGACCCGGATGCTGGCGTACTGGCCGTCTGCGAGCTTGAGCGCGGCAACGTGGGCCTGCTGCTCGGCCTGGTCCCGGGTGTCGGCCCAGTCGTACAGCTCGGTGTCGGCGGTGAGGTTCCGGGCGGTCCAGAAGAACCTGCGGCCGGTCCGGCACCTGCCCCAGGTGATCGTGTCGGGGTACTCGGTGGCGGTGGCCATCACGCCTCGCGGTTGGTGAGCGTGAGGAACTGGACCTTGTCGGCGATGGCGGCGAAGGCGTCGGTGGCGAGGTACTGCCGGGCGGCGTCCCAGTTGCGGGCGTAGATGAAGCGGGGCAGGAATTCGCCCTTGATGGTGATGTCGATGGAGATCTTGTTGATGAGTTCCTGGGTCTGCGGGTCGCGGCCCATGGGGCTGGGGCTGGGGCTGGTCACGGTGGTCTCCTTGGTGGTGGTGGATCATGGGTGGTGCCGGGCGCGCCTACTACGGGTTGGCACTCCCGGCGAGCTGTCAGCGGGCGTGCAGGCAGAACGGGCAGCCGCAGGAGTGCCGGGTGTACCGGGCCGTCTCCTCCTGGTGGTCGGCTACCGCCTCGGACTCCACTGAGGGCCACGGGTTCTTGGTCATCTCCTTGGCGACGGCGGCGCGGACCTGGGCGGCCATGGCGGTGACGAGGTTGAGCCGCTGGGCGATGTAGCCGGGGTGTTCCTTGAGGCAGCCGCGTACGACGACGTCGCTGTAGTCCTCGACCAGGCGGCCGGCGGCGACGGTCAGGGAGTCGAGCTGGGCGTTGACGTCGCCCTGCGGGAGCCCTCCGGGCTGCGCAACTGCCTCGGGCTGGTGGGCTTCGACGAGGTTGTCGATCCACTGGGGGTAGTCCTGCACCTCGACGCCGTCGGCCTCGGTGGCGCGGGCGTAGATGGTGGTGGAGGTTCGGGCTCCGGGCTTGCCGGTCTTGAGGATCCGGCAGCCGCGGATGGTGACGACGACGACGTTCCATTCGGGGCTGTACTCCAGCTCGGCGCCGTCGGGGAAGACCCCGTCGATGGGGTCCGCGCCGGTGATGTCGAGGTTGACCTTGATGTCGTTGATGGTGGTGGCGATGGGGTTGTTCATGGCGGTCTCCTGGGTGTGGGTGGTGGGGGTCATGCGCCGCGCCGTCCGTGGCGGTGGGCCAGCCGGTTCCGGGCGATCTTTGCGGCGTGCCGTGCGCGCAGCCCGGCGGTGCGGGAGGCTGCGAACTCGTCGCGGCCCTGCTGCTGGAGCTCGGCGCGGCGGCGGGCAGCGGCAACCTGCTGCTCGATGCGCTCCTCGGCGGAGCGGGCCAACCGCTCCTTGTCCTCGTCGGTCATGACATGTCTCCGTATTCGTCGTTCGGTTCTTCGAGAGGTCCGCTCCAGAGGTCACCCTCGGCATCTGCCGGGACACTCGGAGCGTTGACCTGGGGCGCCACTTGGCACGAAGTGTGGGAAGTACCCCTGTCGCTACTGTCAGAAATTGGGATTTCTGAGTTCGACGGGTCCTTTATTTGGGGGGTTGGGGGATGGGAACCAACACTTCGTGCCAAGGGAGCGGTCTCCTTGGCGTTCCTGTTGTCGTCCATCCACTTCGCCATGAGGACGTTCATGATCAGGTCGCCCTCTTCGCCGAGAGACCACGGGTTGGTCGTCGGGAAGCCCGACTCCTCGCTGTTGGCGTCCTCCTCGGTGCGCTGGCACCGGGTCATGCCTAGAACCTCCATGTCCTCCAGCGCGCGGCGGACGACATGGCGGTGGATACCGGTTGTGGCGCTCAGCGTCGAGACGGTCATCGCCTCGCCATTGGCCAGCTGCTCCAGCACCTTGAGGCGGGCCTGCGGCACGGTGTCTAGCGCGCACTTGCGGGCCAGCGCGACGGCATCCTCAACGGCTTCACTGAGGGCGATGAGGGACGCCGCCAAGGCGACGACCTGACCGGTGATACGTCCGGGCTCCTCGATGATTGGGACGCCGTCGATCTCGCGGCGCCCATAGGCGTGCCGCGGGACAGCAGCCCGGCCGAGGCAGGTCAGTGCCGCTGCATCCTCAAGATCGTCGTACGTGTCGTCAGCGAGCTCGACCTTCCGCACCCCGCCGCGCGCAGCGTAGACAAGCGCAGTGGCGGTTCGCCGTGCAGCTTCCTGCTTGGGCTTGAGGTCGGTCATCCTGCGGCGCTTCCGCTGGACGGCTTTCTTGTGCTCGTTGTCGGTATCGGCCGTGCGGCAGTAGAGCCAGCGGGGCCCCAGTGCATCCGAGTGCGACGAGTAGTTGTCGATGGCGGGCGTGACGGCGGCGAGGAGCGTCAGCCGTCCGCGCCAGACGAGCGGGTCGGGGGTGTTGCCGACCTCCCGGTTGACCTCGCCGTCGTAGGCGCGGCGCAGGAGCGAGAACAGGACGTCCCGGCCGCCCCGGTCGGAGCTGGCGAGGATGGTGGAGAAGTCGCTGATGGACACGAAGGCCCGTGTGCCAACGCGGGTGAGGATTCCGGTCGGTCGAGGGGTCTTCCCCTGCGTCCAGGACAGCAGGGCCGGGCCGGTGATGTCGTCGACGTGCTCCTCGGTGATGTCGTCGAGGAGTCCGACGGCCTCCGTCTTGCCTCCGGACGGCGGTCCGACGATCATGCCCCAGAGTGGGTCGCCGTCGAGGGCGGAGGAGACCCCGACGGCGAGGGCGAAGCGGATGTGCGCGGGATCTTCGAGGTGAAGGTACTCGGCGATCTCCTTGAACAGCCGGGCGTACAGCTCCTGGATGGACTCGCCGGTCTGGGGTGGTGCTGGCCTCGGCTTGGGAATCGCTGGAGCCGCCTGGGCCCTGGCCTCCCGTGCCGAGACCTCCACCAGTTCGTCCAGGGTGTGCCCAGCGGCTAGGTGGTCGTACAGGTCGGCATGCTCGGCTTCGACAAGTCCCCGAACGATCCTGACGCTGGCGGCCTTGCCGATCAGATCGTCGTAAGCCGCCGCCGCATGGGCACGGCCCGCCTCGTCGTTGTCCTGGACGATGACGACGTGCGCGCCCTTGAGTGTGTCGCCGTATTCGGGCTTCCACTTGGTCCGCTGCCCCTCTTTCGCAGCACCGTCGAAGTTGCACGTGGCCGTCGCGCCAGCACGCTCTGCGGCTTTGACGTCCTTCTCGCCCTCGACGACATGGATCGTCTCGCCCTTCTCTTTGGCGTCGAGAACGCGCGGGAGCCGGAAGAGAGGGCGCTCTTTGAGGCCCTTGAGGCTGTAGTCCCGCTTGCCGCCGGGCAGCGGACGGTAGATGGAGAAGTCCTTGCTCCGACCGTCCTTGCCGGGCTCCTTGCGCTCCTTGACGAAGAGAACGGCTCCGCGCGCATCCTGGTACTCGTAGGAGTCCACGACGATGTACTTCGGCGGACGCCCCGGCCGCTTGGGCTGCTCGTCAAACAGGTCGGACATGCGCAGGCCGATAGCGGCAACGATGTCCTCGGTTGAGCAACCGACCTGGCAGCACAGCAAGACCTTGCCGCCGTCGTAGCTGATGCTCATGGACGGCGTGCGGTCATCGTGACCACTGCACTGGCCGACGTAGCCGGGGCCGGACTGGCGGGAGACGAACCCGTGGTCGCGATGCGCGTTGAGGAACCGGTCGAGAGCAGTCACCGGTCGCTCACCTTGGCCTTGGCGATGTCGTCGGCGAGCTGCACGATGTGCTGGCACCAACGGCGACGGGCCTCTTGTACGGCACGGGCGCTGGGCTCCGCTTCAAGGTCGAAGCGGATCTGATCCAGAACGATCGTGCGGCGGGCGCGCTCGGCCTGGAGATCCAGCCATCCCGTACCGCCCGGCTCGTACCGGTCCGGGACGGCGCCGCAGACGCTGTACTGGAGAGCTTCCGGCCATGCACCCGACGGGCACTGGCCTGACGCAGCGCCAGCCCGCAGCGCAGAGGTCACCGTCACCTCCGTGCTGCGGGCGTCTGTGCGGGAAGTTCCCTCGCCGCACTCGATCTTGCTAGTCAACTTGCCGAACTCCGGTCTGGAGAAAGAGGTGGGGTGGGCGGGGTGGCCTCGGCGAGGGTTCCGAGGCCACCCGGCTGAGTGGGCTGTCCTGCGCCCGCCGGCCTGACCGGCGCGCGGATCAGCCGTCGCTGGTACTGGGCATCTGACTGCGCAGCGCGCGCAGCTGGTCGAGCCACTTCTCGGCGGCGGCGATGAACGCGTCCGCCTGGTCGGCGTCCAGCTCGACGCCTTCACCGCTGTCGGTCACGCCGTCGTCCTCCGGCCGCACTCGCAGCCGGGTCACGATCGGCTCGGTGTCCTCGGCGAACAGGTGCAGCCCGGCCTCGGCGACGACGTAGCCGCCGGGAGCGATCAGCCGCAGGGGCTCACTCTCGTGCCGGGTCCAGCCGAAGCGGCCGGACACGCCGCTGGACGACTCGACAGCCCAGGCCGGCGGCGGGGTCAGCGGGTGCTCGTAGCGCGTGTCCATCACTGGGCACCGCCTCGGTGGGCGATGGCCTTGCCGGCCAGCTCGACCAGGAGCGCGGCGAACTTGGGGGCGACCGCGAGTGCTTCCTCGGGGCTGAACTGGAGGATCGTGCCGCTGACGCTGAGGCACAGGTCCACGGAGGCGGGGAAGCCCGGCTGCTCGCGCCAGTCGTTGGCCTCAACCTCAAGGGCGCAGTCCCGGGCGATGATCACGTCGCCCTTCGCGAAGGTGACGAACTCGGGCAGCAGGCCGGTCGTGGCGGTCTCGGTCACAGGATCACCGCCAGGTTGTCGGGGGTGACGTCGACCAGGTTCAGGTGGGTGACGACCGCGACGACCTCGATTGCCCAGGTACGGGTGACGCTCGGGTCGTGGATGATCATCATTCCCGCGTCGGTCAGGCCGAAGTCGATCAGGCCCCCGCGCGGGGGAGCGAGCGGGACGGCGACGGTGTTCACCGGGGCGGCCAGCTTCGCGGCCTGCTCGATGGTGGTGGCGGCGCGGGCCGCGCCCACCTCGCTGGAGGTGGATGCAGCGTCGCCCGAGACCAGCGTCTCGATGGTCATGGTCATCGAGCCACCGCCGGGACCTGCGCCTGCACAGCCTGCTGGTGGCGACAGCCCGGGTTCTTTACGCCCGGCATGCACCGGCACGTCCAGTCCCAGTTCCGGTCGCGCTCGACCCCGTAGGCACGCCCGTTGAGGTCCTGCGCCACCCCGTACACGTGGTTGGCGCGGCGCACGACCTGCTCGACCTCGGTGCCGAACTCCAACAGCGAGGAGTCGGTGCCCTGGGACGACGGTGAAGCACCGGAACGCCGGCGCTTGGCCCTGTGGCCCATGGCCCGGTCGGCGCTGGCGATGGCCTCCTCTGCGACGCGGTCCCGCCCCTGGTAGAGGCTGACCTCGGTCTCGGAGCGCATCCACGCCGGGCGCTGGGCCCTCGGCGACGCGACGGTGACCGCAGTGATGCGGTCGAGGGTGGTGCTGGGTACCATGTAGGAACTCCTTCATCGATCTTGTGCGCCCTGGGCTGGAAATCCGGACGCGGGTTGGTGGGCGGCGAACACGGCCTCGGATGGCGATCCGGGGCCTTCGCCATGTCTGGGCTATGCGCTCTCCAGAAGCTGGACGAGCGAGCTGGTCACCACTCGGTGCCGGGCGCCGAAGGACAGCACCCGGACCGGTGCTTCTCCTCGCCGGACCAGGTCGTACAGGTGACTCTTTGAGATCCCGATCGCGGTAGCCGCCTTGGGCACGTCGACCGTTGCGGGCCAGTTGCGGACCTCCGCGAGCGTCGGCGGCTTCATCGCCTTCATCAGGCGGCCTCCGCGGCCGAGTCGCCGTCGATCCAGTCGAGCAGGCGCGCCTTGTTGTAACGGACCGGAGCGTTTCGGCCAGGGCCGAGCTTCTTGTACGGAGGCCCGATGTGCAGGGCTCGCCAGTTTGCGAGCGTCTGCGGCGCGACCTTCGCGATCGGGCTCGCCTCCTTCGGGGTGAGCCAGACCTCGGTATCGCCAACAGTCTTCTGTGGCATGAAAACTCCAAGGTGAACCGCAAAAATTCTGAAACGGCGACTAGATTCGCCGTTGTATGGATCCTAGTGCGGTAGCTTGCGGGATGTCCACCTCATGGGCCAGAATCGCCATCATGGCTTCTAATGCAGTTGTGAGCGGCCCGACGGCCAAGCGAGTTGCGGCAAATGTCGAGCGTGTCCGGAAGGCCCGGCAGCTGCATCAAAGAGATCTGTCCGCCCGGATGGCGGAGGTTGGCCGGCCGATGCTGGCGACCGTGATCAGCAAGATCGAGCGCGGCGAACGGCGGATCGACGTAGACGACTTGGTCGCGTTCGCGCTCGCGCTCAATGTCAGTCCGCTGACGCTGCTGTTGCCGCCCACGGCCGACGGCGAGCCAGTTGATCTAACCGAGTCCTATGTCGTCTCCTCGGCCACGGCATGGTCCTGGGCAGAGGGCCGGCAGACTGCCATGGATTGGGAAGTGCGACCGATCGCCAGCTTCGACCCCGCGGCGGACCCGGCGATCTCGTCGGAGCTGTACGAGCAAGAGCAGGAGTTCGGGCGCCGCAACGCCGAATATGTGGCGCTTGCTCAGCCCACCGAGCGCCAGCGTCTAGCGAACCACCCCGCCGTACGCATGGTCCGGACCCTTTCAAGTGTCATCGCCGACCTAGTGACACCGAGTCTGCGTCTCGACCGCGTTCATCTCGCTGCCCTATCAAGGATGGCCCGACGCCGGTACGAGCAGTTGGGCTATGAGCTTGACGACATCGCCGAGGAGCTGCCGCCGCCAGTGCAAGTTCAGCCATCGCCTGGTGAGACCGACCGGCGCCGAGAAGAGAAAGAGACGCAGTTCTACAACATCGCCAAGCAGCTGCATCGGACCCAAAGGGTGACCGGAAAGCGACTGCGTTCCACCGGCAAGCCTGCCGAAGCTGACGAAAGCACCACCGAGGACGGCGGTGCTTCGGATAAGCAGTAGTCAGAGTCCGGCCCAACATCCCCGGCCGGACCGGAAGGGGAGGACATGGCAGACCCGCTCATCAAGAAGATCGTGCTGAAGAACGGCACCATCCGGTACAGGTTCGTGATCGACATCGGCGTCGACGCCGAGGGCAAGCGGCAGCAGCTCACGGTCACGAAGGACACCAAGAAGGAAGCCGTCGCCGAGCTGTCTCGTATCCGCCACCAGCGGTCCAACGGCAGCTACGTGGCGCCGAACAAGGTGACCGTGGACGAACTGCTCGACATGTGGATCAAGACCGCGACCCGGGACGTCGAAGAGGGCACCGAGTCCAACTACACCGAGGCCGTCCGCCCGGTGCGCAGACACATGGGACACCGGCGCATCCAGGAACTGACCGAGGATGACATCGAGGCGTTCCTCGACTGGATGGCCACCAGCGGCCGGGTGCGCGGCGGCAAGGCGGGCACCGGGTTGAGCCTCCGATCGGTCCGGCTCACCCTCGGCCGGTTCCGTGCGGCCCTACACCTCGCCGTACGCCGCGGCCTGGTCACGCGGAACGTCGCCGAGCACGTCACGATCTCCCGCGAGTCGAAGAACGTCGCGGACAAGCTCAAGGTCCCGCGCCGCCCGTGGGACGAGGCAGAGGTGAAGCAGTTCATCGAGGGCATCCGCCCGCACCGGCTGTACGGGCCGATGATGCTCACCCTGATCGCCGAGCGGCCGGCCGAGGTGTGCGGGGCCCGGTGGGAGCAGGACGTCGACCTCGACGCCGAGACCGTGGCCATCGGCAACACCCGGACGCTGGTCTTCGATCGCAGCCTGCCGAAGGGCGAACGCCTCAAGGTGGTGGAGAAGAAGCCGAAGTCAGAGAGCGGCGACCGAGTGCTGCCGCTGCCGAAGCCGGTGACGGCGGCGCTCAAGGTGTCGAAGGTGCAGCAGGCCAAGGAGAAGCTGGCGGCCGGTGACGGCTACGAGAACAGCGGTTACGTGCTGGTCGATGAGCTGGGCAAGGCGTTCAAGACGGACAAGCTCCGTCGCGAGGCGTACAAGCTCATGGATCTGGCCGGGGTGCGCCGAGTGCGGCTGTACGACGCACGGCACGCCGTCCTGTCGTGGATGGCCAACAACGGCGTCCCGGACACGGTGGTCTCCGCCTGGGCTGGTCACAGCGACTTGTCGTTCACGAAACGGGTCTATGTGCACCCGGAGGCAAAGAGTCTGATGGCGGGTTCGGAGAAGCTGGCCGAACTGCTCGGCTAGACCATGATCCAAAGCACTCTGTGAGAAATTGTGAGACAGCGGCCCCTGAAAACGATCAAGGGCCCCGCTCCACCGAAGTGAAACAGGGCCTTGACCTGGGCTCCAAGCCCCCAACTCTGGTGCGCTCAGCAGGATTCGAACCTGCAACCTCTTGATCCGTAGTCAAGTGCTCTATCCGTTGAGCTATGAGCGCCTTGCTTGGTGGCTGGGCGGTTGTGTTCGCCCTGCTGCCTTGCGAGGACTACATTACACGAGCACCGGCCCGGGGTGAAATCGGGTTTACGGGGCCGCTGAGCTGGGACGGAGCCCCGGGCGCGGCCGCTGGGGGGCGGCGCGCCCGGGGATGGGTCAGGTGGGCTGGCCGGCGGTCCACTGGGACCAGCTGAGGTTGAAGTCGGCGTAGCCGTTGTCCGGGGCGGCGTTCTTCGGGACGCCGGTGACGGTCACCGGGTCACCCTGCTGGGCGATGTCGTAGAACCACTTGGCGTCGGACTGGGAGAGGTGGATGCAGCCGTGCGAGGTGCTGTCGCCCGGGTCCACGTCGCCGGTGGAGTAGTGCACGTAGGTGCCGGAGAAGGTCAGGTGGACGTCCGAGGGCAGCTTCAGGTCGTAGTAGTTCGGCGAACCCGGGGTGCAGGAGATGCCGACACTGCACGAGGTCATCTCGACCTCGGCCTCCTTGTCGATCACCGCCATGGTGCCGCCCCAGGTCTGGAAGCCGGCCGCGCCGGTGTCCACGGTGAGGGTGCGCAGCAGCTTGCCGTCCTGGGTGACCTTCATGGTGTGCGCCGGGGCGTCCACCACGGCCTCGACGTCGCTGCCGATGGTGAACTTGTGTTCGTAGTCGTGTATCCCGATGCGGCCGTTGCCGTTGCTCACTCCATCGAGGTCGGCGTCCACGGTCACCTGGGTGCCGGACTTCCAGTAGCTCTCCGGCCGCCAGTCCACCCGGGTGCTGCTGAACCAGTGCCAGGCACCGGTCACCGGGACGCTGGTGGTGACCTTCAGCTGCTTGTCGACGGCGGCCCGCGCGGAGTCGGCCACCGGGTTGGAGAAGACGATGGAGACCGGCATCGCGACGCCGACCACCGCGTCCTTCTCCGGGGTGATCGAGTCCAGCAGCATGCTGCTGCCGCTGCCGGGCGTCTCCACGGTGAAGGGGACCTTGTCCGTAGTCGGCTTGCCGCTGCTGCCGCCGGACGGGGTGGCGCTGGCGTTCACGGTGTAGGCCACGCCGACCGCGAGCGGTGCGCTGGGCGTCCAGGTCCCGGCCGTGGCGTTCAGCGTGCCGGCCACCGGGTCGCCCTTGGAGTCCTCCACGGTGACCGAGCCCAGCGTCCCGCCCTTCACCGCGATCTTCACCGGCTGGTCGGGGATGACGTCCCCGGAGGCGTCCTTGGCCAGGGTGACGCTGATGGTGGCCAGGGCCGCGTCCCCGGAGCTCCCGGAGCCGTGGCCGCCGGAGCCGGCGCTGGAGGAGGAGCCCGAGCAGGCCGCCGTACCGGTCAGCACCAGCGCCACCACGGCCGCCGCCGCGACACCGAACGTCCGTGACCGCCGCCCGGGGCGCCGACCGGAACCCCGGTCCGGACCCTGACTCGGACCCCGCCGACCCGTACCGCCGGAGGGGGTTTCAGCTGTCCGTATCAACGACTTGCTCCTTGCCGTACGCAGTTCCTCAGTTCAGCCCGCCAAGGGAAGCGACGCGGCTGCGGTCGTCGCGGTTGCCGACAACGGCCACCGCAAAGGGTGCGTACCCATCATTACCGCTTCAAACGGCCCGCCGCGCGGCTCCAGCCGGCGGCCCGGCCCGCAGGGTTGCGGGCGGCCGGACCAACGCGCTGGAATCACCCCATGACCGACGACGAGCCCCTCCCTGTCCTGTATGTCATCACCTGCGCCGCCGCGCCCGCCCCGTACCTCGGCAGGCTCATCGACCTGGCTCAGGCCGATGGATGGCGGGTGTACGTCATCGCCACGCCCTCGGCGGTGCCGTTCCTCGACCTCGATGAGATCAGCGCGAAGATCGGCGCACCGGTGTTCAGTGACTACCGGCGGCCGAGCGAGGCCAAGCGGCAGCCTCCGGCGGACGCGGCGGTGGTGGCTCCCGCCACCTACAACACGATCAACAAGTGGGCCGCGGGCATCACCGACAACTACGCCTTGGGCACCATCGCCGAACTGACCGGGCTGGGGCTGCCGATCACCGTGCTGCCGTTCGTCAACGACGGCCTGGCCGGCAACCGGGTCTTCGCCCGGAGCCTGGACGAGCTTCGAGCCGCTGGTGTTCGGGTGCTGTACGGCCCCGGCGGCTACGGATCGCATCCGGTGGGGGCGGGCGGGCCGCTGCTCGACGCGTTTCCCTGGCAGCTGGCGCTGGACGCGCTCCGCTGAGCGAAGGCGAAGGCGAAGGCGGGAGATTGGGAGAGCGGGAGCAGCAGTACGGGAGGGGAGCAGGAGGGGAAAGCAGAACAGGGGCCCGCCGCTTGCGCGAAGGGCCCCTGTGGGAGCGGAGGCTGAGGGATTTGAACCCTCGATGGGCTTGAAGGCCCAAACCGCATTAGCAGTGCGGCGCCATAGACCGGACTAGGCGAAGCCTCCCTGCTCCGACCGCATGCGCGCGTGGCGCCGACGACCGTCTGCATGGATGATGCCACAGTCCTGGGGACTGCGGCTAACCGGTAACTACGTTACTAGGCGGGTCGCCGGACTGGCAAAAACAATGGGATAGTGCTTGTCTGGCGCGCCCGGGGGGAAGCCCGCCGGCGCAGTGGCAGGTTCCGGCGGCTGCGGCAGCGTAGTCAGCAAGGGAGGACGGCTCGTCGTGAGCAGCAGGCCGACCCGAGGCACTGCTCGCCTCGCAGCGATACTCGACGCCCTTCCGGACGCATTGCTGCTGGTGAACAGCAACGGCACAGTGGTGGACGCCAATGCCGCCGCCGTGCGCAGCCTCCAAACGCCCGGCACGTCACTGGTCGGCATGGGTGTGCTCGACCTGCTACCCGAGTTCGATCCGAGCCGGATCCCCGGCTCGATGCGCCCGCGTTCGGCCGAGAGCGCCGCGGAGGACGAGGCCAAGCCGGTGCGGATGACCGCGCGCCGGACCGACGGGACGAGCTTTCCGGTCGAGGTGGCCGGCAACGAGTTCGAGGACGAGGCCGAGGGCCGGGACGGCTTCCGGGGCAGTTCCTCGTCGTACGACTCCTTCGGCGGGGTGTCCCGCTACGGCTACGGCGGCTCCAGTGGGGCCGGGCGGCCTTCGGCGTCGCAGTCGGACCGGGAGCTGCTGCTGATCGTGGTCCGCGACCTGTCCGCGCGGCTGGAGGTCGAGGCGGAGCTGCGCCGGCAGCACAAGCAGACCGAGATGATCCTGCGCGCCGCCGCCGAGGGCGTGGTGGGCGTGGACATGACCGGCAAGGTGGTACTGGTCAACCCGGCCGCCGCGCACATCCTCGGGTTCCGCGCGAGCGAGCTGGGCGGCCAGGAGCTGCTGCCGCTGGTGCTGCACTCGCGGGCGGACGGCACGTCGCTGCCGCCGGAGGAGTCGCCGCTGGCGGACACCCTGGCTTCGGGGCGCAAGCACCGGGTGCGGTCGGCGACGCTGTGGCGCAAGGACGGCCGTCCGGTGAGCGTGGAGCTGTCGACCGCGCCGGTACGGGACGGCGACCAGCTGGTCGGCGCGGTGGTGACCTTCACCGACCGGACCGCGTACCTGACGCTGGCGGGCCGCAACGAGCAGCTGACCGCGCTGCTGGAGAGCGAGTTGCAGGCACCGCTGGAGCGGCTCCAGGACACCCTGGGCCGGCTCGCGGCCGACCCGGCCGGCCAGCTGTGGCCGGAGGCGAACTGGGTGCTGCGGCGGCTCGCCGCCGAGTGCGCGCAGACCACGCGGCTGGTCGAGGGCGTGCTGGCGTACCAGCGGTTCGACGCCGCGCTGGACGCCGGGCGGGAGCAGCTGGAGCGGAAGCCGGTGGGCCTGGACAAGGTCGTGCACCGGGCGGTCGCGGCGGCGACCGAGCTGATCGGCGAGGACCGGGTGCGGTTCGCCGTGCACCCGTCCGAGGTCGAGGTGATCGCGGACCATGAGCGACTGGCGCAGGCACTGGGCCACCTGATCGCGGACGTCGCCACGCCGGACGAGGGACAGCCGGGCAAGGGCGGCGGCAAGGGCGGGCTGTACGGGATGGCGGTCGGCGTGGCCTCCGGGCTGACCGGCACGCCCGCGGCGGAGCCGACGGTGATGATAGCGGCCGCGCAGCGCGGATCGGTGGCGCGGATCGAGGTACGCGGGCCGAGCGCGGGCGGCAGCCCGGTGCACCTGCCGATGGCGCGCGGCATGGTCGAGCGGCACGGCGGCGTCCTCCAGGCGCACGAGCTGCCCGGCAAGCAGGGCCGGACGTACGTGGTGGAGCTGCCGCTGGATCCGGCGACCGCGCGGGACGCCGCCGAGCGGGCGGCAGCCGCCGCGCGCGAGGCGGACCGGGCGAAGGAGACGGACACCTCGCTGCTGCCGGAGCTTCCGGGGATGGACGGCGGCGCTGCGGCCTCCGCTTCGGCCTCCGATGGGGAGGGCGCCGGGACGGACACGCCCGGCTCCTCACCGGTCGACCAGCAGGTCACCGGGGCCGCCCGGGTCACCGGGGGTACCACCGGGACGTCGGCGGCGGGGACGGCGCCCACCGAGGGAATCGACCGCTCGCGGCGTCGGCGGGCACTGCCCGCGCCGGAGGTCGTCCGGCCGCCGCGCGCGGTGATGGAGGCGCGCCAGGAGGCGCAGGAGGCCCGCGAGGCGCAGCAGCAGGCCCAGGAGCAGGAGCAGCACCAGATCGGGGTTCACCTGGCGAAGGACCCCGCTGCGGATCAGCCGGCCCAGCACGGGCTGGAGCGGGCGGGCACCGGGACCAACGGATTCCCCGGGCTGATCGGCGGTCCGGTGTACCCGGGCCTGGAGCATGCGTTGCCGCCCGCGGGCAGCAGGACCGATTCGCCTCCGGCGCCCGTTGACGCCCCGTCACCGAGCGGTCGGCGACGGCGGCTGGCCATCCCGCCCGCGGAGGACTCCCAGCACGGCGCGGGCAGCGGCTCCGGCCGGACCGGCGAGCGCAACGGCCCGATCGCGATCGAGCCCGCCCGCACGCACGGCGGGGACGAGCAGGCCCGGCTTGAGCAGGCCCAGCGCGACCAGGCGCGGCTTGACCAAGGGCGGCTCGAACAGGCCCGACTTGACCAGGCCCGCGGCGAGCAGGCCCGACTCGATCAGGCCCAGCGCGACCGGGCCCGTGGTGAGCAGGCCCGGCTGGAACAGGCTCGATTCGACCAGGCCCGGGGCGAGCAGGCGCTACGCGACCAGGCCCGGGGCGAGCAGGCGCTACGCGATCAGGCGCAGCGCGATCAGGCCCGCGGTGAGCAGGCCCGGCTCGAACAGGCGCAGCATGACCAGGCCCGGGGTGAGCAGGCACTACGTGACCAGGCGCAGCGCGATCAAGCACAGCGCGATCAGGCCCGCGGTGAGCAGGCCCGGCTCGAACAGGCGCAGCATGACCAGGCCCGGGGTGAGCAGGCACTACGTGACCAGGCGCAGCGCGAGCAGGCGC
>Ga0302314_10010828_pt1 | contig 15934 bp, 15 predicted proteins | sample III_Palsa_N2_3_FD_200533 | JGI IMG/M metagenome (GOLD analysis project Ga0302314, IMG submission 200533) | Peat permafrost microbial communities from Stordalen Mire near Abisko, Sweden - III_Palsa_N2_3 | ecosystem: Environmental > Terrestrial > Soil > Palsa > Peat permafrost | place: Sweden... | reverse complement strand
TCACAGATCTCCTACACCGCTTCAAAGGGCGGGGTGCTGGCGATGTCACGTGAGCTCGGCGTCGAGTTCGCCCGCAGCGGCGTGCGCGTCAATGCGATCTGCCCCGGCCCGGTGGCGACGCCGCTGCTGATGGAGCTGTTCGCCAAGGACCCGGAGCGTGCCGCGCGCCGGCTCGTGCACGTGCCAATGGGCCGTTTCGGCGAGCCCGACGAGATCGCCAAGGCGGTGCTGTTCCTCGCCAGCGACGACTCGTCGTTCATGACCGCCTCCTCGCTGCTCGTCGACGGCGGCATCAACGGCGCGTACACCACGCCGCTCTGAACCGCTCATCAGCGTGTTGGGGACCGTACGAACGGTCCCGCATCCGTTTCCGGATAGGTTTCGCCGCAGCCCCGCCCTGCCCGGTTGCGGCGGAACCGTCTAAAACTCCGTAAGCCATGAGCGCAGTAACCCAACCTCGGACCCGTTCGCTCGACCTGTCGATGCTGCGCGGCGGCCGCACCTACCTGTGGCTGGCCGGTGTCTCGCTGATCCTCGCGATCGTGTCGCTGCACTGGCCCTCGACACCGAGCTACGACCCCTGGTCGTGGCTGATCTGGGGCCGCGAGATCCACAACTGGGTGACCGGCAGCGGACCCGCTGCCAACCAGGCCCTGCATATCGCCGGTGGCTCGAGCTGGAAGCCGCTGCCCGTGATCTTCACGACGGTGTTCGCGTTCGCCGGCTCGGCGCAGCCGAATCTGTGGCTGGTCGTCGCGCGCGCAGGTGCCGCGTTGACCGTGCTGGTGTCGGCCAAGCTCGCAATGCGCATCACCTGGAGCCTGGTGTCGCGCAGCGGCGACGAGGCGACCGCATCCGACACATGGGGCGGGCGCCTGATCGCGTACGCGCCCGTAGCGTTCGCGGGTGCCGCGACGCTGGTCTGCACCACCTTCACGCACTCCTACCCCGGCAACATGCTGCTCGGCTACTCGGAGGGCGTGATGACGGCCGCCTTCCTGATCGCCTGCGAGCGCGCGTGGGACGGTCACCACAGGCAGGCCTTCGCGATCGGCATCATCCCGTGCCTCGACCGGCCCGAGATCTGGCCGGTCTGGGGCCTCTACGGCCTCTGGTTGATGTGGCGCGACCGCGAGGCGCGCAGACTTGTGATCGGGCTCGCGATCCTGATGCTGGCGCTGTGGGTCGTGCCCCAGAAGCTCGGTGGCGGCACCGTCAGCGGGCTGGCGACGCACGCACAGGGCAACCACTCCAAGAGCAGCTGCGTAAACGCCTCGTTCCCGTTCTCGTGCGAGCTCGACTACACGCTCTGGCCGCTCGTGCTCGAGCGGCTCGAGATCGCCTCGCTGATCCTGCTGGGAATCACCGGCTACCAGGTGACGCGCAGTAGCCGGCAACTGGGAAGCTGGAGCGCCGCGCTGCGCCAGCATCCGGCGGCGGTTGCGGCGTCGCTGGCCGGCGCCTTCGGCTTCATCTGGTGGCTCGGCATCTCGGCCGAGACCCAGGAGGGCTTCGCCGGCAACCCCCGCTACGCGATTGTCGGCGTGATGCTCGTCTGCATCAGCGGTGCCGCCGGGTACGGCTGGGCCTGCACCGGTCTGGCCCGTCTCGCCGGGGCAGGGCTGCGTCGGCTCGAGGAGCGCCGGCCCGGCTTTGGCATGCGCGCCCCAAGCTGGAGAGTGCGCCTGACCGCCGCAACTACGTTCATGGTGCTGTTGTTCCTGTTCGTGCCCAATTGGTTCGCGCACCGCATGCCCAGCGTCGCATCGATCCGCTACACGGTGCGCTACCAGGCCGAGCTGCGTGAGCGAATGTCCTACCTGATCAACGATTACGGCGGGGCCGACAAGGTCCGCAGCTGCGGCAGCCTGATGACCAACAACTTCCAGGTTACGATGCTCGCCTGGTACTTGGACGTCCCGATCCGATTCGTTGAGGCGTTGCCGGTCTACAAGAAGGGCCATCTCACCACCAAGCTCGAGGCCGGACCCAACGTCGTCTTCCAGGACGGCGTCGGCAGCGCAAAGGCCTCCGATCAGGGACCGACTCCGGCGCAGATGCAGGTGTGGGAGCAGGGCTGGAAACAGAAGAACGGCTCGACCTACAAGATCATCGTCAAGAGCCCGGTCACGCTCTACACGGACTGCTCGGCCTTCTACATCTACAACCACAAGCCGCGCAAGAGTTAGCCGGCGTCGAAGCGTGTACCTGCCAAAGCACTTCCGGGCGGACGAGGCTGAGACGCGGGAGCTGCTCGAGGGGATAGTCGCCGCTGATCTGGTCAGCGCGACCGATCAAGGCCTGTTCGCGACCTTCCTACCGCTGATTTACGACGCCCCTGTCGATGGCGCCGGATTCGGTTCGCTGCTCGGCCACGTCGCGCGCAAGAACAACCACTGGCGGCTTGAGCGCCGCGGCGAGTCACTGGTGATCGTGCACGGCCCCGACGACTACATCAGCCCGGGCTTCTACGAGTCGAAGCGCGAGCACGGGCGCGTCGTCCCGACCTGGAACTACCTCACGGCGCATATCCACGGCGAATTGCTGATCCACGACGACCCGGTCTGGCTCGAGGCCTTGGTGCGCCGGCTCACCACCCGCCACGAGGCACCGCGGCCGCAACCCTGGAGCGTCGACGACGCACCGCGCGACTACACCGAGGGTCAGCTGCGCGCAATCGTCGGAGTGGAGCTGCGCATCACGCGCGTCGAAGCCAAGGCCAAACTCGGCCAGAACCGCTCCAGCGCCGACATCGATGGCGTGATCGACGGCCTACGGGAAGGCGGCAACGATCTGCTCGCCGACGCGACCGCCAGCGGACGCCGCGATCTCAGCTCCTGATCGTCTACCCTGCCAGCGATATGTCCCTCGCGAAGGTCGCGGTGGTCTGCGGGTTTATGGCGCTCTTGCTCAGCGCCTGCGGCATCCAAGCCAAGCCCGAGGCAGGCACCCCTCATCTCAGACACCAAAAAGGCTTCCACGGCCTCGTGGACGATCCCCGGCTCCCGCAGGTCAGCTGCCTGAAGAGCGACAAGCTGCCATATCGCGAGTACTACGCCGACGGTGTCCAGCACCTGCCTGCGATCCAGGTCGGCGCGCGTGCGCAGGGACCAACGATGATCTTCTACCCGACCGACGGCATCGCCCAGGGCCTGCAGATCATGGGCCAGGAGACCGGCGCCGAGGTGATCGGCGCGCTGCTCGTCTATCCCAACAGCGCTCGGTCCAGCGAACTGACAAAGGTCGAAGCCTGCGCCGCGATCGGCGTCAAGGGCTGAGGTTTCAGGAATATGGCCACGACAACGACGGGCGAAAAGCTCAGCATCCCTGAGGCGATCGAGTCGGCGTTCATCCCCGACGTCGATTTCCCGCTGCCGCGGTTCATCAAGGAGCTGCCCGCCTGGGCCCGCGTCGCGTTGATCCTCTTCATCCTCGTCGTCGCCTCGCTCGTCCTCCGCACGCGCTCGGTCGGCCAGCAGTACTGGATGGACGAGGCGATCACCGTCGGGATCTCGGCCCATCACCTCTCGGCGATCCCGGGAATCATGCGCCAGGACGGGTCGCCGCCGCTGTTCTACCTGCTGCTGCATTTCTGGATGCTGATGGTCGGCAATGGCATGGCCGCGACGCACTGGCTGTCTGAGATCTTCGCCGTGCTGACAATCCCGGTCGGCTACTGGGGCGGCCTGCGGATCGCCGGCAAGCGCGCCGGACTGATGACCGCGGCGCTGATGGCCTCGAGCGCGTTCCTCGACTACTACAGCCAGGAAACGCGCATGTACGCGCTGATGACGCTGCTGGGCATGTTCGGCACGATCGGCTTCATCCGCGGTTTCGTCTTCCGCGAGCGCCGCTTCGTGATCCTCTTCTCGGTCTCCGAGGCGCTGATGCTGTACACGCACAACTGGGCGCTGTTCTTCGGTGCCGGGTCGGTGCTGGCGCTGGCCGTGCTCTACCGCATCAGCGGCGAGGAGATCCGCGAGAACCTGATTCGCGACGCCATCTTCGCCTACATCGGCGCCGGGATCCTGTTCCTCCCGTGGCTGCCGAACTTCATCTTCCAGTCGACGCACACCGCAGCCCCCTGGAACACGTCGCCGCGGTTCGGTGCGCCGGTTCAGATCGCGCAGAGCGTCTACGGCGGAGCCACCGTCGCCTCGATCCTCGTGATCGGCATGCTCGTCGGCTACGCCGGCTTCTTCAGGAAGGCGGAGCGCGCCAGCCCCAAGGCCAAGATCGCCCTGGTGCTGTTCAGCCTGATCTTCTTCACGCTGCTGCTCGGCTGGATCGCATCGCAGATCACACCGGCCTGGAACCCGCGGTACTTCGCACCGATCGTGCCGGCGATCATGATGCTCACGGCGATCGGGATGTCGCGTGCGGGCGTCGTCGGGCCGCTGTGCCTGCTCGTCGCGCTTATCTTCCTGGCACGCCCCGACGTTTACGCTCCTCAGCACAAGAGCGACATGCAGGACATCGGCGGCGAGATGGGGCCGCTGATGCACCAGCACGATCTCGTGATCGTCGGCCAGCCCGAGCAGACGCCGCTGGCCTACTACTACCTGCCGGCTGGACTCCGATTCTCCAGCACGATCGGGCCGGTCAAGGACCCCTCGTTCGTGAACTGGATCAACGCTCTGCCGCGCTACCGTGCCGCGAACCCCAACAAGGTCGTGCCAGCTGAGCTGAGCAAGCTGAAGAAGGGCCAGCAGGTGCTGTACATCCGGCCGCTCACCGAAGGCGAGACCGGCTGGGACGCGCCCTGGACCTCTGAGATCCGCCGCCGCTCAGCTCAATGGGGCAAGATCCTCTCCGCCGACACGCAACTCACCGTCGAGGCGACGGCGCCCCACAATTACCGTGGCGCCTGCTGCGTCGCCGACTCCGCCATTCTCTACGTCAAGAAGTAGGTTTGATACGTGCCTGAAAGCTCGGTTCCCGCGGCCCCGGCCGCAGCGCCCAACTACGGCGCTGACATCACTGCAGAGCGACCCGTCGTCGTGCTCGGTGGCGGTCCCGCGGGCCTGACCGCCGCCTACCAGCTGGTGAAGCACGACAAGCCCGTGATCGTGCTCGAGGCCACCGACATGCTCGGCGGCATCGCTCGCACCGAGGTCCGTGACGGCTACCGCTTCGATCTCGGTGGCCACCGCTTCTTCACAAAGGTAAAGGAGGTGGACGATCTCTGGCACGAGATCATGGAGGAGGAGTTCCTCAAGCGCCCGCGCCAGAGCCGGATCTACTGGAACGACAAGTTCCTCGAATATCCGCTGCAGGGCGTCGACGTGATCAAGAAGCTCGGCCCGGTCGAGCTGACGCGCTGCGGCCTCTCCTACCTCTGGGCGGCGGCCAAGCCCAAGGGCCGCGAGGACACGTTTGAGGAGTGGGTCTCCAACCGCTTCGGCAAGCGGCTCTACGGCCACTTCTTCAAGACCTACACCGAGAAGCTGTGGGGAGTGCCGGCGAGTGAGATCCGGGCCGAGTGGGCGGCTCAGCGGATCAAGGGTCTGTCCTTCTTCAGCGCCGCCAAGGCCGCCTTCTTCGGCAACACGGGCAACATTAAATCTCTGATCTCCGAGTTCAACTACCCCCGCTTCGGCCCCGGCCAGATGTGGGAGCAGATGGCCAAGGACATCCAGGAGCGCGGTGGCGAGATCCGCATGAGCGCTCCAGTGACCAAGCTCGTGACCGACTCGGCAGGAAAGGTCACCGAGGTGCATGCGGGCGGCCAGGTGCTGACGCCGTCGTATGTCATCTCGTCGCTGCCGCTACGCACGACGGTCGGCATCGCCGAGCCGGAGGCTCCGGCTGAAGTCCGCGACGCCGCCCGTGGCCTGCGCTACCGCGAGTTCCTCACCGTGCTGCTCGTGATCGAGGGCCAGGACCTGTTCCCCGACAACTGGATCTACATCCATCAGCCGGGCGTGCAGGTGCTGCGCATTCAGAACTTCAAGTCCTGGAGCCCGTGGATGGTCCCCAACGAGAGCGACGCCTCGATCGGCATGGAGTACTTCTGCTTCGAGGGCGACGATCTCTGGAACATGGACGACGACAAGCTCGTGCAGATGGCGGGCCAGGAGATCGAGAAGCTCAAGCTGGCCAAGGCCGCGAACGTCAAGTTCGGCTTTGTCGCGCGCGTGCACAAGGCCTATCCGATCTACGACGAGAAGTACGCCGAGCGCGTGACCACGATCCGCAAGTGGCTCGACTCCGACATGACCAACCTCGCGCAGGTCGGGCGCAACGGCCTGCACCGATACAACAACTCCGACCACTCGATGCTCACGGCGATGCGCGCCGTCGACAACATCCTGCTCGGCAGCAACCATGACATCTGGTCGGTGAACGTCGAGAGCGTTTACCACGAAGAGGTCCACGACAACGAGAACCCCTACGCGAACGATCCCGAGCCGCCGGCGATGAACAACCCGCTGGACTCCTGACGCGTAGAGTCTCCGCCGGTTCTATGCGTCGCCTTCTCGCGCTTTCGCTTCTCCTTTCTTCGCTGGCTTGCGGTTGCGCCGCCGGGCTTGCTGCTCCGGCGGCGTTTGCGGCCGGCTCCACCACTCCGCTGACCGGCTCCGCGGGCGTCACCCAGCCGAGCTTCGGTCTCTCGAGCGGTGGCGCCGCGACGACGCCCGCGGTTACAACCGCGACGCCGGTCACCACCACCACCTCCTCGAGTGGCAGCCTCTCGACGCTCGACGGAGTGGTCATCGCCATCGTGGTCGCGCTGTTGCTCGGCGGCGTCGCGTTCTGGATCTGGTACGACGCCCGCGGGCACGCCTCACGGGTTGGCCGCGGCGGTGACGACGCACTCTTCGGGCAGCGCGCCCACGCCGGCTCGAAGGCGCCACGCAAGCCGCGCAAGCCCAAGCCGGCCGAGCGCAAGCGTCGCAAGCGCGGGCGCGCGCGCTGAGTCGCTTCTCAGCCTGAGTTCCTTCTCAGCATTCGCTTAGGTTTCCTTGAGCGCGCGCGGCTTACACTCACGCGCCGCATGAGTTCAGAGCCCTCCAGTCTGCGCGTCGCCCCCGGTGGGGTTGACTGGCGCCGCGCCGAATTCATCCTCACGGGACTCGCGTTCCTCGGCTTCATCACGATCGCGATCCGTCTGAAGACGATCTCTCCGGGCCTGCCGGCGCACCCGCTGATCATCCACGTCCCGGTTGTACTGATCCCGCTGAGCGTGCTCGGCGGCCTGGCCTGCGTCGCCCGGCCCCAGTGGTTTGACCGTTACGGGATTCTGCTCTGCCTGTGCGGGATCGTGGCGATGTCCTCGATCTTCCTGGCGATGCAGGCCGGAGCCGCGCTCGAGAGCGCGCTCAACCTCACCGGCATGCAGGCGCAGCTGATCCACGAGCACTCGCACGCCGCGGACATCCTGGCGATCGGCTTCGTGCTGTTCACCGCAACGTTGATCCTGACCTTCTCCGCCCACCGGATCTCCGGCGGAATGCCGACCGGGCTCGGGATCGCAGATTCGCTGCTCGGCGAGCGGGCCATCTACCTGACCCTGCGTATCGGCGTGGTCGTGCTGGCGCTGTTCTGCGCCTACTACGTCTACCACGTGGGCGACCTCGGCGCCAAGGCCGTCTGGCTCGGGCGCCTGCAGTCCAGCTGATCAGAGCTCGTCGGCCAGCCGCAGCTGCCGGCGGGCGCGCATCAGCTGACGCGCGATCGCACGCCTGGTCTCCCCGGTTGCAGCCGCAATCTCGTCGTACTCGTAACCGAACCCGTGGAGCATCACCAGGCGCTGCTGGCGCACAGGCAAGCGCTTGACCTCCGCGAGGCGCTCACGCAGCTCGAAGCTGCGTGCCGGACCGGGCTCACGGACACGGAGCGCCTCGAGATCAGCCGGCGGGGGCGGCCCCTCGAGCGAGTCAGCGAGCTGCTCACCGCGCAGCAGCCGCAACGCCACACGCGTCGCGGTGGTCGATAGCCACCCGAGCTCTCCGCCTGAGAACACCGTTTCGCGATGCTCGAGAAGCGAGCTCCACGCCGTCTGACAGGCGTCGTCGACGATCCACTCCGGTGCCTTCAGGTTGCTGGTGAGGATGCGAACCAGCTGTGGCTGGAGATCGCTGTAGAGCTCGTGGACGCGCCCGTCACCAGTTGTTCTGGTCATCTCATTCTCCAATTGAGTCTAATTTGACACAAACAAAGCTAACAGATTAGCCCCAGGCTGGCTACTGTTTCGTCTGTATTCGATTCAAATGAAGAGGAGCAGACTCCGTGATCACGTTCTTCGCCACCGTTTCCGCCAGCCCGGACGCAACCGGCCTTCCCGGTAGCAACGTCCTGCAGCAGATCGTCAACGGCGCCGACGCCTGGGCGCTGGCGATCACGCTGCTCGGCGTCTTCATCGGTGCCGCCGTCTGGGCGGTTGCATCACACAGCAACAGCCATCAATACGCCGCCCGGGGCCGAATGGGGGCACTCGTTTCGGCCGGATCGGCGCTGATAATCGGCGCCGGTCCGGGCCTCGTGAACTTCTTCGCACATCTGGGGGCGACGGCCAAATGACCATCCTCGCGCCACTCGGTGGAGCTCTCGACGGAACCCTCGGCGGCATCGCCAGCGGCAACCCGATCGGCGGGCTGATATCGGGAGCCACCAGCAGCGCCGGGAGCGCCGTGCTGCAATGGATCTCATCCTGGGTGCTGAAGGGCACCAGCGGCGCGATCGAAGAGGTGGCGAGCGCGATCGGCGCCGCCACCGCACCGAACCTGAACAGCACCTGGTTCTCATCGACCTATTGGCGCGTCGCAGCGCTTGCGGCAATGCTGACGATCCCGTTCCTGTGTGCGGCCGCGGTCGAGGCCGTCGCTCGCGCCGACCTCGGACTGCTCGTCCGCGTCGCATTCGGGTACCTGCCGCTCTCGATCCTCGGTGTCAGCCTGGCCGCACCGCTGACGATGCTGCTGCTCGCCGCGACCGACCAGATGTCGGCAGCCGTGTCGGCCGGCGCCGCGACCGGCGGCGCGCGCTTCCTGAACCACGCCGCCGAGGTCGCCGGAGCGCTCGCGACCGCCAGCGGTGGCTCACCCTTCTTCGCGGTCGCCGTCGGCATGTTGGCGCTGATGGCTGCGATGGCGCTCGCGGTCGAGCTGCTGGTGCGAGCGGCGGCCGTGTACATCGTGGTGCTGATGTTGCCGCTGGCCTTCGCAGCGCTGGTGTGGCCGGCCCGCCGCATCTGGGCAGTGCGCCTGGTCGAACTGCTCACTTCGCTGATCCTCTCGAAGTTCGTGATCGTCGCGGTGCTGTCGCTGGCTGGAGCTGCGTTTGCCAGCGGCACCTCCAGGATCGGCGACCTGCTCGTGGCCATGTCTCTGATCCTGCTCTCGACCTTCGCGCCCTGGGCGCTGATGCGGATGCTGCCGTTCACCGAGCTAGCCGCCGGTGCCGCCGGGATCCTGCGCAACGAGCTGCCTGTCAGCCAGGCGCGTTCGGCAATGTCGGACGTCGCTGGCGGCGCCGGTGAGCTCGCGATGGAGCTTCCGGCCCGTCTGCGCAACCAGGCGAGAGCCATGTACGCGGGACGCGGCGGCGAGCAGGAGTCGGCGCCGGCCGCGGACGCGATGCCGGCAGCTGTTGCAACAGCTGCCGGTGGTGGTTCGGCCGCGCGCAACGAGGGTTCCGGGGAGCCGTCGGGCTTCGAAACAGGCTCCTCCGAGCCGGCCGTCGGCTCCTCTGAACCGAATGTCGGCTCCTCGGCGTCCAACCCAGGCCCCTCGGCGTCCAACACCGGGTCCTCCGACGAACGGGCGCTCTTCGTCTGGCCGGCGGCTTGGCGCGGCAGTGAGCAGAGGCAACTGAGTGCGGGGCTCGCGCGCGCGGCCGCGCAAGAAAACCGGCCCACGCCGGACCAGAAGGAGCAGCCGTGATCAACGACCAGCGACTCACCTATCGCTTTGGCCCACTCGAGCGCCGCGGGCTGCTCGGCCCGTTGCGGATCGGGCAGGTCGTTGCGATCGGCGGCGCTCTGCTTCTGGGAGTCGAGCTGCTCGACCGCATCGGCGGCAGCGCCGGGGTCGCCGCGGCCGTGCTTCTGCTGGCCGTCGCGGTGGGCTTCGCAACCGCGCCGCTGGCCGGGCGCACGCTCGACGAGTGGGCGCCCGTCGGGTGTACGTTCGCCGTGCGCTCGCTGCGTGGCCGGCGGCGCTTCCGCTCACGCCTGCCAACCGTGGGCCGCACATCGAGCGCGGGACCATCTCTGGAGCTGCCTCCTGAGTTGCGCGGCGTCGAGCTCGTCACCATCGCGCACCAGGGCCGTGTGCTCGGGGCGCTCTCCGAACGTCGCGGACGGCTGCTGACGCCCGTGCTCGCCTGTCAGGCGCTGTCTTTCGCACTGCTCGATCCCGAGGTCCAGGAGCGCCGCCTGGCTCAGTGGGGCACCGTTCTCAGCACCGCGGCGAGCGCGCCGATCAGGCGACTGCAGTGGATCGAGCGCACCGCCCCGGCGCAGGGCGACGAGCTCGCGCGCTGGCTGCACACGGCACGCGATCCGTCCCTGCCTGCCCGGGGCACGCCCGTGGTGGAGTCATACCTCGAACTGATCGGGCAGAGCACTCAGGTCACGCACGACCACGAGATCCTGATCGCGATCCAGCTTGATACCGCTCGCCTGCACGGTCGCACCGAGCTGCTGGGCGAGCAGCTACTCGAGCAGGTCGGCCAGATCGTGCGTGGGCTCGAGGCCGCCGACATCAGGGTGCTCGGGGCGCTCAGCGCGGGCCAGCTTGCGCGCGCGCTGCGTACCGGTTTCGACCCATACGCACGCGCCGAGCTCGCGCCGCTCGACGCCATCGACGGCGGCAGCCACGCGCTTGCCGAACACGACGCCGCGCCTCTGGCGGCAATCGAGTCCTGGGATCACTACCGCTGCGACGGTGCCGTTCACGCGACGCACTGGATCAGCGGCTGGCCGCGGATCGACGTCTCACCGATGTTCATGGACGCGCTGCTGGCGGACTCGGGCACGGTGCGCACGGTGTCGCTCACATTCGAGCCGGTCCCGCCCGAGCGCTCGGCCCGAGAGGTCGAGGCCGCGATGACCCGTGACCGCGCCGACAGCGAGCTGCGACGCCGCTTCGGCCAGTCGGAGACCGCCCGGCAGCGGCAGGCGCAGGATGCAGCGGCCCGGCGCGAGGCCGAGCTTGCGGCCGGCCACGGAGAGGTGCGCTTCAGCGGTTTCGTGACCGTCAGCGGCCGCGACGAGGGCGAGTTGCGCCGCGCCTGCGCCGAGATCCACCGCCACGCGGCACGCGCCCGGCTCGAGCTGCGGCGTATGTACGGGCAGCAGGCCGAGGCCTTCAGCTTCACACTTCCGCTTGCGCGAGGGCTACGGTGAGCGCGGCCCGTCCAGGACACCGCGTGACGACGCGCCACGCGCAGGCGATCTACCCGTTCACAGCCAGCGGCGGGCTCGGTGGACGGGGCGCGTTCATGGGACGCGACACGAGCGGCGGCGCTTTCTGCTTCGACCCGTGGGTGCTCTACGACGACGGCGTGCTCGACGACCCGAACGCGATCGTGATCGGAAAGCTGGGCCAGGGCAAGAGCGCGCTGGTCAAGACACTGCTGTGGCGCATGCTTTTGTTCGGGCGACGAGCCTTCGTACTCGACGTGAAGAGCGAGTACGGGCCGCTATGCGCCAGCGTCGGTGTCAAGCCGGTCTCGCTCTCCCCTGGAGGTGGCGTCAGGCTCAATCCACTCTCGGCTCGCCCCGAGGAACACGCACAGATCGAGCTGCTGCGGGCGATCGCCACCACCGCGATCGGGCTTCCGCTCGACCAGGTGGAGGCGGCCGCGCTGCGCGAGGCGTTGCGCACCGTCCGCAAGCGGGTGCCCGAGCCGACGCTGCCGCAGATCAGCGCGATCATGTTCGACCCGCCCGCCGAGATGGCGGCCAGCCTGCAGACCACGCCGATCCGGCTCGCGGCCGATTGCCGTCGCGCCGCGCTGGCGCTCCAGGACCTCTGCGAGGGACCTTTGAAGGGCATCTTCGACGGCCCTACGAGCCCTGGCATCGACCTCGATGCCAGGCTGCTCGTGCTCGATCTGCACGCCGTGCGCGACTCGCCGGCGGTCGGGATCCTGATGGCCTGTGCGACCGCCTGGATGAGCGCCCAGCTCGCCCGCACCTCCGACCCGTCCTCAGCTGCCCGCGGACGGCTGATCAACGTGGCCGATGAGTCGTGGAAGATCATCCAGCACGGCGGCCTCGGCGAGTGGTTTCAATCGAACTTCAAGCTCGCCCGTCAGTTCGGCGTGATGAACCTGGTCGTGCTGCACAAGCTCGGCGACCTGCAGGCCGCCGGCGACGCCGGCTCGCGCGTGGCGAGGATCGCGGAGGGGTTGATAGCCGACGCGTCGACCCGCGTGATCTACCACCAGGATGAGAGCCAGATCAGGCTCACGCGGGAGCTGCTCGGTCTCTCGGCGACCGAGGCGCAGCTGCTCACCCAGCTGTCCCCCGGACAGGCGCTCTGGCGCGTGGGCTCGCGCTCGTTCGTGGTGCAGCACTACCGCTCGCGGATCGAACGGGAACTGACCAACACTGACACGGGGATGCGGATCGATGCCCGCTGAGCTCGTGTCGCTCGGCGGCCTCGCGCTGGCGCTGCTGTTGTTCGCGCTCGCCGGTGACGGGCCCGCCGGTTCGCGGCGCGGTGACTCCGGCGCACGCTGGGCCAGGCGTCGTGACCTCACGGTCCTGAGTGGTCGTGGCCAAGCCGACAGGGCGGCCCGCGGCGGCGAGCCGGGAGCCGGGCGCCTGGCGCTCGGATACCACCACGGCCACCTGCTGCGCGCCGAGCAGCGCCATGCGCTCGTCGCCTTCGGGCCACCGCAATCTGGCAAATCCGCGGGCCTTGCGATCCCAGCGCTGCTCGAATGGCAAGGGCCCGCGGTTGCCTCGTCGATCAAGACCGACCTGCTTGGCGCGACCCTCCGGCGCAGGCGCGAGCTCGGCGAGGTTTTCGTCTTCGATCCCTTCGCCCTTTCCGGCGTCGTCGGCCAGACGTGGTCACCGCTTGGCAAGGCGGATACCTGGGACGGTGCGCTCGAGGTCGCATGGCGGCTGGCCGCGGCGGGCGAGCTCGATCAGCGCGGTGTCGAGGGCGGGGATTTCTGGGCGGTCGCCGCCGAGCAGCGTCTTGCCCCTCTGTTGTATGCCGCGGCGAGGTCCGGCGGCGGTATCGAGCAGGTCGTGGCATGGACCTACGGCCAGGGCCGCCGTGTGCTGGACTCCGTGCTCGACAGCCTGATGACGGCGGACGGGGACGAGCAGCAGCATCTGGACGCACGCTCCGCCTACGACGCCGTGCGGGCCTTCGACGCACAGGCCGACCGTACGCGCACCTCGATCGAAGCCACCGCGCAGGCGTTGCTGAGGGCCTATCGATTCACCCGCGTCGCGAGGTCCGCCCGAGGCTGTGAGATCACCGCCGAGCGGCTGCTGTCCTCCAGCACCACGCTCTACCTGATCGGGGACGCAAAGGCCTCCAAGCTGCTGCGCCCGATCTTTCTGGCGCTGCTGTCGGAGGTCGTCGACGCCGCCTACGAGCTGGCCAATCGCCACGGCGGACGGCTCGAGCGACCATTGCTCGTATGCCTCGACGAGGCCGGCAATGTCGCCCCGCTGCCGAATCTTGCAGAGATCGCCTCGACAGCGCCGAGCCACAACATCCAGCTGATCTCGATCTTCCATGATCTCGCGCAGGCGCGCAGCCGCTACCGGCAGCAGGCGGAGACCGTCGTCAACAGCCACCGCGCACGGATGTTGCTGCCAGGAGTCGCAGACCTCGACACGCTCCGGTACTTCTCTGGCCTCGTCGGCGAGGAGGAGCGCCGCGAGCTGACCCGCACCAGTGGTCGCGGCGGTAACACGCGCACCTACGGCCAGCGCCGGGCGCCGCTGATCTCGCCCGAGGCGCTGCGGCAACTGCCCGACGGTCACGCGCTGCTGCTCTACGGCCGCCTCGCGCCAGTCCGTGTCAGGCTGCGGACCTGGTTTGGCAACCGGCGCCTGCGCCGGATGGCAGGTTCGGGATGAGACCTCCGATCGACGATCCCGCCCTGTGCCGCGAGTGGTTCGAGGACCTCTGGCTCGACGTCTGCCGGCTGCGCGAGCGCTACATGCTGCCGGTGCGGACCCTCTGGTGGGAGAACCCGCTGCAGGTCGAGGCCCTGGCAGCGCTGGCCGCCTGGGTCGAGCGCTACGACAGCGGCGAATGGGACGACCCACCCGGCAAGCTCGCATTGCTTTATGACCTGGAAAGGGTCTCGGCGATGCTCCGCGATGGGAATGATCCCTTCTACCCAGACCGCGACCGGCCGGCGTTCAAGCAGTTCCTTGCCATGCTGAGCGGGCAGCACGATTCCGACCAAGGCGACCAGCAGGAGACGTGATGGCACTTTCCAGGCACCGAGCAGACGGTCACCAAGCGCAGCACCCGGCAGCAGCGGTCCACCAGCATCACCCGGAGGCGTTGATGCCGCTACGGACACTGTCGGAGCACGGGCTGGGCGAACAGATGAGCTACGAGCTGATCTCGAGCGAGCTGCTGCTCGACGGGCAGGCACGATTGAACCTGGCGACGTTCGTGACCACTTGGATGCCGTCGCTGGCCGCAAGGCTGATGGACGAGACGGCCGACAAGAACATGATCGACAAGGACGAGTACCCGCAGACCGCCGAGATCGAGGCCCGTTGCGTGAACATCATTGCCGGGCTCTGGCACGCCGATGCCTCGGAGAAGGCGACCGGCTGCTCGACGACCGGGTCGAGCGAGGCCGCGATGCTCGCCGGGCTGGCGCTGAAGTGGCGCTGGCGTGAGCGGATGCGCGCCGCCGGCAAGCCGACCGACCGCCCGAACCTGGTGACCGGCACCAACGTCCAGGTCTGCTGGGAGAAGTTCATGCGTTACTGGGACGTCGAGCCGAACCTGGTGCCAATGGAGGGCGACCGCTACCACCTCAACGCCGAGGAGGCAACCGCGCGTTGCGACGAGAACACGATCGGAGTGGTCGGAGTGCTCGGCTCCACCTTTGACGGAAGCTACGAGCCGATCAAGGAGATCGCGGCCGCGCTCGACGATCTGCAGGCGCGGACAGGACTCGACGTGCCGCTGCACGTCGACGCCGCCTCGGGTGGCTTCGTCGCGCCGTTCTTGCAGCCGGAGCTCGAGTGGGACTTCCGTCTGCCACGCGTGCAGTCGATCAACGCCTCGGGCCATAAGTACGGGCTCGTCTATCCGGGGGTCGGCTGGGCGATCTGGCGCAACGAGGAGGCGCTGCCGAAGGACCTGATCTTCGACGTGAATTACCTCGGCGGCCACATGCCGACCTTCGCGCTCAACTTCTCGCGCCCGGGAAGCGAGGTGATCGCCCAGTACTTCATGTTCGCGAGCCTCGGACACGAGGGCTATCGGCGCGTGCTGCAGAACGCTCAGGACGTTGCTCTCAAGCTCTCAAGCGGGATCGAGGAGATGGGCCCCTATCGCCTCCTGACCAAGGGCGATGACCTACCCGTCTTCGCCTTCACGCTGAAGGACACAGTCACCAAGTACACCGTGTTCGACGTCTCCGACCACCTGCGTCAGCGTGGTTGGCTGGTGCCCGCCTACAGCTTCCCTGAGAACCGCCAGGACCTCACGGTGCTGCGCGTCGTCGTCCGCGCGGGGATGACCCTCGACATGGCCGACACGCTGCTCGGCCAGATGGGCGAGGAGACCGACGCGCTCGAGTCCCTCGACGGGCCGCTGCCGCGCGAGAAGCGTGGCGGGCTGAAGGCGTTCAGCCACTAGACGATCTCCGCGAGCTGAGATGCGGCGTCGCTGGCGTTGCTCGGCGTTGGTTCGTCGACTGTGATCCGGCTGGTCACCGCAGCGGTGGCGATTGCCCCGCTGCAGACGAGCACCGCGAGCGCGGG
>Ga0302314_10010826_pt1 | contig 15937 bp, 10 predicted proteins | sample III_Palsa_N2_3_FD_200533 | JGI IMG/M metagenome (GOLD analysis project Ga0302314, IMG submission 200533) | Peat permafrost microbial communities from Stordalen Mire near Abisko, Sweden - III_Palsa_N2_3 | ecosystem: Environmental > Terrestrial > Soil > Palsa > Peat permafrost | place: Sweden... | reverse complement strand
CGGCCACTTCCACCCCGTAATCTCCGGCCGATCGATCCCGTTCTCGTGCGCGTAGTCGATGCTCTCGATGATCTGGTCCTTCAGCCACTCTTTCGTGTGCGCCGCTGTCGCCTGCAGCTTCGGCACGCGATCGATCACGTCCATCGCCTGGTTGAATCGGTCGACCTGGTTCAGAATCGCCAGTTCCAGAGGCGTGTTGATGTTGCCCTTTTCCTTATACCCGCGCACGTGAATATTGTCGTGATTCTTCCGCCGGTACGTCAGCTTGTGAATCAACGAGGCATACGCATGAAAGTTGAAGATCACCGGCTTGTCCACCGTAAACAGCGAGTCGAACTCCTTGTCGCTCATGCCATGCGGATGCTCGCTCTCCGGCATCAGCCGGAACAGATCGACCACGTTGACGAACCGTATCTTCAACTCCGGACACCGCTCCCGCAGAATCGCCACCGCGGCCAGCGACTCCGACGTCGGAATATCGCCTGCGCACGCCATCACCACGTCCGGCTCCGCACCGTCGTCGTTCGAAGCGAAGTCCCATATACCCACGCCCTTGGTGCAGTGATCGATCGCCTGCTCCATCGTCAGGTATTGCAGGTGCGCCGCCTTGTCCGCCACAATCACGTTGACGTAGTTGGTCGAGCACAAACAATGGTCCGCGACCGACAACAGACAATTCGCGTCCGGCGGCAGATACACCCGCGTTACCTCAGGACTCTTGTTCGTCACTACATCCAGGAAGCCCGGGTCCTGGTGCGTAAACCCGTTGTGATCCTGCCGCCAGACCAGCGACGTGATCAGCAAATTCAGCGACGAGATCGGCGCCCGCCAGCGCAGCTCCAGCTTCGACTTCTCCAGCCACTTCGCATGCTGATTGAACATCGAGTCGATGATGTGCACGAACGCCTCGTAGCTCGAAAAGAACCCATGCCGCCCGGTCAGCAGATAGCCTTCGAGCCATCCCTCCAGCGTGTGCTCGCTCAGCATCTCCATCACGCGTCCGGAGCGCGACAAGAATCCGCCATCCGCATCCTCCGGCTTCAGCTCCTCCATCCACGTCTTAGGGCTCGCGGCATAGATCCCCTCCAGCTTGTTCGAAGCCGTCTCATCCGGCCCGAAGACGCGGAAGCTGGTCATATTCCTGCGCATCACGTCGGCGAGGAAGATCGCCAGCGTCGCCGTCGACGAAACCTCAAACTGCCCCGGCTTCTCCACCTTCAGCGCATACTTGCGGAAGTCCGGCAGGTCCAGCGGCTTCCTCAGCAGCCCGCCATTCGCGTGCGGATTCGCGGTAATGCGGCTCCTGCCTTCCGGCGCCATCGCCTTCAACTCCGGGATCAGCCCACCCGCCTCGTCGAACAACTCTTCCGGCTTGTAGCTCCGCAGCCAGTCCTCCACCAGCTTCAGGTGCGCCGGATTTGTAACCGGATCGGTGATAGGAATCTGGTGCGCCCGCCACGAGCCTTCGAGCTTGTGCCCATCCAGCTCCTTCGGGCACGTCCAGCCCTTCGGCGTCCGCAGGATAATCATCGGCCACTTCGGCCGCGCCGGCTCCGCGTCAGGATTCGCCCGCGCCGCCTCCTGAATCGCGCGAATCTCGTTCACGCAATGCTCCATCACCGCGGCCATCTTCTGGTGCATCACCGCCGGATCGTCGCCCTCTACCACATACGGCGTCCATCCCAGCCCCTTGAACAGCATCTCCAGCTCATCCGCCGGAATCCGCGCCAGAATCGTGGGGTTCGCGATCTTATAGCCATTCAGGTGCAGTATCGGAAGCACAGCCCCGTCGCGCACCGGATTCAGGAATTTGTTGCTGTGCCAGCTCGTCGCCAGCGGCCCTGTCTCCGACTCGCCATCGCCCACCACCACCGCAACAATCAAGTCCGGATTGTCGAACGCCGCGCCAAATCCGTGCGAAAGGCTGTACCCCAGTTCGCCGCCCTCGTGGATCGACCCCGGAGTCTCGGGCGTGCAGTGGCTGCCAATCCCACCCGGAAACGAGAACTGCTTGAAAAACTTCTCCATGCCCTCGATGTCCTGGCTCTTCTCCGGATAGACCTCCGAGTACACGCCCTCCAGGTAGCTGTTCGACAGCGTCGCCGGCGCGCCGTGCCCCGGCCCCGAGATATAAATCAAGTTCAGATCGTACTTCTTGATCAGCCGGTTCAGATGCACCCACGTAAATGTCTGCCCCGGGTCCGAACCCCAGTGCCCCAGCAGCCGGTTCTTGATGTGTTGTACCTGCAGCGGCTCCCGCAGCAGCGGATTCGCCCGCAGGTACAGCATGCCCACGCAGCAGTAGTTGCACGCGCGCCAGTACGCATCGATCTTGCCCAACTCTTCCGACGAAAGCGGCAGCCCGTCTGCCAGCAACGTCGGATCCAGGGATTCAGTGGGTAGTACCGAAACTTCGCTCATGGTTCCCTCCTGTGCATGTCGCTGCTAGCAAACTGGGGGCAGATCAATTGGGACGTGATATATCTTTGATGCACTCCGGAGTAGCAGGCGGGCTTAGCCCGCGGAAAAGTAGCTCAGAGATGGCGGGCTTTGGCCCCGGAGCTTTCCGTTATTGCGGCGATTCCAACTCACTGTACCGCTCTTTCATCGCATTAGCCTTACACCGAAACATCGACAATAGTCCGGCGAGATCAATTTACGGTGACTACGCCTCGCTCGGCTGTGACACGCCGCACATCCGAGCCACATGCCGCGCAATCATCAAGTCCTCTTCCGCAGGCACAACATACACCGCTACCGGCGAATCCTCGCTGCTGATCCTGCGCACCGTGTCAACCTCGAACTGGCCAGGATCCTCGCGCCGCAGCCGATTCGCTTCCAGATCCAACGCCACGCCGAGCCCTCCGAGCGCAGCCGCGATCTCCGCGCGCGAATCAATGTCATGCTCCCCAATTCCGCCGGTAAACACGATCGCGTCTGCCCCATACAGCCCGATAAAGCCCGCAATCGCCCTCGCCACGCTGCGACAGAAGACTCGGATGGCCAGCCGCGCCGTCGCGTCTCCGCCCGCAGCCGACTGCCGCAGCTCGCGCATATCGTTGATTCCACCCAGCGCTTTCAACCCCGACTCATGGTTCAGCAGCTTCTCCACCGACTCCAATGTCGCTCCCTGCAGGCGCAGCAGATATAGCACCACGCCGGGATCGAGATCGCCTGGCCGTGTGCCCATCACCACGCCACCGGTCGGCGTCAGTCCCATGGTCGTATCCACCGACTTGCCGTCGACGCACGCCGTCACGCTGCACCCGCTGCCCAGATGCGCAATCACCATGCGACGAGGAAACGGAATCCGACTCGCTCGGCGCATCTGATACACAATCGATTCGCACGAGAGCCCGTGAAAGCCATAGCGCCGCACCCCCTCCGCCCGCACTTCCGCAGGCAGCGCATACACCGTCGCCTCCTCCGGCATGGTCTCGTGAAACACCGTGTCGAAACACGCGAAGCGAGCCACGTCCGGCGACCGGAGCATCATCTCTTCGATCATCTCCAGCGCCGCAGGGTCGTGCAGCGGAGCGAAGACGACCGCCTCCTTCAATTGCTCCAGAACTTCCGGAGTCAGTTTTTGATGACCGCGCAGGTGCGCCCCAGGATGCACCACCCGGTAGCCAACCGCGTCGGGCGGCCCAAATCCAGGCAGAGCGATCACGCGCTGAATCAAGCCGATCGCCTGGTCCATCGACCCGGCCTTGATCTCGCCTACCGCGGCGGCCAGATCTTTGCCGGCGTTACTCCTCAACTTCAGCGCCGCCGACGCCTCGCCGATGTCGTTGAGCTCGCCCGAATACAGCACGCGCAATTCAGCCCAGCCGTCTGCGTACATGGCAAACTTGATCGACGACGACCCGGGATTGAGAACAAGAATATGCACGCAGTTAAGTGTCAGATGCTGCTGCGACCCACCATATCACCCGGGCGTTCACACGCCATTGTCCTGCTTCGCGTACTCTTCCTGTCGGTCGGCACGATTCCTCCTGCAGAGCATGGGATGCGGCTCGCCGACGAATGGTCCGTCAAATTGCAGCGGAAGAACGCACAATCTCGCAGCGCGTCCGCGTGTTACCTGCGCTCTGCGTTCGCGGCTTCCGCCACCCGCGCGCAGAGTTCCTCAACCACGGACATCTGCCCGATCATCGCCGCCAGCTTCGCCTCCCCAATCCCCTGCTCAAGCTGCCGCTGCATCTGATCGACAATTCCCACCACCCGCGCCGCTCGCCGTTTCCCCAGTGGACGCAGCAACAGCCGGACCGCCCGCGCGTCCTGCGGGTCGATCTCCCGGCGCACCAATCCTTTGGCCTCCAGCGACGAGATGCAATGGCTCACATTGCTGCGCGTCGTCTCAAACGCCTCAGCCAACGCGGACGGCTTGATCTCCCCACGCCCCTCAAAGAACAGTGCCGCCAGCACCAGCGCCTCAAACGCCGTCACCTCTTCATCCTTCAACACCAGGTTCAGCGAAGCCTCCATCCGCCGCGCGATCCTGCTGGCCTGCACAATCGGACTCTGCCGTAAGAACGCCTCAATCCGCAACGGCTACCCTCCGATGGTTGTTCTGTTCAACTATTTATAACAGGATGAAATTAGTCGCCACGCAAATGCGGAATGGCGGATGATTAACCTGTTCCTTCCGCACTACGAAAGACCTAATGAAGAGCTCGCTCCCCAGCCTCACCCTGCTCCTGCTCTGCTCCGGCACAATTCTCTGCCAGCAAACCTCCAGCTCTCAGTCGCCGTCCAGCACCACGCAGCCATCGCCTACCCCGCAGGCCGCCCCGGCCATCCCGCCCGCAAAGACCATCGTCGTCGACAGCATCCAGGTCACCACCACCGTCGAACCTCTCCCATTCGCCGAGAGCGATCGCTCCGTCGAGGAACTCCTGCCCCGCGACGCGTCCACCGGCACCGATAGCATCGTCGATCTCCTCCGCACTGACCCCTCCCTCAACCTCCAGGCCCGCGCCGGCGAAGGCGTGCAGGCTGACCTCGCCATCCGCGGCACCACCTTCGAGCAGTCTCTCGTCCTGGTCAACGGCTTCCGCGTCAACGATCCCGAGACCGGCCACCTGAACCTGGACATCCCAGTCCCGTTCGACGCCATCACCCGCGTCGACATCCTGCACGGCTCCGGCTCAACCTTCTACGGATCGGACGCGATTGGAGGAGCCGTCAACCTCCTCACCGGTGCGCCCGCACCCGGCTTCACCGTCGTCGCCCGCTCCGGCGCAGGCAACTTCGGTTCGCTCGAAAACCACCTCCGCGCCGCCTACTCCGCCGGCCCATTCGCCGAGCAGCTCACCGGCAGCCGCGACACCTCCGACGGCTTCATGCACGACCGCAACTACTCCTCCAACGCCCTGGCCTCCGAGTCGTGGCTCAAAACAAAACCTGGCACCACCGACATCCTGCTCGCCGCCAGCGACCGCCCCTACGGCGCCAACAATTTCTACGGCGACTACCCCGAGTGGGAGCGTACCAAGGCCTGGCTCGGCAGCATCCAGCAGCAACTCGGCTCGCGCACCGCGGCCAGCTTCGGCTACACCCGCCACTCCGACCTCTTCGTCCTCATCCTCGGACAGCCCGCCATCTACGAGAACAACCACATCACCACCAGCTATGAAGGCGCAGTTCGCCGCGCCGACGAGCTCGGCCGCAACACCACCCTCGCCTATGGCCTCGAAGAGTCCGGCGACACCATCCTCTCCAACTCGCTCGGCGTCCACGCGCGCAACCAGGGCGCCGGCTACGCCAATCTCAGCCTGCGCTCGCTGCGCCGCTTCTCGCTGTCGATCGGCGCGCGCGAAGCCGTTCTCTCCAGCCAGGGCTCGGTCTTTTCGCCCTCAGCCGCCGCCGCCTACACACTCACCAAAACCATCCGCCTGCGCGCCTCCGCCGGCCACGGCTTTCGCCAGCCCACCTACGTCGATCTCTATTACGCCGACCCCGCCACCATCGGCAATCCCAACCTAAAGCCCGAATCGAGCTGGAGCTACGAGGGCGGAACCGACTGGACCCCCGCCAACGGCCGCCTCACGTTCACCGCCGTTGGCTACCGCCTCAACGAGACCAACGCCATCGACTACTCCAAGCAGCAGCTCGCAACCGCTGCCCTCACCGCCGCCGAGCCCTGGCAAGCCGTCAACGTTCCCACGCTCAACATCACTGGCGCCGAGACCAGCCTGCGCATCCGCCTCAGTTCCACGCAGCAGCTCCAGTTCAGCTACACCGCGAACCACTCCGCCAACCTGCCCGCCAACACCATCTCCGAGTACGCCTTCAACTACGCCGCCGAGAACGCCATCTTCGCCTACACCGGATCCTTCGGCCAGGTCACCGCGCACACCCAGGTCAACGTCGTGCAGAAGACCACGCAGACCGCCTACCCACTTTGGGACATCGACCTCGCCCGCAACGCCGGCGCCGTCCGCCCCTACCTCCGCCTGCTCAACCTCGCCAACACCGGCTACACCGAACTTCCCGGCATCCCCATGCAGGGCCGCACCATCATGGGCGGCATGGAACTCAGCTGGCGCGGCCGGTAGAGCATACATCGCCCGTATCCAACGCAACAGCCGCTACGACTCATCCATCGCTGGCGCTTTGCATCGCTGGCTGCGACGCATATCGGCCCAATCCAGCAGGGCCGCCATCGCAGGCCCTAGGGCGCGACCCACTTCTGTAAGCGAATATTCCACCTTCGGCGGGACCTGCGGATAGACTGTGCGCTCCACGATGCCGTCTTTTTCCAGTTCTTTGAGCTGCTGGATCAACATCTTTTGGGTAACGCCGACGACCAGCCGCTCCAACTGGGAGAAACGCAGCGTACCCAAAGCAAACATCTGGCATAGGATCACGATCTTCCACTTCCCCTCGATGCAGCGGAGTGCCTCGCTCGCAGCGGCTGCATAGGTCGCGCGGTGGCTGGGGTCTTCACACATCCAGTGCCGTTCGTAACCCATAAGTATCCTTTTTGTGAGTTGCTTACCTTTAAGTCGGTTCTAGCGATTATCTCTGTTCTCCGCAACAATAGAGCACGAAATCACCAAGGAGAGAACATGAAAATCGGAATTATCGGGGCAGGCCAGATCGGATCCAGCCTCGCTCGCAAGTTGAGTTCCATAGGGAATCACGTTCTTGTTGCAAATTCAAGAGAGCCTGCCACAATCAAGTCGATTGCAGATGAAGCAGGCGCATCGGCGGTAACCGTCTCCGATGTCGTGAAAGATGTTGACCTCGTCATTGTCGCAATCCCTGAACGGAATATCCCCGACCTACCGAAAGATCTGTTCGACCAAGTTTCTTGTGACGTCATCGTCGTCGACACGGGGAACTACTATCCCGGCAGCCGCGCAGACGCAATCGCGGAGATCGAAAGCGGGATGCCTGAGAGTCAGTGGGTCTCGCGGCAACTCGGCAGACCGGTAGTGAAGGCTTTCAACACAATCCTTGCCCATAGCCTGGCCACAAAAGGAATGCCTGATGGCATCGAGGACCGGATCGCAATCCCAGTCTCGGGGGACGACCCGTATACCAAGAAGATCGTGACCGATTTGATCGGTGCCATTGGCTTCGATGGTATTGATGCCGGCACAATCGCTGAGTCGTGGCGACAGCAACCAGGCACGCCTGCATGTTGCTCCGATCTTCAGGCTGACGGTCTCCGCCGCGCGCTATCACTGGCCGACAAGGCACAGGCCCCACACCTGCGCGATCTCATCCTCCAGAAGATGGCCCAGCTTCAGGCAGGGTTTACAACCAAGGATCTCATCGATATCAACCGCGCCATACACAATCTGTGAGAGCTATCGAATTGCCGGCCCACCCGCAGCTCCGCCCGGCCTCGGCCCGCGCGCCTCGGTCGCGCTGAATAGCGGCCCCAAATCCAGTGCCGCAGCCGAATCCGGATGCGCCGGATCAAAATCCTTGAAGTCGTCCACAATGAACTTCGCCAGGTCCAGCTTGTTCTGCTTGATCCCCATCACAATGCACTTCGCAAACTCATACCCGCCGTATGCAGTCGAGTGCGTTCCATCCGCGAGAATCTTCCCCGCATCCGCACCCGAAGACTCATAAAACGTATCGCTCATCGCGTACAGATCGATCAGCGCCACGTGCTCTTCCTCAGCCACCTCACGCATCGCGCGCGGATAGCCGCCATGCCCATGCGTCGGAGCGCCCGTCCCGCGAGCCCCGCGATCCATCGCCGTCACCAGCACCGGAGTCGCCCCACGCAGCCGCGCTTCGGCGACATACACCTTCAGATACGCCTTGTACGTCGTCTCCGCCTCCGCGTAAGTCTGCGGCCAGCTCGCCTTCGAATCGTTGTGCGTGAATTGGATAAACAGGTAGTCGCCCGGCTTCATCTGGCTCAGCATCTTGTCCAGCCGCAACGCATTCATAAACGACTTCAACGTCTCGCCCGACTGCGCATGGTTCGCCACCGCAACCCCCGGCTTCAAGAACACCGGCAGTAACTGCCCCCAGCTAACATCGCCGCCGCCATCTCGGTCCGTCACCGTCGAGTCCCCGGCAATAAACACCGCAGGCGCAGCCGGCGCCGAAGCAATCTCAATCGACCGCAGCGCCGCATGCGTGCTGATTACTTCAACCGTCAGCCTTCCATTCCAGTCGCGCGTGTTCCCGCCGTCGAACTGGTCCAGGCTCACCTCTTCGCGCCCGGTCGCGTTCAGCGGCAGCTTCGGCAGCTTCGGTGTGCGCACATTCGTCGTGAAGGTCCGCACCTCAACCTTCCCCGCCGGAACCACAACCCGCTCCAGCATCAACCGGCCTGATTCCGCCTCGAAGGTTGTGGTCGTTGCCAACGCCGAGTCGCCAAACGTAACCGTCACATTGAAGTTCCCCTCGGGCACCTTCGCCGAAAACAGAAATGGCTTCTCACTGGTCGTCGTCTGTCCGCCATCGCCCGTCGCAACCTGTGCACCAGGCTCATACCCGTAGCCCGCGTCGTCCGTATAGATCGCCCCCGCCGCTACGCGAGTCGCACCAGCCGTCGCCGGCCCCGCGCTGAAATCAAATTTCAGATCAATCGGCGCGGCCGGAGGAGCCATCAGCGACGGCACCTGTCCCACAGCCGCACCCACGCACACCAGTGTCGCGCAAACGACACCACAAAGACGCCCCAACGTTTTCATCGATTGCAACCGCCCTCTGGCATTGCGGAAACTCTGATTCTGCCCTAATCCGCCGCCGGGCGCAACGACTCCACATGCTCCGCGAGAGCCGCGTTCCGCCGCACCCGCAGGTTATCGATCGCATAGTTCAGAAACCGTGGCTCCAGCGAAACCGGCTGCTGCATGAACCGGCACGAAGCCACCACCTGGTCCAGCAGGAACTTCGGCTGGAACGCAGCCAGATCGAGCTCCTTCTCTTCCCTGATCTTGTATACGATGCGATCGAACGCCTCATCCGAAAGCGTAATTCCGTGCACCAGGCACTCCTTGGTGAAGATGCGCTTGTAGAGATCCACCGACGGCGACCCAATCTCGATCTTGTACGGCAGCCGCCGCAAAAACGCCGGATCCATCAGGTCTTCCGGCTCAAGGTTCGTCGAGAAAATCACCAGCTCGTCGAACGGAATACTGAAGCTTTTGCCGGTATGCAGCTTCAGATAGTCGATCCGGCTCTCCAGCGGCACAATCCACCGGTTCAGCAGCGTAGTCGGACTCACCAGTTGCCGCCCGAAGTCGTCGATCACAAAGCACCCGCCCAGTGCCTTCATATGCAGCGGCGCCTCGTAGAACTTCGACGTGGTGTCGTAGCGCAGGTCCAGCATCTCCAGCGTCAATTCGCCGCCAGCCACCACAAACGGCCGCTTGCACGCCACCCACCGCGCATCAATCGCCTCGCCGCGCAGAATCGAATTCCCCGGTTCGCTGCGCGGATCGGTCACGATCGGAATATGAATGCTCGGGTCGTACAACCGGATGATCTGGCCCTCCACCAGCACTGCGTACGGAATGTAGATCATGTCCGTAAACACGTTCGCCAGCCGCAGTGCGAACGTCGTCTTGCCGTTGCCCGGAGGCCCATACAGCAGAATCGCTCGACCCGAGTTCAGCGCTGGCCCCGCCTGCTCGATCAACGTGTCTTCCATCGCCAGGTCGCTGATGTTATCGCGCACCCGCTGGAACGTGACCACCTCATTCGTAATCTTCTGCAGATTCACCCGCTCGTTGAATGTCTCCAGCGGCACCGGCGCAGGCCCGGTATACTGCGATCGGTCCAGCGCATCCATGGCCCAGCGCCGGCCTGCGTCGGTCAACCCATAGTTCATCGCCGCAGGATTGTCCGGCCGCGCCCCACGCGCATACAGCAGCTTCTGGTCTGTCGCAATGCGCACCAGCTTGGCCACTACGTGCGGCGGCAGCTTGATCGCATCCGCAAACTCCCGGCCCGACTCCAGCCGCCAGGTGTAGATCAGCTTCATCAGCAGGCTGGTCAGCTCGTTCTCGTCAATCCCGGTTGCTTCAATGCTCTCGGGCTCGACCGGCGTTTTGTAGATGAACGCGTCCAGCGCCGCCTGGGTGATGTGCCCGGCGGCAACCAGGTGGTCCCCAAAGCGCCCGCCTTGACCAGCCTGGCGCTGCAGAGCATCGTCCATCTGTTCATGCGTGACTAGCTTCGCCCGGACCAGCAAATGCCCGAGCTCCATTCGGCGTCCGATGATGTCCTCCTGACATTTCCCTGCGTGAAGGAGCGGTCTCCCTGATTCTCCCACCGGAAATCACCCTCCGCTCCACCTCGAAGGTCAACGCCAACTCACACATTCTGGTGATCCATCCCCACCTTCGCCGTGCTACACCCACGCACACATATACAGTGGTAAGCACACCTGCGCCCTTATGAACCTCTACGCCATCATCCTCGCCCTCATCGTCCTCACCCTGCTCACCGTCTCGCTCACGCGGCTCGGCAAGGTCAAAACCCGCGCCGACTATCTGGTCGCCGGCCGATCCCTCCCCGCCTTCGTACTGGTCTTCACCCTGCTCAGCTCGTGGATCGGCTCCGGCTCACTGCTCGCCGCCGCTGAAAACGCCTACAAGCACGGATTCGCCGCGCTCTGGCAGGCCGCCGGAGGATGGGCCGGCCTCGCCCTCATCTACTTCATCGCCCCGCGCGCCCGCCGCTTCGCCCAATACACCATCCCCGACCTACTCGAAGCTCGCTACAACCAGACCGCCCGCGTCCTCGGCGTCATCGCCATCCTCTTCACCTACACCGCCGTCACCAGTTACCAGTTCATCGGCGGCGGAGATGTCCTCCACCTCATCTTCCCCGCGATCACAGCCATCCAGGGGCGCTGCATCATAGCCGCTTTCGTCATCCTTCTGACCGCCATTGCCGGCATGTCGTCGGTCGCCTACACTGACCTCGCCATCGGCCTGCTCGCCACCTTCACCCTCTGCATGGCGCTGCCCGTACTGGTCCACAGATTCGGCGGCTGGTCGGCAGTCCACGCCGCGCTCCCCGCTACTCACTTCCAAATCTTCGGCGACCTAACCCCCATCCAGGCCATGGAACTCTTCCTGCCCACCTGCCTGCTCATGCTCGGCAACCAGTCCATGTACCAGAAGTTCTTTTCGGCGAAATCCGAGAAAGACGCCACCCGCGCCGTCACCGGCTGGATCGTCGGCACCGTCATCCTCGAAACCGTTATCGTCGCGCTCGCCGTAGCCGGCTCAGCCGTCTTCCCCACCGGCGAAGTCCACGACCACCCCCGCGAGATCCTCGCCTACGTCGGCCTCCACGGCTTCTCGCCCGCCCAAACCGTCGCCACCTTCGCCAACGTCAACGGCTCAGCTACCGTCATCACCACCACCGAAGTCGTCCCTCCCTTCGCCGAGCACGTCCTCCAACTCCTCGGCGCGCTACTCGTCGGCTCCATCTTCGCCAAGATCATCTCCACCGCCAACAACTATCTCTTCTCCCCCGCCACCAACCTGGTCAACGACATCTTCGTCCGCTACATCCGCCCCCAGGCCGGCAACCAACAAGTCCTCCTCGTCTCCCGCCTGATGGTCGTCCTGCTTGGCGCGTGGGCGCTCTTCCAGTCCCTCGGCACCGAATCCGTCCTCAAGAAAGCGCTCTACGCCTACACCATCTACTCCGCCGCGCTCACCCCGGTCATCCTGGCCGCGTTCTACTGGCGCCGCGCCACAGCCAGCGCGGCCGTCGCCAGCATCTTCACCGGAACCGTAGTCACCGTCTTTTGGGACACCGCCTTCATCCACCACCACCTGCCGCAAATCATCAGCGACCGCGACGCCATCTTCCCCGCCCTCGCCGCCTCGCTCCTCTGCCTCGTCGTCGTCAGCCTCCTCACGCCCCGCCCCAACCTCGCTCACCTCACCCCGTTTGTCGAGAATTAAATCCAAGCAATACACTGATTGCCGCGTCTATCGGATAGCACCAAACTCCATCGACTCCGGAGGCTCCATGAAGCGAACGGTCCTATGCGCAATCGGCCTCATCGCCGCGATGGCCTCCCTCCACGCCCAAACCATCGCCGGCACCTGGCAGGGCACAGTCACTTACCCCAACTCCAACAGCGCCCGCCTCGCCATTACCCTCAAGAAGGATCCCGACGGCTCACTACGCGGCCGCCTCAACTACGTTGACCACGACTTCGGCTTCGCCTTTTCCTCCATCACCTTCGCCGCTCCGGACCTCACCTTCTCGCAGGAGGCGACGGGCATGGCCTTCCACGGCCAGCTCTCGGCCGACGGCAAATCCATCGCCGGAACCCTCACGCAGGGCAAGCAGTACTACCCCGTCACATTTTCACTAGCCACGCCCGACACACTCTGGAAGCCAGCGGGCCCGCCGCCCATGGCCTCCAACGCTGACCCCGCTTACGAAGTCGCCATTATCAAGCCGGCGCCGCCCGAGGAGCAGCACCCGATCTACAACCTCACCGGCACTGAGTTCCACGCCACCGGCACCGCCGCCGGGGAGCTCATCAAGATCGTCTACAAGATCCGAGGCCGCCAGATCCTCAACATGGCGCCCTGGGTCACGGACGACAAATTCGACATCACGGCTAAGCCCGACACTCCTGGCGCAGCCAGCGAAGACCAGACCCGCATCATGGTGCGCAAGCTACTCGCCGAGCGCTTCCATCTCGTCTGCCACGCCGGCACGCAGGACTACCCCGCGCTCGTCATGACCCTCGATCCCAAAGGCCCGCGCCCCAAGCCCAGCGACCCCGACGTCAACAGCCACAACGTAATGTTCTACCAGCAGGATGGCGGCGACATCGTGCTCCGGCTCTCCGGCGCTGACATGCAATTTTTCCTCAAAACTCTGATGGACCGGTACCGAGACAAGCAGATTGTCGATCAGACCGGACTCACCGGCACCTTTGACATCACGCTCCGCATCCCGGCCAATGCTGCCGTTACGGGAAGCGGAGGCACGGAGGACGAAGAGGGCATCAGCTACATCGCCGCGGCAGAAAAAGCGGGCTTCAAGTTCACCTCCAAGAAGGCGCCGATCCCCGTCGTCATCATCGACCACATCGACCCACCCACCCCTAACTGACTTGTCATCCTGAGCGGAGCCCCTCGCAGCCCCATCGCGAGAGGCGGAGTCGAAGGACCTGCCTTACAGCTTGACATGCCGAGACATTTCCCCTTTCGGGCGACAATTAGGACTTCTCAGCTCAACCTACATTCGACACTTCCTAGCCCTACACCGCCTCCCGCGCCCCGCTCGTCCTCCCCGCAGCCCGCAGATATTGCGCCGGCCACGCCACGTCCACGCCCAACTCTTCCGCCGCATGCAGCGGCCAATACGGATCGCGCAGCATCTCCCGCGCCAGCAGCACCAAATCGGCTTGCCCGCCGCGCACAATCTCCTCCGCCTGCTTCGCCTCGGTGATCTGCCCCACCGCCGCGGTCGCAATCCCCGCCTCCCGCCGAATCTGTTCCGCAAACGGCGCCTGGTAGCCCGGCCCGGTAGGAATCTTCGCGCCCGCCACGTTCCCGCCCGAAGACGTGTCGATCAGGTCGACTCCGTGCTCCTTCAACACCCGCGCCAGCGCCACCGACTGGTCCACATCCCAACCGCCGCCCGTAGTCGGATCTGCCCAGTCCGTCGCTGAAATCCTCACAAACAGAGGCATGCCCGCGGGCAACCACGAGCGAACGCGGTCCACCGTCTCCACCAGCAGCCGAATGCGGTTCTCGAAACTCCCGCCGTACTCATCCGTCCGCAGATTCGACAGCGGGGATAGAAACTCATGCAGCAAATAGCCATGCGCCGCATGAATCTCGACTACATCGAACCCTGCCTGCACCGCTCGCCGAGCCGCGGCCCCAAACGCCTCCGTCACCCGCGCAATCCCGGCCGCATCCAGAGCCTGCGGCTGCGCATAATCCGCGCGAAAAGCAACCTCGCTCGGCGCAACCACCTCGGCCCATCCACCCTCATCCGGCGCGAGCAGCCGTTCGCCCAGCCAAGGCCGCTGCATGCTCGCCTTGCGCCCTGCATGCGCCAACTGCATCGCCGCCCGCGCCCCCTGCCCATGCAGAAACTCCACAATCCGCGCCAGCATAGCGATGTGCTCGTCCTTCCAAATCCCCAGGTCGCCCGGCGTAATCCGCCCCTCCTGCAGCACCGCCGATGCCTCCGTAAACACCAGCCCCGCGCCACCCACAGCCCTGCTTCCCAGGTGCACTAAATGCCAGTCATTGGCAAATCCGTCCTCACTTGAGTACTCGCACATCGGCGATACCCCAATGCGGTTCGGCAGCGTGAGGTCGCGAAAAGAAATCGGCGAAAAAAGTTGGCTCATATCCTTTAGATTCACTCACCCGCATGAACGAATCACCCACACCCCAACGAACAATGGAGAACGAGCAACGTACAACCCCACTCCCTCCCCCAAAAGTCCCATCCTCTAACACTCACCGAAGCACCACCTCACCCGCTACACTGGTGCCATGTGTGGAATCGTCGGATACATTGGCCCTAATCCCCCTGTGCCCATCATCATCGAGGGCCTGCGCCGTCTCGAATACCGCGGTTACGACTCTGCCGGCATCGCCATCGCCGGCGCCCCCGACGGCAAGCTGCAACTCCGCCGCGCCCCCGGCAAGCTCCGCAACCTCGAAGCCCTCATCGCCGATGACCCCCTCGCCGGCACCTTCGGCATCGGCCACACCCGCTGGGCCACCCACGGCCGTCCCACCGAGGAGAACGCCCACCCCCACCGCGACGGCTCCGGAACCCTCGTCGTCGTCCACAACGGCATCGTCGAAAATTACCTCGCTCTCAAATCCGAACTCATCGCCAAGGGCCACAAGTTCATGTCGGAAACCGACACCGAAATCATCGCCCACCTCATCGAAAACGAGATCAACCTCGCCGCCGCCACAAATTCGGGTGCCGCATCCTACGCGAAGCGTAGGGTGGGTTCAGAGTCCGCGGAAGGTAACGAGTCCGAAGCCGTCCTAACCCTCCCCGGCGCCTCGAGCATTCCTCTAGAAGAGGCAGTAAGAAGAGCCGTCAAACGCCTCACCGGAGCCTTCGCCATCGGCGTCCTCTCCGCCAACGAGCCCAACAAGCTCGTCGCCGCCCGCCTCGGCCCGCCCGCCGTCCTCGGCATCGGCGACGGAGAATACTTCCTCGCCTCCGACGTCCCCGGCATCCTCCACCACACCCGCAACATCCATTTCCTCGCCGATGGCGAAGTCGCGATCCTCACCCCCACCGGCATCATCCTCACGGACTTCGACGGCGCCCCGCTCCCGCTCAAAATCCAGCGCATCGCGTGGGACCCCATCCAGGCCGAAAAAGCCGGCTACAAGCACTTCATGCTCAAGGAAATCTACGAGCAGCCGCGCGCCATCCGCGACACCATCCTCGGCCGCGTCTCGCCCTCGACCGGCCACGTCTT
>Ga0302314_10010825_pt1 | contig 15937 bp, 15 predicted proteins | sample III_Palsa_N2_3_FD_200533 | JGI IMG/M metagenome (GOLD analysis project Ga0302314, IMG submission 200533) | Peat permafrost microbial communities from Stordalen Mire near Abisko, Sweden - III_Palsa_N2_3 | ecosystem: Environmental > Terrestrial > Soil > Palsa > Peat permafrost | place: Sweden... | reverse complement strand
CCGGTGCCTGGGGCATGACGGCGGCGACCATCGCCCAGGTCCGGGTCTTCCGCGCCTTCGGCGTGCCGAGGGTGCTGATCGCCAACGAGCTGGCCGACCGCGGCGGGATCGAGTGGCTGGCTGCCGAACTGGCGGCCGATCCCGGCTTCGAGTGCTACGCCTACGCGGACAGCGCGGCGGGAGTAACGCTCCTGGACGGGCTGCTGCGCGCGGCCGGCGCCCGGCGGCCGCTGCCGGTCCTGGTGGAACTCGGCCAGCCGGGCGGCCGCACTGGCTGCCGGAGCATTGACGAGGCGCTCGCCATCGCCCGGATCGTGGAGTCCACCAGCTCGCTGCGGCTGGCCGGCGCGGCGGGCTTCGAGGGCAACATCAGCGCGGGCAGCGCCGATTCCACCGTGACCGCCGTCGCCGCGTTCTGCCGGGAGCTGCGCACGTTGGGCGACCTGCTGCCCGCTGACCCGGCCGGAACCCCGCACCTGCTCAGCGCCGGCGGCAGCGCGTTCTTCGACATCGTGGCGAGTGAGCTCACGGCCATGCGGCCTGGCCGCCCGCGACCCGTCGTGCTGCTCCGCAGTGGTGCCTACATAACGCATGACCACGGGCATTACGCCGCTGTCGGCCCTGGTCCCGGCAAGCCTGGCCGGCCTGGCCCGGCGCTGGTGCCGGCCATCGAGCTGTGGGCGCCGGTCCTGTCCCGGCCGGAGCCGGGGCTCGCCGTGGCCGGCGCGGGACGCCGCGACGTGGGCTTCGACCAGGGCCTGCCAGTGCCGATCCGGATCCGCCGCGCCAGCGGGCGGGAAACTCCAGCGGACCGGCTACGCGTCACCAAGCTCGACGATCAGCACCTGCACCTGAGTGTCCCGCCGGAGTTTCCGCTTGCCCCGGGGGACCTCCTGTGCCTGGGAATCTCGCACCCCTGCACGACATTCGACAAGTGGCGGGTCATCCCGGTGATAGACGAGGAGTACCGCGTGATCGACGCAATCCACACATTTTTCTGAGCCCGCCGAATATCGGGCGAAGGACCGGAGCGTCCATGGGACCGTGCGCGGCCGCATCGTACTAGAGGCGGGCTATCGGCGCCTTCGTGCGTGCCGACGCATAGCGTCTACTTTGGCTGCGAATGCGGTCGGCTCGATGATCGGTATTCCGCGCCACGGCCACATCGACAAGAGATCCGAGTCGTTGGACACCATAATGAGCGCACCGACCTCGGCGGCGAGGTCGAGGATCAGGTTGTCCTCGTGGTCGGGACAATCGTGAACCGTCCTGGGCACATCAGCCAGGACGCCTCCCCCGCTATGCCCCGCAGCTGCTACGACCGTCCGCAAGTAGGTGTCAACTTCTGGCTGGCTCCACTTGAAAAGGTCGCTCAGGATCCGGTCCACGTTGGTGGTGATGTGGGGAGATAACCAGAGCGCGAACTCCGCGGCGTCCACGATGATGCCCACGCAGTCGGCCGATGGGTTACCAGAGACCGGCGGCGGAGATGGCCAAGACCGGAATGGGCTGTTACCGCTCGCCGCGGCCGTCACCAGGACGTTAATGTCGTAGACAACCGCTGAAGGAACCGGCGCTAGATGATTCACTTTCCCTTCCCCGGACGGCTGCCCTTCAGGAATTCCTGGACCCTGGCCGGGACGTCAGCCGGCTCGATGCCGAGTTCCGCGGTGCGCTGCTGACCGTAAGCCTGCGCCTCCCGAAGCTGGTTGGCGATCATGATCGACTTCATGACCTTGAGAGTCGCCCGCAGGTAGGCCGACCTGTTGCCATCACCGCAACTCCCGGCGTCACATGACGGCGAGCTGGCCGCCGTCGATCACCAGGGCGGCGCCGTGGATGAACGACGCGTCGTCGGAGGCGAGGAACGCATAAGCGGCGGCGACCTCGGCGGCCTCGCCGACCCGGCCAAGCGGGATCCGCTCCCTGGCGTACGTCGCCTCGAAGTCATCGCCGCCGATGCCCGCCGCGATGGCGGCGTTCAGCGGGGTGCGGATATACCCCGGGCAGAGCGCGTTGACCCGGATGCCGTGGCAGCCAAGCTCGACGGCCATGCTCTTGGTCAGCAGCAGGACGCCGCCCTTGGAGGCGTTGTAGTGGGCGTAGTCCTCCTCCCCCGCAATTCCGTTGGTCGAGCACATGTTGACGATGGCGCCGCCGGTGCCCTGCTGCTTCAGCAGCCTGCTGACGGCCTGCCCGACCAGGAACATGCCGCGCAGGTTGACCGCGATGATGCGATCCCACTCCCCCGCCGGGATGTCGAGAAAGGCGGTGCGCAGCGACGTGCCCGCGTTGTTGATCAGGATGTCGACGCCGCCGAGCACATCGCCCGCCGCGGCGACGATCCGCGCGACATCCGCCTCGGTGCTGACATCCCCTGCGGTGCCGGCGATCTCGCCGCGGTCCCGGAGGCCAGTGACGGCCGCGTCCACCTCGGCAGCGTCCAGCCCGGCGATGAACACCCGCGACTCCTCCGCGAGGAACCGCTCGGCCGCCGCCTGCCCGATCCCGCTGCTGCCGCCGCTGATCAGCACCCGCCGCCCGGCCAGTCCGCGCATCGCCGTCCCCTCTCCTGATAGGACTTTCTCCTGATAGGACTTTGCGGGCCGTCCTCCGTGGGCCGGTCCTGCGGCCAAGCTAGCGACGATCCGTCATCTGGTCTATCATTCCGTCCAGCGGAATTTGGTGGCCGGAGGAACTCGCTGGTGCGGGTGGCCGGAGGAACTCGCCGGGCGGAGCGCGCGTGGACAAGGACGAGTCGCCCGTAGCCAGCGTGGACCGCGCGCTGCGAATCCTCGGGGTGGTCGGCGGCGCGTCCCGCGGCCTCTCGCTGGACGAGCTGGCGGGCAGGCTCGACATCCCCAAGAGCTCGCTGCACCGCATCCTGGCAGCGCTCAGGTATCGCGGCTTCATCGCCCAGCCCGAGCCGGGCGGGTCCTATTTCCTCGGCACCGAGCTGCTGGCCACCGCGTTCCGCTTCTACGACATGCTCGACCTGCGGGCACTCGTCCACCCGCTGCTCGCCCGGCTGACCGGGGATCTGCGGGAGACCACGCACATGGCCGTCCTCGACGGCGCCGAGGTCGTGTACCACGACAAGGTCCAGGCCTCGCAGATGATCACCCTGTCCTCGGTGATCGGGGGGCGCAACCCGGCGCATGCCACCGGCGTGGGCAAGGCCCTGCTCGCCTGGACGTACCCGACGGACGAGGCGCTGCGGGCGTGGGCCGCCCAGTGGGGCCCGCTGCGGGCGGTCACACCCAGCACGATCACGTCCGTGCCGCGGCTCGCCGGGGAACTGGCGCTCGTGCGCGAGCGCGGATACGCGCTGGACATGGAGGAGAACGAGATCGGCGTGCGGTGCGCCGGCGTGCCGATCTTCCTCGGCCGCCCGGTTCCCGCCACCGCGGTCAGCGTCACCGTGCTCGGGGCGCGGGCGGAGGCCGGCCGGCTGGCCGAGCTGGGCGGCTTCCTGCGCCGGACGGTCGCCGAGTGGTCCGAGGGCCGCACCTCCTGAGCGTGCCCGCGGCGCGCGGCCGGGCGGGCACGGGCATTGACACGGGGCCGGCCGGCCTGACATCGTCCGGCTAGGAACGCTATTCCGGCACATGGAACGCGGTCCCGGAGGAGTGTCCAGCCATGGCCAGACTCACCGTCGCCGGCAGCCAGCCGGCCCAGCTTCCCGTGCCCGTGGCCAGGCTGGGCGAGGGACCCGTCTGGGATGCCGCCAGCGCCGCGCTGTACTGGGTGGATATCCCGGCCGGCCTGGTGCACCGGCTCGACGAGGATGGCACGCACGTCAGCTGGAACGCCGGGCAGCCGGTCGGCGCGGCCGTGCCCCGGGCGTGCGGCGGCCTGGTGCTGGCGGCCAGGGACGGCTTCCTCGCCCTGGACACCGGCACCGGCGCGGTCAGCCCGCTGGTCCCGGTCGAGGCGGACCGGCCCGAGACCCGGATGAATGACGGCTCGTGCGACCGGGCCGGCCGGTTCTGGGCCGGGACCATGGCCGCCGACGAGTCCGCGGGAGCTGGCTCGCTGTACCGGCTGGATCCCGACCTCCGGGTCACCCGGGTGCTCGACGGCGTCGGCATCTCCAACGGCATCGGGTGGAGCCCGGATGAGACGCTGATGTACTACGTGGACTCGCTCGCCCACCAGGTCGACGTGATGGACTACGACCCGGCGACCGGAGAGACCGGCCGCCGCCGCCGCCTCGTCGCCCTGGGCGACGGCGGGGTCGTCCCCGATGGCCTCAGCGTGGACGCCGAGGGCTGCATCTGGGTCGCCGTCTGGGGCGGCGGCGCGCTGCAGCGCTACCGGCCGGACGGCCGGCTGAAGCAGATCATCGAGCTGCCCGCCGCGCGCGTCACGAGCTGCGCGTTCGGCGGCAGGGACCTGGACGTGCTGTACATCAGCACGGCCGCCGGGCCCGGCGCGCTGGCCGGCGCGATGTTCGCGTGCCGGCCGGGTGTCACCGGCCTGCCATCCCATCCCTTCCGCGGCTGAATCGCCTGCCGCCAGAGACGGAGATCCCATGCGACGCTCAACGGACGTGCCCAGGTGAAGGCGCTGGTCTTCACCGGGCCCGGCGTGCTGGAAAACCGCGACGTTCCCGAGCCCGAGGTGGCCGACGGGGACGTCCTCGTGCACGTCCGCTCGGTCGGCATCTGCGGCAGCGAGCTGCACGGGGCCCGCCACCCCGGCTTCCGCAAGCCGCCGCTGATCATGGGCCACGAGTTCGCGGGGACGAGCGCGGACGGGGACAGGGTGGTCATCAACCCGATACTGTCCTGCGGGCACTGCGACCTGTGCAAGGGCGGGCTCCGGCAGGTCTGCCGGGAGCGCCAGATCATCGGCGTGCACCGGGCCGGCGGCTTCGCCGAGCGGGTGGCCGTGCCTGCCTCCGCGCTGCGCCCGCTGCCCGGCTGGCTGAGCTGGGACGCCGGGGCAATGGTCGAGCCCGCCGCCAACGCCGTGCACGCCTGGAACCTGTCCGGCGCCAGGCCGGGCGCCAGGGTGGCGGTCCTCGGCTGCGGCGCCATCGGCCTGCTCTGCCTGCTCACCGCGCTGGACGGCGGGGCCGCCAGCGTCGACGTGACCGACCTGGACCCCGGCCGGCTGGCCCAGGCGCGGCGGCTGGGCGCCGTCGCGACCGGATCCGGGCTCAGCGGCGAGTACGACGTGATCATCGACGCGGTCGGCTCGCCGCTCACCCGCGCCCAGTCGGTGGATCACCAGCGTCCCGGCGGGACCGCCGTCTGGCTCGGCCTGGCACAGGACTCGCCCGGGTTCGACGCCAACGCGCTGATCCGCAGCGAGAAGCGGGTCCTCGGCTCGTTTGCCTACAGCGACGAGGAGTTCGGCCATGCCGCGGATTTGCTGCGGGCATGGGACCTGAGCTGGACGTCGCACTATCCGCTGACCGAGGGCGCGGAGATCTTCACCGGGCTGATGAACGGCGGCCTGCATCCGGTCAAGGCGCTGCTGCTGCCATGACCGCGCCGCGGCCGCGCCATGACTAGCGCCATGACGGGCGGCGCGACTGGCGCCATGACCCCAGCCGCCCGCCCGGTCCCTTGACGCCCGCCAGGCGCGGGTGGACAATCGGCCAAAGCTTCAGCAGAACGGCAATCCGTATCACGGAACGCTCACGCGTGACGCCGTCGGCGGAGCCTGCCGGTGCCATGCGGCGGCCCGGCGAAGGCGTGGCGAAAAAGAGGTGCCCGATGAAGAAACTCTGCGTGGCAGCTTCGATCGCGGTCGTCATGCTGCTGGCCGCGTGCTCGTCCGGCACGTCGGCAGGCTCGCCGTCGTCGAATGGCGTCGTCAAGCTCGTGCTGTGGATGGGCTACACCCCGCCGCCGCCGGCCAGCCAGGGCGCGGAATACGAGTCGCTGAAGGGCCTGGTCGCCGACTTCACCAGGCTGCACCCGAAGATCCACATCCAGATGGAGTACGTCGACAACGACTACGCGCTGCAGAAGGTGACGGTGGCGCTGCAGGGCGGCGAGCAGCCGGACATCTCCTATCAGTACGGCACCAACATGCCGCAGGTCGCGCAGGCGCCCGAGGTGGTCAACCTGACCCAGACCGTGAAGCAGCCGGCCTACGGCTGGAGCGACTTCACCCCGGGCGAGCGCGACGTCGCGACGGTCGGCGGCAAGGTACTCGGCATTCCCGCCCTGGTGGACAACCTGGCGGTGGTCTACAACAAGACCCTGTTCGCCCAGCATCACCTGGCGCCGCCCGGGCCGGACTGGACCTGGAGCCAGCTGGCCGCCGACGCCAAGGCCATCACCGACCCGGCGAAGAAGATCTTCGGCCTCACCTTCCCGGCTGACGGCAGCGAGACCACGGTCTGGGAGTACGAGGCGATGCTCTGGGAGGCCGGCGGCCACCTGCTGACGCCGGGTAACTCGAAGGCCGCGTTCAACTCCCCGGCCGGGGTCCAGGCGCTGCAGCTGCTGCGCTCGATGCAGCAGGCCCACTCGCTCTACCTGGACTTCCATCCCGACGCCGGGACCAGCGAGAGCCTGTTCAACTCCGGCAAGCTCGGCATGATCATCACCGGGCCGTGGGACCTGTCCAGCTTCCCCGCCGTGCACTACGGCGTGCAGATCATGCCGTCGTTCACCGCCGGCGGCAGCCATCAGACGATCTCCGGGCCGGACAACTGGGTCGTCTTCAACAACGGCCCGGCCCGCGTGCAGGCCTCGCTGGAGTTCCTGAAGTTCCTCATCTCCCCGGCGAACCTGCTGAAGAACTCGCTCGCCACCGGCGACCTGCCGACCAGGCTGTCGGTGCAGAAGCTGCCCGGGTTCGCCGAGTTCAACAAGAAGTACCCGGGCGCCGGGCTGTTCGCGCAGAACCTGCACAACGTGCTCCAGGCGCGGCCGCAGATCCCGCAGTACCCGCGGATCTCCGCGGCGCTCGGCCGGGAGGTCGTCGCGGCACTGCTCGGCCAGGCGAGCCCGCAGGCGGCCCTGAACTCCGCGGCGCAGCAGGCTGACACCTACCTCGCCACGGGCGGGTGACGGCGGCCAGCGCGGCGGCCAGCCGGAAGCGCGGCCGCCGGATCCGGCGGATACTCCAGTCCGACCACCTGTCCGGCTGGGCGTTCGCGTTCCCCGCCGTGTTCCTGATCTTCGTGTTCGGGATCGTCCCGCTGATCTGGTCGGCGCTGCTGTCGTTCCAGCAGACGAACCTGATCTCGCCGCCGCACTGGATCGGCCTGGCCAACTTCCGCGCGCTCTCGCACGACCAGCTGTTCCGCCAGTCGGTCGCGCACAGCCTGGTCTACACGGCGCTCTTCGTGCCGATCTCGGTGGCCGGCGGCCTGTTCACCGCGATCGCGCTGAACCGGAAGATCCGCGGCGTGCGCTTCTACCGCACTGCCGTGTTCGTGCCGGTCATCCTGTCCACCATCGCCACCGCGATCATGTTCCTCTGGCTGCTCGACCCCAACTTCGGCCTGGTCAACTTCCTGCTCGGCGAGATCGGCCTCGGGCCGTACGGGTTCTTCGACAGCGCGACCGGAGCCCTGTACTCCATCGTCGGGATGACCGTCTGGGGCTGGCTCGGCTTCGACGTGATCGTCTACCTGGCGGCGCTGCAGGGCATCCCGCCGACGCTGGTCGAGGCCGCCGAGATCGACGGCGCCCGCACCTGGGGCATGTTCCGCAACATCACCCTCCCGCTGCTCGGCCCGGCGACGCTGTTCCTGGTGGTCTGGTCGTCCATCAACGCCCTGCAGCTCTTCGACGAGGTCTACTTCCTGACCAAGGGCGGCCCCGGCACCGCCACCTACGTGGTCGTCTACTACCTGTACAGCCTCGCCTTCAACCAGGGGGTGGCCGGCTATGCGGCGGCCATCGCCTACGTCCTGCTCGTCGCGATCCTCAGCCTCACCCTGGTGCAGCTCTGGGTCGGCAAACGACTCGTCTACTACGCCTCATGACCGGCAGCACCGTCCCCGCGTCCCGCGTCCCGTCCCTGGCGACCGGAGCAAAGGCAGGCGCGGAACGGGGCCGCCGGGGCGGATCGGCTAGCCAGCGCGAGCCCGGCCAGTTCTTGTTCAGCCCCTGGCACCTGGTGCTGATCCCGATCGCGATCGCGATGCTCGTGCCGATGGTGTGGATGCTCGCGACGTCGCTGGAGACGCTGAACGAGACCCGGCACTTCCCGCCGATCATTCTGCCGCACACGCTGCGCCCGGCTAACTACTCGGACGTGCTGACCCAGGCGCCGTTCGCCCGCTGGTTCGTCAACACGATGATCGTGACCGTGGTGACCGTCGCCGGCAACCTGCTGTTCTGCAGCCTGGCCGGGTACGCCTTCGCCCGGATCAAGTTCTTCGGCCGCGAGGTCGTGTTCGTGCTGATCCTGGCCACCCTGATGATCCCGTTCCAGGTGGTGATGATCCCCACCTTCATCATCGTCAAGGACCTCGGGATGATCAACACGCTGTACGCGCTCATCGTGCCGAACCTGGCCGGGGCGTTCGGCATCTTCCTGCTGCGGCAGTTCTTCCGCACCCTGCCCGTCGAGCTGGAGGAGGCGGCCAGGATCGACGGGGCCTCGCGGCTGTCCGTGCTGTTTAAGATCGTCCTGCCGCTGTCCGGCCCGGCGCTGGCGACGCTCGCCGTGATCACGTTCCTGTGGACCTGGAACGACTTCCTCTGGCCGCTGATCACGATCTACACGCCGAACAACATGACGCTGCAGCTGGGTCTCGCGACGTTCGAGGGAACGCACCAGACCAGCTTCAACCTGCTGATGGCCGCCAACGTGATGAGCATGCTGCCGGTGCTGCTGCTGTTCTTCCTCGCGCAGCGCTATTTCATCCGCGGGATCGCGACGTCGGGACTGAAGGGCTGAGCATGGCGGAGGTGGCATTCGAGAACGTCAGCAAGGAGTTCCCCGGCGGGACGTTCGCGGTCGACGACCTGACGCTGAGCATCGGCGACGGGGAGTTCCTCATCCTGGTCGGGCCGTCCGGCTGCGGTAAGACCACCGCGCTGCGGCTGATCGCGGGCCTGGAGAAGCCGACGGCCGGCACGATCAGGATCGGTGCCGAGGCGGTGAACGGCGTCTCGCCGCGGGACAGGGACATCGCGATGGTGTTCCAGAACTACGCGCTGTACCCGCACATGACGGTGCAGAAGAACCTCGCGTTCGGGCTCAGGGAGCGGCGGACGCCCCGGCGCGAGACCGACCGGCGGGTACGCGAGATCAGCGCGATCCTGAGCCTGGACGAGCTGCTGAAGCGCCGGCCCGCCCAGCTTTCCGGCGGCCAGCGGCAGCGCGTGGCGATGGGACGGGCCCTGGTGCGCGAGCCGAAGGTGTTCCTGCTGGACGAGCCGCTGTCGAACCTGGACGCCAAGCTGCGGGTGCAGATGCGGGCCGAGCTGAAGCGGCTGCACAGGAGGCTGGGCATCACCACGGTCTACGTGACGCACGACCAGGTCGAGGCAATGACGCTGGCCGACCGGATCGTGGTGATGTCGGGCGGTAAGGCGCTGCAGATCGGCGCGCCGCAGGAGGTGTTCTCCCGGCCGGCGAACCTGTTCGTGGCCGGATTCATCGGCAGCCCGGCGATGAACCTGCTCCGCGGCCGGGCCGCCCCGGCGCCGGACGGGATCTGGGAAACCAAGATCACCGCCGGCCAGCTGTGCTTCGAGCGGGCGGGCGTGCCCGGCGGCGAGGTAGTGGTCGGAATCCGGCCCGAGTCCCTGGTCCCCGGCGGAGCGGAGCTGACCGGGCCGTCGCTCGACCTCGAGATCGAGCTGGTGGAGCCGCTGGGCGAACTGGCGCTCGTGCACGGCACCGTCGCGGGAACGGCGGCGCGCAGCGGGGCCGAGGAAGAGGAGGCGATCCTGCTCGACGAGACGTCGCGCGCCCCGGTGACGGCGTTGTTCTCCGCCTCGCTGCAGCCCCGGTCGGGCGACCGGGTACAGGTCGGCGTGGACCCGGCGCGGATCTACCTGTTCGACGCGGCAACCGGCGAGGCGATCCGGCCATGACCGACGCGATGAGCACGACGGCGACGGGGACGACGGGGACGGGCGAGGCGATCCGGCCATGACTGACGCAACGGAGGCGACGAAGATGGGGACGACGGCGATGGGCGCGGGCGGGCCGAGGATCGTGATCGTGGGCGCCGGGGGCTGGGTGTTCCCTGTCGAGCTGACCAGGGACATCCTGTCGTTCCCGGCGCTGAGCGGCTGCACGCTGGTGCTGTACGACATCGACGCCGCGGCCGCGGCCACGACGGCCAGGGCAGCCGGGCAGCTGATCGAGCTTGGCGGCCTGGCGGCGACGGTGGAGATACCGGCCGACCTGCCGGCCGCGCTGCGCGGCGCCGATTTCGTGCTGACGGTGTTCCAGGTGGGCGGGGTCCGGGCCTACGCCCACGACCTGCTGATCCCGCGCGAGTACGGGATCGACCAGATCGTCGGGGACACCCTCGGGCCCGGCGGGGTCTTCCGCGGCCTGCGGACGATCGAGGCGCTGCGGGTGGTGGCGCAGACCATGCTGACCGAGTGCCCCGGCGCGCTGCTGCTGAACTACGCCAACCCGATGTCGGCCAACATCTGGGCCACCGACCTGCTCGGCGTCCGGGTGATCGGCCTGTGCCACAGCGTGCAGAACACGGCGGAGTTGCTGGCACATGAGCTCGGCGTGCCGCTGGACGAGGTGACGTTCGACTCCGCCGGGGTGAACCACACGGCGTGGTTCACCACCTACCGGCGCGGCGAGGAGGACCTGATCCCGCGGATCAGGTCGGTGATGCGGGCCAGGTACATCGACGAGACCGAGCCGCTGCTGCCCCGCTCCGACGACCCGTACGAGAGCATCGAGCGGGTCCGCGCCGAGCTGATGGAGCTCACCGGGTTCTTCCACACCGAATCCAGCCACCACGCCAGCGAGTACTGGGCATGGTTCCGCAAGACGCCGCAGCTGACCAGCCACTACCTGGACCGGCACTGGGACAACCTGGAGATCTCCAGCACCGTGGACAAGCAGCAGAGCGATGCCGAGATCGTCGACGAGGCGCGGCGCGACGGCATCCTGCACGGCGGCGAGTTCGCCGCGCCGATCATGGACAGCGTGGTCACCGGCACGCCGCGGATCGTCTACGTGAACGTCCGCAACGACGGCCTGATCACGAACCTGGCGCCGGACGCGTGCGTCGAGGTGGCCTGCGTCGCCGACCGGGGCGGCGTCCGGCCCCTCCGCTACGGCGCGCTGCCGCCCGCCTGCGCGGCCCTGAACGAGGTGCAGATCGCGGTGCAGCGGCTGACCGTGCGCGCCGCGATGACCGGCAGCCGGGAGCTCGTGCGTGCCGCCGTGGCGCTGGACCCGCTCACCAGCGCGATGTCGACGCTGCCGAAGATCGCGGAGATGACCGACAAGATGCTGGCGGCCGAGGCCGAGTGGCTGCCCCAGTTCGAGCCGCCGGCCCGGCGCTACGCAGGCGACGGCTACCTCGCCGGAACGCGCCGGTGAGCCGCCCCGGCGGGCGGATCCCGCTGCTCGCGGCGACGGGCGCCGTGTCCCTGGCCCTCGGCCTCACCGCGGCAGCCGCTGCTCCGGCAGCCGCTACCACCGGGACAGTCGCCGCCCGGACAGTCGCCGCCCGGACAGTCGCCACCAAGACAGCTGCCGCTGACGCTGCGGGCTCGGTCACCCGGTCCCGTGCGGTCGGCGGGCTGAGGCGGCCCGCCGCGCGCGGGGTTCTGCGGATCCGGGGTCACCTGCGGGATGGCGGGTTCGTGCGCGCGAGCGGGCTGCACTGGCGGCCGGGGCGACTGCGCCACGGGGAGCGGCTGCTCAGCTTCGAGGTCAGTTACCGCTGGCGGGCCTGCGCCCGGCGCGGCGGCGGGTGCCGGCGGGCGGCGGACAAGACCGCGACCCCGTTCGCGGCCAGCCATTACATGGTCGGGCACCAGGACACGGGAATGCACCTTAGGCTGGTCGAGACAGCGGTCGCTGTGGTGGAGACCGACGCTGCGAATTTTACGTTCAGAATTATCCGTGACTCCGTCTCTTCCACGACTCGCGGTACCGTGCGGGCATTCCGCCCGGGCCGGCGGCCGGTCACCGAGTTCGTCAACGGGCTGCCCGAGCGCCGGACCGGTTCGGCGGAGGAGTACTTCGAGGTCGGCCGGCCGCATTACAACAGCGCGGACGGGACGCCGGTGCAGCGGTACCGGATCGACGGCGGGGCCTGGCGTGCGCTGCCCGGCAAGCGGGTCTTCTACGCGGGGCACCTCGGCGTCGGGCGGCACCGGGTGGCCGTGCGGACCGCCAACCGGGCCGGGGCGACGACGCTGCGGTTCGGCTGGCGGGTCACTGCGCTGCGCGCGCCGGCCGCGTGCCGCCGGCCGGCCGGCCAGTCCTGCTGGTACCCGCCGCATCTCGACAGCCGGCACCACCCGATGCGCTGGGACTGGCAGATCGGCCGGGTTACGCCGCTGCAGCGGACCGGGGCCAGGGCGGTGGACATCTATGACATCGACGGCTTCCTCACCACTCGCCGCGAGGTCCGCCAGATCCACACCACCTGGCAGGCCAGCACGCTGGCGCACCCGAAGGCCGTCTGCTACCTGGACCTGGCCTGGGAGGACTACCGGCCGGACGCGAGCCCGTCGCCGCGCGGCAGTTACTTCCCCGCGGCCGCGCTTGGCAAGGTCTACTACGGCTACCCGCAGGAGCGCTGGGTCGACTTCCGGCAGCTTGACGAGCTCAAGCCGATGCTGAGGGAGCGCGTCGGGATGTGCGCGCGCAAGGGCTTCGACGCCATCGAGCTTGACGACATCGACAGCTTCGACCCGGCGTCCACCACCGGGTTCCACCTCACCCCCGGCGACGCCCAGAACTACCTCGCCTACGCCTTCAACCTCGTGCACCGCGACGGGATGACCGTGCTGTGGAAGAACACCCCCGGCCTGGCCTGGTGGGGCGTGAAGTACACCGACGGCGCGGTCGTCGAGGAGTGCTACGTCTACCACGAGTGCTTCGCGTCCTGGCAGCGCGGCACCCGGCAGGACGGGATCACCTGCTCGAAGCTCACCGGCCGGACGCCGTGCGGGTGGGACGTCTTCACCGCCGACCGCACCGCCAGCCAGCCGACCGGCAAGTGGGTCGGCGAGGCCGAGTACGCCCAGGATCATTACGTCTGCGACCCGGGCGTGGCGTGCAGGCACCAGCGGGACTTCGCTACCTTCTGCCGCCGGGTCTACGCACCGCCGGACGGGTTCGCCGCGGTCAAGTTCGACGTGGACCTGGACGGCAAGACGTTCTACCCGTGCCCGAACGGCACCTGAGCCTGCGGTCCGGCGTGCTCCCCCTGGCCGGCTGTACAGGCAGCCGCCGGCAGGCCGGGGCGCTCCCCCGGCGATGACCGTCCCGCCCCGGCCATCCCGCCCGGCCATCCCGCCCGGCCATCCCGCGCGATGTGACAACGAGCGGGTCAGATGCCGCCCAACTTCACATTGCACGGGTTGTCAACCAGGCATGAAAGGGACCAGCGGGTTGGAAATGTCTGGCCGGACCGTGGCTTGCCGTGGTCTACAGTCCGGCGTGATCGCGGCGGGCCCTGATTTCGGCGGCCAGCAGGTCGAGTTGCGGGCCGCCGCCGCCCGCGGCGTCGTGCTTCGCGTTGTAGGCGCGGATCCAGATGCCCGCAGCCCAGCATGCGCGGCGTTCCTGCGTGGTCCATGGCGCGCGCCGGGCGGACTCGTAGGCGGCAAGAAACGCGTGAGACTGCTCGACGGTGGCTGCCTGGCCCGGGTCACCGGCCGCTGGCCAGACGGCCGAGGCTGCGCCGGCCACGGCCGCCTCAGGCTGCGCCGCAATGCTGTCCCGGTCATGCACGGCAACCGGCCGGCGTCCGGACCAACGGATGTTCTGCGATTCCCAGTCGGCGTGCCCGATGACCAGTGGCTCGCGGAGCTGGCGGAGGCATGCGCGGGCCTGGCCGGCAGCCTGGTCAAGCCATGGCGGGCCGGCGACTGTATTCAGGTTCCGGCCAAGGTGATCAGACACTGGCCAGAGGGCCGCTCCGCGGTGATCCCAGCCGACCCAGGGTGGCGAGGGATGCAGCATGAACCGCCCGGGCGGCCCGGGTGCGAGCCGGATAGCGCCTCGCTGACGACGTGGCGGCCCGGGACTCAGACTTACCCGCTGGCCTATCGCCCCTGCGGCTCGGCTTCGCCTCCTCGCTCATCTAGTGAGTTTGTCAGGAAAGCAGGATGTCGCACGCGGGTCAGCCCTATATGTCAGCGAATGAATCATCAGCATTCGCTATAGTGAACGAGTGGACTTCGGCCGCCCGCTTGAGGCTCTGATACCCGGCGCTCCCGGGCGGCTGCTGGGCGCACTGGCCAGGGTAGAGGCCGAGCTGCCGGTGAGCACGCTAGCGGCGGTTGCCGGAGTGGGGCGGACCCGGGCCTCGGCCGTGCTGAAGGAGCTCGCGGAACTGGGGGTGATCAGCCGACGGCAAGTCGGCCCGACCGTGCTGGTCCGCCTGGAGCGCGCGAACGCGGCCGGGCAGCTACTGGCCCGCCTTGGCGGTCTGCGGGTCCAGGTGATCGAGGAGATGCGAGGACTCGCCCGCGATATCGATCCGCAACCCCTAAGCCTGACCTTGTTCGGATCGTTCGTACGCGGGGACGGCGACGCCGCGAGCGATATTGACATACTCGCTGTCCGGCCGGCCGGCGGTGGCGAGCGCTGGGCTGAGAGCCTGACCGGGTTCTCGTCAAGAACGCAGGTTCTTACCGGTAATCGAGTCCAGATCCTCGACTACGATCTCTCAGACCTGCGGCGACGGTATGCGGCCCGCGGTGATGCCGCGGGAGCCAGGTTCTGGCGGTCCGTTGCCCGGGACGCCCTGACCCTGGCAGGCGCTGATCTCCAGGAACTGATGGAGGCCGACCGTGGCGCGTGGGAGCAACCCGCACCCCGTCAGCAAAGCTGACGCGGCTGCATACCTGGCGAAGTCGCGAGAGTGGCTCGACGCTTCGCAGGAGAGCCTTGCTGCGGAACGCTGGGACGTGGCGGCCGGCAGCGCGGTAACAGCGGGCATCAACGCGTGCGACGCAATCTGCGGCGCGCTGCTCGGCCAGCGTTCCGGAGGCGGGCACGATGAGGCGGTCGGGTTGCTCGCCACGGCTGGCGATGACGGCCGGCAGGCATCTCGCCAGCTGGCTCAGTTACTGAGGTTCAAGACCCCTGCCCAATACGACCCAGCGCCGATCGCGGCAGCTGATGCGCGTAAGGCTGTGGAACTTGCAGGCCGTCTGGCCCAGAAAGCGACGGCCATCATCGGCCGCACTTCACGCTAAGAAACCCCGCCGCTCGCCTCAGCCGGCAATGTTTGAATGAACCGGCAATGTTTGAATCAAACTGTCAACGACGCCATCGGACTGACCCCCTGGCGAGTCCGAAGTGGGGCGCCGGCGCGGCGGAAACGACGTCGTTGGGACTCCGGTGCAGATAAAGCGACAGTGGAGTCCCAGCCACGCTGGTGGAGCGAGCCCGGGCCCGCTGGCTGGCAGTGACTGATGAGCTGACTGGGGCAAATGGTGACGGCTGGGGCGCGGTGAAACTGCTGGGCAGCGTGCCTGACGGGTGGCCCTCAGCTGAGCTGACGGGTGGCCACAACCTGGTTTGACCACCCGGACCGCCGGCGGCATGATCGATTCTGGACAGCGGTACCGCTGGTGTCGGCCTGGCACTCGGCCGCCGATGACGGCCAGACAGCCCGATCCGGCCCGATCCGGCCCGATCAGGCCCGCGCCGATTCGAGGGGAGCGATCGTCGTGAGCATCCTGGGCACCTCGTCGTGAGCATCCTGGGCACCAGGGTCCTGCGGACGGAAGACCCCCGCTTCCTGACCAGCGGCGGCGTGTACACCGAGGATCTCGTGGAC
>Ga0302314_10010824_pt1 | contig 15937 bp, 11 predicted proteins | sample III_Palsa_N2_3_FD_200533 | JGI IMG/M metagenome (GOLD analysis project Ga0302314, IMG submission 200533) | Peat permafrost microbial communities from Stordalen Mire near Abisko, Sweden - III_Palsa_N2_3 | ecosystem: Environmental > Terrestrial > Soil > Palsa > Peat permafrost | place: Sweden... | reverse complement strand
CCGTGCCTTCACCGGCAACCTCTGGATGCCACCCATCGCCCTGCCCGCCTGACCAGCGAACACTACGCAGCGTCAGAATTCAGGGCCATTGCTTCTGAATGCGTACCTTTGTAGGCGCTTGGCCAGCATGGCAATCGGGGACCCTCGGCGATAGTGGCGATCTTCATCAATCAGCCGGGAAATACGGACGCGACACCCATGGCGATCAGCACGGTGCAGGGCGTGCGTCCATTGAGCAGTTTTCATCCTGAAGTCGCTGTTCAAGGTGCTGGTGTGGTCGGCGGAGGGTGCGCTCTTCCTGGCAGAGGGGTGTGATCGTTCGATCTGATTGCCTGTCACATCACGTCGGGCGATTGCCTGTTCTCCGTGCGCGGTGAATGCTGACGCCTATGAATCCGTGTCGTAGAAGCCGGACCCGGTGGCGATCCTGGAGCAGGCGCTGGGGGTGAACCTGATGCAGGGCCGCGACCCGGGCAATCCGCAGAGCGGACGGCAGTGTGCTGATGGCGCAGGCTGCTTCGTGATTAATGCACGGGTATCGCGTGACCGCTGGTACTGGAGGACTTCGTGCTGAATTGCGACGGTTAAGGCGACGCGATCCGACATGCCAACTGTCCAAAGACTTTGGAGCATTCCGATGCCCCGTTTCCCTCACCGCCGCCCACGCCGTGATAGCCGCGCTCGCCGGCGGCAGCCTGCTGCTGGCCACCGCCCCGACCGCCGTGGCAGACACCGCCGACCAGGGTCCTCGGCCGCACAACAGGCTGCGAGAGCAGTCGAGTTCACCTCCGGCACGGGCGACCTCGCACCCCTGATCCCGGCCTGGGGCGGTGGCGCCAAGGCGATCGCCGCCACCGCCATGGGTACGGCGTCGGTGACCGTCCCGACCCGAATAATCCGGTGCCCAAGGCGACGGCTACTGCACGTGAATCCTCACCCGGCAAGAAGGGACGACGCTGATGAGCTGGATCTGGGTCCTGGCTGGAACGGCATTCATCGGCCTGGAGGCTTACCGGCTTGTGAAGTTGCCCCATCGCTCGGCCTGGAACGCGCTCAAGGGCAATCCCTTCGCTCTGTGCGTCGGTGCAGTGTGGTGGGCGGTGGCAGCGGGAGCCGTGTGGGCCAATGACAGGGATCCGCTGGGTGGCGTGATCTTTGGCGGCCTGACCGGTGTGATCGTCGCGGGGGCAGTCACGTCGGTGACGCGGTGGGTTCAGCGATTGCGTCGTATGAGGAGCAGAGCCGGGAACTGATCCCCCGTGGGCGTTGTGTGCGTTCTTGGGCGGTTCGAGCCGAGATCCGGTGAAGTTGCTTCTCTGGCCTGGGGATTGATGGCCGGCCGGGGCGTGCGCACTGCACGCCGTAGAGCAGAACACCGCATACCGGCCCGCTCGCACGTCCAACGGCAGCCCGCACACCGGGCAGTACCGAAGCGAGACCACCCCGCCAGCTCCGGACAAGTCTGAACCCGGGCGCAGGGACTCCTGCACAGCGCCAGGATCCGACTGGACGCTGATCGGCGAACAACAGCCTTGCCCGTCGCTGCGGGTCGCCCGTTGCGCCAAGTCCTTTCCTACGGAGATCCGTGTATGGATGTCAACCGCGATTCTTCGCGCCCTTCGATTTCATCGCCCATTTCACCTCCTCTGCCAGTACCGGGATCTGACGGAGTATCCACGTTTTCTTCGGATGGAGGCGACCGACTGGCGAAGGTGTGCCTGAAGCCGCACACCAAGGTCGGGCCCGGCGACGGCCCGCCTCGGAGCATCGCTTCGGTGAACCCGCGCGGTGGGATCGTCGAGGCAGTCCTGCCCCCGTCGCGGTTGGGACGGTCGCCTTTCGAGCCCTTGCCCGCCGTTGCGCCGACAGCGGGTCCTGCGCTCGCCGGGGGCCGTGCCTGCGCCCGGCCCCCGCGGGCCGACCCGGTGCTGCGTGAGCGCGGCGCTTTCGCCCTCCCGGGCTGGATCGCGCAACTGGCCCTGCTGAGCGGTACTGCCGCCCTGGCCCTGGTTCTTGCCCGGGTCGGTCTGATCCCGCACTTCGACGCACTACCCGACCTCCGGAGCTCCGTCGGCAGAGCAAACCCTTTGGATACGGTGACGCCCGGGGCGATCGCCGTGCCCGCAGTCGCGGGCTTGCTCGTCGTCGTCAGCCTCGCGGGCTTGCTCGTCAACGCCGCGGGCCAGTCCCGCGTCCTGTCCCGCTGGGGCCGCTACCACGGGACCGTGCGCCGCACCGGGCTGCTCTGGGTCAACCCGCTGCTGCGCCGCCGCCGGGTCGACGTGCGGCTGCGGCACTGGCGGGGCGAGCCGGTCACCGTGGTGGACCGGTCCGGGCTGCCCGTCGTGGTGCGGTTGCTGATCGTCTGGCGGGTCAAGGACACCGCCCGCGCCCTGCTGTCGGTCGCCGACCATGAGAACTACCTGCGCGAGCAGGCGTACGCCGTACTCACGCGTACTGCGAGCACCCTCCCGTGCGAGAGCAACGTGGCACCCGGACCAGCCCTGCGCGACGGCCCGTGGTTCGCCGACGAGCTCACCCGTTCCCTGGCCGCCGAGGTCGCTCCGGCCGGTCTGGAGGTGTACTCCGTCCAGCCGCTGGACCTCGACTACGCGCCCGAGGTCGCCGAACGCATGCGCCGCCGACGGCTCGTCGACCTCGACGCCGACGTACGCGCTCTCCTTGTGCAGGATTCCGCGGAGGCTGCTGCGATCGCGGTCGGCAGCCTGGAACGGGCGACCGCACAAGAGTTGGACGAGCCTGCCCGCCGTGCTCTGACCGAGCGGCTGTTCGTCGCCTTCGCCACCTCGGCACCATACGGCACGGCACCTTACCCGGCCTCCTGGCCAGGGAACAAGGAAGGAAAGTCCGCGTGAAGGAAGGCAAGGAACCCCGGATGAAGACAGCCACCGATCCCGCACTGATCAGTTTCGAGGAGAGCCGTGACAACGACCCCGCTGGTTCCCGGGCCATCGTCGGCTGCGCCTGCACACACTGCGTCGCAGCAGTCACCGAAGCGGGTCGGCGACCGAGGACCGGAAGCAGCCTCATGCAACGTGCGGTGCGCGGGGCGTGCCTGGTGACCACCGTTCTCGCCGGGGTCGGCGCGGTCGGCCTCGGAGCCGGAACCGCCCATGCTGATTCGGCGCCTCGCCATGCGGGCTGGGACGGTTCGAGGTACTGGTTCAAGAACAGCGCCGGAGCATGGCGGTGGACCACCCACCAGGGCATCTACCTGGCCCGCACCGGTGACGGGATGAATCCCTCCTCGGGTGGCGACGGATCCGACTCCGACATTCAGCAGGGCTGGGACGGTTCCAGGTACTGGTTCAAGAACAGCGCCGGCGCATGGCGGTGGACCACCCACCACAGCATCTACCTGGCCCGCACCAGCGGCAGGACCCCGGCCCCGCCGCCCAGCAAGCAGCGCGGTGGCACCTACGAGGCCGCCATTGACTACGCGCTCGCACAGGTCGGCAAACCGTACGTCTGGGGCGGCAACGGGCCGGACGGCTTCGACTGCTCGGGGCTGGTGCAGCAGGCGTACCGGCGCGTCGGTACCGAGCTGCCCCGGGTCGCCGACGACCAGTACGTCGCCACCACCTCGATCAGCCCCGATGAGCTGCGCCGCGGCGACCTGATCTTCTGGTCGAACAGCAGCAGGGCTTCCGGGATCCACCACGTCGCGATCTACCTGGGTGGCGGAACGTACGTCGAGGCGCCCCGTCCGGGCAAGAACGTCCGAATCTCCATGCTCAGTAACGGTTACCGCCCCACCCACTTCGGCCGCCCGTAGTTCCTGAGCTGTAGTTTCCCGATGAATCTGTCGCTTTCTCGCCGGTATGTCGTCGGCCTGTCGCTTGCGACAGGCTGGTGAGACGAACGTGGCGAAACCGGTGATCCGAGGACAGGGTGCGTCGTGGCTACTTTCCGGCGTCGGCTGGTGGGTGGACGGGGCCGGAGTCGGTGCATTCTTGCTGCTTGGTCCTCCGAGTACTCAGCCCGGATGCACCGGCTTGATTCTCGAGTGAGCATTTCGTGCTCTTGAGGTCGTTCGTTGGCCCGGAGGCTGCTGGTGGGTGTGGGGTAGCCGCTGGTCTGCCCAGCTTTTCCACATGTGCACAGGTCTCGGGCCCTTGCGGGCGGTTCGGATGGGTCCTCAGCGGTGTGGAGGCGCGTGCAGTACCGCGAACATCTGCGACCAGGCCCTGGGTTCCGCAGATGATTGCGGTTCTGGGCGGTAGGTGGTGGTGAATGTGCTGGTCAGCGGGTTGCTGCTTAGCGGGAGAGTCATTTCGGCCTAGTGACACGGTTTGCCTGGTCACTGTGTGTTGACCTGCGTGGATTGCTTGATCGGATAGTCGGTGCGGCGGTAGGGTCGCCGATCATGTACGTGAAGGCATCGAGCAGACGGACCCGTGACGGGGGCGTGGTGCGCTATCTGCAGTTGGCGCACAACGAGTGGGACGCGAAGGCCGGGGTCTCGCGCACCAAGGTGCTGTACTCCTTCGGCCGTGAGGACCAACTGGACCGCGAGGCGGTGCGCCGGCTGGTCGCCGCGCTGTCGCGGCTGCTGGACTCCGCCGACGCGCTGGCCGCCGCGGCCGGGGCCGGGCTGGTGTTCACCGATTCGCGGCCGCTGGGCGGCACGTTCGCCCTGGACGGCCTGTGGCACCGGCTCGGGATCGACACCGCGATCCGCCGCCTGCTCACTGACCGGCGCTTCGATGAGCGTGTCGAGCGGATCCTGTTCGCGCTGGTCGCCAACCGGGCACTCGCGCCCTCCAGCAAGCTGGCGGCCGCCGAGTGGATGAGCCAGGACGTGTGGATCACCGACCTGGCCGACCTGCAGGTCACCGACGACGCCTGCTACCGCGCCATGGACTGGCTCCTGGAGATCGAGCCCAAGCTCGCCGAGCAGGTCTTCTGGAACACCGCCGACCTGATGAACCTCGAAGTCGACCTGCTGTTCTTCGATACCACCTCGACCTACTTCGAGACCGGTGGGGCCGACGAACCGGTCCCGCGCAACGAACAGGGCCAGCGTCTGGCCGACGACGCCGATGCGGCAACTGCGGTCAAGGAGAGCGGGTTTCGCGCCTACGGCAAGTCCAAGGACTCGCGCGATGACCTGCCGCAGGTCGTGGTCGGCATGGCGGTGACCCGTGAGGGCATCCCGGTCCGCTGCTGGTCCTGGCCCGGGAGCACGTCCGACTCCGCGCTGATCCGCCAGGTCCGCGATGAGATCCGGGACTGGAACCTGTCGCGGATCGTCTGGGTCGCGGACCGCGGCTTCACCTCCGAGCAGAACCGCCGCGCGCTGATGCAGGGCGGCGGCGGTTACATCATCGGCGAGAAGCTCCGCTCCGGCAGTCCCGAGGTGAGAGCTGCCTTGGCCCGTCCCGGCCGCTACGCGACCGTGCGCGACAACATGCAGGTCAAGGAGGTCAACATCGGCTCCGATGACCGGTTCATCCTGTGCTTCAACCCCGAGCAGGCCAAGCGTGACGAGGCGATCCGCGAGCAGATGCTCACCCAGCTCGAAGCTGCGATCAAGGACAGCGACAAGCTCACCGGTGAACAACGCGCTCATCTGGCAGGGCAGTTGTCCACCAGGTCCGCACTGAAACGCTACCTGCGGACCACGCCCAAGGGGCTGCTGCGGGTCGACAAGCAGAAGACCGCCGCCGAGGCGAAGCTCGACGGGAAGTACCTGCTGCGGACCAGCGACCCCAAACTCAGCCCTGAGGACGTGGCCCTGGGCTACAAGGCGCTCCTGGAGGTGGAACGCGGCTGGAGGGACATGAAGTCGGTCATCGACCTGCGCCCGGTCTACCACCGCAAGGAGGAGCGCATCCGCGCCCACGTCGTGCTCTGCTGGCTCGCACTGCTGCTGATCCGCGTCGCCGAGACCGGCACCGGCCAGACCTGGCGCACCCTGCAACACGAACTGGACCGCCTCCACCTGGGCACCTTCACCGGCCCCGCCGGCACCTTCCGCCAGCGCACCGAGACCACCACCGCCCACAAGCAGATCCTGACCGCCCTCGGGCTGACCGAACCGCCTCGCGTCTTCGAGGCCACCCCAAGCCCCTGACCTGCACGTTCTCCCACGCCTAGTGACACGCCCCGTCACCGGGCAAAGACCCGTTTCCCCAGGTCAGAACACGTATTCGCCGACTAGATCGTCATGACTTCTGCGGAACCCAGGCAGGCGTCGCGCCAGGGCCAGTTCGTGGGCAGGTGGAGCGTCAGTCGTCGGGCTCTGCGGGCGATCCGGGCGGGCACGTGTATGAGTTGGTCGCGCAGAGTGCCGGTGGTGGCCTTGGCGTGGAAGGTCGAGGCCAGGGTGCCCAGGGCGCGCATCAGGTTGTGGGTGATCGCGGCCAGGGCGAGCCAGACGGCGTTGGCCTGGAAGTCGCCCGAGGGCAGGTGGGCCAGCGGCCCGGCTTTCAGGTCCGCGATGACCTGTTCCACCACGGCATGCCGCCGGTGGTCTTTCTCGGCGTCGACCAGTGACAGGGGCGAGTCGGTGAACGCGCAGTGGTAGCGAAAACTGGTGAACAGCTCGTCCTGGCCCTGCACTTGGGCATCAGCGTTGGGGCGTTTCACCCGGCGCACGAGCAAGCGGGCGGTGACCTGCTGCTTCTTCGGCTTGGACGTGAACGCCGTGTAGTGGCGGACCTCTGCGATCTCCGCGTCCGAGACCCAGCACCCGTCCTCCTCGTCCCAGACGGCCTTCGGGTACTTGATCGTGGTCCACTCGTCTTCGCCGATTCCGGTGATCGCCTTCTTGATCGAGGCGTTCATCCGGGCGGTGACCGAGAACCGGGCTCCCAGCGCGCGGCAGGCGGCGATGACCTCGCCCGCGTAGAACGCGGAGTCCGCCCGCAGCACCAGCAGCCCCGTCACGCCGCAGGCCCGGGCGGTGCGCAGGGCCTCGGCGACGAACGAGGCGGCCCCGCGCACCGAACCACTGGCGCCCTTGCGCAGACGGGTAGCGGCGATGACCGGGGCCGCGAGCGGGGTGGAGAGCACAGCCAGGAGCGCGTTCAGGCCCTTGACCTTGGAGTATCCGTAGCCCGCGCCCTGTTTGGCGTAGCCGTAGGTGCGGCGGACCGTGTCGTCGATGTCCAGGTAGGCCACGGTGGCCGCGCCGGGAAGCAGTGGGGTGTGGGAGGCGAGTTGGGGCAGCAGTCGGCGGGCGACGGCGTGCAGTTGCTTCACGTGACCGTGGGTGAATGCCCGCAGGAACGACCCGAGGGTCGAGGGTGCGCGGACGCCGGCGAAAAGACGGTCCATCGCGCCGTGCCGCAATCGGTCCATGTCCGCGATGCTGTCCGCGCCGGCTGCCATCCCCGCGACCAGCGCCATCACCTTCGCCGCGGGAAACGCTCCCACGCCGTCGGCCGTGACGGGCAGACGTACCCGCTCGGCCACCAGGCTCGGCATCCCACACCGCTCGGCCAGGCGTACCAACGGCTCCAGGCCGCCGTACGCCACCAGAGTCGGGTCATCGAACGCGGACAGGACCGCTGCGGGGGCATGGGAAGATTGCATCTCGCGGGTGTTCTCTTAACTTGTGACTGATGGAGCCGTAGGAAGTCCCATCATCACAGGTCAGAGGGCACCCGCTTCCCTATGCCCCACCCCATAGCCGCTCATCGACCGGTGCATCCGAGCTGAGTGACGCGGTGGGGCGCGTTCGAGGACGTGCCGCCGGTGCAGGGCGGCCGATATTCCTGGCAGGCGCCTGCGTCGTGTCCCTATAATCCTGCCTCGATGAAAAAACGCGTTCGGTTCACCGAGCAGGTTGCGCGGTTCCGTGACTACATGCCGGCCGCCGATCGGGAGAAGTTCCTGCGTCTCATCGACAGGATCACGGCTGATCCTGAAGGCGCCGGAAGTCACCTTGCCTACACGGCCGACGCCGTGACGCGCTCGGCTTGGGAAGATCAAGTAATGGTCCATGCCGCGAACGCCTCCGGCGAACCAGACGAATTGAGATTTCCGGCTTCTCGGCGTCTCAATCGATCTGGTCGTCGCTGGTCACAGCCGGGCGCTCGGACCAGATCGTTCGAGACGGGACAGCTGTCGGTCGGCTCGGGCATCAAGGTGGTGTCTGGGGATGCCTCGTCGGGGTGGGGTGCGTGGCATTCTTGGGGATGGGCCGGAGGCGTCGACACTGCTGGAGGGGCGTTGATGTGAGTACTGCGTTGCCGCAATGGATGTACCCGCCCCGTGAGAGCGGCTGGGAGGCGGAGGACCTGGACCTGCTGCCGGCTGACGCACCTCGTCATATCGAACTGCTCGACGGAGCGCTGATCTTCAACATGTCCCCGCAGCGCAGTTGGCACGACCGCGTCATCCGTCGACTGACTGCAGCGCTGGAGGGTGCCGCGCCCGTCGGGTGGACCGTGGAGGCCCAGATGACGGTCACGCTCAACCGCCGGAGCCGGCCCGAGCCCGACGTCATCGCGGCGAGTGTGCCCTATCTCCCGGAGCGGACCCGTTTCGTCCCCGAAGAAGTCGCCCTGGTGGTCGAGGTCGTCTCCGCGGAGTCGCAGGACCGCGACCGCCGCTACAAGCCGGGCCTGTACGCCGACGCCGGCATCCGCCACCTGTGGCGCATCGAGGACGAACACGGCCTACCCGTCGTGCACACCTACGAGCTCGACGACACCACCCGGGCGTACGTCGCTACCGGCGTCCACCGCGATCGGCTGCGCACCCCGGTCCCCTTCCCGCTGGATCTGAACCCCGCCGACCTCGCCCGGTGACCTGAACCTGAAGTCGTCACCGCCCTGCTGACAGGTGCAGGAGAGGTCCCGGATCGAGCAGGATCGGGGACTCAGGAGGATGGAGACGGATGGGGAACAGGTCTGGGCCCCCGGATCTGCTCCCCGCGCCCGCAGGGATGGTCCCGTTTTGTCCTGCGCGCCGCATCCGCCGCGCCCTGTTCCGAGAGACCGAGGGGCACTCGGTCAGTAGCCCCGGAGGAGCCTCTTGATGATCCTCAGGAGGCGTGACCACCAGTGGTTACGCCAGCCGGATCGAGGCGGATCGAGCAGGGGTCAGCAGGATGGAAACAGGGGTGTTTGTCCCGGTTCTTCGGCAAAGCCGCAGGTCAGGACTGTGCTCGGTATGGGTTCGACTCCCCTAGGCTCCACACTATAAATGCCCTCTGGCCTGCGGAAACGTGGAGGCGGAGAGCATTTTTCGTGCCCACTGGGAGCTCGGGGGTTCCAGTTTGAGTGACGTCTGCTCCTGTTGATCCTTCGGGTTGTCTGAGATCACTATGCCCATGACCTGCGAAAATATGGGTCCGTGTGTCGCACTGGCGCACTTGGGTACGCACGAGGCTCCCAGGGGACAGCGGGGGAGCGTCTCCCCTGGGAGCCTCGTGCCTCCCCTGGGCCTGGAGAGCCCGCCGGGATTCGGAGGGGTGGTGGTGTGGGCTCTCGGTGTGAAGTCCGGGGGGAGGTGTCGGATGTCTGGGTGACCTGCCGGGATCTGATTCCGTTGGGGAGTGTGTTCGCGTTCGGGCTCAACCGCTCGGCCGGGTACGGCCCCTTCGAGCGAAGGGCCTGCGCGCCGCCCTCACACCAGGCTTGCCGCCACTTGCGCACCTGCCACTCACCGACCCGCAACTCCGCCGCGATCACGGCCGTCGCCTCGCCGCGCGCGAACCGATCGGCCGCCTCCAGCCTTATCTACTCCCGCTCCACCTGCCCCTTCGGGGTCAGCCCACCGCCCTGCGTGTACTTCATCTTCTGGTCGTACCGCAGGGATCAAGGAACGTCAGCGACCCATGGCCATCACTCTTTCAAGCTCGGCAGGTGTGTGTCCTCTTGTGCGCGGTAGTGCCACGTGGGCGCTTCGCGTGTTGGTCCGATCGGATGACCTTCCGCTGTGCGGCGGTTGCCGGGGCGACTTGGCGCTCATATTTCCCATGGCACCGAAGAGACAGCGGAAGCCGGTATGTCCGTGATTTGTCCTTCTCGGTACGGGCGTGGCCGGTGAGACGAGCGAGGCCTGTTGTGATGAATGGAATGGTTGCCGGCGGCGGCCAGGTGCGAGTGCGGGACAACGACTGGCGATCGGTGTCGGTGCCCGGGTTGGGGGCGTGGGCGCCGCGACTGGCGGTGTCGGTGGTGGTGCCGGCCTTCGGGTGCCAGCAGAGCCTGGATCTGGCGTTGGCGTCGCTGGCCGCGCAGTCCTATCCCGGCGCACTGTTGGAGGTCGTGGTCGTCGACGACGGCAGTACCCGGGGGCTGCGGCTGGGCGAGGTCGTCCCGGACGGTACCCGGATCATCGCGGCGGGGCCGGGGGGCTGGGGCCCCTCCCACGCGTTCCTCGCCGGGGTGGCCGCGTGCAGCGGGGAGGTGGTCCTGCGGCTGGAGGCGGACATGGTGGTGGGCCGGGAACATGTGGAGGCCCATGCGCGCTGGCACCACCTGGCCGACTACCTGACGGTGATCGGCGACAAGATCCTGATCGAGGAGGACGCGGGCGCATTCACCCCGCGCGAGGTGTTCGAGGCGGTGTCCGCGTCAGCGGCCGAGGCACTGTTCGAGGGCAGGCACTTCCGGGCCCACTGGTCCGACCACCTGTATCTGAGTACGGACATGCTGGTCGCCGCAGAGCCCGCGTGGCTGGCCCGGGCCGCGGTCGGGATGACCCTCTCGGTGCGCCGGGCCCTGTACGAGCGGGCCGGCGGGGCGCGGGTGCGGATCCCGCGGGGCGGGGACAACGCGCTGGGCGAGCTCCTGGTGCAGGCCGGGGCGGTGTTCGTGCCCGAGGTCGCCGCGCGCGGCTGGCACCTGGGCCTGCCCCAGACCACCCGCGATTTCCCCGCAGCGGAACGGGCGCGTCGGCCGTTCCTGGCCAACCGCATGCCCTCGGCACGCGAGCACCGCTCCCGGACGGGCCGGATCTGGCAGGTCCCGTACCTGGACGTGGTCGTCCAGGCCGCCGACGAGACCGGGCATGCCTGCTACGAGGCGGTCTGCGCCACCGTGGACCACCTGCTGGCCTCGTCCCTGCCCGATCTGGCCGTGACCCTGGTCGGGCCGTGGCCGCCCCAGGCGGGCGGGCGCGGGGACGACGACTACGACGGCCTGGACCGGCCCGGGCTGGACCTGGTACTGATCGCCGAGGAGTACGCGCACGACCCACGGGTGCGCCTGGCCGAGCAGGTGCCGGCGACCTCGGCCCCGGCCCCGTGGCGGATGTGGTGGCCGCCGGGCTGGCGCCTGCCACCGGACGCCCTCGGGCAGGTGCTGGCCTACGCCGAAGCCCAGCGTCTGGGCCTGGTCGAGCTCACACCGCCGGGCGGGGCGGCCGACAGGCCCGCGCCCAGGCTGGAGCGCACCGCGGCGTTCGCCCGCGCCCGGCACCTGCGGGCACCGGGGGAGTCGGTCGACGACGTCGTCCGGCAGATCGCCGCCACAGCCGTCCTGGACACCAGCCCCGCACCGTCGGCGCCGGTGGCCTGAGGACGACCCACCCCGGGCGTCGGCCACCGCCCCCGGGCAGCACCACACACACCAGACGGGCCCCGCACAGGGGCCGACGGCCCGGTACATACCGCACGGCCGGACGCAGGAAGACACCGAGGGAAGGACCATCATGAAAACGAACTACAGCCACAGGACCCGAGCCGCGCTGTCGGCGGCCGGGCTCCTGGCCGCCACCGCCGGCACGATGATCGGCACGGCACCGGCCGCCCACGCCGCCACCGGCGCTGTCACCATCACCTGGATGAACGATAACGACGAGCCCGTCGGCGTGCCGCAGGTGGTGACGGCTCTCGAAGGGGGAATCGGCTGTATGAACCTTAATGCGCCGCCCCCGGGTTGGGCCTTCGCAGTTGTCACCAACGCCGTGGTCAACACCCCGAAGAGCATCACGGTCTACCACGCGCCCAATTGCTACACCGATGGAGGACTCTACAGGGGCTCGTCCATCAGCTTCCTGAGGAGCCTAGAGACGGGGCCCCTCGACGGTCAGACTATTCTCTCGATCTCGATCCCCAAGTAGCTGCCCGTGACCGTCACACCCCAGGCGCAGCCCGGCCCGCCGGGCTGCGCCCCCGGGCCCTCTGCGAGCCCCGGCCGTCCGCGCACCCGGTTCCTGATCCCGGTCTGGAATGACCTGTTGTCCCTGGTGCTGTGCCTGCCCACGGTGCTGCAGGTCGCCGACGAGGTGGTCCTGGTCGACGACGCCTCCACCGACGGCAGTGCCGACTACCTGCGTCACCTGGCCGCTGCCGACACGGCGGCGGAGATCACCGTGCTCACCAACCGGACCCAGCAGGGTTGGGTCCGCACCCGTCACCTGCTGATGGAGCACGCAGACCCCCGATGCCTGCGCGTGTGGGCGGACGCCGACACGCTGGTCCTGCCCGAGCGCTGGCCCGACCTGCTGGCCGCCCTGCCCCGGGCCGGGGCCCTGATGATGGGCCACTACGAGGTCTGGGGCGACCATCGGCACACCACCCACTGGGGCATGCGCTACGACATCTGCCACCTGGCCCAGTGGCCCGGCGACGACCGCGTCACCGGCTGGTACACCGCGGCCGACGGCAACAGCTGGCCCCGACATCCCCCAGGCCGCCCCGACCCCGGCGACGGCCCCCTGTGCACTCTGCACCTGAACGGCTACAAGACCGACGAGCGCCTGGCCTACAAAGGCCGCCGCCTGTTGGAATTCAACCAACACCACCAAGACGGCGGCGGGTTGGAGCGGCCCCGTCCTCCCGAGCCCGGCCAGGCGCACGTCGAAGCCATGCACGTACTGTTCAACAGCACCGGACACCGCCAGGCCACGCTGCCTCACGACCTGCGGGACCACCTCGAACAGACCATCCCACCCGAACTCCACTACATCGTGACCGGAAAGGACCGCCACGGAGACTCGAGCGTCACCAGGCACCTGGCCCACCTGCGCGCCACCGCGTTCACCTGACCCGCCCGGGACAGAGCATGGTAGCGGCGGGGGCTGGCGCGGTAGCTGACGCTCCGTTTCCAGCCCCCGACCCTACCTCGAAAAAGGCGGATTCGCATGGTCGTCGCAACGTTGCTGGTCTCATGCTGTCAGAGCGGCGGCGAACGCATGGGCGGGGGTTCGCCATCCCAGTGTTTTTCGGGGGCGGTTGTTGAGCCGTTCCTCGATCGCGCGTAGCTCTTCGGCGGTGTGCACGGACAGGTCCGTGCCCTTCGGTAGGTACTGCCGCAGCAGTCCGTTCGTGTTCTCGTTCGTGCCGCGCTGCCAGGGGCTGGCGGGGTAGGCGAAGAACACGCCGTCTCGGAACAGGGGTGCCAGTTCGTGGTGGCGGGACATCTCGATGCCCTGGTCCCATGTGAGCGTCATCCTCGCGCTGGCCGGGAAGGTGGACATCGCGGCCGTGATGGCGTCGCAGACTCTGGCGGAGTCGTGGCCGTCGGGCAGTGGAATCAGCCGCAGCAGGCGGGTGCGGCGGTCGACCAGGGTGGCGACGGCGGACTTGTTGCCGCGGCCGACGACGAGGTCTCCTTCCCAGTCGCCGACGCGCTCGCGCAGCTCGACCACTACGGGGCGGTCGTGGATGAGTGTGGCCGACGTCTGGAACCGCGGTGCCCGTGCGCCGCCGCTGCGACGGCGCTTGCGCAGGGCCCGTCCGGTCCGCAGCTTCTTGGTGAGTGTCCTGCTCAGAGCGTCCTTGGCGCCTTGATAGAGGGCCCGGTAGATGGTCTCGTGGCATAGGTGCCGGTCAGGCCGGTCCGGCCACAGAATGCGCAGGTGGGCGGCGATCTGTTCCGGGCTCCATTCGAGATCGAGCTGGCCTGGACCTCGGCGCGCAGTTCGGCGTCGGTCTGCAGCTTCGGCCGGCTCGGGCGGCAGGCTCGCTCGCGGGAGCGATGGTGGGCCATGTCGGCGTCGTAGACGCCTTTATCGTGTTCGAGCATGTTGCGGCGCAGTTCGCGGCTCACCGTCGAGGTCGACCGGCCGATCTGGGAGGCGATCTCGGTCATGATCAGACCATGTTCGCGCAGCGTCGCGATGCGTTTGCGCTCCAGCAGCGACCAGGTAGCGGCCCGAGTGATCGGCCTCCGGGACCCGCTCGGGCGGCAGGCCTCCGTTTTCCGCCCGCCACCGGTAGCCGGTCTTCCTGCCGATCCCGACCAGCTTGCACGCCTCGACCGTGCCCACCCCCGACTGCAGCAGGCGCCAGTACTCGGCCTCCAGATCGAGTCGACGCTTGCGACCTCGTATGCCCATCAACACACCCATCATGATCACGGATGTTGCGACAAGCTTTAGAACCCAAGCGCCGTTCAGTGGTCAGATTTCAGACGACGCCGACATTCGCGATCTCCGCCAACGGCATGAGTCCGATATGTCGATCCGACCCCGAGGCATGTCAGTTCGCCAGTGTGAGCAGATGTCAGAAGGACTGCGCGGTCGGTTCCTTGGAGCTGCGGATCCTGCCATGAGCGCGATGGATCGCGTCCGCCTTCGCACTCCTACCGAGGCCCCCCGGATCCCCGTCCCTGGGGACTCCAAGCTCGCGGCCCGTGTCCGATTCCTGCCGCAGCTCCTATGGCCCGGCTGGACACTGCGCCTCATGCCTCGTCGAGGAATCCGCGAGGAACTCTTTCGAGGCGTTGCCTCCGCGCTCCTTCTCCTGCCAGGAGAACCAGTCCGAAGCGCTCGCAAAGTCACCGATCGATTGAGCCCCCACCTGCCGAACTACTTCGCGGTCACGCTTCAAGTCCTGGTTCGAAGCGGCCACCCGGATGCGCTATCCGCCATCTGCCGCCTGGCCGACTACCTGGACGAGCACGGCAGTCCGATCGACTACCAGCGCCGGCGCGCGCTGGTCCCCAAATTCCCGATCAGCCACGGGGACTGGAACCAGCTGTGCTTCACAACCGGCAGCCAGCCCGGCGACCAGGGCCGACGGACCTCGGCCGTGCCCCGCTCCATGCACGCCCAACGGCATCTATGGCAGCTACTGACAGGATCCGATCTGGAAGATCCCACCCACCCGCTCACATGGCGATCCAGAGCAGACCGCTCCCGTTACGTCTCCTTCGCCGTGACCCTCACCGTCGCCCAGCGCGTCGCGCTGAACAACCACGCGCGCGACCTCCTACAGAGTCTCGGCATCGACGAGCCCGTCTGCTGGGAGCCACCCGCCGCATGCGGAGACGGCCTGGACCTGCCCGGGCCACGGCTGACAGACATCAACCTGGAAGCTCTTCGGCGCATCGTGATCGACGAGCGCCGCCCTCCCCAGGACGCCGCCAGAGAGCTGGACACCACCCTCACCCACATCCGCCTCGCACTGGAGCACGTGGACCGAGTACTGCCTACACAGGCCCCCAACACGGTGCTCTCCGCCTGGCGGACGCGGCAGCGAGCGCAAGCCGATGTCACCACGGAATTCCTCCAGCGTGAGTACGTCCACGCCGGGAAGAACATGACACAGATCGCCCGAGAAGCCGGATTCCCCCGCCGGGTCATTATCGAGCGCGCCGGGACGCTTGGCCTGACCGTCTACCGCACCAGACGGCCAGCTGCCATTGACGAGTCATGGCTCCGCGACCAGTACCTCACACGCCAGCGCTCCTGCCTGGACATCGCGAACGAGCTGGGCGTCGAAGACATGACCGTTCTACGACGACTCCACAGCCTGGCCATCCCGGTGCGGCCCAGCGGGGTCCACAGCCAACCAGCAATGATCCAAATCCTTGACGAGAGCGTTCCCGTCGATATCCGCGATGCAGTCGAGGGCACTCTCGGCGGCTGGCACAGGCTGCGACGCTTTCAGAGGGCGTTCTGTGACGGTTCGCCAGAGGGTCAGTTTGAGTTGGTGTCGGGTGGCGGTGATGTCGGCTGGGGCAGGGTGAACAGGCCGGGTTCGGGTTCGGTGAGGATGCCGCGGCTGACC
>Ga0302314_10010821_pt1 | contig 15938 bp, 8 predicted proteins | sample III_Palsa_N2_3_FD_200533 | JGI IMG/M metagenome (GOLD analysis project Ga0302314, IMG submission 200533) | Peat permafrost microbial communities from Stordalen Mire near Abisko, Sweden - III_Palsa_N2_3 | ecosystem: Environmental > Terrestrial > Soil > Palsa > Peat permafrost | place: Sweden... | reverse complement strand
GGCTTGGCCGGCCAAAATCTCGGCGACGGCAACGCCTTCGTCCTCGGCTTTGTGCGCCAGCATCGGGCCCGCAACGACGTCGCCGATGGCGTAGATGCCGGGGATGTTGGTTTGGAAATGCGGGTCAATCAGCACCCGGCCGCGCTTGTCGAGCGCCACGCCGACATCGGCCAGCCCCAGATTGTCGCTGTAGGCGTAGCGGCCGACCGAGACCAGCACGATGTCGGCCTTCAAGGTCTCGGCCTCACCGCCTTTGGCGGGTTCGACCGTCAGCGTCACGCCGTCGGCGGCCGCGGTCGCCTTGGTCACTTTGTGGCTCAGCTTGAATTTGAAACCCTGCTTGGTCAGGATGCGCTCGAAGTTCTTCGCGATCTCGCCGTCCATACCGGTGATCAAGCGGTCAAGATATTCGATCACCGTCACCTCTGCGCCCAGCCGGCTCCAGACCGAGCCGAGTTCCAACCCGATCACGCCGCCGCCGATCACCACCAGATGGCCGGGGACCTGGTCCAGTTCCAGCGCGCCAGTGGAGGTGACGATCTGCTTTTCGTCGACCGTGATGCCGGGCAGGTTCACGCTTTCGGAGCCGGTCGCGATCACGATGTATTTGGCGCCATACACCTGGTCGCCGACTTTCACCTGGCCCGCCGCCGGAATGCTGCCGGTGCCTTTCAGCCAGGTGATCTTGTTTTTCTTGAAGAGGAATTCGACGCCTTTGACATTGGCGGTCACCACCTCGTCCTTGCGTGCCTGCATCCGCGCGAGGTCGAGCTTGATGCCTTCGGCGATGATGCCGTGGTCCTGGTAGTGGTGGACGAGTTCTTCGTAATTCTCCGAAGATTGCAGCAGTGCCTTGGAAGGAATGCAACCGATGTTGAGGCAGGTGCCGCCGAGGGTCGCGCGTTTTTCGACGCAGGCGGTCTTGAAGCCAAGCTGTGCCGCGCGGATCGCGCAGACGTAGCCGCCGGGGCCGGAACCGATGACGATGACGTCGAAGTTTTCAGACATGAGGCGCTTTCAGGAAGGAAAAGACTGGGTTGCTTCGCAAGGGCTCGCAATGACGGGGGTAAGGTGCGTACTAATTGTCAAAAGTTTTTGCTTCTTTTTTCAAAAAGAAGACTTACTTCCCCTTTTTCTTTAGAAAGTAAGATTCTTCTTTTTGTGAACAAAAAGAAGCAAAAAAACTTTGACAATTAGATTATAAATCCAGCAACAATCTGCGGGGGTCTTCGATGCCTTCTTTTACTCGCACCAGGAAACTCACCGCCTCCTTGCCGTCGACGATGCGGTGGTCATACGACAGCGCCAGATACATCATCGGCCTGATCTCGACCTTGCCGGCAATCGCCACCGGGCGTTCCTGGATCTTGTGCATGCCCAAAATCGCCGACTGCGGCGGGTTCAGGATCGGGGTCGACATCAGCGAACCATAAATGCCGCCGTTGGTGATCGAAAAACTGCCGCCGGCGAGCTCGTCGATCTTCAACTGCCCGTCGCGCGCGCGCTTGCCGAAATCGGCGATCGCCTTCTCGATGCCGGCGAAGGAAAGGTCCTGCGCATCCTTGATCACCGGCACCACCAGGCCGTTCGGTCCGCCGACCGCAACGCCCATGTTGACGAAGTTCTTATAGATGATCTCGTCGCCGTCGATCTCGGCATTGACCGCCGGGAACTCCTTCAGCGCCGCGACCGCGGCCTTGACGAAGAAACTCATGAAGCCCAGACGCGTGCCGCCGTGCTTCTTCTCGAACGCTTCCTTGTATTCGGACCGCAGCCCCATCGCCGCCGACATGTCGACCTCGTTGAAGGTGGTCAGCATCGCAGCGGTGTTCTGGGCTTCCTTCAAGCGCAGCGCGATGGTGCGGCGCAGCCGCGTCATCTTCACCCGTTCCTCGCGGGCGTCCTGGGTCCGCGCCGGCTTGGCGGCGGCAACCGGCGCCGGCGCCTTGGCAGGAGTGGATAGGAACGCCAGCACGTCGCCTTTGGTGAGCCGTCCATCCTTGCCGGAGCCGCCGCCAACCTCGGCGGGGCTCAGCGCATGTTCGGCGAGCAGCTTGTCGACCGCGGGACCGGCGGGCAGATCAGACGGCGGCGTTGCCGGACGCGTCAGCGGGCCGGGCGTCGCAACCGGGGGATGAACGCCCTCGGTGGTGGACGAACTCGCGAACGCCGGCGCCGCAGCCTTGCCACCCCCTTCGCCGACGTTGCCGAGCACCGCACCGACTTCGACCTCGGCGCCCTCGGGGGCGGCAATGTCGGAAAGCGTGCCCGCGACCGGCGAATTGACCTCGACCGTGACCTTGTCGGTTTCAAGCTCGACCAGCGGCTCGTCGGCCGCGACCGCGTCGCCGGGCTTCTTCAGCCAACGCGCAATGGTCGCGGTGGAGACGCTTTCGCCCAAAGTGGGCACCTTGATCATCGTGGTCATAGGACGCTGTTATCCTTTGCGCTTTTTCCGGCGATTAGGCGAGGCAGAGCGCCTCGCGAACCAGTTCGGCCTGCTCGGCGGTGTGTTTCTTGCCGGAACCGGTGGCCGGCGAGGCGGCCTCGGCGCGGCCAACATATGCGGGGCGCTTGGCCGCGATGTCGAGCCCCAACAGCACTTTCTCCAGCCGCCGATCGACGAAGTTCCAGGCGCCATTGTTCTCCGGCTCTTCCTGGCACCAGACCACCTCGGCGTTCTGGTAAGGCGCCAAGATACGGCTCAGGTTGCGCACCGGGAACGGGTAGATCTGCTCGACCCGCACGATCGCGACGTCGGTTACGTTCTTGGCCCGGCGCTCAAGCAGCAGGTCGTAATAGACCTTGCCGGTGCATAGCACGACCCGCTTCACCTGCTCGGGCGGATTGATCGCGTCGATCTCCTCGATCACCGGCTTGAACGCGCTGCCTTCGGCGAAATCGGCGAGCGAGGACACGCACAGCTTGTGCCGCAGCAGCGATTTCGGCGTCATGATTACGAGCGGCTTGCGGAAGTCGCGGCGCATCTGCCGGCGCAGCGCGTGGTAGTAATTGGCCGGCGTGGTGAAATTGCCCACCGTCATGTTGCGCTCGGCACAGAGCTGCAGATAGCGCTCGGGACGCGCGGAGCTATGTTCCGGACCTTGGCCCTCGTGGCCGTGCGGCAGCAGCAGCGTCAGGCCCGACATCCGCAGCCACTTGCTTTCGCCGGCGGCGAGGAACTGATCGATGATCACCTGCGCGCCGTTGGCGAAGTCGCCGAACTGCGCCTCCCACAGTACCAGCGTGTGCGGATCGGCGATCGAATAGCCGTATTCGAATCCCAGCACGCCGGCTTCGGACAGCAGCGAGTTGATGATCTCGATCTTCTTTTGATCGGGGCTGATGTTGTTGAGCGGGATGTATTCGTTCTGGTTGATCTGGTCGATCAGCACCGCGTGGCGCTGGCTGAAGGTGCCGCGCTGGCAATCCTCACCCGACAGGCGGACCCGATTGCCCTCGAGCAGCAGCGTGCCGAAGGCGAGCGCCTCGCCGGTGGCCCAGTCGATGCCTTCGCCGCTGTCAAACGCCGCCTGCTTGGCCTCGAGCTGGCGCGCGATCTTCGGGTTGATGTTGAAGTCCGCCGGCACGGTGGCGAGCGCCTTGCCCACTTCGCGCAGGGTGGCGAGCGGCACGTCGGTGGTGGCCTCGACCATCTCTTCCTCGGAAGGCGCCGCTTCCTTAAGGCCGGACCAATGCCCCTCCAGCCAGTCGGCCTTGTTGGGCTTGTAGCTTAGCGACGCGGAATAGGCCGCCTCGAGCACTACGTTGAAGCGCTCCGCGATCGCATTCGACTCCTCGAACGGAACCGTCCCCTCCAGCGCGAGGGTGCGGGCGTAGAGCGTGCGGATGGTCGGCCGCTCGCGGATCGCCTTGTACATCAACGGCTGGGTGAAGGCGGGCTCGTCTGACTCGTTGTGGCCGTGGCGGCGGTAGCAAACGATGTCGAGTATCACGTCGGCGCCGAATGCCTGGCGGTATTCTGTTGCCAGGCGTGAGGCGAACACCACCGCTTCGGGCTCGTCGCCGTTGATGTGGAAGATCGGCGCCTGGATCGATTTGGCGACGTCGGTGCAATAGAGGCCGGAGTAGGCGTGGGCCGGCACGGTGGTGAAGCCGATCTGGTTGTTCACCACCACGTGCACGGTGCCGCCGGTGCGGTAGCCGATCAGCTGGCTCATCGCCAAGGTTTCGTAGACCAGACCCTGGCCGGCGAAAGCCGCGTCGCCGTGCAGCAGGATGCCGAGCACCGAACGCCGTTCGATGTCATCGCCCGCCATGTCTTGGCGCGCGCGCACCTTGCCTACCACCACCGGATCGACCGCTTCGAGGTGCGAGGGATTCGGCTGCAGCGAGATGTGCACCATATGACCCTTGATATCGAGGTCGGTCGAGGTGCCGAGATGGTATTTCACGTCGCCCGAGCCCTGCACGTCGTCGGGTTTGGAGCTGGCGCCGGCGAACTCCGAAAACACCTGGGTGAAGGGCTTCTTCACGATGTTGACCAGGGTGTTGAGCCGGCCGCGGTGCGGCATGCCGATCGCGATTTCGTTTACCCCGGCGGCGGCGGCGGTTTCGATGATCGCGTGCATCGCCGGAATGGTGACCTCGCCGCCTTCGAGGCCGAAGCGCTTGGTGCCGACGAATTTCTTCTGGCAGAAGGCCTCGAAGCCTTCGGCCTCGGTGAGTTGGCTCAGAATTTCGCGTTTGCCGTCGACATTGAACAGCGCTCCCCAGGGCGCGTTTTCCACCCGGCGCTGGATCCAGTCCTTTTGCGTCGGATCCTGGATGTGCATGAACTCGACGCCGAGGACACCGCAGTAGGTGCGGCGCAGGATGTCGATGATCTCGCGCAGGGTCGCGGTATCGCGGCCGAGCACGCGATTGATGAAGATCGGCCGGTCGAGGTCGGCGTCGGTGAAGCCATAGCTGTGGTAGTCGAGCTCGGTGTGGGTTTTCGGCAGTTGCAGACCGAGTGGGTCGAGATGGGCCTCGAGATGGCCGCGCACGCGATAGACCCGGATCAGCATCAGGGCGCGGATGCTGTCGACGATCGCCGCGCGCAGCGCCTCGGGCGTGATGCCGCCGGTGGCGGCTTTGGCCGGAGCGGGCTTGGCCGCTTCGGGCTCGCCGACATCATAGTGGCGCGGCGCCCAGCTCGCGCCCTGGGCGTCGGTCAGGATGCCGCGGGCTTCGTCGTTGAGGGCGGAAAATAACTCGCCGAAGGAGGGATCGACTTGCGCCGGGTTGGCAACCCATTTGGCGTAAAGATCGGCGATGAAGGCGGCGTTCCCGCCGTTGAAGGCGGTCAGAAGTTGGTCGACGCCCGGCATGGGCTGCTCCTTTAGGCAGGGACAGGTTAGCGGCAAGGGGAGGGGAAGATTCTGTTCTTTTTGTGAACAAAAAGAACCAAAAAAACCGCGTAGCGTTGCAAGCGAAGCGTGGCAATCCATCTTCGTTCACGACCGCAAGATGGATTGCTTCGCCAAGAGGCTCGCAACGCTGCGCGGTTTTTTTGCTTCTTTTTGTTCACAAAAAGAAGACTTCCCTTCCTTAGTTTCTCAATTCGATGGTCACCACTACATACGCTGGGGGGTTCATTTCGATAATGCCAGAGCCGTGCTGAAGCCGCATGGGCGGCTCCAGCCTGGTGCATGAGTTTAGTCCTTCAGCGCCTTGACCATGGTGCTGCCGAGCGCGGACGGACTTTCCGAAATATGGATGCCGGCGATGCGCATGGCTTCGAACTTGGCCGCCGCGGTATCCTTGCCGCCCGAGATCACCGCACCGGCGTGGCCCATGCGCCGTCCCGGAGGTGCTGTGCTGCCGGCGATGAAGCCGACCACGGGTTTTTTTGACTTGGCGCGGGCGATGAACTCGGCGGCGTCGATTTCGGATTGGCCGCCGATCTCACCGATCATGATGATCGCGGCGGTTTCGGGGTCGGCCAAGAACAGTTCCAGAATTTCGATGAAGTCGGTGCCCTTGACCGGATCGCCGCCGATGCCGACGCAGGTGCTCTGACCCAGGCCGGCGGCGGTGGTCTGCGCCACCGCTTCATAGGTGAGCGTGCCGGAGCGCGACACGATGCCGATCTTGCCGCGGCGGTGGATGTGTCCCGGCATGATGCCGATCTTGCAGGCTTCGGGCGTGATCACGCCGGGGCAGTTCGGCCCGATCAGGCGCGACTTCGACCCATCCAGCGCGCGCTTGACCCGGATCATGTCGAGCACCGGGATGCCCTCGGTGATGCAGACGATCAGCGGGATCTTGGCGTCGATCGCCTCCAGGATGCTGTCGGCGGCGAACGGCGGCGGCACGTAGATCCCGGTCGCGGTGGCGCCGGTCTTGGCGACGCATTCCGCCACGGTATCGAACACCGGCAGATCGAGATGGACCTGGCCGCCCTTGCCGGGGGTCACCCCGCCGACGACTTTGGTGCCGTAGGCGATCGCCTGCTCGGAGTGAAAAGTCCCCTGGGCGCCGGTGAAGCCCTGGGTCATCACGCGGGTGTTGCTGTCGACGAGAATCGCCATTATGCGGCTTCCTTTACGGCCTTGACCACTTTCTCGGCGGCATCGGCGAGGTTGTCGGCGCTGATGATCGGCAGGCCGGATTTCGCCATGATTTCCTTGCCGAGATCGACATTGGTGCCTTCCAGTCGCACCACCAGCGGCACGTTCAGGCTGACCTCACGCGCCGCCGCCACCACGCCCTCGGCGATCACGTCGCAGCGCATGATGCCGCCGAAGATGTTGACCAATATGCCTTCGACATTGGGGTCGGACAGGATGATCTTGAACGCCGCGGTGACGCGTTCCTTGGTGGCGCCGCCGCCGACATCCAGGAAGTTGGCAGGCGAGGCACCATAGAGCTTGATGATGTCCATCGTCGCCATCGCCAGGCCGGCGCCGTTCACCATGCAGCCGATGGTGCCGTCGAGCGCCACGTAGTTCAGGCTGTGCTTGTTCGCTTCCAGCTCCTTGGGGTCTTCCTCGGCCTCGTCGCGCAGTTTTTCGATGTCGTGATGGCGGTAGAGCGCGCTGTCGTCGAAGCTCACCTTGGCGTCGAGTGCTACCACGTCGCCGGCGCCGGTCACCACCAGCGGGTTGATCTCGACGATCGCGCAATCGAGGTCGACGAAGGCCTGATACATCGCGGTGACGAATTTCACGAACGCCGCGACCTGCTTGCCGGTGAGGCCGAGGCCGTAGGCGAGCTTGCGGCCATGATAGGGCTGCACGCCGGTGGCGGGATCGATCGCGACCCGGAGGATCTTCTCCGGACGGTGCTCGGCGACCTCCTCGATCTCCATGCCGCCCTCGGTCGAGGCCATGATGGTGACCCGCGAAGTGGCACGATCGACCAGCAGCGAGACGTAAAGCTCGCGGGCGATGTCGCAGCCGGCCTCGACGTAGACCCGATGGACCTTGCGGCCTTCCGGGCCGGTCTGCTTGGTGATCAGCACGTGGTTGATCATCGCCTCTGCCGCAGCCTTGACTTCCTCGGGAGATTTGGCGAGGCGGACGCCGCCTTTGCCGTTCGGATCGTCGGCGAACCTGCCGGCGCCGCGCCCGCCGGCGTGGATCTGCGACTTCACCACGTAGATCGGGCCGGGGAGCCTTTTCGCGGCTTCCAGCGCTTCCTCGGGGGTCCAGGCGATGAAACCCTCGAGCACCGCGACGCCGTATTTCTTCAGGAGCTCTTTGCCCTGATATTCATGGATGTTCATAACGGGGCCGCTCCTAGCCGACCAGCTTCTTGGACGCTTCGATCAGTTCGCGCACCGCGGCGCAAGATTTATCGAACGCCGCTTGTTCAGCCTCGGTGAATTCAACTTCCACGATGCGCTCCACGCCGCCGGCGCCGATCACCACCGGCACGCCGACGTAGAGATCCTTGATGCCGTATTCGCCGTCGAGGTAGGCGGCGACCGGCATCACCCGCTTCTTATCCTTGAGGTAGGATTCCGCCATCGCGATCGCCGAGGTCGCGGGGGCGTAGAAAGCGCTGCCCTTTTCAAGCAGTTTCACAATCTCGCCGCCGCCATTGGCGGTGCGTTTCACGATCGCGTCGATCTTCTCCTGCGTGGTCCAGCCCATCTTGATCAGGTCCGGGATCGGGATGCCAGCGACGGTGGAATAGCGCACCAGTGGCACCATGGTGTCGCCGTGGCCGCCGAGCACGAAGGCGGTGACGTCTTCGACCGAGACGTTGAATTCATGCGCGAGGAAAGTGCGGAAGCGGGCGCTGTCGAGCACGCCGGCCATGCCGACCACTTTGGCGGCCGGAAGCCCCGACTTCTGCTGCAGGATATAGACCATCGCGTCGAGCGGGTTGGTGATGCAGATCACGAAAGCGTTCGGGGCATAGGTCTTGATGCCCGCGGCGACGGTTGCGATCACGCCGGCGTTTTTCGCGACCAGATCGTCGCGCGACATGCCCGGCGTGCGGGGAAAGCCGGCGGTGACGATCACCACGTCGGCGCCCTCGATCGCGGCGTAATCGTTGCTGCCCGCCATGTTGCTGTCGAAGCCATCGACCGGGCCCGATTGCATCAGGTCGAGCGCCTTGCCCGCGGCCACGCCCGCGAACACGTCGAACAGCACGACGTCACCGAGTTCCTTCAAACCGACCAGGTGGGCGAGCGTGCCGCCGATGTTGCCGGCGCCGATCAGGGCAATCTTGTTGCGGGCCATGGGGGAAATCCTTTCGGGGTTGGGGGGACTTAGACCACTGAAATTATGAATAATTGGCTCGTAGGCCCGCCAGGCACCCGGCCCGCCCGGAAGGCGTCACGGTGTAGCGGAAATGATGCGGTGCGACAAGACGGTTGGCGGGCGGATGGTATGACGGTGAAGGGTTCGAGGGTTGCCCGCAGCGAGTGGACCAACCCGGAGGCGATTGCTGGTTTTTTCACGGATTCGGATACAAAGCCATGCAGCTCAACGCGGGCTGGTGCGGCCGGCCGATTTGCTGCAAGTGCAACAATCGCATGTAACGGAAATCAAACAGTAATGTGATATGATTACACGGAAGAACTATTTCGGCCCGGCCGATTCGGTTAAAATCCTAATCCTTTCCACGCGATGTGCCGCAGTGCAAGCTAACCTGCGCAAGCTAACCTGCGCGGGTGATTTCCGTGACAATTCGGCAACATTTCAGCAGAATCTTGCGAAACATGAACAGCATTTCACGCCAGCGGATGGCAATCGGCGGCAGAGTGATGTAACACGGCAGCGCTGAAAGCCTTGGCCTTGGATACAAAATCAGAGGGAACACCATGAAACCAACGCCGCTCCTGCGAACGGGATTGCTTTGCTCGATCGCTGCCATGGCGCCGATCGCGGCCCACGCTCAAATCGCAAGCACCACCACCACCAGCACGACGGCCCGCAGCGGTACCCTGCAGGAGGTGATCGTCACCGCCGCGCGGCGTGCACAGAACCTGCAAAAGACCTCGATCGCGGTGACCGCCATCAGCGGCACCACGATCCAGAAGCAGGGTCTCACCAACATGAACGAGATCATCTCGATCGTGCCCGGGGTTACCGTCACCGGCCAGCAGCGCGGCTTTACGCCCACCATCCGCGGCCAGGGCACCGATCTGCCGCCGGGTTCGGGTCAGGGCGCGGTCGCGGTCGAGGAAGACGGCATCTACAACATCCGGGCCGAGTCCGGCGTGATCGGCTATTACGATCTGGCCCGCGTCGAGGTGTTGCCCGGCCCGCAGGGCACGCTCTACGGCGTGAACTCCGACGGCGGCGTGGTCAACGTGATCTCGAACGATCCGGTGCTCGGCAAATACACCGGCAGCGTTTCGCTCAACGTCGGTAATTACGCTCTGTACCGCGGTGAGGGCGCGGTCAACGTCCCGCTTGGCCAAACCTTGGCGCTGCGGGTGGCCGGTGCGGCGATCAACCGCGGCCCCTATGTTACCCCGAAGCAGGCGGATGCGGTCGCCCAATCGGTGCGGGTCAAGTTGCTCTATCAACCGACCGATTATCTGTCGGCCCTGGCCGGTTATGAGTACGACCACATCGGCGGCCTCGGCACCGGCGAAGCGATCCACTATTACAAGAACGGCGACATCAACAACTACAGCAATCCCTGGGCCCAGGGCATCGGTGTCACCAGCGGGCCTGGCCCGAGCAACGACCACGAGCACGAAACCGACTGGAAAGCCTGGGCCGACGTCACCTATAAGCTCGATAATATCGCCACCATTACTATCCTGCCGGCCTACAATCGCGATCGCGACGCGGATCAACAATGCGGCGCCAGCGGGCCGCCCGGCACCGTCGGCCCGGGATCGTGCGATACCTCTCCCACCGCCGCAGAGCTGGCCCAAGGGCAAACCGAAAGCACCAACGGCGACCCCAGGCTGCTGGAGCAGGTTTCGTCGGAAGAGCGCATCAACAGTGTAGCGGGATCGGCGATCGAGTGGGATGTCGGCGCCTATCATTGGAATTATCGCGAACTAGGCACCGGCGGCGGCCCCGGCGGCAGCTACTACGGCGAGCAATCCAACGCCGGCTTCGGCGAAATTACCTACCCGCTGATGAACGATACGCTGCGCCTGATCGGCGGTATCCGGATGGGCTACGACCACAAGACCAACCTGGAAGAAAGCGCCACTCCGAAATACACCATTGCTGCGAACTTCAGCCATTTGGACTACCTGGCCAAGGTGGAATATGACCTGACGCCGGTGGAGATGGAGTATTTCTCGGTTGCGACCGGCTATCGTCCCGGCGGGTTCAACCAAAGCCAGAGTACAACCGGCAATGGTGCCCCCAGCGTATATCCGAACGAACAGGTTACCTCGTTCGAGCTGGGATCGAAGAATCGCTTCCTCGACAATACCCTGCAGGTCAACGCCGACGCCTTCTACTACTTGCAACACGACTATCAGCTGCTCGACTTCTACATGCCCGATGTCCCGGCCTGCCAGGCACCGCCCGGGGTACCGACACCGTCGTACTGCAGCCCGCCGACGCTCAGCCTGCAGGCGCACGTGTTCGGCATCGAACTGCAGTCGCGCTATGATCTGACCGCCGACGACGAGTTCAGCTTCAACGCTGCCTACCTGGATGCGAAGTTCAATAATAATCAGACCGGCGGTTGCGTCTCGGTCGCGGCGGGCGCTCCGGCGACCGGCTGCTACGCGGCGGGCAACAACCCGATCAACAACGTGGTGTTCTACGAGAACATCTCCGGCCTCACCCAGCCCCACGCGCCGACGATGTCGGGGAACGCGAGCTACACCCACACGATCGAATTGGCCAACGGCGCTACGCTTTCGGGCCAGGTGCAGATCAACGCCAGCAGCGGCTACTACACCCACCCGATCGAATCACCCTACTCCTACCAGCCCGCCTATTGGCAGCAGGGGTTGAGCACCAGCTACACCGCGGCCGACGGCACCTGGTCGGTCAACGCCTATGTCCGCAACCTGTCGAACTACGCGGTCAAGAACTCGCTCAATCCGCAGGTGATCAGCGAACCGCGCACCTACGGCGCGACCGGAACCTGGCACTTCTAGGCGTTAGCAGCGACCGGGAATAAGGCGAGCCTGGCCGGGAAACCGGCCAGGCTTTTTTTCGGCACTGCCGGACAGGGCGCGCTGGCCGCATGCTGTATACAAAATGCCACGCTGACCAATTCAGCGCGGAATAAAACCCTGATGACCTAAAATCCACAATTCTGCCGCGATGAATTTCGCCGTTTAAAACCATAACGTTACAGAAAGTTAGAAGCCCTCTAACTGCCAGCAGTTCGGGGCGCTCGCTGAATTCTTGTATATAATGTTGATTTCAAAGCGACAAATCCAATCGCCGGACCTCCGCTTGTGGCAAATGAGCAACAATACGTTAAAATCTAACGGCAGACTCACTTTCCGGTCACCGTGAGATGGTGCTCCCGTCACACTCAAGTTAAAAAGGACGCGCGATTAAGCTGGCCGAGCACAGGCTGGGCCGGTATGCCGGAGGGATAAAGTCCATGAAACAAACGCCACTATGGCGATCGGTGTTGCTTTGCTCATCGATTGCCGCCGTCGGGCCGATCGCGGCCCATGCCCAAACCACCACGACGACCACTGCCAGCACCAGCGGGACGCTGCAGGAAGTGGTGGTGACCGCCGCCAGGCGGGCGCAGAACCTGCAAAAGACCTCGATCGCGGTGACCGCCATCAGTGGCGCGACGATCCAGCAGCAGGCCCAGACCAACATCCAGGAGGTGATCCAAACCGTGCCGGGCGTAACGCTCACCACGCAGCAACGTGGCTTCAGCGTCACCATCCGCGGCCAGGGCGATGATCTTCCGCCCGGTTCGGGTCAGGGCACCGTCGCGGTCGAGCAGGACGGCGTCTACAACATCCGGGCCGAGGGCGGCATCATTGGCTATTACGATCTGGCCCGCGTCGAGGTATTGCCGGGTCCGCAGGGCACGCTCTACGGGGTGAACTCCGACGGCGGCGTGGTCAACGTGATCTCGAACGATCCGGTGATCGGCAGATACGCAGGATCAGCTTCTCTCACCATCGGCAACTATCACCTGTACCGCGGTGAGGCGATGGTCAACATCCCGATCACCCCGGTGTTGGCCTTCCGTCTTGCCGGCGCCGCGATCAACCGGCTCGCCTATCTCCGACCCGCCCAGGGCGACGCGGTCGGCCAGGCGGCACGCGCCAAGCTGCTGTATAAGCCGAACGATTCGCTGTCGGCCTTGCTGGGGTTCGAGTTCGATCACATCGGCGGCGTCGGCCCCAATGGCTCGCTTGCCTCGGATTACGCGAACGGCGACATCAACAACGATAAGAATCCGTGGGGAAACGGCGCCTACACCACCAGCGGGCCTAACGCGGCTAACAGCCACGAAAGCGAATACGACAAGAAATATTGGGCGAACCTGTCGTACAATCTTGGCGACATCGCGACCCTCAGCATCCTGCCCGCATACACTCGTGATCGGGACAAGCACCAGCTCTGCGGCGCCAATGGGCCGCCGGGCTCGACCGGCCCCGGCGTCTGCAACGAAAACTACGATCCAAAAATACTGGAACAATTATCGAGCGAAGAGCGCATCTCCAGCGCGCCGGGTTCGAAGATCATCTGGGACGTCGGCGCCTATCACTGGAACTACCGCCAGGTGACCGCAGGCGGTGGCCCCGCGGGCTACGTCGGCCAGCAATCCAATGCCGGATTTGGCGAGATCACCTACCCGGTCACCGATCTGCTTAACATCGTCGGCGGCGTGCGCGAGTCCTACGATCATCGCACCGAGCTCGAGTCGCCGGGCGACACCATCGGCGCGAGCTGGAGCCACTTCGACTGGCGCGCCGAGGTAAATTACCAAGCGACGCCGACATCGTATGAGTATTTCACGGTCTCCACCGGCTATCGTCCGGGCGGCTTCAATCAGAGCCAGACACCTGGCGGGGCGCCGAGCCTGTTCAAAACCGAGCAAGTGACCTCGTTCGAACTCGGCTCGAAGAACCGCTTCTTCGACAATACGGTGCAATTGAACGGCGACGTCTTCTACTACGACGAAAAGAACTATCAGTTGCTCGACTTCTACACGCCAGACCTGCCCGCCTGCCAGCTACCGCCCGGCTCGGTTGAGCCGCTGTACTGCTCGCCGCCGACGCTTAACCTCAAGGCCTATACCTACGGCGCTGAGTTCCAGGCCCGCTGGAACGTCACTCCGGACGATCAGTTTACTGCCAACGGTTCATGGCTCGATGCAAAGTTCAGCGACCAGCAGAACGACGCCAGCTGCGTTTCCACCGCGGCGGGTGCCCCAGCTGGCGGTTGCTATGCGGGTGGTAACGATGCCGTAGGCAACACCGCGTTGGTGATGTTCGAAAAGCTGAATGGCCTGAACCAGCCACACTCGCCTAGCTTCTCCGGCAACTTCAGCTATCAGCACACCGTGGATCTGGCGTCCGGCGCCACGGTGACCGGCGCGGTGCAGATCTTCGCCTCCACCGGCTACTGGGTGCACCCGATCGAAAACCCCTATTCCTACCAGCCCACCTATTGGACCCAAGGCCTGAACGTTACCTACACCGCTCCTTCGAGTGATTGGTCGGTGAACGCTTATGTCCGCAATCTGTCCAACTACGCGATCAAGGAAGCCTACATTCCGGCAAATATTAGCGAACCGCGCACCTTCGGCGTGGTCGGCAGCTGGCACTTCTAAGCCAGCGCTTCGCCAAATCGCCTGGCTGGGAAACCAGCCAGGCTTTTTTGTGCCTTCGCGATGACGTCGGGCCGCTCGGGACTGGTGTAAGAGATGCTGGCGGGGATAAAGATGCCCGGCCGAGCGGCTGATGTTCGGAGGGGGAAGCAGAATGAAAATCGCCTTGTGCGTCCAGCCGTGAACTTGAGAATCCTCTATCTTCTCGCGGCGCTGGCGCCGATCGCCGCGCGCGCCGACAGCCTCGACGACGCCGGGATCGCCTACCAGCAGGGCGACTATGCCAGGTCGCTCGCGCTGCTCACCCCGCTGGTCGCCAAGGGCAGCGCCGGCGCCGAGTTCGCGCTCGGCGTGATGTATAACAATGGGCTGGGCGTGACCCAGTCCTACCAGCGCGGCAATCAGCTTTGGCAACAGGCGGCGGAGCAGGGCTTTATGCCGGCCGAGTATTACCTCGGCCTAGATTACAGCAACGGCGTCGGCGTGCCGCAGGATTTCGCCCAAGCAGCAAAATGGTGGCGCAAGGCGGCGGAGCAGGGCGACGCCTTGGCCCAATACAGCCTCGGGCTGGCCTACGACAACGGCCGTGGCGTGCCGGCGGATCCGGCGCAGGCGATGCTGTGGTACCGCAAGGCCGCCGATCAGGGATTGCCGGCGAGCCAGTATAACCTCGGGATGATGTATGCGAACGGCGAAGGCCCCGCCCAGGATCTGGCGCAAGCGTCCGCCTGGTGGCGCAAGGCGGCGGCACAGGATTACCCCCAGGCGGAGGCCAATCTTGGCGTGATCTACGCCAACGGCCAGGGCGTCGCGCGTGACGACGCAACCGCGGTAGGCTGGTGGCGGAAGGCCGCGGATCATGGCTACGCCGAGGCCGCGTTCGATCTCGCCGTGATGCTGGCAAACGGCCGCGGCACCGCACCGGACGCCCAAGGGGCCTACGGCTGGTTCACGGTGGCAGCGAATGAATTCGGCATCAGCGACCCCGACCAGCATAAGCGGGCCCTGGATTTGCGTTCGAACTTGGCAGCAACAATGACCGCAGCACAAATCGCGGCGGCGGAACGGTGGGTAAGGCAGTGGAAGGCGAAGTGAAGTGTTCTTTTTTTGAAAAAAAAGCACCAAAAAAACTTTACTAGCCAATCGAATAAAAGTTTTTTGCTGCTTTTTTTCAAAAAAGAAGACTCTTCACCTTCACTTAACGACCCTGCTCGGCGCTCTACGCCAGCCCGCCCTCGATCCCCGCCACCAGCGTACGCAATCCGCTCAGCGTGGTGTCGTCCATCACTTGACCGGCCGGCAGGAACACCGCGCCGGTCTGGTCGCGGAGCGGCCCCATGAACACGCGCACTCGGCCGGCCGATAGTTCGGCCACGGTTTGCCGCGCCAGCGCTGCCACCGGCGCGGGCATGTTCCGGAACGGCGCCATCTGCATCATGCCGGTGTCGAACCCACCCCAGGTCGCGCCGCTTTTCCAGGCCCCAACGAGCCGCGCCTGGATCCGCGCTGCATAGTACGGCGTCCAGTTGTTCACGCTCGCGGTCAACTGGTGGCGAGGGGCGAAGGCGATCATGTCGGTGGCTTCGCCGAACGCATCGATGCCGCGCGACGCCGCCACCTGCAGCGCCGCCGGCGAGTCGGTGTACTGGGTGATGATGTCGCAGCCCTGGTCGATCAGCGCGGTCGCGGCCTCGCCTTCTTTCCCCGGATCGTACCAGCTGTTGATCATTACGAAC